>JACZKY010013493.1_pt1 | contig 43567 bp, 44 predicted proteins | sample 8237611 | NCBI WGS metagenome assembly JACZKY01 (sample SAMN16148055, study PRJNA663545) | marine sediment metagenome | biome: sediments and biomass from bioreactor inoculated with such sediments; feature: coastal sediments; material: methane- and iron-fed bioreactor; isolation source: Bothnian...
CCGCGCTCCTCGGCCTCGATCGCCTCCTCCGGGGTCTGGCGGCTCCCGCTCCGTTCGGCGTTGAACATGGCGATCGCCATCAGGAGGAGGAGGATCCCGCCGCCCACCCGGAACGACGAGAGGGTGACGCCGAACAGGCGCAGGACCGCGTCGCCGAAGAGGCAGGCGCCGGCCAGGACCGCCGCCGTCGTGAACGCCGCGACCCGCGCGGTCCGGTACCGCTCCTTCGCTCCTTGGCGGTCCGTCATGCCGATGAACATCGGGATGGAGCCGATCGGGTCGATGATCGCCAGGAGGGCCATGAAGATCTTCAGGTACGTCGTCCACGTCAGCATAAATGAATTATAACCTTTCCCCCGACGCGCTCCCTAATGCCCCCGGAGGATGAGGAACGTCTCGATGGAGGCGGCGGCGACCAGCAGGGGAAACACGAGCGCGAAGTACCGCTCGAAGGCGTGGTTCACCTGTTCGCTCACCGGGGCGGCCTCCTTCTTCCGTAACCGCCGGACGACCCCGATCCCGAGCCACACGCCGAAGGAGGAGGCGACCAGGAGTGCCGGGATCTCGAAGATCGCGGGGGGCAGCAGCTCCAGCGCCGCCTTTCCATGCCCCGCCGTCCCGGAGACGTGCCGGTAGATCAGCCCGAGGACGAAGCCGTTGAAGGCCACGGACAGGGGCGGGAGGACCCCCGCGAGCATCCCGGAGAAAAGAAGCAGCAGCGACGAGAACACGTTGTTCATGAGGATCAGGAGGAACAGCGTCCCCCCCGCGATCTCGCGGTACGGCACGGTCATGGCGGTGAACGCTTCCGCCAGCTCCTTGAAGCCCTCCTGCGGGGCGAAGTAACCGGCGGGGACCGACGCGGCGAATACCAGCGAAAGGACCGCCAGGCACCTCCTAACGGTCCGTTCCGGCAACAGCCATTCCGCTTTCCACTGGACGTGCATCTCTTACACTTTTACCAAAGTCACCGGAAAATGAGAACGGAAAGAACGGAGCCGGCCAGCACGACCAGCAGGATGTTCGCCTTCCGGAACAACGCGGCGATCACTGCGGCGCCGAACAGGACCTTGAGGACGTCCCAGGGGACGTCCCATGCGAAGCGGACGGTCATCTGGAAGAGCAGGCCCACGAACGACGCGTAGATCCCCCGGGTCGCCCCGGAGAAAAACCTCGATCCCTTCATGCGGTCCAGGTACGGGGTGGCGACAACCAGGACGACGAAGGAAGGCATGAAGATCGCGACGGTGGCCACGATCGCCCCGGGGAGCCCGCGAACCATGTACCCGACGAAGGTGGAGGTGATGACGATCGGCCCCGGCGTGACCTGCCCGAGGGCGATCCCGTCCATGAACGTCCTGCCGTCCATCCATCCCCTCACGTTCACGATTTCGTGGAACATGAGCGGCAGCGACGCGTACCCGCCGCCGAACGCGAAGAGGTCGATCCGGACCATCATCGTGGCGAGGCGATAGAGCTTTTCGTCCAGGAACCACAGTGCCGCGACCCCGGCGATCGCGAGGGCAACGAGCGGGAGGAGCCGCCGGAGCACCCCCCCTGCCTCCCCTTCCCCCCTGCCGGACGACGGAAGCGGCGGCGCTCCACGGAACAGAAAGATCCCGGCGATCCCCGCGCCGATGATGACCGGAAAGGGGCTGACGCCGGCCGCGAGCAACGCGGCGGAGACGGGAGCCAGGAGCAGGTCCCGCGGCCGTTTCGCGATGTCGCGCCCGAAGTGGAACGTCGCGTGGGCCAGGATCGCGACCACCATCACCTGGAGCCCCTGGAACAGGGAAACCACCTGGGGGATCTCCCTCGAACCGGAATACAGCACGGCCAGCGCCAGCATCAGGAGGAACGCCGGCAGCCCGAACCCGACGTACGACGCGGCCGCTCCCCGCAACCCTCCCGCCCGCAGGCCGACATACGCCGCCATCTGCATCGCCGTCGCCCCGGGCAGCGACTGGCAGAGGACGATGCCGTCCCGGAACGAATCCTCCGGGAGCCACCGGTTGCGCCTCATCGACAGCTCCTTGATGTGCGCGACCATGGCGGGACCTCCGAAAGCGGAGCATCCCAGCTGGAGAAACAAAAGGAAAATGCGAAGCGCGGAAGGTCGCTCGCGAGGGTCCGTCATTTATCCCATCCCGGAACGGGAAACCGTTTTCTTTCAGGTTATCCGAATTTTCGATTGATTGCGCACCGGATCCATGTCAGCCTTGTATGAATAACTACGGAGGAAATCTGATCATTCCGGGATAGGAGGTCTGCTGGATGGGAAAAGTCTACAGGGTGTACCGATTAGACTACCAGACGGCAACGAAAGTCCCGATCGGCACGGTCCAGGAAAGGAGGGACAGGTCCCGCGAGGCCTCGAACCTCGTGAGCCTCATGAAGCTCGCAAGGAAGATGTATGCGGAAACCCCCGAAGAACAGACACGGATCTTCCTCGGAGAGGAACTGTCCGCGTAACGTTTTCTCATACCGCCACCCTCACCGGAACGGGCGAGAGAATCCGCTCGGCGTCCCGGGGGCTCATCCCCACGAGAAACCCCCTCCTTCCCCCGTTGATGTAGACCTTGTCCAGGCCGAGGATCGTCACCTCCATGTACACCGGCATGGGATGCCGCGTCCCGAACGGCGAGGTCCCGCCCACCACGTACCCGGAATGCCGGTTCGCCGTTTCGGGGGAACACGGGGCGACGCTTTTCGCCCCGATCGCCCGGGCGAGGTTCCGGGTGGACACCTGCCGGTCCCCGTGCATCAGGACGATCAGCGGCTTCTTCCGGTCGTCCTCCATCACGAGCGTCTTGACCACGCAATGCTCGTCGACCCCGAGCTCCCGCGCGGGGACCGCCGTCCCGCCCTTCTCCTCGTAGGCGTACGGGTGCTCCGTGTAGGGAATCCCCGCATCCCGCAGGACGCGGATCGCCGCCGTCACGGAAGATTTCCCGCGGCCCATCGTTTCGCCCCCCGTCCTTCCCCTTTGACCGCCGGCGCGCGGCGTGGTTCCATTTATCCTACCAGCAACGGAGCGCGGAGAGACCCATGGCCGACCTGAAGGGAAAGACGCTGTTCATCACCGGCGCGAGCCGGGGGATCGGGAAGGAGATCGCCCTGCGGGCGGCGAGGGACGGGGCGAACATCGCCCTGGCGGCGAAGACCGCCGAGCCCGACCCGAAGCTCCCCGGGACGATCTTCACGGCCGCGCGGGAGATCGAGGAGGCCGGGGGGAAGGCGCTGCCCTTGAAGGTCGACATCCGGTTCGAGGATCAGATCGCCGCGGCGGCGGCCAGGACGGCGGAGACGTTCGGCGGGATCGACATCCTGGTGAACAACGCCAGCGCGATCGGCCTCACGGGAACGAGGGAAACCCCGATGAAGCGGTTCGACCTGATGTTCGGGGTCAACGTGCGGGGGGCCTTCGCCGCGTCGCAGGCGCTCCTCCCCTACCTCCTCCGGGGGAGCAACCCGCACATCCTCAATATGAGCCCCCCGCTTTCCCTCGACCCGAAATGGTTTTGCAACCATTGCGCCTACACGATGGCGAAGTACGGGATGAGCCTGTGCGTCCTCGGGATGGCGGAGGAGTTCCGCGCGGCGGGATTGGCGGTGAACGCCCTGTGGCCGAAGACCGTGATCGCCACCGCGGCGATCTCGATGATCCCCGGGGTCATGGCCCGCAACTGCCGGACGCCCCGGATCGTCGCGGACGCGGCGCACGCGATCCTCGTCCGGGAAAGCCGCTCTTGCACGGGCAACTTCTTCATCGACGAAGAGGTGCTCGTCTCGGAAGGCGTGACCGACTTTTCCCCCTACGCCGTCGAGCCGGGGGCGCCGCTGCTTCCCGACCTGTTCCTCGATTAGAGAAAAGAAAGGAGCCTTACCGTCGTCATGATGAAGTTCCTCTTGTTCCTGTTCGCCGCGCTGTTCGCGGCCTCCGTCTGCGGGGCCGCCCCCGCGCAGGACCGTGCTCCGAAATCCCCCGGCGGCGGCACCGTCGAAGCGAAGGCAAAGACAAAAGCGAAGGCGAAGGCGAAGAAGCCGGAAAAGAAAGCCCGGAAGAAGGCCGCGAAGAAGCGGACCGCCGGGAAAAAGATGACGGCGAAACCGGCGGGGAAGCCGAAGAAGGGTGCGCGGGGGAAGGCGCCGTCGAAGGCGCCGGTATCGCCGACGAAGAATCCGGAGGCGCCTCCGCAGGAACCGGCGCCGGTTTCGCCGGCGAAGAATCCGCAGGCGCCTCCGCCGGGACCGCCGGCGGAGCCGGCGCCGTTCTCCACCCCTCCGCCGGGGACCGGCTACGGAAACCTCGACCCGACGCCGGCGGCCCCTACGCCGGCGGCCGTTACGGACACGCGATGAGGCGGCCGGGTCAGTCCTTCGCGAACCGGAGGGCGGCGGAGTTCATGCAGTACCGAAGCCCGGTCGGCTTCGGACCGTCCTCGAACACGTGCCCCAGGTGCGCGTCGCAGCGCGCGCACAGCACTTCCGTCCGCTTCCCGAAAAAGCTGATGTCGTCCGCCGTCCGGATGTTCTCCTTCGCGATCGGCTCGTAGTAGCTGGGCCAGCCGGTGCCGGAGTCGTATTTCGTCTCCGACCGGAACAGGTCGAGGCCGCAGCAGACGCACCGGTACGTCCCTTTCTCCTTCGTGTTCCAGTACGCCCCTGTGTACGACCGCTCCGTCCCCTTCTTCCGCGCGACGTCGAACTGTTCCGCGGTCAGGAGCTTGCGCCACTCCGCGTCGGTCTTCCTCACCCTCTCCGTCATGACGTACCCCTTCTTCTCCCGCGAGTAGACCCGGATCGGCCCTTTCGGGCCTTCCGCGGCCCGGACGGGAAAACGCCCGCCGGACAGCCCCGCCAACGCCACGGCCAGAGGCACCGCGGCGAGAAAATCTCTCCTGGTGATCCGCATGGGACACCCCCTTCACAGCATTGGATTCACGAAGCGGGAAAACGGATCCGCCGGAGAAGCGGATCGACGGGTCGGGAAAAGGCCGCTACACGGAGGGGGGCGGCGGTCCCGCCTTCCGTTCCTTCCCCCGCATGAATTCGCCCAGCGCCTTGTCGATCCTGCCGATGTGGTCGACCAGCCAGTCGCCGATGAAGCGGCCCAGCCTGTCCGCGGTCGCCGGGTTGGCCCCCTGCGCGTCGAACTCGTCGCGCAGGTCGTAGAACCGTCCGATGAACTCCACGTGCTCGTTCTTGTGCGCGGGGAACCCGGGATAGGAGAGGCGCCGCATGTAGAGCTCCTCCATCCCGAAATGGTTCACCACGTAATCCTCGAGGAACCCGATCATCCAGGGCAACTCTTCCGGGGACGGGCCGCCCGAATCGCTCAAAAGCGCGTTGAACGCCCGGAAGATCTCCCGATGCTGGGAGTCGATCGTCTCCACCCCGACCGATAGCTCTTCCGTCCATACGTACATGCCCGCCCCCCTATTCCCCGAGCGCCGGGGCGCTGGGGTACCCTTCCGCCTCGGCGACCTTCGCAAGGGATTCCGGCGCCGTTTTCGCGGGATCGTACGAGACCTTCGCCCTCGGCGGCTCCAGGGTGACCTCGACCTCCGCGACCCCGGGAACCGCCGCGAGGGCCTTCCTCACCGCCGCGACGCAATGCCCGCAAGACATGCCGCGGATCTCCAATGTCGTACGCTCCAGCCCCATGACGTTTTCATTATAACCCGGCGTTTCCCCCCGGCGGGCGGGCGGTGTAAAATCGAACCAGGAGGTTCCCCTTGCCCCAGCTTCGGAAGGAGCCGTTGGAAAGATACCTCGAAGGCCGGTTCGGCGGGGACGCCCGCGTCCAGGCGATCATCCCGCTGGGGGAATCGGCGGCGTCGGGCGCGGCCAAGGAGTACGGGTACGGCCACCCCGTGAAGATCGAGTTCACCGTCGGCGGGAACCCGCGCTCCGCCGTCCTGGAGACGACCAGCCCCGGCCCCTTCGGGCACGAGCACATGTCGGACCGGGCCCAGATGCTGCTTTGGGATTACGGAGCGTACAACACCCTCCCCGGGCACGCGCGGGCCCTCGACGTGGGGGCGTTCGACGCCGGCGGGAACCTCCTGTCGGTACGGGACGCCGAGGAGTTCTTCCTCCTGGTCGAGCACGTCGACGGCGCCGGGTACATCCGGGACGTCGCCCGGCTGCAGGACGGCTCGCCGCTGCGGGAGCTCGACCAGGCCCGGGCCGACGCCCTGTGCGACTACCTCACGGCGATCCACGAGGTCAAGGGCGACAACCCCGACCTGTACGTCCGCAGGATCCGCGAGCTGATCGGCCACGGCGAATGCATCATGGGGCTGTCCGACAGCTACCCGAAAGCCCACGGCTTCATCACCTCCGCCCTCCTCGAGAAGATCGAGCGGCGCTGCGTCTCCTGGCGATGGCGGCTGAAGGGGCGCACCCATCGTCTCCGGCAGGTCCACGGCGACTTCCACCCCTTCAACCTGCTCTTCCGCGAGGGGACCGACTTCAGCGTGCTCGACCGCTCGCGCGGCGAATGGGGGGAGCCGGCGGACGATGTCACCGCGCTCACGGGCAATTACCTGTTCGCCTCGCTCCAGGCGCACGGGCGCCTCGCGGGCCCCTTCGAAACCCTGTTCGTGCGATTCTGGGAACGGTACATCGGGCGCACCGGCGACGAGGAGATCCTCGAGACGGCGGCCCCCTTCTTCGCCTTCCGGTGCCTCGTGATGGCCTCCCCCGTCTGGTACCCTTCCCTCGACGAGGAGATCCGGAGAATGCTCTTCTCCTTCACGCTCTCCGTCCTCCACGGCACCCGCTTCGACCCCGGGCGGGTCAACGAGCAGCTTCATGGTCTCTGAAGAGGCCTGGGGCTTCGCGGTGTGGCTGACGGGGCTGCCGTCGTCGGGGAAATCCACCATCACCCGGGAGCTCGTCGCCCTGCTCGCCGATCGGGGGGTGCGCGCCCGGGTCCTCGAATCCGACGCGGTCCGCCGCGAGATCACCCCGAACGCCACCTACGGGACGGCGGAGCGGGACATCTTCTACGCCGCGCTCGGGTACATGGCCCGCCTCCTGACCGAGCAGGGCGTGACCGTGATCGTCGACGCCACCGCGAACCGCAGGGCGTACCGGGACCGTGCCCGGGCGGCGATCCCCCGCTTCCTCGAGGTGCACGTCAGCTGCCCGCTGTCGGTGTGCCTTTCGCGCGATCCCAAGAAGATCTACAGCCGCGGCGCGAAAGGGGCGGTCCCCAACGTCCCGGGGCTGTCCGCGCCGTACGAGGAGCCCTTGAAGCCCGAGGTGACGGTGGACGGCGCCCTCCACGCGCCGGGGGATTCGGCGCGCCGGATCGTGGAGGCGCTGGAGGAGAAGGGGTTCCTGGGGCCGGCTACAGGGCGTCCAGGGCCCCGGCGTACGTCATGAAGGTGACGGCGTCGTACAGCACGAAGCGGACGCGGTCGGGCGCCGCCGGCTCCGACGACAGGAATTCCGACACCGCGAGCAGCGCGATCGTGGCCGCCGCCCCGGCGGGGTACCCGTAGACCCCCGTGCTGATCGACGGGAACGCGAGGGTGCGGACGCCCAGCTTCACCGCGATGCGCAGCGAGTTGCGGTAGCAGGAGGCCAGCAGTTCGGCTTCGCCCTGGTCCCCGCCCTGCCACACCGGCCCCACGGCGTGGATCACGTACCGGGCCGGAAGGTTCCCCCCGGAGGTGTAGACCGCTTCCCCCCTGGGGCATTCGCCGCGCACGTTGCGGATGATATGGCACTCCTCGAGGATGGCGGGGCCCCCCGCGCGGTGGATGGCGCCGTCGACCCCGCCGCCGCCCAGGAGCGTCGGGTTCGCCGCGTTCACGATCGCGTCGACCTGCTGCCGGACGATGTCGCCCAGCGCCAGCTCGATGGTTTTGCCTCCGATGATTCTTTCCATGGGATGCATTATACGACGGGAGAAGGAACGGGAAAACGATGAACCGCGACGCGAGGGACGAAAAAAGGATCGCATCCGCCGGGCGGGCCGTCGCGGCGGCGCTGCGGGGCGACCGCCCCCTCCGGCGGTTCCTCCTCGCGGTCGCCGGGGCCGCGGCCGGATCGGGAGGGTCGGCGTTCCTCGCCGGCGGGTACCTGCGCGACGTCGTCGACGGCAAGCCGGCCTCGGACGTCGACGTGATGGTCGCCGGCATGTCCCGCGACGCCCTGGCGGAAACGCTGGACGCGCTGCCCCGCGCCCGGCTCGGGATCCGGAAGGTGGTCGCCGCCGGGAGGCAATTCCCCGTCTTCCGGGTCGCCACCCGGTGGAGCGACCGCTACGTCGACATCTCGACGGCCCGGGGCGGGGGCGATTCGATCGGATGGGCGCCCTTCTCCCGCGCGCTGGCCGACGCCGCGCGCCGGGACTTCACGATCAACAGCCTGCTGTACGAGCTGCTCCCGAAAGGGAACCGGCTCTCCGGGGAGCTGATCGACGCCTTCGGCGGCATCGGGGACCTCAAGGGGCGCGCGATCCGGTGCGTCGGCTCCCCGGAAGCCCGGCTCCGGGAAGACCCGGTCCGTGCGCTGCGGGCGATCCGGATGAAGAACGAGCGGAGAGGGTACCGGATCGAGCCGGCGACCTGGCGCGCGATCCGGCGCTTCGCCCCTTCCCTGCTTCCCGGCGTCGCGGCGGACCGGCTGCCGGGCGAGCTGCTCCGGTCGCTCCAGGCGGACCCCGCGGGGACGCTCGACGACCTCTCCCGGTCCGGGATCCTGCGCGCCCTGCTGCCCGAGCTCGTCCGGAGGAGGTCCGGGGCGATCCGGGCCCGCCGCCGCTATGTTTCCGCCGCCCGGTCGCCGCGCGCGCAGTTGCCGCCGACGCTCCTGCTGGCGAACCTCCTGCTGGATCTCCCCCCCGGGGAAACCGAGGCCGCGGCGCGCCGCCTGCGGTTCCCGAACGTCCGCCGGATCCTCGCCGCCGTTTCGGAGCTTCGGGCCTTGAGGCGCCCCGGCGCGATGCGCTTCCCGCTGGCCGAAACCGAGGCGATCCTCGCCCGGCAGGAGGCCCCGGGCCCTTTCATCGCACTCCACCGAGCGTCGGAAGCATGCGACGGCGTCCGAGGGAAAGACTTAAAGCGTTTTATGAACTACTGTGCCATAACTCCCGTTTTCATTGACGGTAACGATTTGAAGAGGATGGGGTTCCCCAAGGGGCCGGGGATGGAGGGAGCGCTCCTCGCGATCCGCGAGGCGACGCTCGGGGGGCGGGTCAAGAACCGTGATGCGGCGCCGGAAAGCGTCAGGGGACCAGGATCACGTCCCCGCGCTGGAGCATGATGTTCGTCTCCAAGTTCCTTCCCGCGGCCACCTCGTCGTAATCGAACGGGATGATGGTCCTCGTGCCCCCTTCCTGCCGGAAGATCCGGATCCGGGACCGGTTCGCGAAGGAATTGGGGCCTCCTGCGATCGCCAACGCCTGCAGAACGTCCACGTTCGAGGAGAGGATCGAGCGGCCGGGAGAGTTGACCCGGCCCAAGATGTAGATCTGCAGGCTTTTCATCTCCCGCACTTCCACGGAGACCACGATGTCCTTGACGAAACGGGACAGCTTCGCAGCGACCTCGTTCCTGAGTTGTGCGGTCGTCTTCCCCACGGCCACGATTTCCCCGATCAGGGGATATGCCACCTTCCCGTCCGGCAGAACGGTCACCAGGCGGGTCAAGGCCGGATCCTTCCACACCTCGATGTTCAGCACGTCCCCGGGACCGATCCGGTATTCCGGACCGGAACTTCCCTCCAGCGCGGCACTCGAAACCGTCGGTTCAGCCGCCGGAAGCGACGCCGGCATCATCGCCAGCACACAAAGGGTGACGATCACGCGCTTCACCATGCTCATTCCTCGTTCCCCTTCCCCCGATCCGGGCGGACCGGATTCACCAAGATGTAAAAAGTTTTCCCAACAAAAGCAAAACAGTTCCACGTCCGTCCAACGATAAATTCGGCTTTGCTGAAATCACAATCGAAAACAGCGACTTGCGAAAACCGGACATAAATATTATCAAGGCATCTTTTTTGCGTAGAATATTTAATCAATTAGGTATGCTCGCCATTCCAATTTGCGGATATGCAGATGAAACGGTTCTTCCGCCTAGAAAATCCGCTGGAATGGCTCCGCCACACCAAGATCTTCAACCGCGTCCATCCCACCAAGGTGTTCGCTTCGATCCTCAGCCGGGAACGGGACCGCGCCAACCGGACCGGGCAGGGATTCTCCGTGGCCGTGTTCGAGGTGGGCAACGGCAAAGGGAAAACCGACGCCGCCCGGGTCCTCGTCCCCATCCTCACCCGGCGGATCCGTTCCACCGACTCCATCGGATGGCTCCTGGACGGCAGGATCGGCACCATTCTCCCCCACACCTCTCCAGAAAACGCCTGGCTGTTCGTGGGCAATATCCTCAATGCATATCGGGATACCGATTCTCCCCCGGAATGCACGGTGTACATCTATCCGTCCCCGGACCTGCCGGGCGCCGAAGGCTCCTCCGGGAACAAACCCCGCCACGGCGAAACGAGACCGGTCGTCGAACTGGAATCCATTGTCATGCTGCGGATACCCGCCTGGAAGCGCGCCGTGGACATCGTGGGTTCGGTCTCCGTCCTGGTCCTTTCGTCCCCCTTGCTCCTCCTGGTCGCCTTCCTCATCAAGGTCGTGTCGCCCGGACCCGTACTGTTTCGCCAGGAGCGGATCGGCCACCTCGGCAGAAAGTTCTCCATGGTGAAGTTCCGCACGATGCACCGGAACGCCGACACCGTCGTCCACAGAGACCACCTGACAAACCTCATCCGCAACGAAATAGAGATGACGAAACTCGATCATGAAATGGACAGCCGGATCATCCCTTTCGGGAACCTGCTCCGCGCGACCTGCATCGACGAGCTGCCGCAGCTGCTCAACGTCCTGCGCGGCGACATGAGCCTCATAGGGCCGCGTCCCTGCCTGCCGTTCGAGGCCCGGGAATACCAGCCCTGGCAGATGGGGCGTTTCGCCACCGTCCCGGGGATGACCGGCCTGTGGCAGGTGAGCGGGAAGAACCGGACCACCTTCAAGCAGATGGTCCGGATGGATATCGGGTACGCAAGGAAGCGGGGTTTCCTGCTCGACGCGATGATCCTGCTGAAAACCATTCCCGCGATCATCGCCGAGGTGACCGACCTGCGATCTTCCACCGCCGCCCGGCCGAAGGAACTGTCCGCGGTCATGCGGCTCGGCGCCCTGATCTTCGCGATCGTCGCGGTGCACTCTTCGCGCAGATAGCCGGGATCAGCTTCCGGCACCCGGCAGCGCGAGGATGATGTCCACGATCCTCTCGGCCGCGTGACCGTCCCAAAGGGGGGGAATCTCCCCTTTTTTCCCTTTTCCGGACAGGATCGTCATGGCGGCGGAGACGATGCCCTCCTTCCCCGTGCCGGCCAGGTAATTGGTCCCCATTTCCACGGTGACCGGGCGCTCCGTATTGTCCCGGATCGTGACGCATGGCTTTCCCAGCACGGTGGTCTCTTCCTGCAGACCCCCGGAATCGGTCAGCACGATCGTCGCCCCCTTGACCAGGTACAGCATGTCCAGGTACCCGACCGGCTCCGACATGGTGATCCCCGAGACCTTTTCCTCCAGTCCGTGCCGCAGGATCATCGCCCTTGTCCTGGGGTGCACCGGGAACAGGATGGGAACCCTGGAGGCTATTTCCGTTAACGATTCCCAGATCGGCAGGAAACGGTCCCGGTCATCGACATTGGAGGGCCGATGCAGGGTCAAGACGCCGTAGCTGTCGTTCCCGCGCCGGAAATCCGCGATCTCCGGGCTTGGGACGAACCTGCCTCCCTCGATGGCCGACAGGCCGGTTTTCAACGCATCGATCATCACGTTTCCGACCATGTGGATCCTGCCCGGGGGGACCCCCTCGTTCCGCAGGTTCCTGCATCCCGACTCCTCGGTGACGAACAACAGGTCGCTGATGGCGTCGGTGAGCTTGCGATTGATCTCCTCGGGCATTTCCATGTCGAACGAGCGCAGCCCGGCCTCGATGTGGGCCACCCGGATCCCGAGCTTCTTCGCGGTCAGCGAACAGGCGAGGGTGGAATTGACGTCGCCCACCACCACGACGAGGTCCGGTCTCATCCCGATGAGCACTTTCTCGAACCCGGTCATGATCCTGGCGGTCTGTTCCGCATGGGTCCCCGACCCGACTTCCAGGTGCCGATCCGGCTCCGGCATCCCGAGATCGCGGAAAAATATCTCCGACATGTTCCTGTCGTAATGCTGTCCGGTATGGATGATGGAAATCCTCGAAGGAGCGCACGATTTCCCGGACGTTTCCCCCCGGAGGCGGAAAGCGCGGCAGATCGGCGCGATCTTCATGAAATTCGGCCGCGCACCGGCAACGAGCATGACGCTGAATGCGGACGACAAGGAACTTTCCCCCCGTTGCTATTGAATGCTCAAGATCAATGGCGGGTTGGGAACGCGAGGAGCCGGGGTGGATGGCGGGGGAAACGCCGTGGAGCCGTTGATCACGTTGTTCGATATATTGACCGTCGAGGTCGTGTTCCCCACGGAGATCGCGGAAGAGTCGACGAACCCGTTGATGACGTTGTTCGTGAGGTTCACGGCTCCCGCCGATGTCTTGACGGAATCGACCCGGATCCCCGTGACCGGCCGCCCGTTGATATTGGGGCCGGGGTCCCGGATCAGGTTCGAATCCATGGTCCCGTAAGTGGTCGACTCGTAGATCAGGACCGCGCTGACGCCCTCTTCCCCGAGGGACCTTTCGTACGTCCCGCCCACCTGGCCGAAATGGATCGCGTCATACACCTCGTTGTGGTGGAAGTTGAAGTTGGGGCTGTGACGCAACTGGACGCCGTAGAAGAGGCTGGTGCCGACGATGTTGTACCGGACCACGAGATTGTCGTTCGTGTCCCCGGTGCCATCCGCGTCCGAGTCGATGTCCGGTCCGTCGGCCGGGAAGTCGAGCGCCGTGGGATGCTTGGAGGTCCTGCTCGCGCAGGGATACCCTTCCCAATACCCGGCCTCCTTCGTGACGGACCATTCCACGATGATGTTGCTGGCGTCGTCCCCGACCTTGAAGCCGTGACAGTGGGTGCGTTCCGACGTGCAATGGTAAATGCGGCAGTTGTCAGAACCCAGCAGGTAGATGTTGGCGTCCGCGATCGGCGCCCCGCACCCGTCGACCAGCTGCGCGTTGTTGTAAAGCCCGACATCGACGATATTGTTGTAATCGTCGTCGGTCCTCAGGTAGACGCCGTTTCGCTGGTTGTTCTGGATGCGGAATCTCTGGAGGGTCGCGTAAGACACCGCCCCGGTGGCGGTGACTCCGTACCCCTCGAGGACGGGCCGCTCCTGCCCGTAGCCGACGACCATCCACCGGTGCGTATCGTCGTCTCCCGATTTCAGGGAGAACCCTTCCCGGTATACCCCGTCGAAGCCGTCGTGCGCCCCGCGCACAAGGATCGTCTTGTTCCCCTGGCCGGCGGCATGGATCGCGGCATTGATCGTCGCCTTCGCGGCGGCCGGCGAAAGGCCGTTGTTCGCATCGTTGCCACGCCCGCCGTCGACGTAATATTTCGTCCCGAGATTATAAGTGACCGTCCCTTCGTCGTAGGTGATCGAATATGCGCTCACGTTTTCGGTGATGGGAAACGGGGTGGCGGAGAAGACGCCGGCCGGTTTCCCGTATCTGTCCGTGCGGCTGTTCCAATCGTACTGCCAGGTATCGGCCAGGGCCGTCTGGATTCCGAATGCCGCCACGATGGCCAGCGCCGCAGCGAGGACCGGACAGGATCGCTTTCCCCACATGACCGTTTCTCCTCCTTTACGATAACAATACCGTCATGGTTCCGCGGCCTTTTCCGGATCCCAGCCGAAGTCCCTGCGGGCCCTCGCATTGTCGTATTCGATATCCCGGGTGGCCGAATCGATCAGGTACCGCGTCAGGAAAGGCGGTTTTTCCCGCAGGGTGACCGAATACAACCACTCCAGCCCCGCGGCAAGCATGCGGAACGGGAAAGCGGGAACGGGCAGGAAGCGGCACTCGACGCCATGCCACTTCATCCGCTCCGCAATGAACTCACGGCTTCCCATGCCGGAACTCCCGGTGAAGTTGTAGACGCCTTCCTTGAATCGCTCCTTGTCGACGATGCCGCCGATCGATTCCGCCAGGACGTCGGACCGCGTGAATGGGATCGTGTTCCCGCCGTTCCCGAACTGGATCACCAGGCGCCCGGACCGCAAGGGAATGCTTCTCCGGGCCAACCGCATCCCGTCCGCCCCATAGAGCACGCCCGGACGGATGATCAACAGCCTCGGCCCGCCGCTTCCGGCCCTCTCGAGGAGCTTCCTCTCGGCGATCGTCTTCGAGCGAACGTAGAAATCGAACCGTGAACGCCCCTCCGTCGTGGGCGCATCCTCGTCCACCTTCCGATGGAAACGGTCCTTCATCCCATAAACCGCCACGCTGCTCAGGAAGATGAACCGGCCGCAGCCCGCTCGCGCGGCGGCTTCATACAGCCGCATCGTGGCGTTCACATTCACCCTTTCGAACCCTTCCCAGGTCTTCGCCCCGGCGGCGTGGGCGGAATGGATCACGACGTCCGCCCCCGCCGCGAGTCCGTCGTAATCCGCGTCCTCGTGATCGAAATCCTCGTAGATCTTCTCCACCGATTCCGAAGAGATCCTGTCGGCGTTGGCACCCCTGCGGACCTGCGCCTTGACGCGGTACCCTTTCCCGGCCAGCGCGTCGCAGATCTCCCTCCCGAGGAACCCCGAGGCCCCCGTCACCAGGATCGTCTCGGCCTTCCGGTCCGCGGGGACGCTTTCCCCCGTCCCGGCCGCCGGCGCCGGGGGGCTTGCCGCCGTGGCCGGACGCAGGGCCTCGGCGACGCTTTCCAGGACCCGGATCGAGTGCCGGACGTTTGCCTCGGTAACGGGAAGATCCCCTTCCCCGTCGATGTGCCGGTAATACCGCTCGACGACCCCGCGGGTGCCGGGGTTCTCCTTCAGTTTTCCACGGAGCACCGCCGCCACGGTCCCCGCCGTTCCCCTGGACAACTGGTACCCGTAAGAGACGTTCCGCAGCACCTTGCGCAACGATTTCGGACCCGTTCCGGAATCGAGGACGACGAGCGTCTCGGTCGAATGATCGATGGTGAACGTGTGGCGGTTCGTGACGACCTCGGTCACCCTTCGGAAAGGCTGGGCGTTCATGGACACCGTGACCGATGCGATCCCCTCCTCGCCCGTCCAGCAGAAATGGAGCTCCTCTCCCCTTTCCCTGAGGCCGAAATACCGCGTCCGGGTTTCTCCCGGCCTTCCGGTGAGTTCCACCGCCAGGCTGATCGGGTGGATGGCGGTGTCCACGAGGGGGCCGCCGGGCAGGGACCGTTTCCAGTGGTTCCGGGGGAGCTGGGAGTGCGTCATGAGCTCGAGATCCATCCCGTAGAAGCAATTCACGTGAAGGACCCTTTCGGCCGGCTCCCCCTTCATGACCTCCAGCATCTTCAATATGCTCGGCTGCCTGAGCAGGGAATGGTCCGCGCAAAGGACCTTCGAGCGCTCCCCGGCGAACCGGTACAGCTCGTCCACCTCCGCGGAAGTGAACGCCACGGGCTTTTCCACCAGCACATGGGCGCCCGCATCCATCGCCTTTTTCGCCTGCTCCAGGTGCAGCGCGGGAGGAGTGAGGACGTGCACGGAGAACGGCCTTTCCCGCTCCAGCATTTCGTCCATGCTCCGGTACGCCTTCTTCAAGCCGAATTTCCGGCGGAGCAGTTCCGCTTTCCCGGGCAGGGAGTCGCACGCGACGATCGCGGTTTCCGGGGAAGCGGCCCGGATCGCTTCCACGTGCGTATCCGCGATCAGGCCGCATCCAACGATGCCCGCCGCCTTTTCGGACATTCCGGTCCCCCTTTCCCGGGTCATCCGCTTTTCACCGCGAACAACCGCCGTATTTTCACCCCGTCGATCTCCCGGGTGTATAACATCACGCCGAAATGGACGACGCTTCCCAGGACCGTCGCAAAGGCGATCCGGAGCCAATCGGGCCCGACCCGGATCTTCATGCCGAGGTAGACCGCCACGGCCATCACGGATACGGAGGCAAGGACGTTCTTGAGCGTCCCGAACGGGAATTCCCAGGCGAGGTACCTTCGGGACACAACGATCATGGCGGCGGTGAAAATGGCATACGACAACAACGTGGAGACCCCGGCGGCGACGAACCCGTACCGGGGAACAAGCAGCAGGTTCAGCAGGACGTTCGCCAACCCGGAAACGGCCACAATGTACATGATGACCCGGGTTTTCTTCAGGACCAGCAGGGATACCTGGAAGTTCCGCTGGATGCCGAACAGCATGCCGCCCGCCGCGACCATCGGGATCACCTTGTATCCTTCCCTGTACTCTCCCGCGGCGAGCAACGCCACGATCGGCTCCGCCAGGAGGCCCAGGCCGACGGCGATCGGAATGAGCAGGATCAGCTGGTAACGACAGACCTCCTCCAGGAATTCCCGGGTTTCCCGTTCCCCCTGCTTCTCCCAGATCTCCATGACGATCGGACCGCTCGCCTGCACGATGAGTGCCGAGACGAGAAGGATCGTCCGGTCCGCCAGGACGTAGCTGACCGAATAGAGACCCACCTCGTGGCTCCCGCGGAAGTACTCGATGATGTAGCGGTCCGACAACGTCAGCGCCCAGAAAGCCAGGTTGGTCGCGATGAGCGGGAACCCGTAACTCATGATCTTCGAGCGCAGTTCCACGGAATAACCGGACAACGAGAGCTCCCTGAAGGCGCGCGGGAAGAGGACCGGGGTTGCAAGGAGGATCCCGGCGATCGCCCCCCAGAGCAAGCCGGAAACACCCCATCGGAAGAAGTAGGCCAGGCCGATGCCCAGCAACACGCAGGCGACCTGCCTCCAGACCTGGTAGAAGGTGAATGCCCGGATCTCCCTCCGGACGATCAGCATCTGGGTCATCACGTTATAGGCGATCCCGACGGCCAACAGGAGCCACCCGACCTGCAGGTACCGGAAAAACGTCGGGGAGAGGGAGGATTTCGCGGCGTACGTCGCGGCGAGGGCGACGGCCAGAACCGCGGCCATGGATCCGGCCGTAATGAGGAAAACGGTGGAATAGAAGGTTTTAAGCGATCCCTTCGCCTCGTACTCGGTATAGAAGCGGACGATGGAAGGGGAGATCCAGTCCGTCGCCACGATGCTCAGCACGGCGATCGTGCTGATGACGATGGTGTATTGTCCGTAATCGGAAGGATCGAACAGCCGGGTGAGCACGGGGAGGACGAGGATCCCGAAAGCCCCCGGGACGACTCTCGAAGGGATGTACTTCAAGAAATCCTTCAGAAAAGGCGAAGACATGATCCCGGGCGAAACGCCCGCCGCATCCTTTCCTTCTGCTCCTTGCGGATGTACGTTATCAACTCCGGATCGCTGATTCGCTCTTCCCCCCTCGCGCCCGCGGAGATATACCCGTACGCCGTGCAGGCGGCCCCGACGAGATACGGCCACCGGAACATCGAAACCATGAGCTTGCCCCCGAAAAACACGGGGTGGGTGCCCAGGAGGTATTCCATCCTTCCCGAACGCGCGCGGCCGTGGAGAAGCCCCCCCTTCGCCCAGGTCTTCACGTGGTGGATCATCCGGATGTCCTCGAAGCTTTCCGTTTCCCATCCGAGCATGCGGGCCTTGTAGACATCCATGGCGTCCCACCCCAGGCCCGCGATGGTCCCGCCGATCGCGTCCCAGCAATCCTTCCGGTATACCCGTGCGGCTCCCCGAACGTGATACCTGTACGATTTTTCCGGGACCAATCCCCCGTCCTTCCGGTTGTAACAGGCGCCGCTCGCGATCCCTAGCCTCGGGTTCTCCCCGAATTTCCGGAACAGGGATTCGAAGTACGATCCGCGGAAGGAGATGTCGCCGTCCAGCTTCGACAGAAACCCGAATTCCAGATCCCGGACCCTTTCGAGGCCCCGGTGGAACGCCTTGATCTCCCCACCCTCCATCAGGTCGTAATAGCCGCGGTCCTCGAGCCGGACCAGTTCCATCCAGGGCGCGGATTCCAGGTGGCCCGAAACGATATCCGCCGTCCCGTCGGTCGATCCGTCGTCCACAATGACCCAACGAAGCGGAAGGACGCTTTGGGAGCATACCGAGGAGATCGTCTCTTCGATATTCCTCGCCTCGTTCCGCACGGGCGACACGATGACGTACCTTACCGACCCCGCCATGGCTATTCCCCCCGGCAAGGGGCGATCGAATCGAGGTGGGATGCCAGCTGCGCGACGGCCTCCCGGATGTCGAATCGCCGGTAGTCCCGGAGGGCGGCGGCCTCGCCGGAACCGGCATCCTTGGGGGCATCGTGCGCCTGGAAAAGGAAATTCTTGATGCCTTCGAGATCCTCGTGGCGATAGATCGATCCGACCCGGTTCGAGACGACGAATTCCCTGCTCGCGCCTTCGTTCGCGAGCGTAAGGATCGGCTTCCCGGAAACCATATAGTCGAAGATCTTCCCCGAAATCCCGTACGTCATCCCCATCCCGGGAGGGACCATCCCGATGAGCACCAGGAGGAGGTCCGCACCCATCTCGTAGCGGAGGCTCTCTTTGCGGGAGACATGGCCCGTGAGCCTCACCACGTCCTTCAATCCGCACTCCTCCAGGTAATCGCCGATCCGTTTCCCGTCGTGGAACCGTTCGCAGGCTCCGACGAATGTCACCCGCACGCTCTCCCGCAAGGACGGCCTTTCGAGCATCGCCCCCCGGAGCGCCTGCAGGAAGCACCTGGGAGTCCGCTCGCCGTACAGCCTCCCCGTGTAGACGACATGGAAAAAGCCCGGCTCCAGGGGGGATTTTTCTTCCCGCGCGACGTGGTCCTCGACGTCGAACCCGTTGTAGATGGTGTCGTACTTCCCCGGGTCGTCGGAAGGATAGCGGTCCTGGAAATCCCGGGTTACGAACGGGTTGGTCGAAACGACCCGGTCGGCATTCCGCACGACGTACCGCTCCAGGCGTCGATTCGCCCGGAGGACGAATTCCTTCCTACCCTCCAGGAGCATGGGGTCGGCCATCCAGGCATCCCGGAAATCCAGTATGACCGGTTTCCCGGACATCTTCTTGAGGAGGACCGCGACCGGGAAGTTGGAGAAGGTGGGCCCGCTGGCGTAGATGGCGTCGATGTCGTGCTCGCGCAGGATCCTCCTCCCCGCAAGCAATGCGCCAGGCATCCACAGGATCCTCGAATCCGGGATCTTGAAGCAGCTCCCGGCGGCCTTGTACGCGCGCCCGACGACCGTCGAAACAAGCGACTTCGCTTCGCCCTTCTCCTCCCCCGGCGCGATCGACCCCACTCCGGTCGGAATCTCCCCGATCCCTTTCTTGAAGAGGGATTCGAACGTGTACGCCCGGTGGACCGGCAAGCCGGGGTCGATCTCCTTCAGGAGGGTTTGGTCGTAGATCGAAAAATTCCCGTTCCTGGAGGTCAGGACGACGCAGTCCCATCCTTCTTCCGGAAGGTATTTCAAGAACTTGATCAGCCGCTTCAATCCGCCGCCGCCCGCCGGAGGGAAACCGTAGCTGAGCACGAGCAGCTTCCCCCGCCTGTTCGGCGACCCGTTTCTCATCCGCGGCCACCCGGGTTCGACACCTTCCGCAGGGTGTCCCTCAACGATTCCACCGAACGCACGACCCATTCGCTCGTCCGGCTGCCGCGGAAATCGTATTGCCCCATGAAATTCACCTCCCGGCCGTCCTTTCCCGCCAATCCCCTCTTGAACTGGTACCCGCCCGGGTTGTCCCTTTCGCTGATGCCGCCCAAATCCAGCATGCGGGTCCCGGCATCCCGCAGATCCAATATCATCTTCCAATACAACAGGTAGGAGCAGTGGTTCGACAATCCCTTGTCGCCTGTAGCCGTGAACAGATGAAGACCCACGTCCCCCAGCATGGAAAATACGATCGCCCCGACGGGCTCATCCTCTTTCCTGCAGACGAGGACCTTCATTTTCATGCCCTCGACGAACCGGGCCTGCATCGACCTGAACTCCTTCACATCGACGTATTGCACGAACCGTTTGCGCCGACGCATCTGGTCGTACAGGCCCATGAAGGCACGGAACGACCCATCGTCCGTCCCGGGCACGAACTCGAAATCCTCTTTTTCCGCTTTCGCCAGGTTCCGCCGCCAGTTCTGCGTGAGGTTCGAACGCAAATCGGATGGCGGACGGCATATGTCCATGAGGATCGTTCGATACATCGGGCGTTCATGGTTCTTTTTGAAACCCTTCCCGACGAGGAACGCCTCCAGCCATTGCCCTTCCCCTTCCGTTTCGTGGGGAGCGATCCGCAGATGCAGCCCCCTCCCGTCGACATATTCCTCCTTGATGGCCCCGAGGATCGTTTCCAGGAATTCCCTGTTGTTTTCGCAAGCGGTCTTGCGCCACAGCGGCCCGTGAAACATATAGGCGATCCCATGGCGGATGACGGGAACCCGGGCAAGGATCACCTGGGCCATCGACCGCACTTCGCCCCGGTGCCTCACCAGGAGATGGCTTACGTTCCCTTCCCCCCATCGCGCCTCGCCATATTCCCAGGTTTGGTAGATGTTCGCGTCGGCGAACCGCATCAATTCCCCGTTCCACTCGCTTTTCCCGATGCCGTCCACTTGGACGCGGCAATCCTTCGCGGACCGGCCGGTCTCACCTCCCATGCCGTAACCTCGCCCCGAATTTTCTTGCCTCGTGTTCCCACGCATACGCCCCCAGAAGCTTCAGCCCGAATTCGGCCAGGGACTCGTCGGGACTGACGCTGAACCTGCCGACCGCGCTGCCGACGCTGTCCCCGCGGGCCACGCTCGGGTCCGAGGTGAAGATCCGGGTATATCCAGCCTCCCGCGCCAGATCGAGCATCGAGGGGGTCGTATCCCCGTACGGGATGCTGAGGAGGGTCACATCCCCTCCCAGGATGGATTCGAGCCGCTTCTTCGAATCGACCAGCTCTTTCCTTGCGCCGTCCTCGCTGCCGGATGAGAGCCTCGCATGGGACACCGTGTGGGAGCCGACGACGACGGACCGGCCCGAAAGCGACTTGAGCCGCTCCTCGTCGACGACCCGGCCCACATCGTTGCGGTATCCCGGTTCGATCTCCCACCCGGGAAACCGTCCCAGGCAGCCGGTCGGAACCAGGAACGCCGAGGGGATGTCCCGTTTCTCCAACTCCGGAAGGGCGTTGTCGACGACGCTCTCGAACCCGTCGTCGAAGGTCACGATCGCGTACCTCATTCCGGCTTCCATCGGGCCGGTGAAGATCGGCGGCCGGGGAATCGCGATCCTTTTCAACAGGTCCATCTGCCTGGCGAACCGCGCCCTGCTCCCGGCCGGCACATGGTGGTAGTAAAGTGCCACGCAGCTTCCCGGCGGTTTCCGCCCGGCCAGCCGAAGCAGCCCCCTTCGGACCGAGTCCCCGATGAAACAGAGACCGCCTATGAGCAGGCGGACGGCACGCTTCGCTTTCCTACCGATGGCCGGCCTCCGGGAAAGGCGGGGCTAACCGGGCGATGCGCATGAGCGACGTCACGGGCAGCGCCCCCTCCCAGGTGATCCGCAGGGAAATGGTTTCGACCCGGGATTCGTACACGGGGGAGAAATACGCCCGCTCGATCGAGCGCCGGGCGCCTTCGGGCCCATCCATGGTCAGGAGCAGTCCGGCGGTCTCCCCCGCGCGTCGAAGCACAACGGCGTCGTCCCGGAACTCGGCGCCGATCCCGGGGCTCAGAACGAAATTCCAGGCAAGGGCCCGATTCCCGTCCCCGGAAAGCTCGTCCCGCACCGTCCAGCCCCCCTGTTGCCTGTCGTACTCCACCCGCCGAACGTGCGCGAGCTCCCCCTTTCCGGGCATTTTGTAAGAGACCGATCCGGCGAAGGAGTCCCGCCCGCAGGCGCTGCTCCAGGAGAGGACCATGGCCTCCGAATTCTTCACGAGCACGAACATGTCGCCGTCGGAGAACCCGTTCTGCTCGATGCCGTCGATGCTGACGGTGTTGTGGACCCTGCAGGACCGGAAACGGTTCCGGGCCCCGGGGTCGCGCGAATAGCTGAAGGTCCCGGGGTCCGCGAGGTATGTCACGCCCCCGGCGCACAGTTCGAAGGCGAGGTTGTCGTTGTGGTTATGGGTCCCCTTTCCGCCGCATCCGAGGGGCCCGCACCGGATCGCCAGGTAATCGCTTCCGCCTCTGAGGATGTACACCCCCCCGTCCGGAAACGCCGCGGACGACGGGGTCCCGTTATCCGGGAAAGGGCCCGGAGAAGCCGCCGCGAACAGCCAGGCGGTTTCCTCGAAAACCCGTCCGGCCCCCGAACGGAAAATCTCCCGGTCGAACAGCTCCCCGCCCAGGGAAAGGAGTTGTCGATGGGAATTCATGCCCGCCGCGGGGCGACCCAGCCGGACCAGCCGTCCGCCGTCATTGTCGCCGATCTGGGGAAAGGTCCCGTCGGGCTTGGTGTAGCCGAGGATGTACACGAGCATCTTTTCCAGCCGCTCCGTGTACGCGGGACCCAAAAGCTCCCGAGAGGTCTCCAGGATATCGCGCGCGGCGACGGGAGGAGTTCTCTCCGGCCGTCCGAACCTGCCCAGGATGTACGCCGCATGGAAAAGGATCTCCGTCGCCAGTCCATGGTATGGGATCGACCCCTCGAAGTTCGTCCCGTCCTCGTGGACCTGGCGCCCCATCTCCTTCCGGAGCTCCCGGACCGCGAAGCGCCTCCAGCGGCCGGAGCGGCTAAAGACCGGAAACAGGCAGGCGATGCAGGCGAGCCCGGCGAGGTTCGCAAGATAGTGGTTCCCCGGTCGCCCGCCGAGGTTCTCCGGGTCGGAATAGATCCGTTCCCCGTGCGCATGGAACAGGTGGAGGAGAGTGTCGTGCCGGGCATCGTCGAGTCCTGGCGATCCATGGAAGAAGGCGTAGGCCCACAGGAGGTTGACCGCCCGGATGGCCGCTTCCATCGCGCAATTCCAGTTGACCCCCCTGTACGGGGGGTTCTGTTCGATCCAGGAATCCAGCTGGGAGAGGAACTCCCCGGTGTACTTCTCGTCGCCCGTGAACCGATAGGCCATGCCGAGCGTCACGGCCTGGTGGAACCGGTTCAATTCCCAGGGGAACTTGACGTCGGAAGCGTCGCGCAGGTCGATGATTTTCACGTCGCGGTAGAAATCCAGAGGCCAACGGACGCCCGACAGATAATCCTTGTGCCAGTCGATCCGTTCCCCCAGAGGATATGTCCTGCCGAAAAGGCGCATCTCATGCGCGCACACCCCGTCCGCTTCCCGCACGATCTCGTCCACGAAAGCCGACGGGAACACGGAATCCGGCCGGGCCTCCGGACCGCCGCCCGCCGGGGGAACCAGCGCCGCGAGATTCCGGAAAACCGATTCCCTGACCTTTTCGGGGTCATTCGCGCCCAGATGTCTTTTCGCGAGCGGGCCGCGGATCGGTTCCGATCGCAGGGCCGCCCGGGCCCTGGCCCTGGCGGAGCGGAACAGCTTCCTGAATTTCCCGGAGAGCCGTCTCAAGGTGCTAGTTCACCAGGACGCGCATGCGGTAGCCCTGCTTCTTGTCGATCCGGAACACGATGTCGTCGTATTCCCCGACGGAGGTCTTCACGAGCACCACCTTGCTCCCGTCGCGGATCTCCAGGCGCTTGATCCGCCCGACGAAATAGGAAGGAGGCTTGACCGACACCCAGTGCGGACGGGCCGGTTCGACATCGATCTCCTTCCCGAGAAACCGGATTTCGTAGTCGTATTCCCCTTCCCGGATCTTCCTTTCCACGCCCCGCAAGGCGACGACATCCGGGGAAAAGGAATCGAGGTAGATCCTGGCGGCGTCGCTTGCCGTGACGAATTCCATCTTCGGGCAGGACGCCTTCACCCCGGCGAAGTGCGAGGCAATCCTCTTCCAGTCCCCGGAATCCCTCTCCAGGCGGTCCCACTCCCGTCCCGTGTTGACGTTATGGAGATGGAACATCTCCATCAGGACGAACACGCCGCTTTTCACCCTGCCGCCCGAAAGGCACAGGTCGTAGTTGTATTTCACGTCCCTCCAGTCGTCCACCGGCCGGATGTAGTCCTTCCGGCTTTTCTGCGGGACGGGCAGCATCTCCAGGATGCCGACATTCTCCAGGGAATCGGCTTCCTCCCTGTGGTCGTCGTTCGACGTGAAGTACACATTCGAACCGATCGGGCGGTGGAACCGGAAATCCCGCCGGTACAGGGTACCGTCGTACGCGTTGCTGCCCGCCAGGATCCCGTTTCTTTTCATCGCCAATATGGACATCCTTCTGGAGTGGCGATCGAAGCCGAATTCGTACTCGCCGGCGCGGAAGAACGTCACCCGGTAGCCGGGGTCCGCCTCGCGCGCCTCCGACTCCAGCAGCCTCACTCCGCGGAATATCGAGCCCGATCTCGAATCGACGTCCAGGAAGTTTCCGAGGGACGGAAAATTCTCGGACCAGGACCCGTAGGTGCCGCGGCCGTTCGGTATCCTCGCTATGTTGTCGATGAACCCGACCGTGTCGTTGCGACGGTCGTGTAGCCCGCGGAACAGCCTGTTGCCCGGAACATTGTAGGCGTGGATATGCAGTTGGAGATCGTGCCCCGCCCGGATGGCGCCATCCATGAACGATTTCATTTCCGGCCAGAGTTTCCTCGTGTCCCCTTGCGCCCCGCCGTCATGAAGCCATTGCAATCTCAGGATCGAAGACCCGATGTCCATGAAGTGCGACCATCGGACGCCCGTCTCCCGGGCGATTTCATCCGCCAGGATCCCCTTCGCGATCAAGGCGACGTGCATGTCCTTGTAGCGCATCGTCGGGTCCGGCGGCGGGCCCGTTTTCGATGATTCCCTGTGCGGCAGGGCGCTCATCAGCTCGTGATCCTCGGTCACGACGAACAGGATCCGCCCCTCCTCCGCGCCGGAGTCCGTCACGTCCACCGGCAACGCCTTCCCGGAGTACAGCCTGTTTTCGAGGTCCACGTAGACGATGTTCACCAGCCAGGGTTTGCCGAGATTGATTTCGTTGCCTCGTTTCCCCTCCAGGACGAATTCTCCCCGGATCACCGTCCGTCCCGCATCGTCGCGCCCCTTTTCCCAACGCAGTCCGTCCGTCCGGATCCCGAATCCGAACGGTTCGAGGACCCCGATGCTCATCCTGCCCGTTTCCCCGGCCCCGGTGATTTCGAACCGGCAGACGAGCCTCTCCCCCTTTGCGACCCGGACCGGGTTCCCGGCATTTTCCAGCGTTATCCGGATCGAGTCATCCGGCCGCATGTCGATATCGGACCGGCGTTCGCCGTCCTCCAGCGCCCGCAGCACGGCGAAGGAGCGCGCCCCCCTGTTGTCGTAATAAAGTTCTTTCCGGAAGTACCGTGCGGCCTTCCCGCGATCCCCCTGCAGGATGCAGAGCTCGGCCATTTCCCTGTAGAGATCCGAATTCCACGGATTGACGCTCCACCCCTTCTCGACCCATTGCCTGGCCCGGTCCATCCGCCCCGTTGCCCTGTAGATGGCCGCCGCGAGCAGCGCAACCCGCTCGTCGACGATTTCCTCTTTCGAAATCCTTTCCTCGAATATCTCCCTTGCCTTCCGCAGGCTGCCGTGGCGCAGCTCCGCCAGTGCGTCGAGGTAGTCGAATTCCCGCCGAGCTCCTTCCGGCAGACGGCCCGGATCGATACCCTTCATCCACCTCCTTGCCTCGACGACATCCCGGTTCGCGAGGTAATTCCGGGCGATGTCGACGGAAATTTCCGGGGCCGGTCGAAGCCCGTGCGCCGCCTTGAAGGAACCGATCGCCTCGGCGACCATGCCTTTCCTCTCGCAAAGATTGCCGATTTCCAGCAAGAAATCCGGATCCCCGACGGATCGCCCGGGAACCTGCAGCGCGGACAGGATCTCCTTGGCCTTCTCGTCGTCGACATCCCTTGCAAGCCGCAGCAGTTCATGCAATGGCCGATGAAACCCCTTGTCCGCTTCCCATGACTTTAGAAACCCACGGGCGGAGCGGTCGAATTTCAGATCGATGCTGTTTTTGTATGCCAGCGAATAGAAATATTTGGATATTATCTCCTTGACGAATACCGCATTCACCAATACAAAAGCCATAACACAAAAGGAGATTAAATATTTTCCGGATCGATAGCGTCGGATTTTGCCATATAAAACTAATTCTACTAGCGTATAAACTATTATTCCTGCAGAAAACAGCACAAACAGAAATTTAAAAAGAAATAAAGAATAAGCATATACGTCGTAATCAAAAGCGCCTGTGTAATGAAGAATCTTCAGATCAATAGGAAAATATTCGGTCATCCGCAGAATCTTCATTCGATGAAAGTTTTCCAACGGTTATTCCAAGGCAGAGATAATACAATTTATTGTCGATGGTGGATTCGAAAAACGGATCGAATGCCAGCCCGCACAGAAAATAGGATACGGTCAAGCCCAACATGGTCAGGCCCCACAATCGATCGTTCCCGATGCCGCCAGATGCCAGTCGGCTTACCGACTTGTACGCCATGTAAAGAATCGCAAGAAACGGCACCAGCCCGATGACGCCCGTCTCCGCCGCGACGACCAGATAAGAATTGTGCAGGGTGGTCTTCCCGACCTGAGTGTAGATGATTTCGAACTTTCCGGAGTACTCCTCCATCTTTTCCTGATAGTTCCTGATGCCGATGCCATAAATCGGATTCAGCCTGAACATCTCCAAGGCCACTTTGTACGTTTCTACTCTTCCATGTATCGTTTCCTGCCGGGAGATTCTTTCCTTGTAGAATGCGGTTGATTTTATAATGTCCGAGCTTACAATAAGAAATACTACAACAAGAAACGACATTATCAGGAATATACCCAAAGATTTTCTGTTTAATAATTTGAATCCCTTTGCGTAAATCACAGAAGTACCGACAATTATCGCAACCAATATAGTTCTTGTTTCTGCAAGAAAAATACACAATACAACCAATATGATCAATACAACAAAAAATACCCTCTTCCAAAAACCTATTTCCATGGCATTCACCATGTACCACAACACGTAATAGGCAAATATCAAGGTCAGCCCGTAATTTTCCCAATACCGAAACGGGCCGGTAACCCGGTAGCCCGGGAGGTGGCCATGTATTTGAAATTCAATAAGACCGATTGCGACAAGAAGCGCGCCCAGGACCGTTATCGCCGTCAAAATCTTCCGGTGAGCATCCTCCGAGGCCAGCCTGTTTTTCCCTATCAGGTACGCGACGTAGCACAACCCGAAGGAGTCCACGACCACTTTCAGCGCATGAACCGGGTTGAGGGAGTGGGAACAACCGATCAGCAACGCCGCCAGGAAGGCAAGGAACGCGTAATCCAGCAACCGGTTCGCCACCGGCTTTATCCCGTCGGCGCATGCAACCCACGCCAGGACAAGGATCAGCACGATCCTGTCGAAGGAGACCAGTTCGTCGATGCTGAATCCGCTCACGAACTTGACGTGCGCGTCGGTCAGCAGGTAGGAGCCGAAAAACGGGTTCAGGAACGGCTTGTCCATGAAATTGGACACGACGGGAGAGATCGCGATCCACAGGAGGAGAAGCGCCAGGGGATTGAAAAGGAACACCGCGAAAGACGCGATGAAAACGGAAAGTTGCGCCATTGCCCCTTAATCGTTCCGCCGCGATGTGACGTGGGAGGCCAGCTCCGCCGGCAGGACGTGCCAGTACTCGCTCGCGTACCGGTCGGATACGTACCGGAGGAACTCGACGTAATAGTCGATCGGGTACCGTTCCCTCCCACGGTCCGCCGCTCCCATCCGGAGGTAATCCGGATGGGTGTTCAACAGCGCCATCCCGCCTTTTTCCGCGATCCAGTCGAGTTTCCTCTTCCATATCCCGATGCCTTTCTCCCGCATCAGCACGTAGAGGGTGAAATCCTGCGGAAGCGTGTACGGCAGTTCGACATACCCCCCGTCCTTGCGCGGCGAGGGGAGGAAAAACGGGAAGATGGTCCCGATGCCGTCGGATTGCGGTTCGAACGGATCGGTGTCGAACGTCGAGGCGTCGTACCGGATGTTCAAGGCGTGCATCCATTCGAGGTTGTGGAGCATGGAAGGCGTCCGGAACCCGACGACCCCCCACTCCTCCAGGTACCGGTTGATCCGGACGGCCCGTTCCAGGAACACCTCCTTCGAATCGAAATATTTCCCGTCATGGTACAAGCCGTGGATGCCGACCTCGAACCCTTTTCCGGCCAGATGCCTCCGCAGTTCCCCCGGGACCGCGTACTTTTCCGCGACGAAATTGAACGAGGAGCGGAACCCCAGGCGCTCCTCCACGTCCGCCAGCCCGATGCATTTTTCCAGTCCCTGCGCCGATTCGACGTCGTGCGTCAGCACCAGGGCGAAACGCTTCCGCTGCGGCCACCCGGCCCAGCCGTCGGGTGGAGTCCCCGCGCCGGGGTCGATGGGCCATACATGGGCGTGGTCCCTCCTCTTCCGGAGCACCCAGGCGCGCCGCGCCATGATCTGCATCCGGCGGGGGATCAGCGGCTTCAACGTGTAATAGGCTTTCAGCAGCATCGCGGCGAGGGAAGGGGCGTCAGTCGCCGAGCTTCCCCAGAATCTCCTCGTACAGCGGCTTCTTCGCGTCCCAGTTGTTTTCCTCGATGTATTCCTTCCCGTTGCGCGCCAGGGAGGCCCTGCGCTCCGGGTCCCGGTGCAGCTCGACGATGCGCCGCGCGAGGTCCTCGGGATCCTCCGGCGCGAAAAACTGGATCTGGGAGTCCCCGAAATACCATTCGTCGATTTTCGTCCTCGACGCGACCACCGGGATCCCCGCCGCCATGAAGTCGAGCACCTTGGTGCTGAACGCTTCCGACGCGAAGATCCCGGCCCTCTTGGGCACCACGCCCAGGTCGAAGGAGGAAAGCATCGGGGCCAGCGTCTCGGGCGGGACCGACTTGTGGAGGAACACGACCCCCGAGAGGCCCTGCTCCCGGATCAATCCTTCCACCGTCGTCCGGGCCGACGAGCCGTTATCGTGCGCGTAAATATGCAGCTGGAGGTCCGGGATCTCCCGGACCGCCAGCGCCACCGCCCGCACGAGGATGTCCACCCCGTGCTGGTACGACAGCGTACCCGGGTAGACCAGCCGGAACGGTCCGCCCTCCTCGCGCGCCCGTCCGTTTCCGTAAAATCCCAGCGGCGGGTAATTCATGATGGTGGTGCACCGGTCCGGGCGCATGCCGTTCCGGAGGACAAGCTTCTCCCTCCACAGATCGTTCGCGATGATCACGTGGTCCGCGAACCGGACGGAGCGCCGCTCGACGAACCGCAGCAGCCGCGCGACCCTCGAATCCATCGTCACGCCGAACTTCTGGCAGAAGAACTCCGGGAGGATGTCGTGGATGTCCAGGATCACCTTCGCCCCGGAGAGGCGCGGCCGGATCGCCATGAACACCAGGAAGTCCGGAACATTGTGGACGTGAACGACCCCGTACCGGGAGCGCGCGTGCTCCCGCGCCAGGACCTTCATCCCGGAAACCATGAAGCGCAGGTAGGCCCAGAGATAGCCCGCGAGGCCTTTTTCCCCGGCGTCCCGTCCCTGGACCCGGTACACGTTCACGCCGTTCAGCGTCCCGGAATCCGCCTTCCCGTTTTCCCGCAGCGCGATCACGTCGACCCGGTTCCCGCTTCCCGCCAGCATCTCGGCGTAGCGCCTGACCCGGAAGTCCATTTCGTAGTAGGTGTAGGCGATCAGGCAGGCCTTCATCCGCCCTCCGGCCCGGGAACCTTCCGGAGCCATGCCGCATGCCAGAAAAGGAAGCAGTTCCGGTCACACGGCTCGACGAACAGGCGCCTCTCGCCTCGGCAGACCAGCCCTTCCAGGATATACAGGTCCCTGCAGCGGACCAGCCTGTCCCGTCTCTCGTCGTAGAAGCGTTCCGCTTTTTTCAGGACCCTGTAAGTCCCCCCGCAATACCCGTACATCTCCCTCAGGAAAACGCACCCGCTGACCGCGCCCCACCGGTCGAGGGTGTCGTCGATCTCCTTCCGCGACCCGACACGGACCAGGTCGCCGGCTCTCGGCGGGGCGGGAGCGGGATCCCCCGGTCCGCCCGCCGTCGCCTTTCGTCTCCACAGGAACGAGACGGAGTTGCGCAGCCAGACCAGGTACCGTTTCGCGCCCCACCCGATCCGGAACCGCGCGTCGAAAAGCCACCCCAGCAGCCGGTCCCGGTAGCTCCATTCCCTCAAGGTCTGCAGTTGGCACATGTCCCGTCTCAGCCCTTCTCCAGCCAATCCCTGTGCCAGAAGACGAAGCAGCACTTGTCGCACGGATCCCGGAACGCGTCGACCCGGCCTTCGCAGATCACCCCGTCCAGGATATATACCGGAAACTTAAGGACGTTCATCCTCAGTTTCCCCTCGTCGAACACGTTCTTCACGACCTTGACGATCCGGAACCTCTTCCCGCAGTGCCGGTACATCGGCGGCATGAAGCAGCAACCGTCGCGCCGGCCCATCGCGTCGAGCGACTCCCGGATCCGGTCCGCTGCGCGGACGACGACAAGGTCTCCCACCCCGAACGGCTCGCCCGGTGCGGAATCGGCCGCGTCAAGCCGTGTACCGGAAGACATGCCGGCTCACCTCCTCGGCGACGACGGCGGGAAGACGTTTCCATATTCCCGTCAACACGTTGTACGAGGCGCCCCCGGCGCCCGCGTTCACCCCGCCGATCTTCGGATAGTAGCGGTAGGGAAGGTCGACGCCGGCGGCCCCCCACATCTCCTTGTAACGGGCAAGCTTCGCGTTGCGGACGGAGGTGCGGCCGAAATCGAAATACCGGCACCCCTCCCCGCAAGCATCCCGGATCGCGCTCCAGGCCAGGAGATGGTTGGGGGTATGCGTTTTCAGGCATTCCGGGTCGGATGCGTTGTACTTGTAGTAGACCGTGTCGCGGAACCGGAAAAACAGTCCTCCCGCCAGGACCTTGCCGCGGCGGCAGGCGAGCAGCACGAAGGCCGTCCCGTCGGAGAACATCCGCTCGTGCAGGTTCCGGAAGAACGCCCACGGCTGGGACGGAACGCCGTGCTTCTTCCGGGTGAGGACGTTCAGTCGATAAAATTTCTCCACGCCGTCCATGGTCCCGCTTCGCACGATCCCGATCCCGTCCTTTTCCGCCTTCCGGATCGAGTACCGGATCGTTTTCCGGTTGAAGCGGTCGTACACGGCCTCCGGGTCACGATCCAGTTCCAGGACATGTCTCTTGTACTCGTGCAGGACGGGCCAATCCTCCCGAATCGGCGCACCCCCCCGGATCTCGAGATACCGGGCGCCGTTCGCGACGTGCCCGGCCAGGTATTCCGCCAAGGCCCCGGCATCGTCCGCGGAATCGAGGATCGGGCCGCAATAATCGGAAAACGGCGCGGATACGATGCGAATTCCCCCCAACGGCCCCCTGACGCTGAAAAGGGGGAGGATCCCCCGGATGCGGCCCCCGGCGCCGGTCAACGCCAGGCACATCGGGTCGAACCCGTACGTGTCCTCGAGGACGCGGATCCAGGAGGAGAGGTGGAAGGGGGTCCCGGAGTCCCTGGAGGCCGCGTAATCGTCCCATTCCGCGAACCCCGCGATCCCGTCGACCCACCGGAACCGGATCATGTGCGAACGGCGGGCACGCGCGTCAGGCGCGATCCGCGGACCAGCGGGCGATTTCCGCCGAAACGATCCGGATCTGCGCCCCGGAAAGCTCCGGGAACATCGGCAGCGAAACGAATTCCTCCGCGGCCGCCTCGGCCACCGGGAACGCTCCCGGAAGATACCCCAGCGGCCTGTAGGCCTCCTGCAGGTGGATCGGAACCGGGTAGTGGATCCCGCAGGAGATCTCCTTCCCGGCCAGGAATTCGACGAGGGAGTCGCGCCCTTTCACCCGCGCGGGAAACAGGTGATACACGTGCTTCGCATAGGGCGCCTCCCGGGGGAGTGCGACTCCGGCCACGCCGTCCAGCGCCCCCATGTACGCCTTCGCGTGAACCCTGCGCGCCTCGTTCCACCGGGGAAGATGTTTCAGCTTGACGCTCAGGACGGCTCCCTGGATCCCGTCCATCCGGGCGTTCCAGCCGATGCTGCCGTGGCGATGTTTCCTTTCCTGCCCGTGGTCGCGCAGCATGCGGATCCTGCGGTCGAGCGCCTCGTCGTTCGTGACCACGGCGCCGGCCTCGCCGTACGCCCCCAGGTTCTTTCCCGGGTAGAAGCTGAAACAGCCCGCGTCCCCGATCGACCCGGCCTTCCGCCCCTTGTACTCCGCCCCGTGCGCCTGGCAGGCATCCTCGACCACGAGCAGGTTCCGCCGCCGGGCGATCTCCAGGATCGGGTCCATGTCCGCCGTTTGCCCGAACAGGTGGACCGGGACGACCGCTTTCGTCCTCGGCGTGACGGCGGCTTCCAGCCTTCCCGGGTCCATGTTGTGCGTCACCGGGTCCACGTCCACGAACACCGGTTTCGCCCCGCAGAAGCTGATCGCCTCGGCCGTCGCGATGAAGGTGTTCGGCACCGTGATCACCTCGTCGCCGGGACCGACCCCCAATCCCAGGAGGGCCAGCCAGAGCGCATCGGTGCCGCTGCCGACGCCGATGCACGTCGCCGCGCCGATGAACCCGGCGAATTCCCCTTCGAACCGCTCCACGAACGGGCCGCCCGCGAAGGCGGTCCGGTCGAGCACCTCCTGGATCGCCGCGGCGACTTCCCCGCGGATCGTCGCGTACTGGGCCTTCAGGTCCAGGAAAGGAACTTTCAGCGGGTTTTCCCTTCGTCGATCTTCCGAAGCACCCTTGCGGGGTTGCCCGCCACGATCGCCCGGGGCGGAACGTCCTTCGACACGAGGCTTCCCGCCCCCACGATCGACCCCTCTCCCACCGTCACGCCGGCCAGGATCGTCGAGCCGGACCCGATCGAGGCGCCCTTCCGGACGAGGGTCGGGATGCACACCCAGTCGGCCTCCGTCTGGAGCCCGCCATCGTCGTCCGTCGCCCGGGGGTACATGTCGTTGATGAAGGTGACGTTGTGGCCGACGAACACGCCGTCCTCGATCGTCACCCCCTCGCAGATGAAGGTGTGACTCGAGATCTTGCAGGCTTTCCCGATCCGCGCGCCCTTCTGGATCTCGACGAAGGTGCCGATCTTCGAATGGTCCCCGATCTCGCACCCGTAGAGGTTGACGAAGTCGTAGACCTTCACCCCTTCGCCGAGCTTCACGTCGGGGGCGATCTTCCGCAGCGGGGATTGCGCGGTTTCCATTCCTACCCTTTCAGCCGCCCGCAGCGGCGAGGCCCACCCTCCGGTCGATCTCCACCCTGCCGCCGCCGTTTTTCAGGGATTCGAGGGACGCCTCGAGGATCTGGATCACCCGGAGCCCGTCCAGCCCGCACGTCTCCGGCCGCTTCCCGTCCCGGATGCAGTCGATGAAATGCTGGCACTCGACCTTCAGCGGTTCGACCTGCTTGACGTAGGGCGCGTACATGTCCCCGTAATGGTAGGAATAGGTGAACTCGGCGAAGGTGTCGTAGTGGGGAGGCGCCTCGACCCTCTTGTCGTAGATCTTGATCTTCTCCAGCGGCTCGTTGTCGTTGTACACGATCATCCGCCGGCTGCCCACGATGACCATCTCCCGGACCTTGTTCGGGTCGAGCCAGCTGCTGTGGATCATCGCGAATCCGCCGTGATCGAAGTCGAGGGTCATGTTCGACACGTCCTCGATGCCCTTGTGGACATGGGCCTTCCCCTGGCAGTTGACGGAGACGGGAGGCCGTTCGAGCAGGTAGAGGATGATCGAGATGTCGTGGGTAGCGAGGTCCCACGAGACGTTGATGTCCTTCTGGAAGAGGCCGAGGTTCAACCGGCGGGAGCTGATGTACTGCACCTCCCCGATATCCCCGGCGCGGACGATCTCCTTGATGCGGCGGACGGGCGCGGAGTAGATGAAGGTGTGCCCCACCATGAGCGCCAGCCTCCTCTCCGAGGCCAGCCGGATCAGCTCGACGCACTGCTGCGAGGTTTGCGCCATCGGCTTCTCGACCAAGGTGTGCTTCCCCGCCAGGAGACTCTTCCTCGCCAGGTCGAAATGGCGGTTCACGGGCGTCGCGATGACCACCGCGTCCGTCTGCCCGTCCAGGAGGATCGGATCGATCTCCTGGACGGCCCTCGCGCAAGGGTACAGCTCCTCCATGTGGGCCAGCCGCTTCGGGTCGCTGTCGCAGACCCATTTCACGCGGCAATCCGGAAGGGCGTCGAAGTTCCGCACGAGGTTCGGCCCCCAGTACCCGCATCCGACGACCGCGACGACGGTCTTAGGTCCCATCACGGGCCTCCGGTCCGATGTAGTATTTGCCGTAATATTTCCTGTAATACCGCTCCGAACCCTGCCGCACGCCGTTCAACAGCACGCCGAGCAGCTTCTTCTCCCCGATGTCCTCCAGGGCCTGCCGGAACAGGGTGTGCGGAGTATAGTCGAGCCGGTAGATCAGGACGAACCCGTCCGTGAGTTCCCGCAGCGCCAGGGTGTCGGACACGGGGACGATGGGGGGGGTATCCAGGAGGACGACGTCGTACCGTTCGCGAAGCGCCGCGAGGAACCACCGGAACCGTTCCCCCTTGAGCAGGCCCCAGGGAGCGTCGATCCGCTTGCCGCTGGGGATCACGTGGATCTTCTGTGCCAGCACGTCCCGGACGACGGACTCCATGCCCGCCGAGCCTTGAAGGAGTTCCGACAGGCCGGGAGTCGACGGAAACCGCAGCCCCTTGGCGAGGTCGGATTTCCTCAAGTCGACGTCGACGAGGACCACCTTCTTCCGGCCGCCCGCGGCGAGGTTCATCGCCAGGTTCACCGTCGAAACGGTCTTCCCCTCCCCGGCGATCGAGCTGGTCACGGCAATGACCTTGCACTCCCTGTTGTCGACCAGGTATTCGACCCGTGAGCTGAAGTTCCTGTACTGCTCCACGAAAACCGGGTCGGCGTTCCGAAGGAGGAGGTACCGGTTCAGCGACTCCTGCCGCCCGTTTCCGCCCTCCCGGAGGAATGGGATTCTCATCGCGCCCCTCGTTTCATAAATCCAGGATCGTGCGGATCTCGTCCCGGTACGCCAGCAGGAGGAAGGAAAACGCCATGGAGACCGCGATCAGCCCCCCGTAGACGACGGCCCGCCTCCGGGTCCTTTCCCTCTGCGCCTGCCGGTCCACGTACACGGGGATGTAGCCGAGGATCGGGACCTTGTAGAAGTACCGGAAGTCGCGCACGCTGCGCAGGCGCAGGTCGAGCGTTTCCCAGGCGATCGTGCCCCCGAACCCCAGGGCCAGCCCGACCAGGAAGGCGACCCCCAGCACCCGCCCCAGGATCGGCTGGAACGGCTCCTCCGGCAGGTTCGCGGGATCGAGGACCTGGAACTCCGACCCCCTCTGCCGCTTCTCGAGGTTCTGGGAAACGTCGGCGTCGAGCTTCTTCTTCAGCAGTTCGTCGTACGACTTCTTCTGGTTCTCGTAATCCCGGACCAGGGAGATCATCGCCTGCTCCAGCCGCGGAGACTGCCCGATCTTCCCCTCGACGGCGGCGATCCCGTTCCGGATGTGCTTTCTTTCCTTCTTCAGGGAGGCGATCTCCATCGTTGTGGCCCTCAGCTGGGCCCTCATCCGGCGGACCTCTTCGGATGCGGGGATGGACGTCAACGAGGGGATCCCGGAGTTCTCGCCCGGGTCGTCTCCCCCCAGGCCGGACGCCGCCCGCCGGGCCGCCGCGAACCTTTTTTCCAGCTCCTCCACTTCCCGCCGCGTGCGGACGACTTCCGGCACCTGGTCGGTGTACCTCGTGGACAGTTCGGCGAGCCTGGCCTTCGCCAGGACCAGCTCGTTCGCCAGCGCCTGGACCGGGTCCAGGGCCAGGGCCGCTTTCCCGCTCTCGCCCGCGACGGCCATGACCGACGATTTCCCGATCAGGCCGATCTGCGCATCGAGGAAGACCTTGCGTTCCTCCGCGGTGCGAATGCCCGTCTCGTTGGCCCGGAGCCGGTCCTGCAGCCCGGACAGCATGCGGAGGTTCGCCTCCAGCTGCTCGGGCAGCTCCCCCACGTGCCCCATCTTGAAATCCTTGACCCGCTGCTCCGTCTCCTCGAGCCGGAGCTCGGTGTTCTTGAGCTGCGACTCGAGGAATTCGGAGGTGCCCACCGCCTGCTGCTCCCGCGTCTTCAGGTTTTCGCCGATGAACAGGGAGGCCAGCTTGTCCGCGGCGTTCCTGGCCGACTGCGGGTCCTCGTGGAGGAACGCCAGGGTGAACGCATCTCCGCTGCCCCTGGCCTGCCCGCGGACGACCTCGATCTCGATCCGCTTGCGGACCAGCTCGAACACCTTTTCGGCCTTCCATTTCCCCCGTTCCTTCCCGAAGAGGTTCAGCTCGTCCATCAACCTCGCGAGCGTGATGCGGCTCGTCACCTGCTGCTGGATGGTGGCAAGCTGCTGTTGCGCCTTGTAGCTCACCGTGGAGCGGACGAAATCCTCCGGGACAGCCTGTGGAATGACGAGGATCGTGATGGTCGATTTATACAGCTTCGGCGTCAGGACGAAATACACGCTGGCGGCCAGCAGGACGGAGACGATCATAAAAGCGATCGCCCACTTCCAGCGCAAAAACAGCGCCCCGTATTCCCGCAGGTTCATTTTCGGACGTAGAGGCATCGTTTTCCTTCAGGAGGCGGACACGCTACCGCCCACCCGGGTTGCCAACCGATGTTCGTGGCTTGCGCAAGAGCACGGACGGACGGGTACGATCCACCCGATCATCCCCAATACATAAATTTAATGTGCAATGTCCATACCCTGCCCCGGACGGTGGAATATTTCCTGAATAATTAACGATATCGGGCAGATATCCTTTCCAAATACCTGTCGGCAATAAGAGTCCTCATCAATATGTTCTTGTTTATCCAAAAATTTTCTACTGTATGGGCAATCCTTTTCCTCCCGGAAGATCGGCGATCTCTTCCCCGGCCAGTTCATCGGCATCCATCGCCATCGCGGAAAAGGTCCCGACCGGGTCCGGAGGATCGAAAAACACCACCATGAACGGCAGGGATTCGCCCGCCGGAATGCTCCGGTTCGAGTTCCCCTCCCCGAACCGCTTGCCCAGGAACTCCTTTATCCGGAGAGGGCTCATGTGGGGCAGCAGTTCCTCGTTGATCAGGTTCCCCGCGAACGACTCCCCTTCCAGGACCGCCACGTTGTCGACGTTTGAAAGCGACGCCCGGACGCGGATGCCGCCGCTTGCCCCCTTCCCGACGTTCACCACGGTACCGCGCACCACGAAGAAGCTCTCCTCGGCCGTCGTACGGCCGGAAAAACCTCTCGCGTCGCGGATTTCGTATACGGGTCCTTCCCCGGGGACGCCGGCGGCAACCCGGGCCGGGTGGTCCACCGTCCGAGCAACGGGATTCGACCGGGAGAACTGGAACCATCCCAACGCCATCCCGAGGACCGCCAGGACGGAAAGGAGGACGATGAGGGCCGTGGACCGCGACTTTCCGGGGGAAACGACGGGCGGCTCCGGAGGGGACGTCCCGGACAGGGGATGGAACAGGTCTTCCACGCGCCGGTACACCTTCCGCTCCGGCGGACCGGCCCCCGCGGGCCGCGGAGCTTCCGGCGCCCTCGGATGCGGCTCCTCCGGTTTCAGGAGGACGATCGCGCCGCCGCAGTTGCGGCAGCGGATCCGGGCCCCCTTCGCCCCTTTGAGGAGCGCCTCGTCCAGCCGGAAGCGGGACCGGCAGGATTCGCACGTGACGATCATCGCCATGCCGCCATTATCAAGCCATGCCCCGTAAAAGAAAAGAGCCCCGCGGGGGGCCCGGAAAGCGCTGAATGAAAGCGGATTTCAACCGGTCATCGCAAGGCGCGAACGACCCTCGCCGGGTTGCCGACCGCCACGCTGTCGGCGGGCACGGACCGGTTCACCGCGCTCATGACCCCGATCACCGAGTTGTCGCCGACGGTGACGCCTTTCAGGATGACGACGCCGCTCCCGATCCAGACGTTGTTCCCGATCGCGACCGGCTTCGACGGCCCGGATCCGCTCCTGCGCAAGGCCGGATCGATCCTCGGCGATCGGGTATTTCGCCCCCATCCCCTCGTCCGATGCGTACGCCTCGGACCGGTGCGGCGGCACCGGGTAGTGGATCATCGTGCCGATCCCCGCCCCGGCCAGATGTTTCTGTATCGCCTCCCGCCGCGCGCTGCGGACGACGAACAGGTGCCAGGCGGGTTCGGCCCCGCCTGGCACGGAGGGCAGGACGATCCCCTCCGCGCCTTCCAGCGCCGCCAGGTAGGCCGCCGCGGACGCGCGCCTCCTCGCGTTCCACTCGTCCAGCTTCCGGAGCTTGACGCGCAGCAGCGCCGCCTGCAGCTCGTCGAGACGCGAATTGAATCCCTTGTACCGGTTGTAATACTTCTTCTCCGACCCGTAGTTCCTCAGGACCCTCAGCTTTTCCGCCAGCGCGTCGTCGTCCGTCGTCACCGCGCCGCCGTCCCCGAGCGCCCCCAGGTTCTTGCCGGGGTAGAAGCTGAAGCCCGCCGCGTCGCTTAAAGTTCCCGCCTTCCGCCCCTTTTACACGGCGCCGTGCGCCTGCGCCGCGTCCTCGACGACCTTCAGCCCGCGCCTCCGCGCGATCTCCCGGATCGGGTCCATGTCGGCCGCCTGGCCGTAGAGATGGACGGGGAGAATCGCCCGGGTCCGCTTCGTGACCGCCGCCTCGATCCTCGAGGGGTCGATATTGTACGTGCGCGGGTCGGGCTCCACGGGCACCGGCAGGGCGCCCGCGTACGACACCGCCAGCCACGTGGCGATGTAGGTGTTCGCGGGAACGACGACCTCGTCCCCGGGGCCGATCCCCATCGCCCGCAGGATCAGGTGGAGCGCCTCCAGCCCGTTCCCCACGCCGACGCAGTGCTTCGCGCCGCAATACGCGGCGAACTCATGCTCGAACGCCTCGACCTCGGCCCCCAGGACGTACCACCCCGACTCCATGACCCGCCGATAAGCGGCGTCGAGCTCTTCCCGAAGCTCCAGGTAGGGCGACTTCATGTCGAGGAAGGGGATCGTCATTTCTTTTTCAATTCCTCGATGAACTCGTCGTAGTCGCGGATGTAGTCCTCGGCCTTGTACACGTCGGAGGCCAGGACCAGCAGGACGGCGTCCTTCGAATATTTGAACTGGACCCCCCAGACCATCGGCGGGATGTGGACCGCGATGTTCCGGGCGTCGAGGAGGATCTCCTCGCTGTTCTCGCCGTCGTCCACGACGCAGGAGCAGGAGCCGGCGACGCAGACCAGGAACTGGTCGAGCGTTTTGTGCGCGTGCTCGCCCCGGATCTCGCGGCTCAGGACGTCGTAGACGAGGAAATACCGCTTCGGGACGAACGGCAGGAACCGGCCGTACTCGGCGACGGACAGGCTGCCCCGCATGTCGACGATCTCCGGCAGCCGGTAGATGTGGACGCCTTTCACCGCGGAGGGCAGGACCTGTGGTTTGGCCTTGGGCGCGGCTTCGGCCTTCGACGGGTGCCGCTTCTCCGCCCGCGAGACGTACCCCGTGATGTATGCCGGGTTCCCGACGGCGATGGCGCCCTGCGGGACGTTGCGCGTCACCACCGCCCCCGCGCCGACCATCGCGTTCTTCCCGATGGTCAGCCCGGGGAGGATCGTCGCGTTCGCGCCGATGGTCGCCCCTTTGCGGACCACGGTCTCCAGAAACTTCTCCGGGCGCTGGCGGCTCCGCGGGAACATGTCGTTGGTGAAGGTCGCGTTCGGGCCGATGAAGACGTCGTCCTCGACCCGCAGCCCGTCCCAGAGCTGGACGCCGCATTTCACCGTCACGCGGTCGCCGACGATCACGTCGTTCTCGATGAAGACGTGGTCGCAGATGTTGCAGTCGGCCCCGACCCGCGCCCCGGGAAGGATGTGCGCGAACGCCCAGACGCGCGTCCCGGCGCCGACGTTTTCCGATTCGACGAGCGACTGCGGATGCTTGAAGAATTCCATGAAGTCCGGCCTCCCTATCGCCCCCCTGCCCGGGGATCTATCGTTCCGTCCGCCGGTTGAGCACCAGCCCGATCACCTTCTCCCGCGGGAGCATCGCGAGCGCCCTCTGTGCCTCGGGCATCGGGGTCGCGCCGGCCAGCTCCTTCATCGCGGGGGAGCCCGGCATCTCGCTGCTGCGGTTCCACCATGGAATTCCTCTCCTACTCGTCGAAGAGCGGGTACGAAAGAGTGAACCCGGCGTACGCGATGCTCCGGGTGGCTTTCTCGCTCGAGACCCGGTTCTCGAGCCACGTGTACTGGTACGCGGCATCGAACGCAAGGTACCTGGATTGCTTCCACCTTATCGTGGGGCGCAGCCGGGCCGACAGCTCATCGACTTCCTCGGTCGAGAACTCCCCGGCGTCGGAATTGTTCCTGTAAACACCGCCCGAGAGCCCCGCGGAGATGTCGTGCAGGAGCATCCGATCCACGGAGAAGACCAGGGAGGTGCGCAACGCCGCCCCCTCGTAGCCGAACGCAGGCGACAGGCCGTGGAAGAAGGTGACGATCCCGTTGGTCCGCTCCCCCTTGTAGAGCAGGGACGCGTTCCCGGTCGCCCCCGTGCTGTGGCTGGTCCGCAGCTCGCCCGACGATTCGAATTCCGACACGGTGTACATCACCCCCACGTTCGCCCTGACGCTCCACAGCTCGTGGACCGCGCGGAACAGCCCGACGGTCGCCATGTAGGTGTCGTTCGTGACCCCTTCGTAGTCCCCGCGGTTGTACCCCAGGTCCGCCAGCGCCTTGGTGTCGGCGGTGAACCACGACAGGGTCCGCAGCAACCCGATTCCCACGGTGTGCATCTTCGCGTCCCTCTGCAGCTCGGTGGGGTAGTCGAGGTATTCGAACGCGTAGTTCGCGGTGGCGGTGGTCTTTTCCGTGACGATCCATTCCGTCGAAACGCCGTAATTGTGGCGGATGTTCCTCGATTCGTCCACCAGCCCCGTTTCCTCCAAATGGCGGTCGGCCCGGGACTCCCTGCGGAATTCCCCCTTTCCGGCGAGGCGGACCTTGGAAGTGAGCTGGTGCGTGAACCGCCCCGAGAGGAGGTAGTCGGTGGCATCGAGGTCGGAGTTGTCCTTGTATCTCTGCCAATCCAGCTTCCCCGTCAGCATGCCGGTGGTGCGCTCGGTCTTCCACGCCATGTCCAGCCCCGGGGTCACCGTCAGAAGCCAATCGTCTTCCCGATCGGTCTCCGAGAAGAAGAGGTTGTTGTTGTACTCCTCCCTCACGCCGACGGAAGGGACCAGGAGGAAGTCGTACGCCGCGACGCCTGCGGGAAGCAGGAGCGCCAGCGCGGCCGCCGCGGCGGCCGTCCTCGGGAGTCGGCTACGGAACATAGACCAGGTCTCCTCGCTTCAGCGGAATGTTCGAGCCGAGGTTCTTCCCTTCCGTCACTTCGTCGTAATCGAACGCGACGACCGCCAAAAGGACTTTTCGCATCCCGCCCCTCCCCTTCCCTATCGCCCCCCTGCCCGGGGGTCTATCGTTCCGTCTGCCGGTTGAGCACCAGGCCGATCACCTTTTCCCGCGGGAGCATCGAGAGCGCCCGCTGCGCCTCGGGCATCGGGGTCGCGCCGGCCCGAACGACGAACAGGATGTGGTCGACCAGCGGGGCGAAGGCCAGGGCGTCCGCCCCGGTCAGCACGGGGGGAACGTCGAAGAAGACGTACCGGTTGGGGTAGCGGTTCCTCATGTCCGTCACCAGCTCCTTCATCGCGGGGGAGCCCAGCATCTCGCTGCTGTCCGGAACCGTCCGGCCGCCGGAGATCAGCGTCAGCTTCTCCACGCCCGGCCACACAATGATATCGGATACCGGGCACCCCTCGGTGAGATAGTCGCCCAGCCCCCGCTCGCTTTCGAAGCCGAGCAGCTCGTGGATCCGCTGCTGCCGCAGGTCGCAGTCCACGAGGAGCGCCGTCTCGAGGTACGCCTTGGAAAAGGTGAGCGCCAGGTTGACCGCCGTCAGCGTCTTCCCCTCCCCCGGCAGCGCGCTCGTGATCATCACCGTGTTCCCGCCCTTTTCCTCCGCGGCCTGCAGGATCCGCGTCCGCAGCACGCGGTACGGCTCCATCTCCGGAGCTTCGGGGAAGAAGGCCACGAACCGGCGTTCCGCCAGCGTCTCCGGGTCCAGGACGACCGACCGGGAAACGGTATAGCTCGGCGTGGTGCGTACGGTCCGCGCCGGATCTTTCGGGCGCACGATCACCGCGGGCGCCGGCTCCGGCGGCGGGGCGGCCGGCGGCGCAATCCGGACGGTTTTCCACAAAAGGTCCCGGCGCGCCGCGAGGGCCACGGGCGGGGGGACCGTCCCCGGCAGCGGCGCGGAATCGCCATCGGGCTCGCAGATCCCGGCGAGCATCCGCGCGAACTCGTCCGCGGATTCGCCGGCCGCGTCCGGTTCCCCGACGAGGACGGGAGACCCGCAGAGGCGGCACTCCATGCAGCCCTCTTCCAGGGTGAACTCCCCCATGCACTTGTCGCAGCGAATTTTCGTCATCGCGGCCATCCCCCCGCGATCACGGCCAGCAGCACGAAGACGCAGAAGGCGGCGGCCGCGGCTCCCAGCGCCAGCCTGCCGCGCCGGTTCCTGCGCCGTTCGTCCTCGGGGGTGAGGATCTCGGGGATCGCCGCCAGCGCCGGGTACGGCAGCGCCGCGGCGAGCCCTTCCAAGGTGTGCGCGGTCGCGTCGGTGGCCTCTTTCCGGGCGGCCCAGCCCGCGCCACACGCAAGCCCCAGCACCAGGCCGACCAGCAGGATCGCGGGGACGTTCGGGCTCGAAGGCCGCGCGGGAAGTCTCGCCGCCTCGACGACGGTGAACCGTTCCCCGCGCCGCGCCTTTTCGGCATCGAAAGCGCCCATTGCCTCCACCGCCTTCCTCTCCAGGGCGTCGTGCCTCGCCTGAAGCTCGTCCCGCTCCGCGACCAGCGCCCGATACCCCTTCTCCACCCTCGGGGACTCCTCGAGCCGCCGGCGCAGGGCGGCACGCCTCTTTTCCAGGCCCTGCGTCAGACGGTCCGCCGCGGCCAGCTCGGTAAGCACGCCCGCCATCTGAGCGGAGAGGATGATGTGCGCCGGGTTCTCGGGAGGAACTCCTTCCAGTTGCCCGCGCAAATAGCTTTCCCGCTCCCGCAGCGCCCGCCGCTGCTCCCGCGTCCGCTCGACGTCACGGTCCACCTGGTCCAGCGCCTGCCGGTTCGCCGGGGATTGCTCCGGCATCGACGCAAGATGCCTTCGCCTGTATTCGGTAATACGCGCATCCAGGGACGCCAGGACCCCCTTCGCATCCTTCATTTCGGCTTCGATGATTCCCTGCGCCTCGGCCGACCGTCGCTCCCGAATGCGGACGTCCTCCTCCAGGTAGAGAGCCGCCAGCGCCCCGGCGACGTTCCGGACCGT
>JACZKY010008034.1_pt1 | contig 41231 bp, 35 predicted proteins | sample 8237611 | NCBI WGS metagenome assembly JACZKY01 (sample SAMN16148055, study PRJNA663545) | marine sediment metagenome | biome: sediments and biomass from bioreactor inoculated with such sediments; feature: coastal sediments; material: methane- and iron-fed bioreactor; isolation source: Bothnian...
ACCCCGGCGCGCCCGTGACGTAGAGGAGGTCCCCCGGCCGGGCGCCTGCGCGGGGAACGGGACGAACGCGCGGGGCGGCGCCGACGACCGTCAGGCAGAGGGTGAGCCGGTCGCCACGGCAGGTGTCCCCGCCCATCAGGCGGATCCCGGAGGGCGCGGCGGCGGCGGCCATTCCGCGGAAGATCGCGTCGACCGTCGCTACGGGCGTGTCCGGAGGCGCGGCCAGCGCGACCAGGTAGCAGACGGGAGCGGCCCCCATCGCCGCAAGGTCGGAGAGATTGGCGGAAAGGGCCCGCCACCCCGTCTCCTCCGGAAGGAAGTAGGCGGGGGAGAAGTGCGTCCCCTCGATCAGCAGGTCGGTGGAGAGGACCGCCCTTCCGCCGGGAACGCGCACCACCGCGGCGTCGTCCCCGATGGAGAGCTCTCCCGGAAGCGCGGCCCCGCCGTACTTCCGCCGAAGGAGTTCGATGACGCCGGATTCGCCCACGTCCCGCAGGAAAACACTGCGTCGCGCGGGCCCGGTTCCGTCGGGTGCGTCCCTGGAGGCCCGCTTCACCGCGTCCCCTTCGCGCGGGGAGCCCGTTCCGGCTTCACAGGCTCGGCCTTCCCGCGGCCGGCCTTCGGCCCCGGCTTCCCGGCGGAGAACGGATCCTTCGTCAGGGCGAGGGCGAGCACCTCGTCCATGGTGTTCACCAGCGTGAAGCGGACCTGCCGCGCCTCGTGGCGGGGGATCTCCTCGAGGTCCTTCCCGTTCCGGGCCGGGACGATCACGTGGTTGATCCCGGCGCGCAGCGCCGCCAGCGCCTTCTCCTTCACGCCGCCGATGGGAAGGACGCGGCCGAGGAGGGTGACCTCGCCGGTCATCGCCACGTCCCTGCGCACGGGGATCCCGGTGAGCGAGGAGACCAGGGCCGTCGCGATCGTGATGCCGGCGGAGGGTCCGTCCTTCGGGATTCCCCCCGACGGGACGTGGATGTGGATGTCGTGCTTGGCGTGGAAATTCCGCGGCAGCCCGAGACGCGGGGCGCGGGAACGGACGTAGGTGATCGCCGCCTGGGCGCTCTCCTTCATCACGTCGCCGAGGTACCCGGTGATGGTCACGTTCCCCTTTCCATCGACGAGGGACACCTCGACGAAGAGGATGTCTCCCCCCGTGGGGGTCCAGGCCAGGCCCGTGGCCACGCCGACCTCGTCCTTCTCCCCCTCCGTCTCGGGGAGGTTCCGGGGAGCCCCGAGAAACTTCGCGAGACTCTTCGGCGTGATGACGAAAGGCCCCTTCTCCCCCTCGGCGATCTTCCGGGCCACTTTCCGGCATACCTGGCCGATCTCCCGCTCGAGGTTGCGCAGCCCCGCCTCCCGCGTGTACCCGTGGACGATGGCGAGGATCGTCTTGTCCCCCATCACGATCTTTCCCGGGCGGACCCCGTTCTCCTCGAGCTGGCGCGGCAGCAGGTACTTCCTCGCGATCGCCAGCTTGTCGACGTCCGTGTATCCCGACAGGGGGATGATCTCCATCCGGTCCTTCAGTGCCGGCGGGACGGGATCGATGATGTTCGCCGTGGCGATGAACAGGACCTTCGACAGGTCGAAGGGGACGTTCAGGTAGTTGTCGCTGAACGCGAAGTTCTGCTCCGGGTCCAGCACCTCGAGCAGCGCCGCGGACGGGTCGCCCCGGAAGTCCGCCCCCACCTTGTCGATCTCGTCCAGCATGAAGACCGGGTTCCGCGTCCCCGCCTGCTTCATCCCCTGGATGACCCGGCCGGGAAGCGCCCCGACGTAGGTCCGCCTGTGGCCGCGGATCTCCGCCTCGTCCCGGATGCCGCCCAGGGACATGCGGATGAACTTCCTCCCCATCGCGCGGGCGATCGATTTGCCCAGGGACGTCTTCCCGACGCCCGGGGGGCCGACGAAGCAGAGGATCGGACCCTTCATCTTGTCCTTCAGCTTGCGCACGGACAGGTACTCGAGGATCCGCTCCTTGACCTTCTCCAGATCGTGGTGGTCCTCGTCGAGGATCTCCTTCGCCTTGCCGATGCGGATGTTGTCCTTGGTCTCCTTCTTCCAGGGGAGCTCCACCATCCAGTCGAGGTAGGTCCGCACCACGGAAGACTCGGCCGAGTCGGGGTGCATCCCCTCCAGGCGGCGGTGCTGCTTCTCCGCCTCCTTCCGCACCTCCTCGGGCATCCCGGCGGCGTCGATCTTCGCCTTGAGTTCGTCGACCTCCTCGGACTTCCCGTCGATGTCGCCCAGCTCCTGCTTGATCGCCTTCATCTGCTCCCGGAGAAAGTACTCCCGCTGGCTCTTCGACATCTCCTCCTTCGCCTGGTTCTGGATCTTGGCCTGCATCTCCGCCAGCTGCAGCTCCCGGGAGAGGAGATTGTTGACCAGGTTCAGCCGCGCGACGGGCTCCTCCTCCTCGAGCACCCCCTGCGCCTCCTCTATCTTGAGGCGAAGGTTCGACGCGACGAGATCCGCCAGCACCCCCGGATTGTTGATGTTCTCGGTGACCATCAGGATCTCGACCGGCATGTTCTTCAGCGACAGGATCTTCTCGATCTTCTCCCGGGAAGCGCGCATCAGCGCCTCGACCTCGAGGGATCCCTCCTTCAACGGGGACTCGACGATCCGGTCGATCCGGACGCGCACCGCGGGCTTCGCCTCGATGAACTCGACGATCTTCCCCTTCACCACGCCCTGGATGAGGATCTTCAGCCGGCCGTCGGGGAGCTTCAGCATCCGCATGATCATCGCCACCGTGCCCGTCCGGTAAAGGTCCCCCTCGTTCGGGTCCTCCACGGTCGCGTCCTTCTGCGTTGCGAGGAAGATGTACCGGTCCCGCGCCAGCGCCTCGTCCACCGCGGCGACGGAACCTTCCCTTCCCACGAACAGCGGCAGGGTCATGTACGGGAAGATGACGATGTCGCGCACGGGCAGCAGGGGGAGCACCGCGGGGATCTCCGGCCCGCCCTCCTTCTCCTCAACCTCGCCGCCGGCCGCCGGGACCCCGGCTTCCGGTGCTTCCGCGCCGGGCTCCTCGCCCTCCGGCGGATTCGCCTTCTTCGCCTCGTCGGTCATGTCGCCGTTCCCCCCTCCGCTCTCCCCGTCATCCGGTCGTCACCGGAATCCGGCGCTCATGGCCGCGCCGCTCCGCGACCTTCGGGATCGTGATCACGAGGATCCCGTTCGCCAGCCTCGCCGAGACCTCCTTCATGTTCACCGAGCCCCTGACCTGGAAAGCCCGCTGGAACTTCCCGAAGATCCGTTCCAGGCAGAGGAAGGAAGCATCGCCCCCGGGGAAATCGGGAAGCTTTTCCCCGGTGACCTCGATCCGGTCGCCCGCCACCTGGACCCGCACGGCCCCGGCGGAGACCCCCGGGATCTCCAGCAGGACACGGACGGCGTCGTCCGTCTCCGTGATGTCGGACGGCGGCTGGTACGCGGATTCCACCGGGAGGTCGAGCAGCAGGACGTGCCCGGTGCGGCCGGCCGCCGAACCCTCTGCCCGGCCCTCCCCCGAAACCTTCCGATTCGTGCGGGAAACCCCGATCTTCCTGCTCACGTCCGTATCTCCTTCTTCAGGAACAGCCGCAATCCCGGGCCGAGTTCGGGGTCCTTCAGGGCGAACGCGATGTTCGCCATCTGGAAGCCGATCTTCGTCCCCGCGTCGTACCGGATCCCCTCGAACTCGTACCCGATGATACGCTCCGTCCCGATGAGGGAGCGGATGGCGTCGGTCAGCTGGATCTCCCCCCCCGCCCCGGCCTTCGTCGCGAGGAGCGCCGGAAAGATCGACGGGGGCAGGATGTACCGGCCGATGATCGCCAGGTCGGACGGCGCGTCCGCGGGCTTCGGTTTCTCCACCATCTCCACCACATCGTACACACCGTCCCCGATCCGCTTCCCCCGGATGATCCCGTACCGGGAGACCGCTTCCTTCGGGACGCGCTGGATGGCGAGGACCACGCCCGCGCTGTACTTCTCGTGCACCTCGATCATCTGCCTCAGCACGGGAACTTCGGCGTCGATCACGTCGTCCGACAGGATGACGGCGAACGTTTCCTGGCCGACGAGGTCCATCGACCGGAGCACCGCGTGGCCGAGCCCCAGCGGGAGGTTCTGCCGGACGTAGAAGAAGTCGGCCCCGTCGGTGACGCTGCGGACGGAGGAGAGGAGGGCGCCGTCCCCCTTCTGCCGGAGCATGGCCTCCAGCTCGAACGAGACGTCGAAGTGGTCCTCGATGGCGTTCTTTCCGCGTCCGGTCACGATGATCATGTCCCGCACACCTGCGGCCTTCGCCTCGTCGACGCCGTGCTGGATGAGAGGCTTGTCCACCAGGGGGAGCATCTCCTTGGGGGAGGCCTTCGTCGCCGGCAGAAACCGCGTCCCGAATCCCGCCGCGGGGAATACCGCCTTCCGGATCATTTCTTTTCCCCCGTGCCTTCAGAATCCGGGCCGCCGTGAAAGCGGCGGAAGAACGCCGCCACCTCGGCCCGGTCGTCCGTCCATCGCGCCGGCGGGAGGTTGGCCCGGAAGAGCTGGCCGTACCCCCGGGTCGTCACCCTCCGGTCGAGCAACGCCACCACCCCGTAATCGTCCCCGCGTCGAAGAAGCCTCCCGACGCCCTGCCGCAGCGCGAGGACGGCCTCCGGGAGCTGATACTCCGTGAACGGGTCCGCGCCCCGGTCGCGCAGCACCCGGATGCGCGCGGAGGTCACGGGGTCGGACGGGGAGGCGAACGGCAGCTTGTCGATGACGACGCACCGCAGGGAGGCTCCCGGGACGTCGACTCCCTCCCAGAACGTGCCCGTGCCGATCAGCACCGTGTCCTCGCCCTCCCGGAACGCCCGCAGGAGGTGCGCCCGCGGCGCATCTCCCTGGACGAAGAGGGTGAACGGCATCGTCCCCCGCAACGCGTCCGTCAACGCCGAGAGCGTCCGGTAGCTCGTGCACAGCACCAGCGCCCCTCCCCCGGAGCACGACAGGATCTCCCTCGTCTCTTCCGCGGCCGCCGCCGGAAACGCCGGGTCCGACGGGTCGGGCATCCCCCCCGGGACGTAGAAAAGCGCCCGTCCGGCGAAGTCGAACTCATTATCCACGATGATTTCCCGGGCATCAACCCGCGCGAGCCCGACGCGCTCGCGGAAATACGTCAGGTCGCCCGAGACGGAGAGGGTCGCAGAGGTGAGCAGGAAGGGGATCGGCTCCCCCCACAGCGCCCCGGACAGCACCGGCGAGACCTCGACGGGGGTCCGGTGCAGGGAGACGGATGCGCCGCGGCGCTCCGCCCACGCCACGGCCGAGGAGGAGTCCGTGGAGAGCACCGAATCGAGATCGTCGAGGAAGGAACGGACCCGGCGCAGCAGGGGGTCCCGGTCCGGCCCCGGATCGGCGCCCGGCGCGTCGGGGCGTCCCTCGCCCCGGGGGACGCCGTCCGAGAGCGACAACGCGAGTTCCTCGCCGGCGCGGAGCAGGGCCGCCGTCTTTTCCCCGAACGGCGTCCCGGGGGACGGCGGGGGCAACGGGAAACGGGCATCCCCGTCCCCCACCGCGTCGAAGGCGGATTCCGCGACGAGGCGGAACCGCTCGGCCATCGGCAGCGGGCCGTCCCACGCGCCGCCCGCCCTCGCCGCGGACCGCTTCACGTCCCGCGCGAGCTCCCGGGCACGGCCGAGGGAGACGGTCACCCCGAAGAAGACGGAGGCGGTCTCCTCGACGCCGTGCGCCTCGTCGAACACCACGGCGTCGGCCCGCGGAAGAACCTCCCCGAACCGTCCCTCCTCCCCGCGGGGGGAGCCGAGCCGCTCCCGCAGCGCGAGGTCCGCGAAGAACAGGTGGTGGTTCACCACCACGAGGTCGGCATCCGCGGCCCGGCGCCGGGCGGCCGCGAGGTGGCACCGCTCGGTCTCCCCGCACGCCGACGGGTCGCACATCTCGCTGCGGGCGTTCACCTCTCCCCAGACGCGCGCGTCCTCGGGAACCCCGGCGCACTCGGAGACGTCCCCCGTCCGGGTGGTCTCCGCGAACGCCCGCATCGCGGGGAAGTAGCCGGCCTCCCGGGCGAACTCGAACAGCGGCTCGGAACGGAACCTCTTCCAGCGGCGCAGGCAGAGGTAGTTGCCGCGCCCTTTCAGGACGGCGCAGGAAAAGGGGTACTGGAGGACGTCCCGCACGAGGGGGATGTCGTTTTCCATCAATTGCTGCTGGAGGGTGCGCGTGCCGGTGGAGACGATCGTCTTCCGCCCGGAGAGGATCGCGGGAACGAGATAGGCCAGCGTCTTGCCGATCCCGGTGGCCGCCTCGGCGACCAGCACGCGGGGGGTTTCGAGCGCCTCCGCCCACGCGAGCGCCATCCGGAGCTGCCCCGGCCGCGCCTCGAACCCCCGCATCGCGCTCGCGATCGGTCCGCCGGGGGAAAGGGAGATCCCCACTTTCCTTGCGAGGTCGCCGGGCATCCCGCCGTCCCTATGGAGCCGGGACGGGCACGAAGTTCCCGAGCTCGACCTGGAGAAGGGACACCTTCCGGCGCATCTCGCCGGCAGGGGTGAACTGGAACGTGCCCGCCACGCCCTGGAAATTCTTCAGGCGGGGGATCCTCTCCCGCATCGCCTCCCAGAGCGGACCCCCGGGGGCGTCCTCGAGCGAAAACGCCTCCATGAGGAAGAGCGCCCCGTCGTACCCCATCGCCTCGAACCGGGTGGGGGGAACCCGCATCGCCTCCCGGAACTCCTTCCGGAACCGGTCGCCCCGGGATCCAGGGATCGCCTCGGAGTAATCCACCGGGAACACCGCCCCGGAGACGGCCCCCCCCGCCTTTCTCAGCAGCTCGTCGTCGTTCCAGCCGGAGAACCCCGCCAGCGGGAGATAGACGTTGTAGTAGCGCAGCTGGGACGCCAGCAGGAAGGCCCGGTCCCAGCGGTCGGCGATGACGATCCCCCCCAGCGGAAGCTTCATCTCCGTCCCCTTCTGCTTCGATCCCGACTGGCGCTGGAAGGTCGCGCTGCCGACCGCTTTCCGGATCGCCCCCTGGAAATCCCGCGCCTCCGGGGAGTACGACACGGTCTTCGCGATCCGGACCCCCGCCTCCCGGGCGGCCGCGGCCGCCGCCTCGGCGAACCCCTTTCCGTATCCGTTCTCGGGGTGGAACAGGAGGAGGTCCGAAATCCCGGCCCGGGCGAGGTGGGAGAAGAGGGCGCGCGCCTCCTGCGCCGGGGAAAGGCCGAATCCGTAGAGGAACGGCTTCTCGAAGATCTGCTTCTGCCCGAGGTACAGCGTGGGCGGCGATTTCTGCGTGAACGCGGCGCTGACCGATCGCCCCTCCTCCCCGGTGACCGGCCCGAGGATCCCGATCACCGACCGGTCTTCCGCGGCGGCGGAAAACTCCCTTCGCGCCGCCTCCGGCTCCCCCCTCGTGTCCACCCAACGGAGGACGGGCGTCGCGCCGTTCCGCCCGACGCCACGGAGGGAGCTCAAGGCGACCTCCGCTCCGCTGAGGACCGAGAACCCGATGTCGGAGAGCATCCCGGAGAGGGGGACCAGTCCGACGATCCTGGGCCGCTCGGCGATGATCTTCTCCGCCCGGAACAGGTGCTCCGCGGCGTCCCGGGACCGTTTCCCCCCGGCCAGCGCCGACCGTCCGAACGCGTAGTGCGCCATGCCGAGGAACCCTTTCCGGATCGCGGCGTTCCCCATCGCGAGATACAGGTGGGCGCGGACCTCCGGGTCCTCCTCCACCCTGGCCGCCCCCCGAAGCGCGGAGAGGTCGGACGCCCCGTCGATGAGCGATTCCCGCTCGGCCGACAGCCGCAGGGACTCCTGCAGATCGGGGACCGCGGCGACGGCCCGGCGGTAGAGCGCGAGGGCGCTCGCCAGCCTCCCCTCTCCGGCGTCCGCGCGCGCCATCAGGGTCAGGAGCGCGGGAGCGTCCACGCCGACGAACCTTCGATCGAGGAGGTACGCCGCCATCTGCCGGGCCTCGTTGTTCCACTTCATCCGCTGGTAGATCCGCAGCTTGAGGTCGATCGCCGAAAGGGAGAGGTACGTCGCGCGGGAGAGGAGCACGGCCTTGTCCGCCGCCTCCAGCGCCTTGTCGAGCTCTCCCCGCACGAGCAGCAGCTCCCCAACCCGCCACCAGATGAACCCTTTCCGCTCGTCGTCCGGAGCGGAGTACGCGAGTTCGAGGAACCGGGAGAGGGCCACTTCGCGCCTCCCCGCGGCATACTCGCTTTCGGCCAGGAGGAAGGGGGCGATCGGCGCCGTCCGCGCGGCCGCCGGCGTCCCCGGACGGGGCACGGGGATCGCGTCGGCCACGGTGTGCAGCGGGGGCGGAGGCTCGACGGCCCGGCCGGTCAGCGGCGGCGCGAGGAGCAGGAGGGCGAACAGGACCGCGACGACGGGAAGAAAGCGTACCGGCGCCCCACTCCCGCATGCAGTGCGCTCCCTGGGGTACCCCCGGCTGCACATGAGGGGCACGATGAAGCCGGCACGGATGCGGCGACACTCGAATGCGAGAAAGTTCGCGAGCCACCGCACCGGGTTCCGACGGGGGCGGCGGGTCAACCGAAGATCTCCTTCACCTTCTCGAAAAAACTCTGGGCGATGGGACCCGGGGACTCCTCGGAAAGCTCCTGGTACTCCGCGAGGATCTCTTTCTGGCGCTTCGTGAGTTTCCGGGGCACCTCGATCATCACGCGGATTGCGAGGTTCCCCCGCCGGCCGGTGTTCAGGGCGGCGATCCCCTCCCCCCGCATGATGAAGACGTGGCCGGAGGGCGTCCCGGCGGGGATGGTGAGCTTTTTCTTCCCCGTCAGGGTCGGCACATCGATCGTCGCCCCCAGCGCCGCCTGCGGAAAGGTGATCGGCACCTCGCAGAAAAGATCCGCCCCGTCCCGGACGAAGAACGGGTGTTCCTTCACGGTGATCACCACGTAGAGATCGCCGGCCGAGCCGCCGGCGGGGCCGGCTTCCCCTTCCCCCCGCAGCTTGAGGCGGGTGCCGCCATCCACGCCGGGGGGGATCTTCACCTTGAGCGCGCGGCTTTCCCGGACGTGCCCGGAGCCGGAGCAGCTTCGGCACGGGTCCTTTACGACCTGGCCCGTCCCGCCGCACCGGCCGCACGTCCGGCGGATCGCGAAGACCCCTTGCCGCATCGTGACCTGGCCCTGGCCGTTGCAGACGCCGCACCGTTCCGGCCGGGTCCCTTTCCGCGCGCCGGTACCCGAGCAGTCCGGGCAGCTCCCCGTCCGCGGGACGACGATCTCCTTCTCCGCCCCGAAGACCGCCTCTTCGAAGGTGACCGTCAGGTTATACCGTAGATCCGCGCCGCGGCGGGGGCGGCCGGCGCTCCCGCCCCCCCCGAACATTCCGCCGAAGAAGTCGTTGATGATGTCCTCGACGCCGAACCCCGAAAAATCCCCGAAGCCGCCGAATCCCTGTCCCGCCGGCCCCGCGTGCCCGAACCGGTCGTACTGCTGTCGTTTTTCGGGGTCGGCGAGGACCGAGTACGCCTCGTTGATCTCCTTGAACCGGTCCTCCGCGGACTTGTCCTCCGGGTTGCGGTCCGGGTGGTACTGGAGGGCGAGCTGACGGAACGCCTTCTTGATGTCGTCGGGAGAGCTCTCCCGGGAGACGCCCAGGACCTCGTAGTAGTCGCGCTTCGACGCCACTTACTGCTCCGATCCTGCGGAGGCGTCCGCGCCGTCGCCCGGCGGTTCGGCGGCCACCGTCACCTGGGCCGGGCGCAGCAGCCGCCCGTGAAGCAGGTACCCCTTGCGCGCCTCGGCGAGAATGGTCCCCCCGGGCTTCCCCGCCCAGGGAACGCTCGCGATCGCCTCGTGCAGGGACGGATCGAAGGTCCCGCCCTGCGCGGGGAGCTGCACGAGCCCGAATTTCCGCAACTCGGAAAGGAACTGGTCGTACGTCATCCGAACGCCGGAGAGGAGCGCTTCCGCGGAGGCCCCCTCCTGGCCCATCGCCCGCTCGAGGTTGTCGAGAAACGGCAGGACGGCGAGCAGCAGCCGCTCGTTCCCGAACGCGGCCTGCGCCTCCCGCTCGCGCGCGACCCTCTTGCGGAAATTGTCGAACTCCGCCGCGAGGTAGGCCAGCTGGCTTTTCAGCTGCGCGGCGTCGTCGCCCCCCCCCGGCTCCACGCCCCCCGCGGGCTCCTCCGCGACTTCTTTCCCCGGGGGCGCTTCCTCCACGGCATCCCCCGGCGGCGAGTCCTTCTCCCTGTCTTTCATCCTTTTCCTCTCCTGGTGAAGTTGTTCGGGAAAGATCCTGGCGGGTTACCGGTCCTCGAACATCGTGGTGAGCAGACTGGCGGCGTACTCGACCAGCGGGATCACGCGGGAGTAGTCCATCCGGACCGGGCCGATGAGGCCGATGCTCCCGACCGCGGAAGCGCCCTGCCGGTACCCCGACGCGACCACCGAGATGTCCGGAAGCTCCTCCACCGTGTTCTCGAGCCCGACGGACACCTGGATCGCCCGGCTCTCCATCGCACGGTCGAGCAGGCGGAAGATCACGCTCTTCTCCTCGAAGGCGCGCAGGATCCGCTTCAGCCGGTCGACGTCCTCGGCGAACTCGGGCTGTTCGAGGATGTTGGCGCGCCCCTCGATGAACACCTCGCCGGGAGCGGTGTCCGCGAGCGCCCGGGCCCCCATCGTGAGCGCGCGCCCCATCACGCGGTCGTACCGGGCCTTCTCCTTCCGGAGCTCGGCGAGGATCCGCGCGCGCAACTGCGGCAGCGTCCTCCCCTCCGCCAGTTCGTTCAGGTACGCGCTGATCTTCTCGAGCTCGTCGCCCGACAGATCCGGTTCGCCCTCGATCAGGCGGTGCTGGACCCATCCCCCGTGCATGACCGCGACCAGCAGGATCCTCTCCACCCCCGCGCGCATGAGGCTCACGGAGCGCAGGACCTGCTGTTCCGGGGAGGAGACCACGACCACGCTCGCCTGGTGGGACAGGTTCGACAGCAGCCGGCTGACCTGCCGCACCAGCTCGTCCGCCGGGCCGCTCCCTTCGCCCGCCGCGCGGTGCAGCTGGTCCATCTCGCCCCGCGCGAGGGTCTGCCGCGACAGGAGATGGTCGATGTAGTACCGGAATCCCGCCCCCGTGGGGACTCGCCCCGCCGAGGTGTGCGGCTGGGCGAGGAGCCCGGCCTCCTCGAGGTCCGCCATGATGTTCCGGATGGTCGCGGGCGAGAGCGCCTGCCCCATTTTCTTGGAGATGGTTCTCGACCCGACCGGCTCCGCCGTCGCGATGTAATCCTCTACGACGAAGCGCAGGACCCGGGTCGCGCGATCATCCAGCCCGGAAGCCATTTCACCTTCCCCGCGAACGAGTTAGCACTCCGGCAAGGCGAGTGCTAAAGCACAATGTAACAGTCGCCGGACGACGGTGTCAAGCGGCGCCGCCCCGCGAACTCCGGCCGGAAGGAGCGCGGCGCACGCACCCCCCTCCGTATGTCAAGGATAGCAGACTCCGGCCGCCGCCGCTCCCCGCTTGACGGTCCCTTCCACTCCTGCGACTATTCCCCGATGAACTTCGTCTACCTCTCGCCGCATTTTCCGCCGAACTACTACCGGTTCTGCGTCCGCCTCCGGGAGGAAGGCGTGAACGTCCTCGGGCTGGCCGACGCTCCGTACGAGTCGCTCCGTCCGGAACTCCGCGAGGCGCTCGCGGAATATTACCGCGTGGACGACATGAACTCCTACGACGCGCTGGTCCGGGCCCTCGGGCACTTCACCCACCGGCACGGCAAGATCGACCGGATCGACTCGCACAGCGAGCACTGGCTGGAGACCGAGGCGCGCCTGCGGACGGATTTCAACATGCCCGGGCTCCGGCAGGAACAGATCGCGAACGTCAAGCGCAAGTCCGCCATGAAGGAAGTCTACCGGTCGGCGGGGGTCCGGGTCGCCCGCGGCGCCCTGGTCCGGACCCTCGCGGAGGCGCGGCGGCTGGTCGCGGAAACCGGCTACCCGGTGGTCGTCAAGCCAGACGTGGGCGTGGGCGCGGTGGCCACGTTCAAGATCCGGAACGACGGCGAACTCTCCTCCTTCTTCGAATGGAAACCGCCGGTCGACTACATCGTGGAGGAGTTCATCCGGGGAAAGATCTTCTCCTTCGACGGCCTGACGGACCGCGACGGAAACCTCGTCTTCTTCACATCGCACGCCTTCAGCCAGGGGATCATGGAAACGGTGAACGAGGACGACCACCTCTTCTACTACTCCCTCCGGGAGATCCCGGCGGACCTCGAGGATGCGGGGCGCCGCACCGCGCGGGCCTTCGACGTCCGCGAACGGTTCTTCCACTTCGAGTTCTTCCGGGACGACAGGGACGGCGGGATCGTCGCCCTCGAGGTGAACCTGCGGCCGCCCGGGGGCCTGACCACGGAGATGTTCAACTACGCGAACGACATCGACATCTACCGGGAGTGGGCGCGCGTGGTGTCGCACAACCGGTTCACCGCGGCGTGGTCCCGCCCGTACCATGCCGCCTACGTCGGCAGGAAGAGGAACAAGCGGTACGTCCACGGGCACGCGGAGATCCTCTCGGCTTTCGGGAGCCTCGTGGTGCACCACGAGGAGATCGACTCGATCTTCCGCGCGGCGATCGGCGACTACGGTTACCTGGTCCGGTCGAGCGACCTCGACGAGATCCTCGCCGCCGCCCGCTACATCCACGAGACCGCGTGAGGCCGCGGGGAAAGGGACCTTCGATGAACGTCGGGTATCACCGGTGGTGGAGCCGGAGCCTCGGGCAGGACATGGAGCTCAAGGTGTACGGCCACGCGGGAAAGCCGGTGGTCGTCTTCCCCTCCGGGGCCGGACGATTCTACGAATACGAGGATTTCGGGATGGTCGAGGCGTGCCGGCACTTCGTCGACGCGGGGGCGGTCACCCTCTTCACCCTGGACAGCGTGGACGGCCAGTCGTGGCTGAACGAGGGCGCCCACCCCGCGGAGCGCGCGCGGAGGCACAACGACTACGACCGGTACGTGGTCGAGGAGGTCGCTCCCTTCATCCGGAGGCATTTCCCCGGCGCTTCCGGATTTCTCGCGACGGGGTGCAGCATGGGGGGGTACCATTCCGCGAACTTCTTCTTCCGCCACCCCGACGTCTTCGACGCCCTGATCGCCCTGTCCGGCGTGTACAAGCTCACCCGGTTCATCGGGGAGTACATGGACGAGAACGTCTACTTCAACACCCCTCTCTCCTATCTGCCGAACCTGGCCGACCCCTGGTACCTCGAACGGTACCGTCGCAGCCGGATCATGGTGTGCGTCGGGCAGGGGGCGTGGGAGGATGAGATGGTGGCCGACACGCGGGCGCTCCAGGCGGTCCTTGCGTCGAAGGGGATCCCCGCGTGGATCGATTACTGGGGGCACGACGTCAGCCACGACTGGCCGTGGTGGCGCCGCCAGATGCCGTACTTCCTCGAGCTGCTCAATCTGTGATCCCGGGCGCCTTCCCTTTCCGCTCCATTTTCGCCTTGAGGGCTTCCCCCAGGGAGCCGAGGGCCGGTGGAGCGGGCGGCGGCTCCATGTACTTCGAGTAGTCCTCCGCTTCCTCATCGGGCGCTCCCGCGCTTTCCGACGCCGCGAGGGAGAGGGCGACGCGGCGCTTGGCGGCGTCGACCGAGTCCACCTTCACCTCGATCTCCTGTCCCTCGCGGAGGACCTCGCCCACGCTCCGTATCCGCTTTCCCCCGCCGAGTTTCGAGATGTGGAGGAGGCCGTCCACTCCCCCGCCGAGGGAGACGAAGGCGCCGAACGCCGTCAGGCGGGCGACCTTCCCCGCGTGGCGCGACCCCGCCGGGAAGCGGTCCGCGGCGGTCTCCCACGGGTCCGCGAGGGTCTTCTTCAGGCTGAAGGAGAAGCGCCGACCGGCCCAGTCGAGCCGCGTGATCGCCACCTCGACCTCCTGGCCGACGGAGAGAACGCTCTGGAGATCCTCCACCCGCTCCCACCCGATCTCGGAAACGGGGATCAGACCCTCGATCGGGCCGATGGAGACGAAGGCGCCGAACTCCCGGATCGCGGTGACGGTTCCCCTCACCACCATCCCCTCGGAGAGCGTCGCCATCGCTTCCCGCGATTTCCGCTCCTCCTCCTCTTCCAGCAGGACCCGGCTGGAGACGACGATGTTGCGCCCCTTTTCCCCGTATTTCGTGATGCGGAACGAGGCATGCTTCCCGACGTGCTCCTCCGGGCCCCCGGACCGCGGAAGCCCCATCTGCGAGTGGGGGCAGAACGCCCGGGCGCCGCCCGCCAGGCGGACCTCGTACCCCCCCTTTATCTCTTTCACCACGAGCCCGTCCACGGGGATCCCCGACCGTGAGGCGTCCTCGAGCTGCGCCGCCCCGGCCGCGCCGCCGGCGACGCGGGTGGTGAAGAGCATCTCGCTGCCGTCCGAGGAGACGAAGTACGCCGCGAGGGTGTCGCCCTCCTTCACCGCGACCCCGCCGGTGTCGTCGTGCAGCTCTTTCGCCGCGAGGACCCCCTCGCCCTTCCGGCCCAGGTCGAGGAACACCCATTCCGGGGTCACCTTGACGACCCGTGCGGAGACTTTCTGTCCCGGCTCGTAGCGCGTCGGGGCGACGAAGCTCTTCTCCAGAAGCTCCCCGAAATCCTCCTCCTCCGTCTCCCCGGAGGTTCCCGTCTTCACCTCGTCCGGATCCACGCGTCTCCCCTGTCCCGTCGTGTCCGCCGCCCCCGCATCGACGCTCTCGATGCTTCAGGCGAATCGCGGAACGCTACCCCAGCAATTTGGCCAGCCGGTCCCGTTGCCGACCGAGCCGCTCCTGGCCCTCGTCCAGCGCGGAGAGCACCGCCTCCCGGGACTCCCTGGCGAGATCCATCCCCTTCTCGAGGAGCTCCCCCGCCTTCTCCTCCACGACGTCGGCCATCTCCGTGACGCTCCCGGCGATCTCCCCGGCCACGCCTTCCAGCTTCCGGTTCGTCTTCCGGGCGAGGCGGGTGATGTCCTTGCGCGTTTCACGGCCCGTCTGCGGAGCGATCAGCAGGGCCACGCCGGCCCCCAGGATCGCACCCGCCAAGACCAACAGCGCCCCCGTCATCACGTTGCTCTCGCTCTCGTCCATGGGCCACCTCCGGTTTCGTTTCTCGGTCTCTGACAGTAGTGTACCGCGGAGACGACCGGGGAAACAGCGGAAGGGAACGAGGCATCCCATCGGGTAGAATCCCCTTGAAGAGGAGACCCCATGAAAGCGATCGTCGTCCGCGAGTTCGGTCCTCCCGAAGCGATGCGCCTCGAGGAGGTCCCGGACCCCGCGCCGGGCCCCGCGCAGGTTCTTGTCCGCGTCCGGGCCGCGGGGGTGAACCCGGTGGAAACGTACATCCGTTCAGGTGCGTATGCCCGCCGCCCGTCGCTCCCCTACACCCCGGGGAACGACGCCGCGGGGATCGTCGAAGCGGTGGGGGAGAAGGTCCGGGGTGTCGCCGCGGGGGACCGCGTGTACACCTCGGAAACCGTGACCGGCGCCTACGCGGAGCTTGCCCTGTGCGACGCGGCGCGCGTCCACCCGCTTCCCGGCAGCGTCTCCTACGCGCAAGGGGCGGCGGTCGGCGTACCGTGCGCCACCGCGTGGCGCGCCCTCTTCCAGCGGGCGCGGGCCGTCCCGGGGGAGACGGTCCTCGTTCACGGGGCGAGCGGCGGCGTCGGGGTCGCAGCGGTGCAGCTCGCCCGCGCGGCGGGGCTGCGGGTCTTCGGAACGGCGGGGACCGAGGAAGGGATCGCCCTGGCGCTCCGCGAGGGCGCGCACCGCGTCTTCGACCACCGGGCGGCCGGGCATCTCGAGGAGGCGGTGGCGGCGGCCGGGGGCCGGGGGTTCGACGTCATCCTGGAAATGCTCGCCAACGTGAACCTGTCCCGCGACCTCAAGTCCCTCGCGATGGGGGGGCGGGTCGTCGTGATCGGCAGCCGGGGCGCGATCGAGATCGACCCGAGGGACACGATCGGTCGGGACGCCTCGATCGTCGGGATGTCCCTCTTCAACACCCCCGACGCGGACAGGACGGCGATCCACGCGGCCCTCGGCGCCGCCCTGGAGAACGGCACGCTCCACCCCGTGATCGGCCGGGAATTTCCGCTGGCGGCGGCGGCGGAGAGCCACGCCGCGGTGATGTCTCCCGGCGCGAAGGGGAAGATCGTCCTGATCCCGTAGCTCGTCCGAAGGATGGAAGGATGGAAGCGGGCACTTAGGCCTCCCCGTCGAGGCGGCTCATCCCTTTCCGAAAGGCGTAGGCGCGGGCGTCCTCCCATTCCTTCGTAGAGATTCGCCGGGCGATCTCGGGAAACCCGGCCGCCCTGCCGCACGGGCGGTACTGGTCCATCAGGTTCAGGTACGTGCCGGTGCCGATATCGTCGGCCAGGAAATCGATCACCTGCCGGGTCGTCGAGGCGTCCCCGGGCATCACCAGATGCCGCACGAGCAATCCCCGGACCGCGATCCCGCCCGGGTCGATGATCAACGGCCCCACCTGCCGGGACATCTCCCGGATCGCCTCCCGCGCCATGTCGGGGTAATCCGGGGCGCAGCAGTAACGGGCGGCCCGCCCCGGGTCGAGGAACTTCAGGTCCGGCATGTAGATGTCCACGATCCCGGACAACTCCCGCAACGTCTCCAGCCGCTCGTAGCCGCCGCAGTTGTAGACCACCGGCAGGGAGAACCCCTTCGCCGCCGCGATGCCGAGGGCTTCCACGATCTGCGGGGTGACGTGCGTGGGGGTGACGAGGTTGAGGTTGTGGCAACCCATCCGCTGGACGGCGAGGAATATCCCGGCGAGCCGCGACGCGTCGGTCTCCTCTCCATCCAGAAGGTGGCTGATCCCGTAGTTCTGGCAGAATACGCACCGGAGGGAACAGCCGGAGAAGAAGACCGTCCCCGAACCGTTGCTGCCCACCAGGGGCGACTCTTCGCCGAAGTGCGGGCCGAACGAGGAGACGACGGCGCGCATGCCCGTGCGGCAAACGCCCATCTCGCCCCTCGTCCGGTCGACGCGGCAGTTCCGCGGGCAGATGTCGCAGGACCGGAGCCGCTCCTTCATCCTCCGCGCCGTTTCGCCCAGCGACGCCGGATCCACGCCGATCGCACCTCCCGTCCCGCCCGACGCGCGGGCGTTTCCCGGATCATACCGCAAACGCCCCGCGCCGCATCGACTTGAACGGGGACCGTGCGCGGACGCACAATGGTCGGAAAGGGGGACCGACATGGAGACGAGGAACCGGTCGACGCTGTTCAAGGGGCTGGTCGTGGACATCGAGCAGTTCGAGGTCCGGATCGGGGGGAAAGGGTGGCACGTGTTCCAGGTCGTGCGGCACCCCGGCGGCGTGGGCGTCCTCCCGCTGCACGGCGACGGGACGGTCACGCTGATCCGGCAGCTGCGGCCCGCCGTCGGCGGTTCGCTCCTCGAGATCCCCGCGGGCAGGCTTCAGCCGGGCGAGGACCCGGCGGGGTGCGGCGGAAGGGAGTTGGTCGAGGAGACGGGACTCACGGCCCGGGAGCTGGTCCCCCTCGGCATGTTCTACCCTTCCCCCGGCGTCTTCGACGAGGTGATCCACCTGTTCCTCGGCACCGGGCTGTCGCAAGGAAGAGCGAAACCCGAGCATTACGAGGAGATCGGGACGGAACGGATGCCGCTCGGGGAAGCGCATCGCCTCGCGGCGTCGGGGGAGATCCGGGACGGGAAAACGATCGCGGCGCTGCTGCGGGCGGAAAACGTCGTCCGGTAGCGGAAAGAGACACGCTTTCCCGCACGTGTCCCGCTGACCGCATGTGATATCTTCTTGGGACATTTCCATTCCCGCCCCGGAGGATCCCCGCGCATGGCACGGGTCAACGAGCATTACCTCAAGCTGAAAGCCGGCTACCTGTTCCCCGAGATCGGCCGCCGGGTGCGTGCCTTCTCCGCGGCGAACCCGTCCGCGAAGGTCATCCGCCTCGGGATCGGGGACGTCACCCGTCCGCTGCCGCCGGCGATCCTCTCCGCGTTCCACGACGCGGTCTCGGAACTCGGCGACGAGAGGACCTTCCGGGGATACGGCCCCGAGCAGGGGTACGACTTCCTCATCGACACGCTGATCGAAAAGGCGTACGCCCCGCTGGGCGTCCGCCTTTCCCGCGCCGAGATCTTCATCTCCGACGGGTCCAAGTGCGACACGGCGAACATCCTCGACATCTTCGCCCTCGACAACCGGGTGGCGATCGGGGACCCGGTGTACCCGGTCTACAACGACACGAACGTGATGATCGGCCGCTCCGGCCCGGCCGACACGCGCGGCTACTACCAGGGGATCGTCTATCTGCCGTGCACCGAGGCGAACGGATTCTTCCCCGCCCTCCCGAAGGAGAGGGTCGACGTCGTCTACCTGTGCTCCCCCAACAACCCCACCGGCACGGTGGCGACGGGGGAGCAGCTGAAAACATGGGTCGACTACGCCCTTGCCAACGACGCGGTGATCTTCTTCGACGCGGCCTACGAGGCGTTCATCACGGAGTCCGGCTATCCCCGCTCGATCTACGAGATTGAAGGCGCGAAGCGGTGCGCCATCGAGTTCCGCAGTTTCTCCAAAACCGCCGGGTTCACCGGCGTGCGGTGCGCGTTGACGGTGGTCCCCGAGGAGGTCGCCGCGAAAACCCCCACGGGCGAACGGATAAAACTGAACCCTCTGTGGAACCGCCGGCAGACGACCAAGTTCAACGGCGTTTCCTACCCCGTCCAGAAGGCGGCGGCCGCGGTCTACTCCGACGAGGGGTGGCGGCAGACGAAGGGGATCGTCGACTACTACATGGGAAACGCGAAGGTGATCCGCGAGGGGCTCGCGGGGGCGGGGCTGACCGTCTACGGCGGCGTCAACGCCCCCTACATCTGGCTGAAGACCCCGGGCGGGATCTCCTCCTGGGACTTCTTCGACCGGCTCCTCACGGAGTGCCACGTGGTCGGGACGCCCGGCAGCGGGTTCGGGCCGTCGGGCGAAGGATTCTTCCGGCTGTCGGCCTTCGGCGACCGGGACAACGTGGCGGAGGCGGTGGAGCGGATCCGGAGGAACCTGCGATGACCGGAACGGGCGGGGGAGCCTCTCAGCCCTTCCCGGGCTTGCTTCCGAGGGTCCCCGGCGGCATCGGGAAGGGGGACACGTTTCCCTGGGCCGCGACGAGGGCGACGATCTTGTTCGTCCCCTCCTTCTCGACCTCGTCGATGCGCACCACGGCGTGCAGCGGGATGTAGGTGCGCTTGACGCCGGCGAACTCGGACTTCAGCCGCTCCTCCGACGGGTCCACGAGCACACCCCCCCGGTTGCCGAAGAGGATCTCCTCGACCTCGACGAAGGCGAACAGCGAGCCCTGGCCCACCTTCCGGGCGTAGAGCTCGTACAGATTCTCCTGGTTCCGGAAGAGCACCCTGTAGACGGACTTCGTCTTCACCGGGATCCGCGGCACATCAGTTCTTGTGGCGGTAGAGGATGAGGCCGTGGGTCGGGTCGTAGGGAGAAACCCCGATCGTCACCCGGTCGCCGGAGATCACCCGGATCCGGAACCGCCGCATGGCGCCGCCGAGCTTCGCGGTCAGGATCTGGCCGTTTTCGAGCCGGACGACGAAATGCCCGCCGCCCCGGGCCTCGGTCACGGTTCCCTCGAGATTCGCAAGATCGTCCTTTGCCAAGATGTTTATCACCTTCCCTTTTTCCAACAACTTACCACACCTTGGTCCCGAAAGGCCGGGCGACCGGTTTCCCGCGGGAGCGAGATCGCTCATGCGGGGATCCGCCGGTTCCCGGCCAACAGCTCGGTGAACTCCGCCGCGGGGACGGCCTTGCTGAAGAGGAATCCCTGCGCCAGGTCGCAGCCGAACGATTTCAGCAGATCCAGCTGTTCCACCCGTTCCACACCCTCCGCGATCACCTCGATGTTCAGGGTATGCGCCATCGCGATGATCGTTCTCACGATCGCCTGGTCTTCGGGGTTGCGGTCCATTTCCCGGATGAAGGACATGTCGACCTTCAGAAGGTGGATCGGCATCTTTTGAAGATAGGCGAGGGAGGAGTACCCCGTCCCGAAATCGTCCATCGCCACGCGGATGGAGGCCTCGTTCAGCTTCCAGAGCGTGTCGATGGTGCTCCCCATGTTTCGCATCGCAACGGACTCGGTGATCTCCAGTTCGAACGAGCCCGGTGCAAGCCCCGTGCGCCGAAGGGAGTCGCGGATCGTCGCGTTCAGGTCGTACCGGTGAAACAGCCGGGCGGAGACATTGACGGAGATCCGGAAGGGCGCGTACCCCTGCCTGTGCCACGCCGCCGCCTGGGCGCACGCGGTCTCGATGACGTACTCGCTGATCGGGACGATGGCGCCGGTCTCCTCCGCGAGGGGGATGAACCGCATCGGCTGGACGATCCCCTGGTCCCCCGTCTGCCAGCGGACGAGCGCCTCCGCGCCCACGATCCGCCCGGTCCGCAGGTCGATCTCGGGCTGATAGTGGACGATGAACTCCTTCTTCTCGCACGCGCTGCGCAGCCCCTTCTCCATCCGGACGCGCGCCGCGACCTCGGCGCTCATCTCCTCCGAGAAGGGCATGATGTTGTCCCCGCCCATCGCCTTCGCCCGGAACATGGCGATGTCGGCCTGCTTCACGAGGGTTTCCGGGGAGCCGCTGTTGGCCGGATACAGGCTGATCCCCAGGCTGGCGGTCAAGTGGGACAGCTGCCCGTCGAGGTGGAACGGCTCCGCGAACGCGTGGTGGACACGGCGCCCCGCCTCGATGGCGTCGTGCTCGTCCCGCTGGTCCGGCAGGATGATGCAGAACTCGTCCCCCGATATTCGGGCCAGGGTGTCCGTCTCCCGCATCGAGCCCCGCAGGCGCTCCGCCACCGCCACCAGGAGCCGGTCCCCCGCGTCGTGCCCGAGGGTGTCGTTCACATTCTTGAACCGGTCCAGGTCGAGGAACACGATCGCGACGACTTCGTTGCGGCGCTTCGCCCGGGCGAGGTCCTGGAAGAGCCGCTCGCTGAAGGCGACCCGGTTGGGCAGCCCGGTCAGCGCGTCGTGGTAGGCCATGTGGGCCAGCTGCTCCTCCGCCCTCTTCCGGTCCGTCATGTCGCGGGCGATCAGCAGGGACTCTCCGCCGGGGATCGAGACGATCCGCGCCTCGAAACTCCGCCGTCCCGTCACGGAATCGATGGAGTATTCGAACCGCTGGATCCCGCCGCTCTTCCGCGCCTCCCCGATGTTCCGGAGCGCCTCCTCCGAGACCCCGCCCGGAAGGACGTCCGAAAGGTCCCGCCCCTGCGCGTCGCCTTCCGGCGGATCCGCCGCGCGCCCGTCCCCCGCAACGAGATCCAGGACGGCGCCGTCCGCGCCGATCCGAAGGATCCTGTCGGGGATCGCGCGAAGGAGCGCCCGGGTCTTCTCCTCGCCGCGGGCCAGGTCGAGGAACGCCCGGGCAGCGCGCAGGAGGTACCCGACCCGGTGCCCGAGGACCACCCAATGGATCGGCTTGGTGACGAAGTCCGTCGCCCCCATCTCGTACGCCCGGTGGATGGAGGAGAGGTCGTCCAGGCCGGTCATCATCAGGACGGGGACCCGTTCCCCCCCGGGCATTCGCCGAATCTCCCGGCAGGTGATGAATCCGTCCATCCGGGGCATCACCACGTCCAGCAGGACCATGTCCGGCAAAAGACGCCGGAATGCCGAGATCCCGTCGACGCCGTCGGCCGCCTCCGCAGTGGCGTACCCGGCTTGCCGGAGGGAGGCCACGGCCAGCATCCGGGTCCCGGGGTCGTCGTCCACCACCAGGACCAGGGGGGATGCCCCTCGTTGTTCCGTCATACCGAGGCACCCTTCAGGACGGTTTCCAGAGCCTCCAGGACCGACCGGTGTTCCCCCTCGAATTTCCACAAGAGCGGGTCTCCTGCGGCGATCGGTTCGCCGGACCGCGCCATTCCCCAGACCTTGCGGCACAATTCCGACAAACCGGTGGCCCCCACGTAGGCGCTGCTCGATTTCAGGGTGTGGGCCGCCCGCAGGAGGGATTCCGTGTCTCCCTTTTCCGCCGCGGAAAGGATCCCCTCCACCAGCCGGGGAGCATCGGAGAGGTACAAGTTGATGACCCGCTCCAGGAGACCCCGGTTCCCTTCGCCTTCGAGCGCCCGGATCCCGTCGAGGACGTTCCTGTCGATCGGGGAGGGAGGGGGATTCGCCGGAACCCCGGTCTCCTGCGGCGCTTCCTGGGACCCGGCCGGGCCCGGTTTTCCGCCCGCGGAGATCCACTTCGCGAGAATGGCGCCCAGCCTCCCGATCGTGAAGGGCTTGCTCAGGTAGTCGTCCATCCCGGCGGCCAGGCAGGAGTCGCTGTCTCCCTCCATCGCGTTGGCCGTGAGCGCGACCACGGTAAGGCGTTTCCGTCCGGTTTCCTTTTCCATGGAGCGCAAGGTTCGCGTGGCCTCGTAGCCGTCCATGACCGGCATCTGGCAGTCCATCAGCACCAGGTCGTACTCCCCGGCGGCGATCGCATCGAGGGCCTCCCGGCCGTTTCCGACGACGTCGGCCCGGCACCCGTGGACCGAGAGCATGCCCTGGGTGACCTCCTGATTCACAGGATTGTCCTCGACCAGCAGGATCCTCCCTTCGACCTTCTTCTGCGTTCCGGCGACGGTGTGGCGGGTCACCAGCTTCCCTTCCATCGCCGGGTCCCGGATCCCCATGACCGCGGCGATGCTCTCGTAGAGGACATCCCGGCGGACCGGCTTCGTCAGGTATCCTGAGATCCCGATCTCCCGCGCCTTCCGCCCGTCCCCCCGGATCCCGACGGAGGAGAGCATGATGAGCCGGATGCCGGAGAGGGAGGGGTCCGCCTTGATCAGCCCCGCCAGTTGCAGGCCGTCGATGTCGGGCATGTGGTAATCGAGGATCGCCAGGGCGAAGGGCGCCCCCTCCGATCCCGCCGCGCGCAGGAGCGAGAGCGCCTCGTCTCCCCCGCCGGCGCCGCGGCTGCGCATTCCCCAGGCGTACAACTGCTTCTCGAGGATCTCGCGGTTCGTCCGGTTATCGTCCACCACGAGCACCTTCAACCCCTTCAGGTCCGGGCGGGGGGCCGACGGCGCGAGGTCCGATTCCGCCGTCTCGCGCAGGCGGACGGTGAACATGAAATCGGACCCCCTGCCGGGCTCGCTCTCGACCCGGATCGTTCCGCCCATCATCTCGACGAGTTGCCGGGAGATGGTCAACCCGAGCCCCGTTCCCCCGAACTTCCGCGTGGTGGACCCGTCGGCCTGGGTGAAGGAATCGAAGATTCTTTCCAGGGCCTCCCTGGGGATGCCGATCCCGGTGTCGCGGACGGAGAACCGGACGGTCACCACCCCGTCGTCCCGGGAGTCGAGGAACGCGCGGACGACCACCTCCCCCCGCTCCGTGAACTTGACGGCGTTCCCCACCAGGTTGACCAGGATCTGCCGGAGGCGGCCGGGATCCCCGCGAAGGGCGGAGGGCAGCTCCGGGGCGACCTGGGATGCCAGCTCGATCCCCTTGGGGTGGGCACGCTCCGCGAGGAGCTCCATCACCTCCTCGATGACCCCGCCGAGATCGAAGGGGGAGTCGTCCAGCTCCATCCTGCCGGCCTCGATCCGGGAGAAGTCGAGGATGTCGTTGATGATCTCCAGCAGCGCGTCCCCGGAGCGCCGAACGATCTCCACGGACCGGCGCTGCTCGACCGGCAGGCTCCCCTGGAGGAGAATGTCCGCCATGCCGAGGATCCCGTTCATGGGGGTTCGGATCTCGTGGCTCATTTTCGCCAGAAATTGGGACTTCGCCCGACTGGCGGCTTCCGCGGTCTCCTTGGCCTGGACGAGCTCGGCCGTCCGGCGGGCGACCTCCGCTTCGAGCTCCTCCCGGTGGACCAGGAGCTTTTCATCGCGGGCCTGGATGTGGCCGAGCATCTCGTTGAACCGCTCGATCAGCTCCCCGATCTCGTCGTCTCCCTGCTTCTCGCAGCGGACCGCGAAGTCGTGGTTCTTCGATACGGATCGCATCGTGCGGGCCAGATCCACGATCGGGCGGGAAATCGCGGGGGAAAACCGCCGGGAGAGCAGGTACGCGCCGATGAAGGCGCAAAGGAGGACCAGCCCGGAGAGGAGAAGATACCGCTCCATGCGGTCTCCGAGTTCGTGAAACGAGGACCGCAGGACCACCGTGCCGACCCGCCGTCCCTCGATCTCGATATCCGACACCGCATCGATGGATCGAAAATTCCAGGAGTCGGCCTCCCTGCGGAGCGTTTCGACCGCCCCGTGGTTCACCTCCCGGCGGCCGGCGGCAAGCTCGATCCCGAAGGGAAGATCCCCCGGTGCCGCTTTCGGTGAAACGTAGGCGGCCAGGATCTCGTTGTCGGCGTTGAGCAGGTAGGCGGCGAGGATCGATGGGTCCCTGGCGAGCTCCGATAGCGACTTTTCCGCCGCTTTCGCGTTCATGGACTTGCCCGAAGCGACGCTGTTGGTGCGGATCGCGGCGGCGGTCGATTCCAGCGCCTTCCGGGCATCCGTCCGGAAGGACAACGCCTCGTTGACCACGAACACGGTCGTGGACCCGGCAAGCACGAGCCCGCTGGTCAGCAGGATGATCGCCACGAGCTTCCTCTGGATGGGAACATTCCGGAACGACCGGATCATCGCTCGCCGCCCCCCCTTCATACCCCAGCGGGTTTTATCGGCAGGCGCAGGAAGAACTTTAATGATAATGGGCAGATGCATGAATCAGCCGGCGGAAGGGGCGCCAACGGGCCGAACCCCCAAGCTCCGCAGAAGGGGGCCGCGGGCTCGACGACCGCCGTATCGATGAATTGATGCCCTTCGACGGGCGGATCCGGGGTATATTTCCCCTCGAGATGAGGATGCCCGAACCCCGATGATCTCCCTATCGCTCCCAAGGCCCGAAGCGGTACTCTTCGATTTCGACGGGGTTCTCGTCGACACCGAGCCGATGCATTACGAAGCCTTCAGGAAAGTGCTCGAGCCGCTCGGAATCGGATTCACGTGGCGGGAGTACGTCGAGACCTACATGGGATTCGACGATCGCGACGCGTTCCGGGAGGCGTTCCGCGCGAAGGGGACCGGCCTCGACGATGCGAGCCTGGCGGAACTCGTCGACGCGAAGTCCCTGGCGTTCCATGAGGTTCTGCGGAACGGGGTGACCGCCTACCCGGGAGCGGTCGCCATGATCGAATCCCTCCACGCGGCCGGCTGGCCGCTGGCCCTGTGCAGCGGCGCGCTCCGCTCGGACATCGACCCGATCCTCGCGCTGCTGGGCGTCGCGCGGTGCTTCCCCGTCATCGTCGCGGCCGACGACGTGCGGAAGAGCAAGCCCGACCCGCAAAGCTACGAGCTCGCCTTTCGAAGGCTGTCGGAGGCGTATCCCCGATCGCTGACGGTCCCGGAAAAATCGGTCGCCGTCGAGGACACGCCCGCGGGGATCCGGTCCGCCAAGGGGGCGGGACTCCGGGTGCTCGCCGTCACCAACAGCTACGGCGCGGGAGCGCTCTCCGAAGCCGACTGGATCGCCGATTCGCTGGAGAACGTCCGCTTCGAGGGGTGACGATGCGCCCGGCGAAATCCCCTGCAGCCTATCTATTGCGGGGCGGAACCTTCTTCCCCACCGACGCCAGGTAGATCACGAACTCCTCCTCTCCGTCGAGCCGGAGAAGGCGATCCACGGCCTCCTGGTCGTACGCCCCGACCGCGCACGCGCCGGCCCCGACCGCCTCGGCCGCGAGGTAGAGGTTCTGGCATACGTGTCCCGCGTCCAGGGGCAGGACGCGGCCCGCGGCCGGCCCGTACCGCCACTCCATGCGGTACGGGAGGACGCTCCAGAAGAAGGCGGCCGCTCCCCGGCCGACGAAGCGTTGGCCGAAGCACGCCGCCCCGATCCGCGCGGAAAGCCCGGGTTCCGTGAACTCGAACAGAATCCGGTGATCCAGCGGAAGGTATCGGTAGATCCCTTCCTCGAGGGTCGCGACCCTCCGGCAATAGAGATAGGTCTCGAAGGCGTGCCGCGCGCCGGCGGACGGCACCGGGCGCAGCGTCGCGACGTCGCCGTGCCGCCCGGTCACCCCCTGGGTGGCCCAGAGCAGGAACGCCAGTTCCCTCAGCGAGAGCATCTCTTCGGAGTATTGCCGGACGCTGCGCCTGCTTCGGAGCACCGGCAGCAGCCCGGCGGCGCATACTTCATCGAACGTATCAGGGCCGGGCAGGGCGATCGTGCGGGCATCGGGGGCATAAGCTTTCTGCGACGGCGGAGGCGGCACGCCGCGGGCCTGGTCCGTGGTCCGGAAGTCGAAGGACTTCCGGACCGAGTCCTTGAGGAATCGCCTGTGGAGACGGATCAGGTCCTTCATCGGGCGGGAATCATCCCTCCCCCGTTCTTGCCTTGGGGACGCGGGGGTGCACGCGTATTTTTCCAATATTACAACGGCAGGCGACGGTTGGGGAAAAGATGGCGCGCCCTCTACGATTCGAATCTCAGGTAACTTGATTCGCAGGTTGGCTAAATACCTTTAATGCGGAAAGCGATCGCCATGCTGCGCATTCCGCTGTACGAAAGTCTCCCGGTAGACCCTCATTCCCTCCGGACGGGATGGCACCTAACTGGAACCAGACAGCGCGGCGGAATTGCCCGACGCAGATTCTCCCCCCCCAAAGGAGACCATGACTTCCGTGACCTATTGAATGAGCTCCTCCGACTGGATCTGCGAGAGCTCGCCCTCGAAAACCTTGGTTTCAACGAGTGGCATGAGGGTTCCTTCTTTTCCCAGTGTTTTCATTTAGATTGCGCTCGCAATGGTCCCGATTCCCGTTGCCATCATGTGAGCCCTACGGCCCATTTTATGGCATGGTTCGTGTAAAGCGTTATGTTCAGTTGCTCGATTCATCCGAAAGACCGGGTTTTCGTGCCTTGCGGGTCTGTGCAAAGAAGAGAAGGTTTCGAAATCTTCCGTGCTATTCCAAAGATGTAATCAATGCGTGGGGAAAAAAGGAGGATGAGGTGAAAACGAGAATCTTTACGGCTCTTGCAGCTCTCGCCTTTACGGGATTTGTCGCGACCGCAGCCCCGGTACTTGCGGGAACCAACGTCAACATCAACTTGGGGCTCCCGGCCGCAGTGGTCGCGGCTCCGCAGCCGGTGTACGTCGAGCAACCTCCGGAGATGGTCGTCATCCCCCAGTCGAACGTCTACTTCGCACCGGGTGTAAGCGTGGACCTCTTTTTCTACGACAACCGTTGGTGGAACCGCCGGGGGGATCGGTGGTACCGGGCCAGCGACTACAACGGGCCGTGGGTGTCCGTGGGGCAGCGGCACGTCCCGGCCTCCGTCTACCGGGTGCCTGCGAACTACCGCAAGGTCTACGTCCACGAGAAGCCGATGCCGTACGGCCATTGGAAAAAGACCCACGGAGAACAAAGAGGGAAGCACAAGGAGTACAAGCACGGCAAGAAGCACAGGCGTCACGACGATTAGGGGGACTGGTCACTTTCGCTGTCGATAACGCGAAGTTGTATTTACCGGGCGCTACCCAGAGACCGGGCGGCGCCCTTTTCCTTACTCCCCTTTCCCGTTCGTCACATTCACAACCTTGACCTGCCCCCCCAAAAAACCTCTCCAACTGCGCGAGGGAAATTTCACCGAAACCGAATCAATGTAAAAATTCCGCCCCTACCTCTTCCGGCATAAATGGGCGGAAATACCGTCATCAATTTCAAATACACCGGGAAAATTAAATTAAGATGGCCCCAATTCCCGCTGCAATCATGTGTGCCCCCCGGCCCGATTTCGGAAACCAAGGAACTCAGCGTGAAGTCAAAATCCCCCTGAGTGTTACGATGGCGCGCCCTAGAGGATTCGAACCTCTGGCCACTTGATTCGTAGTCAAGTGCTCTATCCAGCTGAGCTAAGGGCGCGTCCGTGAGGAAAGTCATCATACTGCAAGGGAAATCCCGCGTCAACAGGGCCCCTCGAAACCCCCCTTTTAGGCCTCAAAAAGCGAGTTGTTTGCACGGGGTTTGCAGTCCGTTCGGCATTCCCATCCGCAACCCGTAAAGATGTCCTACGACTCCAAATTCGGGGTACTCTTCATCGCACGCATCGAGACAATCGTCACTACGATCCAGAATAACGATCTGATCATCAGCGCACCGATGGTCCGCCTCTCGAATGCCCCGCCCCCAATAACGTGAACGCCAAATGCCACAAAGACAAGGAATGTGGAAACGGCTAAGAACAGCGAGGTATGGACAGCCCAGCGCCTGCACAGCAGAAGGCCCGTCCCGGCGGCGATGTAAACAAAGCCGGCGAGAAAATTGAACCAGAGCACAAAGGGGACCGCCTTACCGAAATCGGCACGCGATTCCAGACTGCCAAACAATGCTCGACCACCAGTGAAAACTGTCATAGCACCGAACACGATTGCGGCGATTGCCATCCACTTCACTGTGCGACTTGCATTCATGATGCCCTGCTCCTCATAAACCTCTCCAACCTTACAAGAGAGTCCACCCATCGACACCATCCCTGCGAATCCCCCTATTTCATCCCGAAAATGGCGGTTGTTTGCGCGGGGTTTGCGGTCTGTGCGGCCTCCGGAGGAAAATCCTTTTGGGTGTAGGACTCAATCGCTGGCGAATGCATGACTCCTCCCGTGCCGGATGGTCGATCGTGACTTGAATATCCCTACGCGGTCCCTGAATTCTCTGCCCCGACACTGGACACTTTTTCGGTAGACTCCCTCCGTCAGATTGCGTATTTCGCCTCCTACCCCTGGGTGGTATACGTCCGTTACAGGACTCCTGGTTTCTCCATTAGGCACCAATGGCCACCCGAAACCCCTCATCGTTTCGCTCCCAGCGCCCGGTCAAGATTGAACGCCGCACTGATCAGGGAAAGGTGCGTGAACGCCTGCGGGAAGTTCCCGAGAGCCTCACCGCTCGAGCCGGTTTCCTCGGCATAGAGACCGAGATGGTTGGCGTATCCGAGCATTTGCTCGAACATGATCCGTGCCTGGTCCAGCCGTGCCGGATCTACTCTCCCCGCCCTCGTCAACGCCTCCACCAGCCAGAACGAACAGAGGTTGAAGGTCCCTTCTCTGCCCGTAAGGCCGTCAGGGGCCTCTTTCGGATCGTACCTGTACACAAGGCTGTTCGAGACGAGTCCGCGCATCTGGGGTGGCTTGAGCATGGCGTCCAGAGTGGAGAGCATGCGCGGGTCCGAAGGAGAAAGGAAGAACACGAGGGGCATCATCAGGTTGGACGCGTCCAGGGAATCGCTGCCGTAGGATTGCACGAAGGATCGGCGCTTCGGATTCCACCCCTTTTCCATGAGTTCCTCGTAGATCTCGTCTCGGACCTTGAGCCAGCGGTCGCGTTCCGCGGGAAACGAGCGCTTGTCCGCCAGCCGCAGCCCACGGTCGACGGCTACCCAGCACATCAGTTTCGAATAGACGAAATGCCGCGGCCCGTCCCGCACCTCCCAGATCCCCTCGTCGGCCCTCGACCAGTTGTCGCATACGTAGTTGACGAGCCTCCTCAGGTGGGTCCAGAGGTCGTAGGAAATCGGACTCCCGTACTTGTTGTAAAGATACACGGAGTCCATAAGCGCTCCGTAGATATCCAGCTGGAGCTGCTTGTAGGCGTCGTTGCCGATCCTGACCGGCCTGGATCCTCTATAGCCTTCCAGGTGATCCAGGGTACTTTCCGCGAGAGCATGCCGCCCGTCGATTCCGTACATGATCTGAAGCGAGCCGTCCGACTCGATCTCTCGGCTCCGCTGCTCCAGCCAGCTCATGAACCGGCCCGCCTCTTCGGTAAATCCGATCCGGAGGAAACTGTAAAGGGTGAAGGCGGCGTCCCGGATCCAGGTGTAGCGGTAGTCCCAGTTGCGCTCCCCCCCGATCTCCTCGGGCAGGCCGGCTGTGGGCGCCGCCACCAGCGCGCCGCTAGGTTCAAAGGTGAGGAGCTTGAGCGCCAGGGCCGACCGGTCGACCATTTCGCGCCATCGACCCTGGTAAGTGCTCTTGGAAAGCCAGCGCCGCCAGTACTTCACCGTCTCCACGAAGACTTTCCCGGCCTCCGACTCGGAAAGACAGACGCCGCAGCCGGCTCCCGCTTCGATCTCCTCGAGCAGAAACACTGCGGCATCCCCCTCACGCAGGGAAAACGTGGCGACAACATCGCCGTCTTCCCGGGCAAGAGGGACCCGGGCCGTGAGCCCCAGGCTAAGGCCGGGGGAGTGAAAGCATGCCCCTTCCGGCAAGATCGTCACGGAATGCCCGTCCCGTCCATAATTGAACGCCGGGCGGCATTCCAACCGGAAGGTCATCTCCCCCCGTATGACCTTTACCGAGCGGAACAACTGGTGGGGATGATGCCCGTCCCTTTCGGCGGATCCGGTGACCGTCATGTAATCTGTGATTTCGCCCACCCCATCCGCGGACAAGAAGCGGGTGACGAGCACGTTCGTGTCGGGCCAGTAGAACTGCTTTTGCGTGGCGTTGCCGGCGACGGGAGCGATCCTGAAGCGACCCCCTTTCCTTTGATCCAGGATGGCGGCGAAGACGCTCGGCGAATCGAAATGAGGGAAGCAGAGCCAGTCGATGGATCCGTCCATTCCCACCAGGGCCACCGTGTGAAGGTCCCCGATGATTCCGTAGTTCTCGATCGGTTGGTACGCCATGGTTTCGCTCCGGTTTCGAATGGGGTCAGGCGGAATGCGTCCCTCCCGCCGGCCATCTCAAAGCTCAGTGCATTCCACGCGGAAGGCCGGGGACACCAAACTCGATCCGCTCTTGGGACAAAACCCTGTTGCTTTGAACCTCCCCGTCACTCCAGTTATTGGATGATTGCTGCCGTGACCCGTTCCCGGACCACCGACCGCAGTAAGGCGACCGGCGGTTGTTTGCGCGGGGTTTGCGGTCCGTGCGGACTTCCTCGCCTTTTTCGTCATGAATCTCGGGAGTCAGGAGTCCCGGGGAAGAGGGCTGAAGCAGGACGGGAAAGGCGGGTCGGCCTATTATGACCGACCCGCCCCGAATACCCCCAGTTGGTTACGTCAGCTACCGGTCGAATAACTTCTGCAACTCCGTCGGGTCCGATGTCTTCTGCAGGGCAAGCATCGCGAGTAATCTCGCTTTCTGCGGCGACAGGTTGTCCGCCATCACGGCCCCCGCCTCCTTGAGTGTCTTGCCGCCTCCCTTGAACCCATAGACGGGCAGGACGCGGCCATTCTGCACCCGCGTAGAGACAACCACTACCACCTTCTTCGCGATCGCCTCTTGCACCGCCTCGAACATCGGAATGTTCATGTTCCCCCACCCGAGACCCTGGACAACGATGGCCTTCGCGTCCGCCGCGACTGCGGCGCGAATCATCGCACCGTCCGCCCCGCCGTACATCGACACGATCTCCACGTACGGCAGATTGTCCTGAGTCAGCGGAACGTGTTGCCGGCGCAGCGGAGCCCGATAAAATATCACCCGGTCGTTGTCCACGTTGCCGAGGAAGCCGAAATCCCCGGACTTGAAGGTCTCCACGTCCGAGGTGTGTGTCTTGGTGACCTCCCGGGCGGCATTGATCTGATTGTTCAGCGCGATCATCGCACCCTTCCCACGGGCGTCCGGGGATACGCAGATCCGCGCCGCGTTCAGGATGTTGCGCGGTCCATCGAAATCCTTCTCGGATGCGTTGCGCTGTGCCCCGATGAGGACGATGGGCTTATCACTACTGACAGTGAGGTCGAGGAAGTATGCCGTCTCCTCGAGGGTATCTGTGCCATGGGAGACGATTACACCCGCCACCTCCGGCCGCGCGAGTGCCTCCACGACCGCCTTCTGCAGCTTTACCCACAGAGCCGGATCCATGTAGTCGGATGGCACGTTGGCCAGGTTCAGCACCTCGATCTTCGCCACCTTCGCTATATCGGGGACCGTGGCCACCAGATCCTCACCGCTGATCGCGGGGACTGGGGCGTTCTTGACAGGGTCGATCTTCATCGCGATCGTCCCCCCCGTAGCGATCATCTTGACCACCGGCAGGTCCGCCGCGAAGGCCCCTGCCGGGAGCAACACCGCAATGAACGACAACGTCGCCACGACCAGCACAAGAACCTTCGGAATGGATCTCTTCATGCTGCCTCCTTTGTTTGGAAAGTTACTTACTATGTATGCCGATCAACAGGCAAACGATTCATGGCATCATGACCTTCCCCCCAATTCCCGGTTCCATGGCCTGGAGTGGATATGTCATTGGAAGAGACGTATTACGAGACAAATCAAGTTCTCGGCAACAATGCCGAGCCGCTGGAGTCTGTGCGGCTAGAGGCATACCGCCGGTATTTGAAACCCGAGACGGTTCGGGTCGTGCTTCTCGCGGAATCGCACGTATTCACTTCCGACGAGGACCGGCGGATCGTCATTCCATCTATCGACGGCCTGCCGGGGTATCCCACGCAGTATGCGCGATTCGTATACTGTCTTGGTCTCGGCGAAAGGGATCTGACGAATGATCCGCATCATCCTCGGCGCGCCGCCTCGATTGCAGCGATGTCGATCTTTTTCATCTCCATCATCGCATCGAACGCCCGCTTGGCGGCGGCGGGGTCGGGATCGGTTATCGCTTTGGTCAGAGCGATCGGCGTAATCTGCCAGGACAAACCCCATTTGTCCTTGCACCAGCCGCACGCACTCTCTTCGCCGCCGTTGCCGACGATGGCGTTCCAGTAACGATCCGTTTCGGCCTGGTCAGCGGTTGCGACCTGAAACGAGAATGCCAAGTTGTGCTTGACCTCGGGTCCGCCATTGAGCCCGAGGCAGGGAATTCCCATCACCGTAAACTCGACCGTCAACACATCCCCTTTTTTCCCGGACGGAAAGTCTCCCGGCGCGAGGAGCACCGCGCCAACGGATGAATCGGGAAAGGTCTTGGCATAAAATCGCGCCGCGTCCTCGGCGTCGCCATCGTACCAAAGGCAAATCGTATTCTTTGCTTGCTGATTCATGTCACCCCTCCTGGTCTATGGACGTGTTCCTGCCAAGGTGCGCGAGGAGTTCGGAAAGAGATCGGCTCGAAGCGTCCGGGCGGATCCGCTGAACCGGAGCAACGGGGCGGATCAGGCGCACCCTCCGTCATCGATCCGGATCGCGATCCCTCATTACCTGTCCGTCTTTTCCTCAACTTTCTCGGCGGCTCGCTCGGCCGCGCCCCCGACCTTCTCGCCGGCCTGTTCGACCTTGTCGCCGGCCCCTTCTACGGCCTTGTCGATCTTTTCCCCCGCTCGCTCTGCAGGCCCCTTTCGTTCACAGGCCCCGATTCCGAACCCCAGTCCGACGACCAGCAGCAGGATGGCCAGCTTTCTCGTTGCATCCATGATCCCCTCCCGAAGTCTTGAATTTTCTTGTTAAAGATGCGATGTGACGCCTTCATTCCAGTACTTGCGATGCACTATATTGCGAAGCTGTTTCCCGCAACGGAATCATCTCAATCCTGCGCCTGTGGCAGATATCAGGGCGAAACCTTTCCTATCGATGTGCGAAGGGGGGGATTGAGTAGCCCGCCCATACGATTCGAACTTCAGGTCAAGTGCTCGCGTCAACCCCCCCCCAAATCACATTTACCCCCGAAAAAGCCGGTTGTCTGCTCGGGGTTTGCAGTCCGTTCAGACTTCGGGCCTGACTCCCGTTTTGGTGAATCTTACCGTCGTCTCGCCGTTTGCCTCTCTTTCTTGCATTCACGTATTAACCACAGGATAATCCGGCCCGCCAGCCTTCGGAATCGGCTTCTGTCCGGAACGCGAGTCGCTGTTTGTCTGAATCAGGAGCAGGTGTTTGTCCTATGGCAGGAAGGGGGAACCGGAGAGATCGGATCAATTCACCAGTGCTAAACTCTCAGTAACAATCAATCAGGGGGGGAAGCCATGAAAAGGAGAAAGATGCCGAGATGGGTGTTGGTATTTGGAATGGCGCTTATCATCGGAGCATCGATAGCGGTCTCCGTTCCCCCTGAAGTCAGCGCCGCCACTCCTTGCTGCAGTATCACCGCCATTGATACGAAGACAGGCATCGTTACGGCGAAGGATACTGCCACAGGGGAGACCATCGAATTCAGGCTCGGCGATGCGGCGCAGGTAAAGAATATAAGGATAGGCGATCCGGTCTCGGCGGATTCCCGGAACAGGGAGGTGACTGTCCACAGCTTTCAGCCTGTGGGCGGGATCCTCATAAAGAAGCCTATGCCCCGGCCGCCGATGAAGTGAAAACCCGTTGGAAGGCGGAAGAACCAACGACCCTCGAGGGCGGAAACGCCAACGGACAAGGGAAATCCCGCGTCAACCGATCCCCTGCGAATCCCCCGTTTCACCCCGAAAAAGGTGCTCATTTGCGCGGGGTTTGCGTTGAACCTTGCCGGTCTTTACTCGATCCCCAGCTTCTCCAGCTTGCGATAAATCGTCCGGCGGCTCATGCCCAGCAGGCGGGCGGCCTCGGTTCTGTTGCCGCCGGCCTGCTCGAGGGCCTTGCGGATGGCCCTGGCCTCGTCTTCGGGATTCAAGTCGTTGGTGAGTGCGTGGGACTCGAAATATTGGAGGAAGTCGGGGGGCAGGTTTTCGACGGTGATCACGCTCTGGCGGCAGCGCACAAAGGAGTGCTCCAGAAGGTTTTCCAGCTCCCGTACGTTGCCGTGCCAGGGATAGGCGAGAAACATCCGTTCGACTTCCGAAGAGATGCCCTTGATCTCCTTGCCGAACTTGCTGTTGAAGTTGCGCCGGAAGTGCTCTGTCAAAAGAGGGATGTCGTCCCGGCGCTCCCGCAACGGCGGCACGCGTAACTGCACCACTTTCAGCCGGTAGTAGAGATCCTCACGGAACTCGCCGCCGGCCACCCGTTCCTGCAAATCGCGGTTGGTCGCGGCCAACAGCCGCACGTCGACCTTGACGGGGGTGGCGTCGCCGACCCGCTCGAATTCCATGTTCTCGATCACCCGGAGCAGCCGCAACTGCATGCGCTGGGATATTTCGCCGATCTCGTCCAGAAAGATGGTGCCGCCGTCCGCCCGCTGGAAGCGTCCGACCTTGTCCTTCACCGCGCCGGTGAAGGCGCCGGCCACGTGACCGAAAAGCTCGCTTTCCAGAAGGTTTTCCGAAAGCGCCGCGCAGTTGACCTTGACCAGCGGGCCCTGCCGCCGGTCACCGCAGTAGTGCAGGGCGTTCACCACCAGTTCCTTGCCGGTGCCGCTCTCGCCCAAGATCAGCACCGTGGTCTGGACGTCCGCAAGATCGCGGATCATGGCCCGCACTTTCTCGATGGCTTCGCTGCGGCCCACGATGCTGTCGATCTTCTGGCGTTCCTGCAGGCGGCGCTCCAGGCTCACCAGCCGGGTTTCGTCGCGCACCACCATCACCGCGCCGATAACCCGGTCTTTCACCCCCAGGAGCGGCGAGGCGGTCACGCTGACCACCTGCTGCTTCCCCTGGGCCGAACGGCACTCGACGAAACGCAGCTCCACCGGCTGCCGTGTTTTCAGGGTCTCGCCCAGCGCGCCGATGCAGTTGCCGTCGCAACGGTCCGCAAGCTCCCTCAGCGGTTTGCCGATCACCTCATCCCTTTGGAACTGGCAGATCTTCCGGGCGGCATCGTTGATTTCCTCGACCGCCATGTTCCCGTCCACGGTGATGATGCCGTCGTTGACGCTGCGGAAGATGGCCTCGAAGTTCAGGCGGCACTGTTCCCTCTCCTCCCTGACGGCCTTGTGCTTGAGCGCGATGTTGACCGTCCTCAGAAGGGCATCCCGGCGGATGGGCTTGATGATGTAGTCGAAGGCGCCGATGCGCAGGCTTTCGGCGGCGCTGTCAACGCTGGGCGCGCCGGTGATCATGATCACCAGCGCCCCGGGAAGGATCTCCCTGGCCTCTTTCAGCAGGTCGATGCCGCTTCGGCCGGGAAGGATAATGTCGGCAAAAATCAGGTCGAAGTCTTTTTCCCGAAGCAGCGCGATCCCCTCGTCGCAGTCGGCGGCAGCGGAGACCGTGTAGCCTTGCTCGGATAAAAAGAGCCTGAACGTGTAGCGGATGCTTTCCTCGTCGTCGACGACCAGTATATGCGGCGGCATGGCGGTATCCTTACCGGTTCGAGTCGAGGCAGGCCGGAAGCTCGATCACGACTTTCGTGTATCTCCCCTCTTCGCTTTCGAGGCTCAACCGGCCCCCGTGCTCCTCCACGATGCCGTAGCTGATGCTCAGCCCCAGACCGGTGCGCTTTCGTTCGGCCTTCGTGGAGAAAAAGGGATTCATCACCTTGTCGATGATCGCCGCCGGGATTCCGCAGCCGTGGTCCTCGAAGCAGATCCGCACCCGCCGGCCGCTTTCGCAAGTCACCGGTTCAGCCGTGATTTCCAGGACCTTGTCCTCATGGGATCCGGGGTGTTTTTCGTTCAGGGCGTGTCGGGCGTTGCTTATGATGTTGACGAAGACCTGCGAGATTTCATGCGGTTGCGCCCAGATGTCCGGCAACCCATCCGAAATGTGGGTTCTCACCGTGATGTTGTCCTTGCGGAACTGCGCCGCGTTGAGCGTCATGGAGTCCGACAGCACATCCGGAATGGAAACAACGCTCTTGTCGTTTTGGCGGCGGCGGGCAAACGACAGCAGCCCTCCGACGATCCGGTCGATGCGGTCGCCTTCCTTGATGATGCGCCCGGCGATATCACGATCCATGCTTCCTTCTTCGGACCGGTCGACCAGGACCTGGGCGTAATTGATGATGCCGTTGATCGGGTTGTTGATCTCATGGGCCACGCCGGCCGCCAGCTCGCCCAACGCGGCCAGCTGTTGGGCGCGCATCATGCCAGCCGCAGCGGCCTGCTTTTCGGTAACATCCCGCCACATCGCCACCACCTTCCGCCGATGGTCGATGTCCGTCACCGGCGTGTAGGCTTTTTCGAAGCTTCTGCCGTCGGGGGACTTGTACCCGGCTTCCTGGATCCGGCCGGTTGCCACCGCTGCCTGCATGAGACACGGCTCGCAGGGACGTTGCGCTCCGTAAATAACCGAATAACAGGTCTTGCCGGCGCAATCACCGAAATAATCCCCGAATATTTCGTTTTGATATTCCACCTTGTGCTCGCCGTTGATGATGCTCACCCCTTCGTGGAGGTGGGAAAGAATCCGTTCCAGCATGTCGCGCTCGGACGCGACGGCTTTCTGGGCATTGATCAGCTCGGTGATATCGCGAAACGACTCCACTACACCGACGATATCGCCCTCCGGACCAAGAAACGGGGTGGCGTTGATGATACACGGGACCCTTTTCCCGTCCGGTCGCTCCTTGTCCACATGACTTTCCACCGTCTCTTTGCCGTTCAGAATCCTGAGGATGGGGCAATGCTCGGTAAAACAGGTCGGTCCGGAGAAGATCTCGTAACATTTTTTTCCGATCGCCTGCGCCTCTTCCACGCCGGTCAGGGATTCGAAGGTCTTGTTGATTTTCAGCACGTTGAAATCGCTGTCCACCAACCGCATGCCCACCGAGGCGGTCTGGAATATCTGGTTCAGCTCGGCATGGGCCTGCCGCAGTTCCAGCTCCATCTTCTTGCGGTCCGAGAGGTCGAAAAAGGTTTCCAGGAGGTGTTCCCTTCCGCCGTAATTCACGCGGGTGACACTCTTCAGAATCGGCAACCGCTCCCCTGTCGCGGTCAACAAGACGCGTTCGGACAGGTCGATGTCGTGCCCTTTGTCCAGAACCGGGCAATTGCCGACCTCGGCCGGGCAGAGGTGCTCGTGGCAGATCTGGTCCATTACGAATTCTTCGGGGGCTCCGATCAGTTTGAGGGCGATCGAGTTGGCCCAGCTGATCTTGCGGCTGTCCGCATCCACCAGCATGATTCCCGCCGGATTGTTCTCTAGAATCCTGGACAGCTCTTTTTCCCGTTCCGCCAGCGCGGTTTCCGTGCGCCGCCGGATATTGATGCTTCGCTGGACGTACACGCTGAAAAGAACGATGAGGAAGGCGACGAGTATCCGTTTCCAGATTTCGTGCACATTGGGCGTGAACAATTCCTCCAGATAATTGCCCCCGCCGAAAACGGTGACGTGCATGAGCGATTCCAGGACCCAGTACAGGAAGGCGAGTCCGACGCCGATCCAGATGAAATTCTGGGCCAATATCGCCGATTTTGAGTGGCGCAAAATCCTCAATGCCGCTCCTCCCTCAAACGACGGGTTTGGCAGCGAACCGGCAAAAAACCCCGCGCCCACTTAGAATACAACCTGTTCCAGGGGAAAGGCAGCCCAAAATACAGCCCCGAAGCCCGGTCAAGGAAACCGGACCCGCTCAAGGCTGTTGCAATGGGCCCGCCGATTCCATCCGTCCGGGATCTTCCCGGCCATCCGGTGCTTCGTCTGCCGGATCCGCTCCCCCGAAATTGTGCCGTGGCACACACCGTGCCTTTGCTCCGTGTGTCATGGCACACATTCTTTCCGCTTCCTTCGGTTCCCCCGTAACGCCCTCCTATACTATAAATAACTGAAATAATTACTCTTTACATCGCTCCGCCTTCCCGTCGACGCCCGGTAGGGCGATGGCACGCTTATTGGGTATGTTCACAAGTAAACAAGGAGCGTCACTACCGACGATGGCAGCTCGCAACCTATCGACGCGGGACGGGAGAGGGAAAGGGAAGTGTCCGGTACTGGAAAACCCCGAGCCGGACTGCTACTGCCTGAACCTGACGAGCCTGCAGGTTCAGAAGGCCATTCAATATTGCCTGGGTGATTTCGGACATTGCCCCATCTACAAGCGAACCATGGGGTTTCCGGAATCGTGAAATCCGGATCGGATCGGAAACGAAGCCGACGAACGGAACGAAGGGAGGGAGGATGCACGACCTGACAGGAGGGGAACCAGCGGCGCCGGGCCCGGTTCGCAGGAAGTCTGCCGGAAGAAGCGGTATGAACCACATGAGAGAGGGGGGGAAGCAATGAATACGAAGGCGATGATCACAGTGCTGGTCAGTGCGGCGATGATCCTGACAGCCCCGCTGGTGGCCATGGGAAAAGGGAGACCCGCTGACCCGGGTGGCGGTGGTGGTGGCGGCGGTGGTGGTAACGCCGGGGATGCGGCTGGCGCCCTGTACGGCGACCTGTACGTGATCGAGCGCGACGGGGCGGGGGTGCCGATCACGAGAGCAGTGATTTATCAGGATCTCGAGACGGGCGCTGACGTGACGGTCAACTGTCCTCAGCCCCTGGCCGACAACTGCGGCCTGCTGCCGTTCTGGGGAGAGTGCGGTTTATCGCCGCTGCCCCCGGGGGTCCTGCCCCTGCCGGTATGCGCTTTTGATCCCGAGTTGAACGATCCCTGCGCGGTGTATTACACCGCCGATGACAACACCTATGGCGACGCGCTCCAGACGGTGAGCTTCGGTCGCGGGAGCGTGAGCCGTTCGCCCGCCACGGTCATCGACTCGTCGTACGCGGAGGCCATCAGGGCGATCAACCTGGCAGTCCCCCAATGTGACGACCAACAGGCCATCAAACAGGACCCCGCGGGCAGGATCATGCTCTGCCTGGCGACCGGGACGGACCCCGTCACCTACGCCTGGAAGACGATCGACTCCCCGCTCGAGAACCTGGGGCTGTACCGGGAGGTGATGACGGACGGGTGCTTCCTCCCGATTGACGAGGTACAGGTCGGCGAGGAAGGACAGACCATCACCGTGACGACCTTCCTGAGCGACACCGCCAAACTTAACCTCAGTAACGTCGAACTCGGTCATCTGGCGTGCGCTGTCGACAACGTGTCGGAGGACCCGACGAAGGCCGACATGCTCTCGGCGGCCGTCTTCATCGGCGCGGCCGCGGACAAGTTCTACCCGGTCACCCTGGACCAGATCATCAACCTGAATACCTACATCGGGGTCAACCCGTATACGTACGTGCGCGAGAAGCAGAATAGAATCCTGATGGTGGACTACTTCCCGTTCACGGATGGTACGGAATGGTTCACGTACGATTTCGGGGCGGACGCCTGCGTGAACCCCACGTACTGGAATCTCCTCACAGTGATCGACCCCAGCATCCCGACATTCACCATCGGATCCGTTAATGTCTTTGGTCCCTCTCCCCCGGGGGTGGACCTGCGCAGCGAAGACAACGGCGTCGCCCTCACCGTCTGCCGGGCGGGATTCGAGCTGGGCGAGGTTTGCGACGACCCGGCTACCAATACCGTGTACGGGCCCGACAGTGACGGCTGCGGCGGCGCGAACTGGTTCGCCCAGGCCGCCGAGGACGCCCGCAAGACGATCTGGTACCTGCACAACTATGAGCCGCCTGAGGACGCTTACTAGCTTACCAGGCGAGTGTCCGGGGCCGCCCGCGTTCGGGCGGCCCCTTTCGGAAACGAAGGGAGGGAAGGCATGGAGCCGAGAAAATTCCCGATTCTGCCCCTTCTGCTGGTCGCGATGACTGCGGCGCCCGTTCCTGCCCACGTGGACGCCGCTCCCCCGCTGCCAGGCGCATTCTCCTGGTCCACGGTGGTGAACAACACCGATGAGATGCCGGGCGCCCCATTCGATCGAAAATTCAACAGCTACAACCAGCCCTCGGTGAACGCGACCGGGCTGGTCGTCATCCGGGCGCGCAGCAAAGGCGGCGGGGGTTCCCCTGCGACCCACGGGATCTACACGCGCGACATGTCCGTCGACGGCAGCCCCATCGTCAGGATCCTGGACCGGACCACCCAGGTTCCGCACCCCAACAACTTATCCACCATATTCGTCGAGACCCCGTCCTTCCCGCGCATCGACATGTGGTCCGACACCATCGCCACCCGGGGGAATCACCAGCCGGTGCATCGGTACTACCTATCCGACGACACGGAGACCCGGGTTGGGACCACGGGCATCTACTCGAACCCGTTCGGCGGGCTCATCACCGGCGCCTCCAAGCTCGGTGCCGTCCCCGGCTTCGACTTCTTCGAGGTCCCCGGCGCCGACCCCTGGACCGTGTTCGACGTCTTCCCCGGGGCTCCCTCGGTGACCGACGGCAAGACCATCGTGTTCAAGGGCAACTACACGGTGGGCGGCGCGCACAAGACCGGGGTGTTCTACCGCGACCTCGAAGATGCGGAGCATGGCGGGTTCTCCCGTGTGGAGCTGATCGCCAACAGCAGGGATACCCTCATCCCCGGCACC
>JACZKY010101413.1_pt1 | contig 39697 bp, 62 predicted proteins | sample 8237611 | NCBI WGS metagenome assembly JACZKY01 (sample SAMN16148055, study PRJNA663545) | marine sediment metagenome | biome: sediments and biomass from bioreactor inoculated with such sediments; feature: coastal sediments; material: methane- and iron-fed bioreactor; isolation source: Bothnian...
ATCTCGATCGGAACTCCACTATCTTCCGTCCCGAATGGAACACCCCAACCAGCAGCAACGCGGAGTAAACCGTTCTCAGGGTCGAACCCGAGTCCGCCGACGAAGGTAGACAAACCGGATCCAGTGCGCCACGGAGTCAATTCGACAATCGTCGCAAGAACGGGATCGGGACCAGATACCCGATACGCTTCAATTTGCGGAGTCGACCCATCGCCTTCGGTCGCAACATAAAAAAGATTGTTCGCGGCATCGAATCCAGCCGCCGCAACTCCGCCTAGATACAGACCAGTCTGTTGAACTTCGACGGCAGAAATAGGGTCAAGCGGACAGGAAATTTCCGTAATGTTTTGCGCGACTTCGATTTCGATATTCGGCGGACGATTAGCAAACTGCTCGCCTTCCAGACCGTCGATCGCGAGCATCACCGTCCCACGGTATGCGACCGCTTGATCGGTTCCGACCGCTGCCTCGTAAGTGGGGTCAGCGACTTGGGTTTCGGTTCCGAGATAAGCGCGGACCTCTCCCGCTGGCAGCACTTCCGCGTCGAGTTTATAGGTCGACCCTTGAAGTTCTGCGATCAGTCGACCGTTCGCCCACACGCGCAGAATCGCCCCCTGCGGCCCAACGGGACCAGCGAGCAGGAGATTCATCCTCGCCTTCTCGACGTCCGCACCGCCGCCGCCTTTCCCGCCCACTGACTCGGTGCGCGTGTTCAAACCACTCCACCATGCGATTTGCGTCGAGTGGCGCATCGTGCCGTAATTCAAGGGAATGACGGCGCCGTAAATCGTGCTCGTAAATTTCCCGTCCTGAATCTTCGGTCCATGCTGCGTCGGTCGCATCATCATGGATGCGAGCGTCATCCCCGCCATCCACCCGATCTGACTCGCGGTCATCCCCATAAAGGTCGCGGTCGCGGCATACCCCGCGGCGGTCGCTGCGGTGCCAGCGGCGGCGGATGCTAAATATGCAACGGCCAACTGTGCCATTACTCGACCCCCGGTATTGAGTAGACCGCGACGACACGCTTCCACCATGTTTCGGGGATGTTCGTCTCGACCACTTTCCCATCTTCGGCGCGCGCGTGGATGATGCGATGCTCGCCACTGAGCAGCGCGAAATGCTGCGGGAACCGAGAAAGACGCATCAGCAGGACGTCGCCAGGGATCGCATCGCGCGTCGGTTTCCGCGTCATCTGTTGGTCGCACTGGTGGAGCAAATTCTGACCGATCGGGACGCGACCATAATCCGTCGTGTCGAACGCAGTCAGTCCGAAATGGTGCGCGTTCACGATCAGCACACCAATGCAGTCGACCCCGTTCCGGTTCCTGCCTTGATGAACCCACGGAACACCGACCCACGATCGCGTCTGTTCGATGAATTGCTCGCGTGTAATCATGGCGACGCGAAGTCCTCAGAGGTCAGCGGCGCGACTCCGCCAGTGGAATCGGCGCCCTCGGTCGCGACCAGACCCTTGAGCACATCATCGGAGATCGGAGCGTGTGGGAACCCGCGGAACGAAATCGTATTCCCGAACTTCGACGCGCACTGAGAGAGCGACTTATTACACCCCGCGATGATCGTGAACGTGTCGCTCGCGGCGACCTCAAACGGGAACGCGAGCATCAACTCGACCGTCGTTCCATCCGACGACTTCACTTCCATCGACAGACCGTCGTTCAAGCCACTGGTCATCGTGACCATGCCGAACTCATAGTATCGCTCGACAACAACTGCCAGAGTCAGTTCGGCGATGACCGCCGCCCATCCAAACGATGACCAGCCGAGAACCGTCGATTCATCGGGGAGGTCGATCCCGCTGGCGTCGAAAACCCGATTACTTGTGACGCTGGTCACGGTCCCGGAGTGCGTGAACGAAGTCAGATTCACTCCGCAGCGCGTGTCGCCGAGTGCAGCGTTACATCCTGGCGTGTACGTTCTCAGGATCGGTAGATTGAGGATCCGCGAAGCGTCGAGCAGTTCCGCAACAAACACCCCGCCGCGCTGCGTGATGTTCCCGAGCCAGCCGAATTTGAGGACGTCCATCCCCGCGGCGACGTTATCCCAGAGGACTTCGGCGACGTAGAAAGTCGCGCCGTTGTATCTGCCAGCCATGAGGTCGATCGCGTCGATATAGTCATCATCGAACGCGCCGTGAACCTCAAGGTCGCCGACAGAGAGTTCCGCGTTCGATTTGATCGTCGTCGGATCGAACGATGCGGTCGACTTGAACAGTTCCCCGCCCACGGTGAGGTCGCGATCGTGCTCCGTGAAGCGCAGAACAACCCCGTCGACCCTCTCGACCCTCCAAATCTTGCACAGGTGCGACGTCGCGCTTTGACGCGCGGTCGTGATCGCTGCCGGGACGGTTCTCATTCGCCGACGACCTCCAACAGTTTCAAGCCGGGACAAGTCCAGATGTACCCGTTCGCGGTGTTCTTGTCGGCGATCGCCCATTCGAGCGAGTCTTGATTGAAGCGCACAGGGACATCAAACTGGCAAGCCGCTGCGATCACTGCGTCCTCGGCGGGAGCGCTCGCGAACGTGATGATCCCCGTCGTCCTCGAAACCGTCCACCCGCTACTCTGAAGCGCGCCATTTATCCAGACTTGGACCGTCGCAGTGACCGGCGTCGTGATGTTGCGATCGTAAGTCGTCGCGCCGATCGTGTGCGATTTGATGATCTGGAAGGTCTTGAGCGCCCCCGTCCCGAGCGCGATCGTCTGCGCCGCCAGGGTATAGTCGGCAGGATCGCGGAACGGAAACGTATGCTCCTGCCCCCACATCGCGAGGAACCAATTATCGAATTGCGCGCGCTGACTGCTCATGTGCGCCGCCATCGACAGATCCCACGAATAACGCGCAGTGGCGAAAGGAGTGTTCCGACGCTCGCGTTGATTGCGCGTCGCCCCGATCTCGTTCTGCCAGCGGATAGCCCGAACCGCGTCCAGCGCCCAACGCTCCGGGAACCTTGTGTCGACGAAACTCATTAATTGAACCTCCGAGCGCGCGCGAGAGCGCCGCCGATGCTAGATGCGACTTGCCCCTCGGACCGCTGAAACGACGCGACGTCGGGAGTGACGATCGTCACCTGTATCGGTGAGGACGCGCCCCCGTTCGTGCCACTGAGGACCGGATTCGGGCGAATCCTGCCAGCGCTGCCACTCATCAGATAGTCCTTGCCGTTGACCGAGAGCATTTCCGTCCGCTTTTCGTTCACCCGGAACAACCCTTCGCCCACCTGACCCCCGGAAGCGTACCCCCACGGAAGCACGGTCAACCCCGCCGAACCGTTGCCAGCCGCGGCAGGAGCACCGACCCCTTTAATCGCGGTTAATCCCGCTTTGAAGAGGTTTCCGAGCACCCCGGATCCGCTACCGCCTTTGACCATATCGCCGAGCAGATACTTAGCCAGATTCGCCGCCGCTGCCTCTGCGACCATCCGGTTGACCATGCTCACGAACGCGTCGCCGATGTTGTCGAAGTTGCCCGACATCATGTCGTAGAGTCCCTGACCCAGATAATTCTGCATATTCTCGGCGGCGCGTTCCGCGTACTTTTGCACCGCGTCGGCATCCTCTTGAATCTTTTCCTTTACCCCTTGCTCTTTGAGCATCCCGCGGCGTTGCTTCAACAGTCGAAGTTCCGTCTCGATCATCGCGACTTCCGCGGCGTTGCCTTCGATGTTCCGCGCCATCGCCAGATCGAGTTCCCGGCGCGCGATCTGTTCCGCGATCAGCGCGTCCGCCATCTTCGCGCGCTGCGTGGCATCGGCGCCGATAAGGTTGATTTCGTCCCGGAGCGAAGCGTTCCCCGCAACTAGCGCGTCGATCTTCGCCTGACCCTCTTCGAGATAGCGCCCCGCCAGGGCGCCAGCAGAGACGCGCGCCTGTGCTTCGTCCGCCAGTTGCTTTTCAACCGCTTTCGCGTATTCCTCCGTTTCTTTCTTTCCGAGTTTGATCGCGTCGACCAGTTGCGCCCAAACCGTCAAATTCTCTCGCATCGCGGGAGTCAGTTTCCCGAGTCGCCCCGCTTGAATATCGGCGAGCAGTTGCTCTTCGGTCGACAAGTCCCGAGCCGCCTCGGTTTGCTTCTTGAGGTTTTCGAGGTACTTCGCGGGGTCAGTGACCCCCGAACCAGACTTCGCGGTGTCGCTCAAGATCGCGCGCGGTTTCGCTCGCGGCGGGATATACGTCGCGTCTTTCTCCGCGCCGACGCGATAGCTCATCGGTTCATCGAACCGCGCGCGCAGATAGCGGGACGTCGCCGTGAGGTCAGAATCGAACAGTGCCGCGCGCCGACGGTTCGCCTCTTCCAGATCCGCGTTCCGACGTTCGAGCGACGCTTTCAGCGCTTTGCGGTTTTCCTCAAACGCCAAACCGAGCAGTCCGCCCCGCATGACGAACTCCCCCGCCAGGGAGAGGTCGTTAAAGATGACCGTCACGCTGGACGATAGCGCTTCGATCCCCTTGACGATGAACGCGAGCGACTCATAAAGCGTCGCGATCGCGATCGCCGTTCCCTCCGCCCACTCCTTGATCGCCGATTTTTTGCCGATGTCTGCCGCGGCGCGATCCGCGGCGACGATCGACTTCGCGATGTCCACGAAAGCGTCGGTCAGCGCGATCATCGCTGGCAGAGACTCGCTGACGACCTCGCGTTTTAGCCCTTTAAGTCCAGCCTCCAACCGCGTGATATTGTCGCGAAACTCTTCCGCTTGTTTCCCTGCCTCTGTTCCCAGAACAAGACCGAGCGCTTTCGCCTCTTCCATCGCTTTACGAATCGCGACCGACCCCCCTTGCATCAGAGGAATCATTTCCTGAAAACCCTTGCCGAACAGGGTCAACCCTGCCGCCATCATTTCAGGGGTCGCGCCGAACTTCTTAAACTTGTCGGCGAAGTCCATGAACACTTCGCTGGATGACTTCAGCGATCCGTCCGCGTTCTTGATCTTGATGTCCAATGCCTCGAACGCTTGCGCCTGAGTCGACGTCGCCACAACCGCGTCACTTTGCGCCTTGCTGAGTTTCCCCATCGACTTCTGAAGCGTCTCCATCGAGACGTCGGCAAGTCCGCCAGCATAAGCGAGCGCCGAGAACTCTTCCGTCGGCATCATCGCGCGCTGCGACGCTTTCGACAGAACGTCCATCTCTTTTGCCATTTGATCGAGCAGTTTCAGCGGCGCGGCGATCGCGAACGCGACGATCCCCATCGTCGCCTTTAACCGAACGAACCCCATCGCGGCGCCGTTGATAGAATCGCCAATGCGCCGCCCGAACTGTTGCGCCTTCCGTTCCTGTTTCGTCAGTCCGTCCGTGAACTCAGCAGCATCCAGCGCCAATTTGACGACCAGCGATCCGAGATTTCCTGCCATCACTCCGTCCTTTTAGTTCGCGGCTGGAAGCTGAACGCGAGTTTCGCCTCTGCCACGGTATCGGCGCCCGGATCATCATCCGAAAGCGAGTCCAGCGGATCAAACATAAAATCAGAAAGCGGAGCGTCTTTCACCCCGCCCATTGTCGACGCGATCCAGTGTGCGATCTGCGCGAGGTACATTTCGAGACGACGCGCCGGGAGCATTTTTCGAGCCGCGTATTGTTGCCACTCCTGAAACTCGCGTTCCGTGATCCTCTCCGCCAGGGCATCGACCGAACACCCCATCGACAACGCGAGATCCATCAGAAACTCCCGACGCGGTGTTAATTTGGGGGTTTTAGTGCCTCATCCGCCGCGGTCAGAACGCGCATGATTAACCACATCGGTTGTCGCGCGATCAGTTCCATGTGCTTTGCATCGCTCACATCGAACCAAAGCGTCCCGTCCTCATGGCAGACCACACGCGCGAACGCTCGACGGAGGTTCCCGTCGGGATCGTTCTCACTGTCCTTTATGCCTCGTTCATACTCCCCGAGTGTCACGGCGCGAACAAAAACCCCCTCCCATCCCGGCACATCTACGGGGATCGGTTTCTGTTGCGCCGTGCTCTCGAATTGCGCGAAGTCTATCGCCGCGGGTTTCATGCGAAGTCAGCGCGCGCGCCAGTGTTCCGCATCGTCAGCGATCCGGTCCAGAGTCCGCCGACCCCGGCATTTTCCGACGTCGACTGCACAAACCCAAGTTGAACCATTGTCCCGCCGCTATTCGGCAGCGTGACGACGAACCCGGTTTTCTCGCCGCTATCCGCGAACGCTTTGATCGCCGCCTGAACTCCGGTCTGCGGTGCGAAATTGAAGTCGACCGAAGTCGTGCCATAGTCGGGGAGTCCGATCTCGAACTCCTGCGCGGTTGAACACGCCGACGTCGCTTGAATCTCCGCCGCCGATCCGCCTTGCCGGTTGTACGAAGTGAGTTCGCAGAACCCGGAAAGCACTGCCTCGAAAACCTCGCCGCCCGAGACATAAGCCCCGTAATTGATCGAGTTCGTGTCCGCCAACTCGAATGTGTTCGTGTCCGAGTTCTCGACGACGAAAGTCTCGCCGTTAATCTCGGTCATCCCGACGACCCCGCTGATCTGCACGATGTCACCATCGCTCAGACCGTGCGCCGCGGCAGTAACGACCGCGGGGTTCGCTTGCGTGATCCCCGTGATGTCGGGTGCGGCAGTCGTGCTCGTTGCGAACGCGGTCACGAATTGGAACGTGGAACCGTGAAACTTATACCGTTTTCCAGCCATGATGAACTCCTAAAAAAAACGCCCGAAGGCAAAGTGAAAAACCCCGCAGTCTCCGAGCGTCAAGGCTCGTAATAGAACCCCGGTACCTTGTCATGGGTTCCGAGATTCGTACTCTGATAATGCAAGTCGATCATAAATACGAAGGGTTCGTTCGGCGATCCGCCGCCGATCGTCGGGATGGTCGTCATCGTGAAATTGACCCCGATCACCCCATCCGCTTCGATGTCGTCCGAGTCCAGTAGATTCGCCGCGCCGCCAGTGGTCGAAAGTTGAACCTCTTCGATTTCGTGCGAGTAGCGCGGGGTCGCGGTAGCGCTGACCGTATCCTTTGACGCGACGACCGTTTTCTCTGCCACAAATACCGCTTGACCGTGACCCTTTGCATACGTCACGGCGAACGTCGCAACGATGTTCCCGCTGATCGTCGTTCCGTTGTGCGACCAGTGGTAATGAATGAACAAATCAGAACCGGGAACGTAATCGTGCGGGATGTGAAATTCTGCGTCGCACTTGTCCGTCGCGGAAAACGCGAACCGGCGCACACTGCCGCCGATAAATGCGGCGAGCGTCGGACTGTTCGCGCCCTGCTGGTCAGGTAAGACGAACCCTGTGATGTCGCGCCACCCGTAGATCGGAGTCGTTTCCGAGTCGATCTTGATTCCGTTCCCTGTAGCGCCGGGAAATGCCAGCGGTCCCGACAGCGAGTCGGCAGTATTGGCGATCGCTTGCGCCGTCGTTCGCACCGTGTCCGAATCCTGTACGACCGGGACAAGTTCCGACCCATCCAGCGCGGCGCCCGCGGTAAGTGCCGAGATTTTGACGTTTGACATATTCAATCCACCATGTAGTCGGATGATTCGGTCAGGATCAATTCGCTCCCCTCGGTCGCGAGGAATGAGTCGACACTGAATGTCGGTCCCTCGCTGCTCAAGTAGACCCCATATTCGAGGACGTCGCGATTCGTTTTCGTTTCAACGTCGAAGTCGCTGAATCCGGTCGTGTAGACGTACTCCGCGCCGAGCGCGAGCATCGCTGCCAGCACTTGCGCGCGCAGGGTCAGCGACGCCGACTCTCCCAGAGCCGCATCACTCACGACGTCAATCTGGATCGCGAAGTCCGACCCTTCGTCGCCGCCATCGTCGCAAGCGTCTGGATTGGTATCGGCAGCGAGGACGGTCAAGCGGATCGACGGCCAGGACGGGAGTCCGCCCGACGGTTGCTCGAACGTCCGCGCATAAACACGATTTCCGACCAATGGTCGAAGCGCTGCAGTTATTGTCGAGAGGATGTCCGAGAGTGTGCTCATGGTGTCGCCTTGCTCGCTTTCTTTGCTGCCGCCATTATCCGTCGCGCGCCAGTTTTCCGCATCGCTTCAATCACCTGTCCGGTATGTTGCGACAACGCAGGACGCAGGAACCCGCGCCCACCGTTCACGGCTGGCATTTTCACCGTGCCGAACTCCACGAAGCGCCAATAAAACGCGATGTCTTTCGTGTACTTCTTGCCGACTCGGTTCTTGCGCCGGTTGCGAGCACTATCCACGAACTTGATCTTGATCTTCCGCACCCCGACGACATATTGCGATGTGTAAGGACTTTCGTTCGGGCGCGCGCGCTTCATAACCAGATTCGCTTTTAGTTGCCCCGTCTTGCCGACCGGCGCCGCCTCACGCCCCGCCTCGCGGATCACTTTCGCACCCGCGGAGGTCATGCCGTGACCGATCCGCGTTCTAACTTGAGTGCTCAAGGCGCGCATCGACTCCCCAAGCTGGCGCAGTCCGTGAACGTCGAAACTCACCGTCTTGGGCATAGTGTCACCCCGCGCTCGCGCCCGACTTACAAAGGAACTCGACCATCTGTTTTTCCATCCGAACGTGAATGACGCGCAGGATGTCATAGATGTTTCCGTCATGCGTGATCCGGTTCTTTGGCGTGATGACGTCGATCGTCGGCGACCAGCGAACGCGGATCCGCGTCTCCGCTTCCGCCAGGATCGAGTTCTGCGCGTTCAACTCCCGACCAGTGACCGGCGCGATCGAACCCCAGACCGTGCAGACCTCGGACCAGCCGAGCACATTCCCGCCAGCAGGATCCGCGGTCGACGTCCGTCCCTCGAACGTGAGTCGGTGACGCATCGGACCGACACGCATATCAGACCCCCAGACCCGTTCGATCGAACCACAGAATGTCGCGGAAACCTAACTCGATCGCAGTGTTCGGGATGCTCGAAGTGTTCTCCCGGTTCTCGAACAGATGTCCAAGCGCGAGCAGGATCGCGGCGCGCACATCTGCGTCAATCGTCGCCACGCCAGAAACGAACGTCACCATCACCGCGTTCACGACGGCGCGCGTGTTGGGCCATACCGTTCCGTAGGCTGGCAAGATCCAGCCGGGTTCGGTTGCCTTGTCGAGCACATAAAGCGCTGCCGAAAGAGTCTGCGTCGCCCCGTCCACATCAACATATTCGACCTTCGTCACGGACGGAATCGGCGGGATCGGGAGTCGAATCGCGCCCGACGGGAAAGCGTCGAGCGAAAGCTTGTAGGTTTTCGGAGCGTATGACCGACCAGTGAAGCGCTCCGCCATGCGCCGCGCCGCGGGAATCCCGACCTCTTCCAGCCAGGAGTCGTGATCCGTCGCCTCTGGCGATCCGGTCGCGTCGAGTCGCAGGTGATCCCACGCTTGCGCGAGCGTGATTGGCTCAGTCGCAACGTCGGTAATCAGTTCCATGCCCATTTTTCACACACTCCTTCGGCGCCATTGTTCGTTGCGGCGACTTGCCGCGTGTTCGTTGTTTCGTTCCCGACCTTGAATATTTTCCCGTAATGCTTCGGGAACAACGATCCGCAGTAATGCCCCGAGCACTAACACCGTAACCTCGACCTCGATCGCCGCCAGATCCGCGCGCTCCGTTGCGCTCAAACTTGCGCCCGTCGTCACTTCGAGCATGACCGCAGCGAGGTCCGACGCTTCGCTCGCCGTGATGCTCGCCGCCGTCCAGTTCGCGGCGCCGATCGCCGCGACATCGACCGCTTCGACCGCAGCGATCGCCGCTTCCAGTGGCGCGAGTCCCGCGCTAATGTCTGCGATGTCGACCGCTTCGACTGCGGCGATACTTGCCGGGGTCGTCGCCGCCCCGCTGATCGCGCTCGCGTCCACCGTCTCGACCGCTGAGATCGCTGCCGTTGTCCAGTTCGCGACCGCGATCGCCAGTGAGTCACGAAGTTCCGCCGCGCTGATACTCGCGCCGGTCGTCACTTCGACCTCGACCACTGCCGCGTCCGCCGCCTCTACTGCCGCGATCCCCGCTTCGACCGCAGATCCGGTCGCATACGCTGACACGCTCGCGACGTCGACAGATTCGACCGCTGCCACGCTTGCCGGGGTCGTCGCCGCCGCCGCGATCGCGTCCGTGTCCGCCGCTTCCGTCGCCGCGATCTGCGCCGTCGTCCAATTCGCGGCGGTGATCGCTGCCGCGTCTGGACTCTCTGTCGCATCCAATACCGCGCCGGTCGTTACTTCGACCGCGACCGCTGCGACGTCCACCACTTCGACCGCTGCGATCTCTGAGGTCGTCCAGTTCGCAGCATCCAGCCCCGCGACGTCTGCCGACTCGACCGCGGCGATCCCCGCGGGAGTAGTCGCTTCCGCCGCGATCGCGTCCGTGTCCGCCGATTCCGTCGCTGCGATCTGCGCCGTCGTCCAGTTCGCCGCCACAATCGCAGCGACGTCGACCGCTTCCGTCGCGTCGATTCCCGCCTCTATCGGCGCCGCGCCAGCGCTTGCAGTCACGCTTGCAACGTCGACCGCTTCAACGGCAGCGACGCTCGCGGGAGTCGTTGCTTCGGCACTGATCGCGATCGCGTCCGCCGCTTCGATCGCCGCCGTCTGCGCCGTCGTCCAGTTCGCCGCCGTGACTGCCGTTACGTCTGTCGCTTCGATTGCAGCGACTTGCGCGGTCGTCCAGTTCTCCGCCGTGACCGAAGCGGTGTCGGTGCTTTCTGTTGCGTCAATGCTCGCATTGAGAGCACTCGACGTTGCAGGGCGCAGTGCCATTGTGACCGCAGCCCACGAGTTAGACGAAGTGGTTGATCCACCAGTCCAACCTGCGGGGTCAAATGACCCACTAGACCATGTGTAACTACCTAACCCAACCGTTCCGTCCTGAGTGTCGTTCCCGTTATTAGTCCAGAAGTTCGACAGTTCCGCCGCAGTAAACGTACCACCCGTGCTCGCCGCACCAGCACCAGCCACCAGAATAATAGCCCCACTGGTGCTAGGCGTTATTGCAGGGGCATCAGGCCGACTCGTGCCCGTCCCTGTTGCCGTTGTTTCTGTTACGTCCCACGGGGTAGTGGTATCAACCCCGCGCCACACATGAACCGCCGCCGACAACCCTGCTTGAGAACTCCCCGATGGCGAAGTCGTGATCGACGTATCAGGGGTTGCCCCCATGATCTTGTACGCAACATGGATATTTGCGTCATAAGACGTGCCGTTGCTGTACAGGTGTTGCAACTGCGTGAAGTCGCCCGGTGTCGCCACCCCTATATTACGATCTGAAGTAGAGCCAACAGAGACAACGACAACAACTAGGTCGCCGGTCGATGGCGATGAGTCAGACCCACCCGTAAGCGACGACAGACTAAGCGTCAGGCCAGTGCTTGTAGACCCTGTTCTGCTGCCGGATATCCCACCGACATAACTAAGCGCCATTACCTATCTTAATGGCCGTAGTTCGCGGAGGTCAAAGTCCACGCGGTGATCGCAACAGGTTGACCGGAAGTCGCAGGACCGACAGTCATATCCGCAGCAGAAACGCCAGCGCTGCCGTCGATGACTCCGTTCGTGCTGCCGTCACCGGCAGACGTACAGACGCGCCACCATGTCGCCTGTGCGGACGCGGACGCGTTCACATTCGACGGAAGCGTGGGCGACAGAACAGACGGGAGCGCCGTCGTCGCGCCGGGAGCGAACGGGGTTCCGAGCGTGAACGGACCCGCGACCAGCGATTCGGAGTGAGTCGTTCCCGGTCCTGCCGGTTGCGTACCGCTGAAAAGGTAAAGTTTCCCGGCGGAACCGACTAGCGTCGTGTTCGCATCCATCCGCGCCTTTTCAAGCGCCGCCGAATAATTGAGTTTTGAAGCCATTTTTCAACCTCCAAAGTTGTGATCTGATTACTGCGGGGCATCCGTGATGATGAACGGGACGATGATCGGCGTCGTCGGCATCGGCGACGGGCAGACATAAGATCCGAGAGGGGTCGGTTCAAGACCGATCAGAATCGACGCCCATCCTCCCGCCGCGATCTTCGCGTTCACGCGACACGCTTGATCGCGGAAAAACTCGACGTCGATCTGGTGCGCGTAGCGCAGAACTCCGATGTCGTGAATGACGTCGACCATATCCTTTTTGAGCGCCGCGATCTCCGCCTTTTGCGCTGCGATCAATCGCGTCTGTTCCGCAATATATGGTCCGAAGTCCTGCCAGCGCGTCACAGTGACGGCAGCGTTCGCAGGGATCGCGACGGCGACAAGTGCCGCCGCCAGGAGCGCGCGCATCATGCCGACGGGAGGTCCGGGAGCACGACCGGATCGCTGACCGGCAACGCTTCCGCGTCCGCCTTCATAGCGTCCATCAGTTCCCGCGCTTCCGCGATAGTCGCCCGATCATCGGCAGACAAAACCGCGGACGTCATCAGTTTGCGAAACGATTCGACAATGTTCATTTGTTGCTCCTTGCGTTGCTTGGTTTACGGGCGGTCCGCTTGCAGTTTCCCTTCCAGCGTCGCGCGCATCTTTTCCGCTGCCGCCTTCGCCGCTGCCTCTTCGAGCAGTCGGACGCGCATATCCAGCGGACCGACGACGGGTTTAATGATCCAGCCGATGAATGATTTCCACATGATGATGTCTCCTAAAAATCCTCTCGGTCGTGATAATTCGACCGAACCCACGCGATCGACTGCGCTTCCGGTTGCCACGGTTTAGGCCAGCCAGCGAATTGAACCATCCGCGCGTCGACGGGGCGAAACCTCTTCATTTCCTTATACGAATAGATCCCCTCTTCCCGCTTCCAGCGCGCGCAAGTCGCGCCGATCTTGAAAGAGATCCACGCTTGATCTGAGCCACGAAACCCCGCGCCGTGCGCCTCACGCACACCAGCCACGGAAAAGTCGTCCCAGACCTCACGATGTGCCCCCGTAGTCAGCAGGAACACCCCTCCGCAGACGTTCGCCCCGTTGCCCCACGGTTGAATCGGGCGCCATCCTACGAATGACTCTTCCCGTTCCACCAGCGGCGTGACATCGTTCACCAGCGCCACATCCAAGTCCATCGAGAGAATCCGCGGACCGAGGGATCGCGCTTCGTTCGAGAACGTCCACAATCTCCGGTAGCACGACGGCATCCCCGCCCCCTCTGGACTCCCGAGATGCGCGACGTTCACCGCAGCGCGCGGGGTCGGGATCGCTTCCACGCGCCGATCTAGTCCCTTCGTGTCCTCATCGGTGATGAGGATCACACGATGCGGCGCCCGAAGATGACGCGAGAACATCGCTCGAAGCACGTTCACATGACGCATCGTAAAAATCCGATCCCCCGCGTTGTGCGCCGTAGAATAATCCGTGTTTTTCCATAGCCAAGTGACGATCGAGATCATGGATACAGCATCCGACGTGCGTCCGCTTCCATCCTGTAAACCTCCGCACAATGATTCGGATCTCCGCGGTGAATCCGGTCGATCACTGGAACCATGACCCCGCCGACCCTCGCGCGCCATCCAGAACTCGCGCGCCAGCGTCCAGCGAGTCCAGAGATCGTTTCCCGCGGCAGGATCCACGGAGCGAAGATCACCGCGGCGGCAAGCATATTCGCCGCGACGTAGATCACGAACACCCGCGATTTCAGGTATCGAGCCACGTTCCGTCGGCGATTTCGTCCATCAGAACCCCGAACATATCGCGCCACGTTTGCTGATTCCTCGATCGGAATATCGGCGCCTCGTTGCACGTTCCGGGACTCGGCCAGGGCCATCCCTGACTCGTTTCGAGTAGTTTCCATCCGCTTTCGTCCCGGAGAATGTCAATCGCGCACCAGCGCGTTCCCGCGTGTTCGAGGAATCGGTCGGCATAGTCCAACAGGGATTCGAGTTCGTCCGTCATCACCATCGCGGGGTCGACGTTTCCCGTCTGCGCCACTGGTCGGTCCGGGTAGCAGTGACGGAAAAACACCGCGCGACAGTTTCCGATCGCGTTCACGCGATACGTCGTTTTATGCGGAATGAATCTTTGCAGGAGCACATACCCCCGCTGAATCTGGTTCCGCCAGCCAAGCTGCAACCCCGCGGGGCTAAAGATCTGCTCGACGTAGTGCTCCGCCGCCTTGCGACTTTCGAGGATCCGAACGCACACGCTCGAAGCGCCGACGTCCGCCTTCCCAACCAGCGGGAACGCTCTATATTGCCGAACGAAGTCCATCGCTTCGTCCGCGTTCGTGATCCGCCATGTATCGGGCATCCACTCAGACCATAGCGCGAACTGCGCTGACTTGTCCTCGTAGATCCTGACTTGCGTCGCGTCCTGAATCATCGTCACGCGCCGCGCTGCGATCGCGTAGTCGTCGCGGTTCCTGGCGAGCGCTCTTTGATCCATCTGTAATCGGATGAACCCATACCCTCCGTCGGCGTCGATCTCCGCCCCGCGCTGGATCAGTCGCGCATCGTGTCCTGCCGCCTTCGCTGCCACAACCGCGCATCGCGACCATGACGGTTTGTCGTCTGTTTCAATCCCCCAGAACTTCACGGCGCGACGTCGGCGATCGCCACAACCGGGAAACAAGTCAGCGCGGAAACCGGCGAGCAGTTGATGACCTCGACCCCTTCGTGCAAGAGGTCGATCGACAACTGGTCGAATTTTTTCACCCACTCCTTATAGGGACTCGGTTTGTTCAACCCCCGCGGATGATCGCCGAACCAGTGCCGTTTGCCGTCGATGATCTGCATATCCATTCCGAGCAGCACAACCCGACGCACTCCCCAGAGATAGGCAAGATTAATCGCTTGATAACCCGAATTGTTCCCATGATGAACGACGCGCCGCCCGAGTCCTGACGCTGCCTCGCCGCGCACATGGCGCAGACCGTAGCGCTGCGCCGCTTTGTTGTCCTGCGTCCAGAGTTCGCCGCCGAACTCCGAAGTCGTGATTTCCGCGTGATACTTATCCCACCATCTGTCGTCGCAAGCGTAAAGAACGTCAGCACCGAGCGACCGGCGCCAGTTGTCGTTCACTGCGATGACCTTCCATCCGTTTTCGTCCTGCCGTTGATGCGCGACGTCCAACTGTTCGTCGGTCAGACTTGGACCGCTGCAAACGATGACGACTGTCGCCCCCTCCCAACGGCGCGAGAGAACCGCGGCGACGTTTTCAACATGACGCGCGGGGGCGCGGTCGATGACGACCAGACCCATGCGTTCGAGTTCGGACGCAATTCCATATTCCATTTTTGCGCGCTCATGTTTCGAGATCGCGCCGATACGCTGATTGACAAAACCCTTTCGGGCAGTCGCCCACACGAATTGATCCATTTATAAAAAAGGGGCGGAGTTTCCCCCGCCCCTCCCTCAGAGGTTGACGACGATCAGAACGAACCCGAGATGAACGCGGTCGGACGATAGACGGTGAGAGCGAGTCTCTCTTCCGCCAGGACCGTGACCATATTCTTGACGAAGTTGGTCCCGTCCTCGAACGACACTTGAACCGACGCGTCCTGACGATCCCAGATCTGCGCGCCCATACCGAAAGCGCCGAGCAAGAACGTCCCTGCCGTGATCGAGTTCGAGAGCACGACCGCAAGACCCCAGAGACGCGGACCGGCGATCATCGACGGCGAACCCCAGACGTAGTGATCGTCCGTGCCTTTCGTGAGTTCGATCGCTTCCCAATCGGCGGGGTTCATCACGATCGCGTCGGGCGCATAGTTGGACAGACGCGCCTGAGTGATCGCACGGCGCACCGTGTCGACATAGGTATCGCCCGTCACGGCGCGAGTGTATGCCGTGTAATTGCCCGAGTTCAACAGACCCGAGATCGACCCGCTGGTGCCGTCGCCGTTGAGAATTTCGTCCTCTTCGACCAGTTTCAGACCATAGGTCAAACGTCCGTTGATATAGCTGGCGAGCATCGGCGCGTCGTCGAGAACTTGCTTCGAGACGGGGATGAAATGCGCCAGCGTGACGACCGCTGCCTCGGCGAGCGTGAACGTAATCCCCGACTCGGGTTTCGTCACGTTCTCGTAGGCTGGCGAACCGTACACCGCGGCAGCGCTATTCGTGAACACGTTCTCTTTGGCGAAACTCACCAGATTCGAGTTCGTGCGTCCGACCGGCAGGAGGTCGCGAACCATGAGCAGTTGATTCGGGAGAGAGATAATCCCCGGAACCCGCTGATCTTGGACTAGGGGTTGCTGATAACCCGTCGCGTTCACGATGGCGGTCTTGACCTCCATGTAAGCCCGACCGCTTTTGCGCGCCGCCAGATGCTTCCATTCGTCGCCTTTCACGAAACGATCGCCGAGCGTGTCAGGTGCCGCGGTGCCTTCCGGTTGCTGCGACATCTTTTGCTGCAGTTCGACGCAAGTCGCTTCGAGGACTTCCGCCCGTTTCGTGACCGCTTCGAGTGCCGACTTCGTTTCGGTCGAAACCGAGCGCGCCGTTTCCGCTTCGCCTTGCGCCTTGGTCAGCGCATCGCGGAGTTCCTTGGTCGTGACCAGCAGTTTTTCCTGCGCGTCCGCCAGTGCTTTGACGTCCTTAATGTCGAGATCCATTTTTGATGCTCCTTGTGATGGTATGAACGACGGTCAGAGATCGGCGCTTGCCGACTGAATCCGCCGCAAAAGTGCAGTCAAGTCCGAGGATGTGTCCACCGCAGGATCCCCCCGCGAAAAAATCACACGCGCTCGCGCCGCGACCGCTTCAGAAAGACCCTTTGTAAATCCTCCCGCTTCGAGCAAAAACGACTCGAAGTCGCGGATCGTCTCGATTCTTTCGAGATCGAACTTCACCGACGCGAGATCAACCCGCGCGGCGTCGTCTGCCGGGAACGTGACCGGGGAAACCTCGACCAGTTCCGAAATATTTTTGATGATCCGAAGATCCTTGCCGTCGATCAGTTCGTAATCGTTCGAGGTCATGCGGAACCCGATCGACAATCCGTCGACCGTGCCGTGAAGCATCGCGGCGCGAACGATCTCCGCGGTCGGATTGCCGGGAGTGAACTCACCGACAACGTGCAGACCGTGATCGTCCGACTTCATTTCGAGCCACTTCCCGATCGGCATATCCCACGACCTGTGATTGACGAACATCTTCGGCGACTTGCCTTTGCGGAACGCTTTGAGCACGGTATCGAAAGCGCCAGGGAGGATCGTGTCATTGTACGAATCGACTCCGTTATAGACCGCGGCGTAACCCGTAAAGCCTTGCTCGCCTTTCGCGAACTTCAACTGGACGTCACTGAGCGACAGGTTTTGATGGAACATTTGGATCCCCTCCGGTAAGACTGTCGATCGGAACTAGATTCACTTGGACAAGCAACTGATCCCCGCCCGGAAGCGGAGGATCGTTTTCTAGTTGCCGACATTCGTTTCGCGTTTTCAGTCCGTTCTGGACTAACGTCGCGTAGATCTTCGAGCGATCGGCGAGGTTCGATCGGAGCAGCGCATCCATCGAAAACTCGACCTCGAACTCGATACGCTGCGCCGTCGTGAGGACGCGCTTCGCCAGCGCTTGTTCCAGACCTTCCATCGTCGGGCGGAGTTTGAACTTCACGAACCCCTCGATAATCTGCCCGACTCCCGTTCCCCATGTGGTCGTCTTTTGCGTATCGTTGATGAGCACACTCGGAACACCGAACCATCTGGCGATGTCCTCGATCGAGAACCGGCGCGACTCGATCAGTTGAACTTCCGCGGGAGTCAGCGAGACGGGTTCCCACTTCGCCCCCGCTTCGAGGATCAGCAAATCGTCCTCGCCTTTCTCTTTCAATCCTGCGAAGTTCTTTCGGATCTGCTCGCGCTGCGGTTCGGTCAGTAGCTTGTCGATCATAAACACGCCAGGGCGCCGCCCCTCTCGCGCGTGTGTGTGCGCCGCTTGATCTTGCGCGTCGAGCGCGACGCCTAGACTCGCTTGCATATAGGACAAGCGACTAAGCCCGACCATGCCGTTCCCTTTGTCGCGCCAGTGCATGATCGAGCGTTCGGAATAGACCGTCACGATCCCGTCCATCGTGTATTCATACATGAGGGATTGATTCGGACCGGCGATCACTTTCATCTGATCCGACATCAAAGGCCACATCTGGACGACCTCCCCGTTCTCGGGTTTCCGTTCCAGCCGCGCGTATGCGTTGCCCCGCAAGAGATACTGCATAGCCATGACCGCCCAGAACTCGATCGGCGTGTGGCGCGCGTTCGGCGACTCATGGAAGAGAGTCCAGAGCATCGTCTTTCGAGCGAGTTCCCGCTTCCCGTCCTTGAGGTTCCGGTAAACGAAACACGGAAGCGTCGAGATCGTATCGGTCAGGATCTCGACGCAAGCCCAGAACGCGGAAATCTGCATGGCGCCTTGAGCGCCGACTTCCGGTCGCGTCAGCGGCGTTGATCTGACCGACGGACCGACGATCTGTTCGCCGCTGGATTGAACGATCGGGCCAGCGAGCCAACTCAGGAAACTAGCACCCCATCCCATCACGCACCTACCGGCGAAGCGAAAAATGAAGTGAAGTCCTCGACCGGATCAGTCGATATAGCGCGCGCCACGCACATGATCGCCGCCACTGCGCCGTCGATCTTTTGATCCGCGCGTTCTTTCGTAGGTGAGAACATATCTTTTTTCGTCCTTTTCGCGACGGTGTTTGACATACACCAGCCAGTGACCGGGTTTCCGTCGTGATGAAAACGCCCGTCTGTCAGTGCTGCGGTGATCTCATCCATCGGGAGCGCAAAGTTCCAGGGACGTTGATGAAACTCGACCACTGGAACGAACCCCCCTAACGCTTCGCCCACCATCTGCGAAAGGTGCGTCGCGTTGAATGGATCGAAAACAAACTCGCGCGCCTGTGTGTGCTTCATATCGGCGATAACTTGCTCCGCGATCGCGTCATAGTCAATCGTTGCGCCCGACGTCGGCGTGAGGTGTTCGGAGATAACCCACTTCCGATAGATCGCTTGATTACGTCCCGGCGCCTCGATCGTGTTCTCTGGCAACCAATACCGCCCGAAGAGGTAGTAATGCGGCAGCGCGTTGATGACCTTTCGGAACAAGATCTGTTCCGCGGCGAGGTCGACTTTCGACGCAAGGTCGACCGAGATCCAGCAGGATTCGCCGATCAGTTCGTCCATCGTCAGCATCGGATCCGCGGCGAGCGTCCAGAGATTCGCGTTCATCCACGCCACCGACGCGGTACACCAGACATTCAAATGCTTGGTCCGAAACTTGTTCTGTTGGACCGGATTGAGTACCGCGGCGCGTTGCTGCGCGAGCAAAAACTCGGGGTCGACCGAGACTCCGTAATTCGGATTCGCTTTGATGAGTGACTTCGGATCCGTCCAATCGTCGTTCTCATCAATCGAGTAAATGACGGAGAACAGTTGGTCGTTCTCGAAAATCCCGTCGAGAACCTTGATCGCTTCGTCTCGCTTTTCGTAGCACGGACCCGAGGTGTTATAACCGGCAGTCGTGATCGCCAACATCAGAGGTTGTTCGCGCGACCCCATCCCCGTTTCCATCGTGTCATAAAGCGCGGGAGTGTCGTGTTCGTGGAACTCATCAACGATCGCGCACGACGGACTCGCGCCGTCGCCGGGGTTGCCGATCAGCGGCTCGAACCTCGATCCCTTGCGGACGACCGCGAGCGCTTTCGCGAGAACCTCTGCCCCAAGCGCCGCGCAGAACTCCGAATTTTTGAGGAGCATCAGACGCGCGGGGCGAAAAACCTCCCACGCTTGTTTCTCTGTCGTCGCCCCCGAATAGACCTCCGCGCCGTGCTCCCCGTCGGCGGTCAGCATATAGAGTCCGATCCCCGCCATGAGCAGAGACTTCCCGTTTTTCCGCGGGATCTCGAAGTAGGCAACCCGGAAGCGCCGCTTCCCGTCGCTTTTCCGCAACCAGCCGAACAAGACGACAACGATGAAACACTGCCACGCCCCGAGGTCGATTCGCTCTCCGCGCGCCGCCCATTGTCCCTTCGTGTGAGGTAGCTTTTCGATGAACCGGCAGACCCGCGCGCCGTGCTCGCTCGAAAAATAAAACGGATATTCCTTGTCCTTTTCCGCCCTCGCGAGGTCGTCTAGGTGACGCTGCGCCGCCTGAATGACGCGCTTCCCTGCCGGGATCCTCCCCGCGATGACGTCGCGAGCGTATCCGGTAGCGAGCGCGGCATGATCTTTAGGCTTGACGGAACTCACGATATTCGTCGGCGGCAGGGTCGATCCCCTTCGCCGTCTTGACGCGTGTTCGGCTGGATGGGGTCATGCCGAACTCGACCAGAATCTTGAGCATCTGCGCCCACGCTGCGTTCGCGATCGACACATACGGGGATTGAACAGGGAACCCCGATTTCGCCGAGTAGACGATCATCCCGTTCGCCGCGACCTCCGCCTGTGCTGCGCGCCAGCGCGCGAACGCTTCGCAGTAGAGCGACAACGCGGTGACATCCATCACCGTGAGAATCTTCGCGTCGCGCAGATGCTTCGCGACCTCGGGCCAATGCTCCCGCGCCTCTGGCGACAACCATTCCGGGGGCAAAGTGTCGGCCTCGACCATCGGGGGTTCCGGTTCGTCTGCCGATAATGGGCGACCTCCGGGGTTCCCCTTGACGACCTTTAGCCTGGTCGGGTCTGGTTTTCGTCCTCTCATGGGTTTGACCCCTCCCTTGTTTTAGCCTGTGCATAACTTTGCTGGGGCGCACGATGTCCGAGCGTTGGTCGGTCGACTTTTTGACCCCCCATGCTGCACCGCAGCAGCACCAGAATGGTGCTTCCGGCTCGCGAAATGTCACCCCCGCGTCTGATTAGGTGACAATTCCGCAGCTGCGAAATCGTGCCGCAGGACGACGGTCGCCGATGCTCCTGTTGCACCGCATCAACCCCTCGCCCGTCTCTGCCCCCTCATGGATTCGGTGAGCGTCTTAGCCATGTGGCACTCGTTACAAAGTCCCTGCACGTTCTCGGCGACGTCCTGACCTCCCTCCGCCAGCGGAACGATGTGGTCGCGCTGAGTCGCGAGGCTAACCCGTCCGCGCCGCTTGCACTCGACGCACAGTGGTTCCCTCTCGAACAGTTCGCGCCTGAGTCGCTGGTTCGCCCGTCCGCTTGGACGCTGCGGTGCCGGGGTCGCCGTTCTTGCCCATGCCTTGTGTGGATGCTGCTCGCACCTACTGGTCCCGTCGTTCACCAGACGACCACATCCCGCGTATGTGCATGGGCGAGACGGGAACGATGGCATCGGCGGTCACTCGGATGGGCAAAAAAAACCCCTCACGCGAGGGGCAACCAGCCAGGGGTACTTCGACAGAACAGAACTCAAACCAGACAATAAAGGGAATTTATCGAATTAGGGGCGATTCTAGGGGCAGATTAGGACATTACGCAATAGACCGGAAAACCTCACTCCACGATCTTTGCAGCGATCAAGACGTCCTCTGCTCTCCCGATCGCTGCCATTTCAATAGGCTGGATCCACTTCCCGATGATCATCTGCCAACGTCTTACGGTGCGTCGGTCGACGTCGTGTGCGTCGGCAATCTGTCCGTGATCACCTCTACACCCGAGGGATCGCCCGATGAGGATTGCCAGAGCAGGGAGGGATGCTCGATCGGCAGACGGCAGCGCCCGACACGATCGGGAATACAACGCGAGGGAGTAGCAAGCGGTTCTCTGCCTGTGTAGGCAAGCGCGCTCGAACCGTGCGACCAGCACTGCCCGATGGACGGACCCGAGTTTCCCGATCTCCGCCAGGATCATCCCCGCCTGTGCTGCCGCGTCTAGTCCTCTCAGACCATGCCATTCGGTCGGCAGCGCTGGATGTGCATAGCGTTCCCTCGCTTGGAGCGCGATCGCCCTCTCGGTCGCCCCTGCGCGCGCGTGGGAGCGATGCTCGAAGTTCATCGCCCAGAACAGAGCAGACATCGCGCTTCGGAATGGTGCGGTCATCCCTTCCCCTTTATTGGACCGAACCGATGGTCGGTGCTTCGACCATCGCGTGAGACATAAAACCATCGACGGCGACGTTGACCAGTTCCCGAAGTTTCACGGCAGCGTCCAGATGACCAGCGGCGGCGCCTTGATAAACGGTCCCGTCGTATTTGATGTGATAGAACCAGTTCCCGTTGCGCTCGAACACCCCCGCGAAAAAGAACTCTCCCGAGATGTCGCCACTCACTGATCGGGCCTCATTCCGTAGTCGAAAACCGATCGCGCCCAAAACGGCGGTGGGGTCGCTTCGGGCGGAGTCGTGGATGTTCGATGATTAACAAGGGACGCGAATTGCGGCAGCGCGAATATGCCGATCTTCCCGCGGGAACACTGGACGACTAGACCGACGTTCACCAGACCGCGGAGAATGTCGCGCGTGTCGTCGGTGTTCCATTTCGTGAACTCACGCAGTTCCGCGGTCGTCATCTGTGCGCCCTCTTCCAGCGCTTTGAGCACGGTACCAGCCGCGGTCGCCAGTTGTTTCGGCGTGTGGTTCCTCGGCCTCATTCCTCCCCCCCCTCGATCCTGGCGATAACCCGACCAGATACCGCCCCGGTTTCCTTGAGATCCTGAAGCATTAACTCGGCGTGTTCAAAACTCAGCGCGCGGATGTACACGCTAAATTCCCCATCTGGTCCGTCGAAGTCGATCGCGAACAGGTGCCACGTTCGCCCCTCGATCACCAGAGGTTCGGTTTGTGTCCGCTTCATAATTCCATCCGTTCCGCGTGGATGCGGACGGCGCGATGTGCTGCGCGCTTTTGGACAAAACCGTGATTTGATGACGCGAGCCAGTGACCGCCGGTCGTGTACAGGTGCCAGAACCAGAGTCCCGATTCGGGTTCGATGTCGACCCTTATGCGTACCGGCAGCAAACCGGCAGCGCCGCGGCATAGCCAGATCGCGGACCCCGCGGAGACTCCCATGAACACGCCAGCGACGATCGCCCAGAGGATCATCGCGTCCGTCATGGTGCTTCCTCCTGTGCGCTGAGAGCGGCAGAGACCCCTGCATCGTAGCCAAACTGGTAAGCCATGCCGTGCCCGGGTCTTGCGTGTGGCGTCTTGCTCAGATCAAGTCCGTCTTGCTTTAGTCCGTGACCATAGCCGGATTCATAGGCATCGCAGATCGTGAAGATTTCGGTGCGGAGGGTGGCTTCGACTTCGTTCATGGTGCTTCCTCCTGTGCTGATTCTTCCGGTATAGCCGTGAATGGCATACCCTGAATTTTTCATGGTGCTTCCTTCCTAGCGCGGATAGCTTCAATTGCTTTGTCGATAGCCACATCGAAGGGCCACAGGGAGTGTGTGTTTTTCATCGCCCACAACTCCAGCATGATTTCTTTTTGCTCTGCCGCTACCTGCTCGGCAGCGTAGTCAACGACCGCAGCCATAACATCGTCCACGTTGGCTCCGATGTGGAGATCGAGGTCGTCAACGAGCGCCCTGAGTTTCTCTAGTGTCATGGTGCTTCCTCCTGTGCGCGGATGGCCGCGTCCTCTTGGTCGTTGCAATACGCAGCGTCTTTCATCCACTGTGGCGCGCTACGCAACGCCGCCGCCCTACGCTCTCTCAAGTCTTTGGCTCGCTCCGAGTAGTAGTCAGGGTGACTCTGGTCGTATATCCACGCCATGTGCGGGTCAGGGTTCAGTGACAATCTCATGGTGCTTCCTCCTGTGCGCTGATCGGGGTCCAATCATCGCGACATCCGAGAACGTGCGCCGATCGTCCAGCGCCGTTCGCGCCGCATCGAATGATTTCGGTATCGAATTGAACGGAGTTCAATCTCTCGGTCGGCGTTAATGCGTGGTATCCGGTCCGCCGTCCCTCGGCGCAGTTTCCGCAGCAGCGATCATCGCCCGGAACTCCGTCAGCGCTTGCGGCGTTATCCGCTGCGCGTACCCGACCCGATCCAGCATGAACACCAGCATCGCGATATTTTCCCTCGCCCAGATCTGCAACAATCTTGTCGCGCAACATGACCCCCTCCCAAATGAGTGAAGTTCTCGACCACATTCGCAGCGCTCGCCGATCAACGTCGACCGCTTCGTTCTGAAAAAGACACGCAGACGGAACACGAACCCACACCCTGACAGGTGCAAGCGCCGTCCTCTATCCGAATTGGCGGCGGGGCGACCTCTGCGGGATCATCAATCCGTTTGACCACTTTCCTGAGCATTTCCTGAATCCGAACGATGTTCTCGCGCGCTTGCACACGATCGACCAACTGTTCGGGCGGAGGGAGCGCTTCGAGACTCTGGGGAGCGTTGAACTGGCGCATGACCGCCAGGAACTCGGGCAACGTCGGGGGCCATTCACGACCGGAGCGCTGGATCGCGTCGACCGCTTTCCCGATCGTCTCAAGTTCGTAGGGTCCAAGCGCCCTCCCCCAGACCGACCGCACTTCGTCCAGATTCGCGCCATCCCACATCGCGCCGACTTTCTGCGCTCCCCACATGGAAACGAAGCGGTCGAATAATTTTCGCGTGTACTTATCGGGCAGCATCGAATCACCCCTCCAACACGTTGCCGTCTGAGTCTATCGTTTTCGGCGCTTCAGGAACCGACGTCAGTCCGTCGAGAACTGCCGCATATCGCCCGAGGGAGATTCGGCGACTCTTAATCCAATCGGCCTCGAACCCCGCCCAACCCTTGACGCAACAGATCGCGATCGCTCGCGCCAGAGGGATGTTCGCCGCGCTCGCTTCGGCAGCGATCCCCCTCAGTGCGGTCTGCGTCAGAGGGGCGCGCTTCTTTGCTCGCAGTGCGATGAAATCGTTCCAGACCTGTTCGGGAACCTCTGTCGGTCGTTCGGCGCCCACTTTCGCGCGCTTGCCGCGCGTTGTCTTTGGTTTATCAAGGTTCAAGGTTATAGGTTCAAGGTTATAGGTTATAGCCCGAGTCGCAACGACATTGGACGAAGCGCTTTCCCCATTGGTCGAAGCGCTTCCACCATTGGTCGAAGTACCGGGGCAAGCTGGAAGGGTCGAAGCGGGTTCGTTCATGTGCGGTTTTTGATGCTTGCCGAAGCTGACGACTTGGAGAAAATCGGCGCCGTCGACCGCGTAATGCGTGACCAGTTGCTTGTCCGCCAGCCGCGCCACGGACGGTTCAATGTCGAGCACTTCAAACGGGAACAGGAGAGCGCGGATCCGCTTCGGACGGTACTCCATGCGACCCTCGCGGTCAGCGATGCACCATAAACCGATGAACAACAGTCGATCCAGCGGCGGCAGTTCCGCGAGATCTTCGTTCGTGAAAAATGCGGGTTTAATCTGTCGGGCGCGCATCGCTCAATCCCCGAACGGGTTCGGGTTCAAGTCGATCTCGAAGTAAGCCGCGAGACGCTTGACCGTCGACCATCTGGGGTTTGCAGTCTGCCCGGATCGGATTTTCCAAAGGGTCCGCCAGGGAACCCCCGACTCTTCACCGACGCGCCGCAGTCCTGCCGTGCGATATTCCAGCAGACGATTTTTGATTTTCAGTGTGGGGTCCATGCCGCGAGTATTATCAAATCTGGTCACGAAGTCCAACGCACACGCAAAGCGTGACGCGGAAAAGTTGAAAGATCCGCGATTTCCACAAGAGACGTCCACACATCGGAGCAAATTTGATATGGTGTTCGAGCAGTTCAACCAACCGGGGAGGGGCAAATGGAATATGTCGACGGTATCCTGCGGGAACACGAAAAATCACTGATGACCCCCGCAGAGGAAAGCGCGCACGAACGTGCCAGATTCGACGCAGAGAGCGAAGCGCGACGCATTGTGGGGAGTCCGTACCTGTTGCGGTGTTTCCTTGACGAACACGCTTCCGACCTCGACGTTGACGGGTTCGGAGAAAAGCCGATCAAGGTCGACGGCGAAAATTGTTACATCGGCGACGCGTTGATGATCGCCGCGCTTCACCCGAACCCCGTCCACAAATCGGTCATCCTTGCCGACTGCGCCGAAGAGATCACGAAGCGCGTTGTCTCCTATTTCCTGAAATCTTTCGAGGACTGAATCATGGTCAGCAAATATCGCAGAACCCATCTGCCGTCGATCACTGGCGTCGTCCTGTTCCTCATCTTCGCGATCGGGTTCGTCTGGACGATCTATGCGTTCGCGCAGTCGCTCGCGCGCCTCTCGGGAGCGCTGACGTTATGAGCAAAACCTTTCCGACCGGCGCCGACGACGGCAGTCCTCCCCGCGACCCTCCGTTTACTGACGAATGGGGTCAGCGGGATCGGACCTACACCCACTCATCGGGAACCGACCTCCGTCATCTTTTCCTGTCGTTCGGCTGGATCGGTCCCGAGCATCGCCGCAACTTGCAAGCACTTCAAAGGAATCCAGAATGACCAGTGGTCAGATTGTCCCGTATGCCGAGATCGAGAAAATGGCGCTCGCCGTCGCATCGTCGCGGATGTTCGGCCTCAAATCCGTCGAGCAAGCGATTTCGCTCATGTTGATCGCCCAAGCGGAGGGAACCCATCCCGCGCGAGCCGCGCAGGAGTACCACATCATAAACAACCGACCGGCACTGCGCGCCGATGCGATGCTGGCTCGCTTTCAAGCGGCGGGAGGTCGCGTCCAGTGGATCAAATACGCGAACGATGAGGTCGTCGGGGAGTTCTCGCACGAAAACGGCGGGACGGTGACTGTCGGCTGGACGATGGCGGAAGCGATCCGAATCGGCCTTCCTGTAAAAAATCCGACTTGGAACCTTTACCCCCGCGCGATGCTGCGCTCGCGAGTGATCTCGGAAGGGGTTCGGACTTGCTTCCCCGGAGTCACCGCGGGGATCTACTCGGTCGAGGAATTGACCGATATGGGCGACGGCGCCGCGACGATTGATATGGGGAACGCGCAGGAGATCCTGCCAGCGGTCGATCCCGAGATCCTGAAAACCGCGCGCTCCCACGCCAGCATCGGCGGAGATCACTTCCGCCAATGGTGGAAAAACCTCACCCGCGACGATCGCGAGATCCTGACACCCTATCTCGGCGAACTCAAGGTCGCCGCGGATGCTGCCGACAAAATGACGGAAGAGGCAACAGGGGCGACAAATGAAGGTTGAAGCGGTCGCAGGGACGGCGAACTGGCTCGCGGCGCGTCGCGGGGTTCTCACTGCCTCTGTGATGCGTGATGCGGCGGCGATGCTCCGAGACGGCAAGACCCCATCGGTCGCGCGCAAAAATCTGATGATGAACCTCGCCGCGGAGATCCTGACCGGCGTCGCGACGGATCACATTGTCACGAAACCGATGCGATGGGGTATCGAGCAGGAACCGAACGCGATCGCTGCCTATGAAGCGATCACCGGGGAGATCGTCGGGCCACAGGTTTTCGTCTTGCACCCGAAGATCGAGAACTTCGGCGCGACCCCCGATGCGTTGGTCGGTTTGAACGGATTGCTCGAATGTAAGTGTCCGAACACGAACACGCACATCAACTGGTGGACCGGGAAAGGTGTTCCCGAAGAGCACCGACTCCAAATGGCGACGCAGATCGCTTGCACTGGTCGCGAATGGTGCGACTTTCTGTCGTTCGATCCGCGTCTCCCCAAGCGTCAACAGGTGATCCTGAGACGCTATATCCCAACCCCCGCCGAGATTGCCGAAGTCGAAGCGGTCGCCCGTAAGTTCAACAACGAACTGTTCGCGCTTGTCGCTCGCGTGAACGAATCCAACTTCGAGGACTGATCCATGCAAATACTTTCCAACATCGTGACCAAAATCCGCAGTCTTTTCTACTTGAACCGCAGCGCGGCGATCGAACACCAGCGCATCCCGCCGTCCGAATTGATGCTGGACGTCTCAGCGTTGAATCTCAGCACCCGCGCCAGGAACGCGCTCGCGACGAACTCGATCGTCTGCGTGGGGCAACTGGCGCAGATGAAACCGCGTCAGGTGACGTCGCTCGAAGGGGTCGGACAAAAGACATTCGCCGAACTGATGGCGGCGCTCACCGAGCGCGGATTGCGCTTCGGTATGCAACCCGCTTCGCTGATCCGAAAGGAGTCTGCCGCGGTACAGGATGAACCGCAGTTCGTCACGGCGCCGAGTGCTCCGCCCCGTCACATGATGGAAGCGCTTGAGGGAAAGACCGACAACGGCGGGACGTTCGTTCTACCGCCGAACGCGAAGTGGAAACCGCTGGAAGGGGTCCGTGACGAATTGCCCAATCTCGAATCACGTTTTCCAACAAAGGAGGTCAAGGAATGAAAGCGCAAGGAATTTGTCGCCTCGGGCGCGACGCCGAAGTTCGATTCACCCCTGCCGGGGATCCGGTCACGAATCTGAGTTTGGCCTTCGACTTCGGCAAGCGCGGGAACGACGGCAACCGTCAAACGCAGTGGATCGACGCTAGTCTCTGGGGCAAGCGCGCGGAAGCGCTCGCGCCTTACCTGTTGAAAGGGACGCAGATCGTCGCCTATCTTGAGGACGTCCGCATCGAAGAGTATTCGACCAGAGACGGCGAAAAACGGTCCAAGATGACCGCGCGGATCACGGACGTCGAACTGGTCGCGGGACAGAAAAAAGCGCCAGAGGACGCGCTTCCGCCAGCGAGAGAGGCGCCCGCGCGCGCTCCGGTTCGGTCGGGAACGGAGTTCGACAAACTAGACGACGACATTCCGTTCTGACGGAGGACAAAATGGAAAACTACGGGGCGCGAGCGTCCGATCCGTGGACAAGTCACGCAGCGTTCGCCGATGCGAAAGTGAACGCGTCAGAGGGTCGGATGCTGGTCATCGAATGCCTTTTCAAGTTCGGCCCGATGACCGACTACGAACTGGCGGACCGGACGGGATGGCAACAGAATAGCATCGGGAAGCGGCGCCTCGAATGTATGCGCGCGCAGTGGGTTCGCCCGTCGCTGGACGAAAGCGGAAAGCAACGATCGCGCCCCGCCCCGTCTGGATCTCAATCGCTGGTCTGGGAGTGCTGCCCCCCGCCGAGTCCACAGATGGGTCTTTTTTAATCCGCCAAGCGAACAAGGGAATCTAATGACCACACCGAAAGAGCACAACATCGTCTCCGTCAGCGGAGGGAAAGACTCGACGGCGCTTCTATTGCTCGCGATCGAGCGCAAAGTCGAAAACCTTTCCGCGGTCTTTGCTGACACTGGAAACGAACACCCGCAGACGTATGAATATCTGCAATATCTCTCCGAAGCGACCGGGATTGCAATTCGATGGGTCAAAGCGGATTTTACAAAAGACCTGCAACGCAAGAAAGAACGACTCTTGAAAATGATTTCGGGAGAGGTTCCAGACCAGTTCGGCAAATATCGGATGTCCGCCGAGCGCGCCGCGGAAGCGATCCATCTGCTCGAACCAACCGGAAATCCATTCCTCGACGTCTGTCTGGTCAAAGGCTATTTCCCATCAACGCGACGGCGCTTCTGTTCTGAGAAACTGAAACGCGACCCGATCAACGATCAAGTCGTGAACCCGATACTCGAAGCGGGAGAGGACATCATATCCTGGCAAGGAGTCCGCGCTGACGAATCACCCGCGCGCGCCTTGCTTGTCGAGCGCGAGTGCAAATTGATCCACGCAAACGGGGCGGAACTCTGGAACTATCGTCCGTTGCTTCGCTGGACCGCGGAGGATTGTTTCGCGATGCACCGCAAGCACGGAATCGACCACAACCCCCTCTATTCGCAAGGGATGAAACGCGTCGGTTGTATGCCGTGCATACACGCCGGGAAGGATGAACTTCTCGAAATCTCGCAGAGATTCCCCGAAGAGATCGCGCGGATTTCGGCATGGGAGGACGCGATCTCAGGGGTAAAAAAAATCAAAGGGATGACGGGTAGTTTTTTTCATAAGTCGGACGGTCGCGGCGATGGTATCTGGGAAGCGGTCGAATGGGCGAAAACCTCTCGCGGCGGTAAACAATACGATCTTATGCGCTCCGATGATGACGTCGAAGCGTGTTCATCAATTTATGGTCTTTGCGAGTAAAGGAGGAAGCGATGGCGAAGCACATCCCCAAACCCAACGAAACGCAGCGCGCGCTGCATACCGTGAGCACGATCACGGCACGGCAACAAGCGCGACTCGATAGCGACGGACCGATCGAGTCGCAACCGGGAGACTACCGGATTAAGATCACCCCCGAAGCGGCAGCGCTGACCGCGGCGCGACACGAACTCGAAGATCGGAGGATGGCGCGGGAGATCGAAGAGGACGCTTTCGGGGCGCCGCCGCCGCGGACGAAGTGTCCGCACGGCGAGCCGATCGGTTCGTGCGGCGCTTGCGACATCGCGTCCGACTTCGCGTATGACTCGGCGCGCGAGTCCTCTTTCTTTCGTCGGTGAGGTCTAAGAACTCGGCGCCGATGACCGGCGCCGAACGCGCCCACGTTGCCGCGGTGAAGTCGCTTCCCTGTTCCCTCTGCGACGCCGACGGACCGAGCGACGCGCATCACATCCGCCAGGGCGACCACTGGACGGTCGTCGCCCTCTGCCACGACTGCCACCGCGGGACGAACGGATGGCACGGTCGCCGGTTCTACTGGTCGATAAAAAAATGGGATGAACTTCACGCACTCGCGGTCACGCTTTGTAGGCTTTTTGCCGGTCAAAAATAGCCCGAAAAAGCGTCTTTTTGGTCAAGCTAGAAACCCCCTCCAAATGAGAATTGCTCCCGTTAAACCGTTGTTTTTATGGGATTTGTGTAAAAGTTTGTAAAAGTTTGGGGATTTGGACCCTATCTCAAACGGACCCCCTCTCCCTCTGTTGACCCCCACGCTTTGCGGGGTTATGCTCTCTCTGTCGTCTCCCACGACACCGCGCCTCGGGAACAGGGGCAGGAGTGGAAAATGTTGAAGCTGCAAGCGGAAATGGTTTCGGATCTGTACGAAGCGGGACGCACCGAGGACGGAGAGATGTTCGTCGCGGAAGTCTATTTCGTCCAACTCGAACAAGTCGACGGTCGCCGCTGGCGCCATGAATCATTCGCTCGCGGAGCCACCCGCGAAGTCGATCCCGAAACCGGATGGGAATACTTCGGCGACGTTCGCGAAGAGGCTCGCGCCAAAATGACCCGTCTCGCTGATCGCGTGAACGCAGCGCTCGAAAGCGGCGGATCTGTGAACTGGAATCTTTGGTACGAAGTCGAGCCTGCTTATGGCTCGCCGGTTTATCAGCGCGAGGGATGCGAACTCGAACGCGCGTTCGAGGAACGTCAGCGCGAACTCGAAGGTCGTTTCTAATCAACCAGGGAGAGAAAAAGGAGGAAAAAATGGCAAACGAAAACAAACGCACTGGACCGGAACAACTGCCGAACGGCGTCGTCCGCTGGAATACCGGCAACTGGTACACCGAAAAAGGACAACCGATCAACGCGATCCGCGTCGGCGATCGGATCTACTTCAACGATCACGCGCGCGGCATCACCGGATCCGTCGATGCGGTCGCAGCGTTCGATGAGTCGCCGTCGGCGGTCATGGCGCGCGTGATGCACTGCTACGAATGGAACGAAGATCTCGAATATGGTTTTTATGGATGCTTCGTCCGCACTGGCGCAACCGACGAAGAGATCGCGACGAACCGCGAACAGATGCGGCAGATCGAAACACTCCTGCAAACTTGGTAAGGAGACAACCATGAACGACCCCATCAAACTGACTTGGGATCTCCCGACCCGCGACGCGAGCAAACGCCGGTCGAACTTTGCGGAGACGGTCACGCGCCGCGGACCGTTGTTCGATGACGCGATCGCCGCACAAGTGATCGCCGCGATCCAAAAGAACGTCGTCGTCGGCGTGGACCCTGCCGCGATCCTCGAAGAGAAATGCGGTCGGTACATCCGCGGGAAGCACACCGGCAAACTGCGCGGATGGGCGACTTGGACGTTCGTCGTGAAAGGCGGCTGGATCAAACTCGGACCCGGGCACTTGAACGGACGCGTCGTCGCCCCTGGCGCCGTTCTCAGCGTCGAGGTCACGGACTACATGGGCAAACCACTACTGAAAGAGGATTACAGATGAAAGCCGAACTCAAACGCGCGATCCCGATCACGAAACATGGTCCGCACTGGTCGCAGCGCGAATATGTCGAATGTGCTCAGAGAGGCATCGGATTCTCCGCCCACGGTCACGGCAGCGTCACGCTGCACTTCCACTACTGTTTCCCCGTCGGCGTTGAACCTCGCTGCACTACGGTTGTAATCGGCGGCGACGCCCCCTGTCGGTACGTCGACCACACGTTTCCGATCGACTCCGACTGGATCAAGAACTGCCGCGCCGCGATGGTGACACTTTCCGCCAGGAGCAAACCATGATCCTCTTGAGCCATTCCGACCGCTTCAACTATTCCCGACTGCCGAACCTCGACGGTCTGGAACGATACGTCGAGCACCGGATCCCCGTCGGCGATTTCCTGACTGCGGTCCTCTCGAACGACCTCGCGACGGCAGTCGCCCACGCTGATGATCAGAATATCTGGCTCATCCCGATCTACATGATGTGGCTTTTCAACGAAGCGCCGAGCCAGTGCCACGGATCCCGCGAAAAAGTCGCGGCATGGCTCAAGAGGGAGTCTTGAAAATGGTCAACCATCCACAACGCAGCACATGGCGGTCGTCGCTGCCGATCCCTTCCCCGGCAGAGATCCGCGACGTCATCGAGAACAAAGCGCGCATCACTCAGGGATCCGCGGCAGACCTCGCGAACGCGTCGAAGCGCACGATCGAGGATTGGTTATCTGGCGCGCGCCGTCCTGACTCCGCGCGATGGGAATTGCTACTGCTCCGCATCGGCGAGCACCCGACCCACCTGTTGATCGACCGGATCGACCGCCGCGGGGATCCCCGAGACGCGTAGACCCTCCCCGATCGCTTCCGCGGCTTGCCTGAAAAGGTGAGCCGCGCCGCTTTCTATATCCCCGATTTCGCGCTCGCGGTGCACGATCCACGCGATCACTTCCGCGCAGATGTGCGCCCTCTCCACACCGTTGCATCGCCGCCGTCCCGCCAGATCGCGCAGTGCGCCGATCGCGTGTTCGGCGTCGCGGATCATGGTGCCTTCGGTTTTGTGATCTCAGAGATCCACGCGTAGCACGTTGCCGCGTATGCCGCCGCTTCATCTGCTCGTCTTGCGTAGACCATCAACCATTCGGAGGTTTCGGCAGAAAGTAATCCCTCAGTTCCATCTGGAACGTCGGCGGCGGCGGCGCTTGCAGGAGGGACGGCGGCGGATCCAGCCGGGGGCACTCGACAGTCAAGACGCGGCCTATTGGTTGCGGCGGGGTCGCGCATCCCGCCGCGCTCACGCATAAGACGACGATTGTCGGCCAGGGCGCGATCGAGTTCTTTTTTCGTCTGTCCATTCTTGACCTCAAGGGTTGTCGAGAGTTCGTGACTCGCACGTTCCGCGGCGATCAGTTTTGCGTTCGCCTCTTGCAACTGCGCTGACGCTTCGTTCTGGATCCTTGCGACCTCTGCCGCCCACTGGTTGTTCTTATAGCGCGCGACCCCCCATCCACCAGCCGCCGCACTGATGACGACGCAAGCGAGGAACGCGAGAATTTTTCCTGGAAGATTAAGCATTTGGCAGACTTACAACATCGGAGACAGTCGGAATCGCTTGCTGCGCGGCATCGTCGGCGGGACGCTGCCATTTGTCGTCGATCGTTGCGAACCCGAAGTAAGCCGAGAGGACAAGCGTCGCGAACGTGTAGAACGGAACTGCCACCTGACCCAACTGTGGCGATTCTGTCACCAGCAGGAGCAACGGATAGAACAGACCCGCGATCAGCGCGGACCATGCCATCATCCGACGGTTTTTCCAGCGGTCAACTAAAGTTGTGTCCATGTTTCACCCTCCCGGCGGTCGAGCGATAGCCCGATTGACCGTCCCGAGTTCCCGCTTATATCGTTCCAACATCGCGCGTTCCAGATCCGTGCGCTGCGCCTCGGGTTTCGTCTCGATTTGCATCAGACGATCTTCGATGTTCCAGCGGCGGATTTCGAGGACGGACTTATCCATTTTCTGTTCGATCGCTTGCTGCATTTGGACGGCGCTTGCGGCGTGAAAATATCGTTCGTCCGCCCATAGTGTCCCGCCCACGATCGCCCCGATCAGCGCGAGGATCGCGCTCAGTGCTTTGATGTTCACGCGATGGTCCCTCCGTGCGGTTGCGATTCCCCTCGAAGTTTGTCATTCCGCGCGAGCCAGCCGCGCAGGAACTTACGTTGTTTCGGATGTCGGTCGGCGAGGTCTTTATAAAACGCGTCGCGTTGCTCGATCACGCTCGCCTCGGTTTCGTCCGTGTCCTCGGCCTCGACCGCCGCCAGGGTTTTCGGACCGAACACCCCGTCGTCCTTTGCGCCGACTGCGCGTTGCAGGAACTTGATCGCTTGTGGGGGTCCGCAATTTACTGCGGTATCGAACATCACCAGATCAAGTTCTGGTTTCAACTGGTTACAACGCGCGGGGCGCCAGTATTGTTCGAGGTAGATTGCCCGAACCTCGTCGTCGGAGATCACCAGAACCGGCGCCGTCGGCAATCCCTGACGCTCGCGCCAATCGTCAAAGGTGCGCTGCGTGATTCCCCGATTAGTTGCCCCGCCGCGATCGTCCTTGTCCGCGCTATATCCGCCCTCCCGCGCCAGGACGAAATCTAACGACGCTTGGAATCTGCTCGCCATTATTTCGGAACCTCGACGTCAAAGACTTGCGAGGTGACGAAGTGACGGAGCGCGCACTCGTGGCGGACGTACATCATCACGCGCTCGGCGCTTTTGTCGACCGGATGCAAGCGCCAGATCCCGAGATATACCGGACCGACCGGGCGACTCGCGGGGTATCCGGCGATGCGATCTGCCAAGACGTCATAAAGCACCCCCTCGCGCAGCGCGAACGCTGCCGTCGATCCTTGCACCACAGCGCAGTCCCGCAATTTTTCACCAGCGACGGCGATCGTGATTGACTGCGCGTCGCGACCGACAACCGTTCCGTCGAACCTCACGACCGGGGAAATTCCGTCGTACCATCCGGCGACAAGTTCGATCAGCGGTTGCGAGAAAATCAACCCGCAGATTGCCGCGACCGCGATCGTCCACCGCATCCCATGAATGATTTTTAACGCCTTCATTATTTGATCGCCCCCGTTCTGATGAGATAGCCCAGAATGACCGTAAGCGCGAGAATCGCTGCCGCCGTGAGGATGCGCTGCCCAACCCATCGCGCGGCGTTGTCACTGCTCCGCTGCGCGAGTTGCTTGTATCCTGCCGCCCAGAACTCTTCGACAAATTTCGGATCACTCGAAACCATCTGCATACCGTGAACAACCCCTTGCGCGACCGCCTCATGGATCGATGCGTGGATCGTCTCGCGAAGCGCGATCACTTCGGCGCAGAGTTTCTTTTCTTCTTGTTCTTCGGGCGACTGCATATGCCCCCCCCTTTTACGTTACGAAGAAAACCACAGGACGCGCAACCGCTCCTCCTCCTCCTCCTCCGCCAGCCACTAGAAAAGTACGTTTTTCCGGAGCACCCCAACTGGTTTCACCAGTGACCGTGTCCACGGTATCCCACGTCGTTCCGTCGTGGCTCACCTCCAGCGTCCAATCCTTCGGAGCATAGGAGTCGTCTTCAGCTTGGATCGTGTACTGGACAATTTCGACACGCGATTGGAAGATGAAGGCGATCCAATTTGGAAGGGAGCTGCCATAAGTATCCCAAGTTGTCGACGTATTATTGTCGAACGATTGTAAGGGACTTTCCCAACCATAATCCGCAGCCGCGTTGTAAGTCTCGCCAGCGTCGGTCAAGTCGCTGCCATCAACCACTGCCTTAAATTCAATCTCTTGAAGTCGCAGGCGCTCTCCGCCCGCGCTGTGCGCGCTGACCTTGATCCGCCAATATTCATACCCATCGCTCGTGTCGCCGATGGTGAAAGTTCGTTTGACCCTTTCCCCCAAAAACAGGCAATTCGATACGGTGTCCGCGACGTACCAATCCGAGTCGTTGTCGGAATATTCGAGCGTGAAATTCTTCGGCGCAGAAACGTGAGAGGCAGAAGCCTGAATCGTATATTCGGCAACATCGACGGGGCTTGCAAATTGGTATTTGATCCAACCTGTGTTCGCCTGACCGTTTGTCGTCCACTCGTTCAACGCGTTGTCGTTGAACGCGAAGGATGCTGGATTCCATGTGTAAGACGCTGTAGCAGTCCCCCCGGAGCATTGATCGGCGCCGCCGACCGTCGCCCTCATTTCGATCTCGGCAATCTCCATCGAAAAACCGGCGGCAACGGCGGCGATATTGATCCGCCAGTAAGTGTGAGTGCTCATCGCCGAACCCTACCTCGAACCGACCAGCACGAACCCGATGTCGGCCAGCGTCGCGTCCGCCGTGCCGGGACAGACGATGCTCAGAACATCGCCAGCCGCGAGTGACTGTGCGGCGCCAGCGACGGTTGTAAACGTTGCCGTCGCTGCCGCCGTGAACGTAGCAGTCCCGATCGTCGTTCCGTTCTTCTGAATATCGAACGCGACCGTTCCAGTGCTCGCCGCGCTCGCTTTCCCATAAGACCCCGCGAAGTCTGCCGGGATCGTGATCGCGCGCGCAACAGGGACGCGCAGCATCACCGCGGCATCGGTCGGGACTCCGGGAAAGAACGCGCCGACGTCAAACGGTTGCGCCGGTAAATCGTCAGCGGTCAGCGCTCGAAAATCTGGCGCGGCATCCCCGCCCGACACTGGTCCCGCGAAAACCAGATTCGCCGCCTTCACCGGGAACTCGATCGACGGAGCGACCCGGAACACCTGACTCCCATCACAAAAAACCAGATTCAAATCACCGTCAGGAATCGTTGCCTCCGATGATCCGGTCACGGCGGCGGAGCACACGACCGTCGCCTCATACCCCGAATCGTTCTGGATGATCTTGAACCCCTCGACCGCTGGCAGCGAGAGCGTGAACCCCGCAGACGGTCCCGGAGATCCAGCGGCGAGCAGTAATGCCACGCCAGAGGCAAAATCCGCCGCCAGGACGACATTCAACCCGTCCTCGATAGCAACTGCCGCGCCAGCGGTCAACGCGTCCTCAAACGCTTGAATCGCAGCGTTCATGGTGACTTCTTTCTGGGATTGATTGACATCGACAAAATCAATCCCCAGATTCGTTGTGCTCATATCGTCGCCTCTCCTGCGTGTCCGCGCCCGATGCGCGCGCTGATTTGGTAGATTGCGACACCGATCGTCGCTTGTGGGGAACCAAAGTCGGTCGTCTGGTCTGCGCTCGAATACTCGACAGAAGTCGTGCTGGCGGTCAGTGTGCGAACGACCGTCGCACCGTCGAGGATGTCGATCTCGTATGCCTCCGAAGTTTCGTCCAGCGGGACGTCTTGAAGGTCCGCCCACCCCGCGTAGATTCGAGCGCGCCGAATCCATGTAATCGTGAGGTCGCCAGCGTCGCGAGTTCCAGCGATATGAACCGGCGACAAGGGGCGGAGCGAGTTCCCGTAAAGAGTCAATTCCTGCTCCGTGACGTCTGCAAGTGCTTTCCCCGTCGTCACTCCCTTATATTGGCGAGCCGCGCCGAGATCCCCCAACTGTTGCGCGATGATGGCGACAGAGGACGTCAGGAGGACAACCCGATCCCCAGATGCGTGTCCAGCGATCGCGCGCTCGGTGCCGATTCGACCGCGTAGCAGTCGCGATAACTGCCAAGTGTTATCGCCGACCAGCGTCGCCGTCGCAAACTGTAAAATTTCCCAATCGCTGCCACTCTTCACGGCGAGCGCGTTCGCCCCGTTAAGCACTGACAGATCGGCGGCGCTTGAAAAGGTTCCAGACGTCAGGACGACCGTCAAAATATTGGAATCATCCCAGACGTTTCCTATAGTCCAATCACCGAGCGCACCAGTGGCAGACCCCATCGTCGTCCCGTTGGCGGCAGAATAGGCGGCGGAATAATTTACCCCTCCATCGCGCGACAGGTAAACCGACCCACTCGGCCATGCGTCCGCGTAGACGGCGCGCGCCAGCGATGAATAGATCAGCAGGGAGTCATCTTGATCGCGCAACGGCGGCAGATCGAGCAGTGCCAGAATCGAATCCGCCACATCCGCGATCGTCGTCTGTCTCGGACCTTGATGACGCGACCATCCGAGGACGTCTTGCGTGTAGATCGACGCATCCTCCAAAACTCCGTTTATTTCGTTGATCGGGCGCGCGCGTGTGATCGTCTCGATCCGCATCCGGTAGGATCCGAGTTCGTGCGGAATCGTGATCGGATCAGATGGGATCAGCGCGTCGTGATGATGAGTCAAACTCAGTTTGATGGGGTTCTTGGAACTATGCGCCAGCATCAGATTAACCCAAGCGACGCGCGCCGCTTCCGCTGCCGTCAGGACGACCGGCGCCTCGATCGCCAGCGGAGCGAGAGACGACCCGACCGAGCGTTCCGCCGTTTGAACTCCGGGATCATAGTTCGCATCGAAGTCGATATAAGTCACTTCGCAACTGCGCGGAACCTCTTGCTCCTCCGTGTGCTGCATTTCATACCGGGGATTTGGCGACGTCGGGGCGACCCCAACCGCGGCGCCGAGTTCCCCGTCGGTGATTGTGACGACCGATGCGGCGCCGCGCTTGACCATCAAAATTTCGGTCCCGCTTTCTGGCATATCGAAAAAATACACCGGACGAAGCGAGTCGATCGCTCCGCGCGCGGTCATCTGCGCCGCGACCTTGAATCCAGCGACAAGATCGACCCCCGCGCTCGCGTCGAGATTCGCTGACGGCAATCCCGCGCGCTCACAGACATCCTCGACAATCGACTGCAAAGTGACCGGGGCGCCGCTAGTCGACCCTCCGGGAGATTTGATAATGGCGACCGAATCATCCCCCCACACGCACACAAAACGCCCATCTTCAAGATCTCTCGGCGCGTTAATCGTCTCCGCGATTCCTGCGTAAGTACACGGACCGACCAGAACGTCCATCGTATCGGGGTCGATTAAAGCCAGAATCAGATCGCTCCCGGCATTGGCATAATTTCCGACTACCATTCCATCGCCGAGTTCATTCCAAACCGCAAACTGGACGTCCAGAGGGAACCCCGAAGGATAACTGGAAAGCGCGGCGTCTAGCGTGTACGGATCACCCGTCGCGGCGGATACGTCAATCGACGCGATTCCATAGTCATTCGTTACGATGTACACCCGTTGACGAGCAGGCGCATAAACAACGTGCGCCATTCTGTCACTTGTATCGGTTCCGTCTGCGCCAGTGATGACCGTCGTAAACCCTTCCAGTTCGATCCACCCCTTCCATGATCCATAACTCCAAGCGACGTTAAATCCACCTCCTCCGGAAACTTCCGACGACAACGGGACATAAACAATCCCTGCCATTTCGATCCCACGACCAGCGCCGTTTGCGGCCTCTTGATGCCAGCCGTAAGCATAGGTGTCTGTGCGGAGCGTAGCCAGCCGAAAGTCGATGATCGCTGCCGTTCCACTCCACCACCCTGCCTCGCCAAGCCGCCCCGTTCCGCTGGTCGGATTGATCGCATACATCACCGTATGAAGCGCGCCGGTCCCTCCTTTCAACCCCGACCCAGAGTCATAATTCCCCCAAGTCCACCCGAAAGAATTACAAAAATGCGCGCCGCTACTTTCGATTGCGCCGCCGTTGTAAACGATCTCGATCGGAACTCCACTATCTTCCGTCCCGAATGGAACACCCCAACCAGCAGCAACGCGGAGTAAACCGTTCTCAGGGTCGAACCCGAGTCCGCCGACGAAGGTAGACAAACCGGATCCAGTGCGCCACGGAGTCAAT
>JACZKY010004650.1_pt1 | contig 39389 bp, 37 predicted proteins | sample 8237611 | NCBI WGS metagenome assembly JACZKY01 (sample SAMN16148055, study PRJNA663545) | marine sediment metagenome | biome: sediments and biomass from bioreactor inoculated with such sediments; feature: coastal sediments; material: methane- and iron-fed bioreactor; isolation source: Bothnian...
CAGACCGATCTTCTGGACAATGCGCTGGCACAGCTCGACCTCCTGCAGCAGCAGTTCGATCAACTCGAGGAGATGTATGCCTCGCTGACCGGGCCGCGCAGCATCATCGGTCTCGCCATGGGCGGCGACCTCGACAATCTCTTGCAGGCCAATTTCGAAGACATCCCCGGTCTGATCCGGGGTATCCAGGCGGGCGATTGGTCGAGCCTGATCGGCCCCAACGCAGGTCCCCTGCGCACGCAGATGGAACAGGCGCTCGCCAGTGCAGGCTTCGACGAGGACTCGCTGCGCGAGATCGCCACCAGTGGCAATCCTGGCGCGGAAGGAGTCGCGACCCGCGCCACGACCGGCGCCGTGATGTCGGCGGCGGCCCAGAACAGCCACGCTGAGGCGGCGCAATCGCTCGAGCGTGTCGAACAGCTCGTTTCGATGATCCCCGACATGGAGGACCTCAAGGAGTCGATGGACCACAACACCCGCGTCACGGCGGAACTCGCGATCGCCATGACGCGGATGTGGGAACTCGAAGCGATCCAAACCCTCGGCGCTGGCAATGCGGGCGTGGTGGATGCTGCCACCGTCGCCGAAGAGCGCCGCTACATGGACTTCACCCTGCCGAGCCTCGCGCCATGACCAAGGCACCGGACATGACGGCTGGCCTGAGCGCGCGCGAACTGGTCGAGGAGGAACTGATCCATGGCGCTTTGCGCCGGGAGCAGCTCTGGCGGATGATCGGCCTCAGCGGGGCAGGTTTCGGCGTTTTTGGCTGCCTTGCAGCCGTAGCCGTCGCCCTGATGGTCGAGACGCCCCCGCCCGTCGTCGTGCCCTATGACCCCGCGACCGGTCTCGCTCTGCCGAACGCCACGGTGGAAACGGTCTCGCTGGCGGAGCGTCCCGCCATTATCGAGGCGCAGATCTACCGCTACATCCTTGATCGCGAGGCCTACAACCAACTCGATAACGACCTGCGCGTGCGCCGCGTGCTGGCGCAATCCACCGGGGCGGCCGAGGCCACCATGCGCGCCATGTGGACCTCCGGGCAGGGCAGCTATCCGCCGACGCGCTATGGCCCCGCGGCAGAGATGGCTGTCGAGATCGCCTCGATCACGCTGATCGGCGACAACCGCGCGCAGGTGCGCCTCAGAAAGCGCCTGACCAGCCCGCAAGGTGCGCAGGACGGTTCCTTCACCGCCACGCTCATGTTTGCCTTCCAACCCGAACGGACCCGCACGATCGACGACGTCTGGCAAAACCCCTTCGGCTTCACCGTCACCCAATATGCCATCCGATCGGACCGTTCCGAATGACTTCTGTTCACGTTCTTGCCCCTGTTCACGCCCTGCTGGTCGTCAGTGCCCTGGCGCTCACTTCACTCGCAGCTTCGGCCGAGACCACGCCGCGCCCCGGCGCCCATGACAATCGCGTCCGGATCGCGACCTGGACCGAGGGGCAGGTCTACAGGATCGTCACCACCCTGACCCGAGTCACCACCGTCGAATTCGGCGAGGGCGAGACCATCCGCTCGATCATCGCGGGCGACACGGTGGGCTTCCAGTTCGACGGTGTGCCGGGCGGACGCGCCTTCGCGATCAAGCCTGCAGCCTCGGGTGTCGCCACGAACATCACGGTCTACACGAACCGCCGCTCCTACTATTTCCATGTCGTCGAGGCGCGGGAGACCCCGCATTACGTCGTGCAGTTCCGCTATCCCGAAAGCCGCGCACAACCGGACCGCGCGGTTGCCGCTGATGCGCCGAACGCGAACTATGCGGTCAGTGGCCAAGAGGAGTTCACACCCACCGCCATCTGGGACGACGGGACCTTCACCTATTTCCGCTTCGCGCGGAACGCGCCGGTCCCGGCGATCTTCCGCTATGCGAACGGCGGCGAGCGGGCGGTGAACAGCACGGCACTCGAGGACGGCGTCATCCGTGTCTCGGGCGTCAATCGCCAATGGGTCCTGCGCCTCGGGGAAGACGAGGTCTGTGTTCAGGATATGGGTGGGCCCACGTCATGAGCCAGGACACCGAGGACTTGGCCGCGCGCCTCGCGGCCCTTGAAGCGACGGGCGACAAGAAGCGGGCGGTCACACGTCCATCCCCGCTAACGGCGATTCTTGGCGTGGCCGGGATTGTGGCCGTGGGGGGGCTTGCCTGGGCGGCCTTGCAGCCGTCGCCCGAGGCGCCCCTGCCGACCGCCGCCCCGGAAGAATTCCAGACCACGGGATCGGGCTTCGGCGACCTCGCACCCATGCCCGTGGTCGAGCCTGCACCGCCTCCGCCGGCCGAGACCAGCCCCACCGAGTCGGAACTGGCGCTGATGGAAAGCCTTGCGACGCTGCGCGCGGAACTCGAAGACCTGCGCGCGCGGCCCGTCGAGGCATCGGATAGCGGGGCAGAGCAGGCCATCGCTGACCTGACAGCGCAAATCGCGGCACTGCAGGAAGCCTCGTCTGAAGCGCAGCGCGCTCTCGAACGGCAGTTGACTGAGCGCGACCGCGAGCTTGACCAGTTGCGCATGGACCTCGAGGTCGCGCGGCTGACCCCGCCTGCGCCGACAGACCTCGGGCCGAACGAGGAGGAGTTGCGGCTCGCCGAACTTGAGCGCCGCCGCATCGCCGAAGCGGAGGCCCGGGCCGAACGCATCGCGTCGCCCATGATCGCGTTTTCTGGGATGGGGGCAGGGAGCGACCGAGAGAACAGCCTCGAGGCCGCGCGCCTGAATGAAGACGAAGCCTTCGTCCGCGCAGGCGCCAGACCCGCCCCGGTGACACGGGCCGAAGTGATCGTGAACCCTGGCAACACCGTCGTGCAAGGCACGATGATCCAGGCCGTGACCGAAACCGCCCTTGACAGCACGCTGCCGGGCGCGATCCGCGCCATCGTCTCCGAGGACGTCCATTCCTTCGATGGCACACGGGTTCTGATCCCGCGCGGGGCGCGTCTCGTGGGGCGCTATCGCTCCGATGTGGCGCTGGCACAATCGCGGGTGATGGTGGCCTGGGACCGCATCATCCTGCCCGACAACCAGACCGTGGAAATCAGCGCCTTCGGTGGGGATGAACTCGGCCGCACTGGCACCACCGGTTTCGTCGATACACGCTTTGCGCAACGGTTTGGCTCGGCCGCGCTGATCTCGCTGATCGGGGCCTTGCCCGCAGCCGCCGCCGGACAGATCGAGGATGAGGCTGCCGCCGATATCGCGAGCGATGTGGGCACGGACCTGCGCGACAGCACGCAAAGCGTGATGCAGGATTATCTCTCGATCCGCCCCGTGATCCATGTCGATCAGGGCACCCGGATCACGGTCATGGTTGACCGCGATCTGGAGATCTTCTGACATGGCGGCAAGCTATCTCGAAGCCTCGCTCGACCGTCTGGGCGCGCCCGTGCAGCGGGACGACACGATCGAGATCTGTATCAACCCCGACGGACGGGTCTGGGGCGAGTTCCAGGGCGATCATTTTATGCGCGGCCTTGGCACGCCGCTGACGCAGACCGAGATCAAGGACCTCGGCAACCAGATCGCCTCGGCCGCTTCGACCACGCTCAGCACCAAGAAGCCCATCGTCTCGGTCTCAATCCTTTACCGGGACCGCCCGATCCGCGCGCAGGTGATCCAGCCCCCGGCCGTCGAGGGTGGGTTCTCCATCTCGCTGCGGTTCTTCTCCTCCCTGCCGCTGGAGGCAATCAAGCTTGGGTTCCTCTATGGCAAGGAGCGCAGCCTCGAAGGTCTCCGCCGCGAACGGAATGCCGCGCTGCGCGATGTGGTGGCCTCCGGCGACATCGACGCTGCCCTGCGGTTCTGCGTCGAGAACAAGCTCAACATGATCGTCTCGGGCGGCACCTCGACCGGCAAGACGGTCGCGGCACGCAAGATGCTCTCGCTGATTTCACCCGAAGAACGGATCATCACCATCGAGGAGGCAGCCGAGTTGCGCCCCGAGCAGCCGAATGCCGTGACGCTTATCGCCGATCGTGACGCAGACGCCCGCAGCGCCGATGTGCTTTTGGCCTCGACCCTGCGCATGCGGCCCGACCGGATCGTGCTGGGCGAGGTCCGTGGCCGCGAGGCCATGACCTTCCTCGAAGCGATCAACACCGGGCATGGCGGCTCGCTCACCACGCTCCATGCCGAGACCCCGCAACTCGCTGTCCGCCGCCTCGCCATCGCAGCCCTCAAGACCGATGTGCCGATGACCTATGCCGACATGGTCGACTACATCGAGGGCTCCATCGACGTGATCATCCAGGCCGGTCGCCACGACGGCGCCCGCGGCATTACCGAGTTCTTCCTGCCGGGGCAGGCAAGGCATCCAGACCAGAACACGGGTCAGACCGAGGGTGCTCCGCGCCCCGCTGTCGCGGCCGAATGAACCGAAAGGAAACCCCATGCACAAGATCACCCTCGCCGCAGCTGTCACCCTGCTCGCCGCCCCCCTCGCGGCCCAGACCTCACCTCAGGTCACCAACGATCTCACCGTGACCGTCACGCCCCAGCAGTACCGGATCTGCAACGACCGGCCCGCTCGCCCGACCTGGATGGACGAGGTCCACCCGCGCGAGGCCTACAAGGCGCTGACGTTGATGCGGCTTTACGAGTTGCGGTCATGGGAGGCGATCAAGGAAACTGGCAACTGCGGCTGTGATGTCCGCTTTCCGTCATGGGATGTAGCCTCGGCCGAGTACCAGGAACGGTTCGCAACAAGCACGCAGGCCGAGCATACTCAAGCGAGGCTGGCCATTCGTAACGAACAGAACCAGATCGCCCTCGACGTCCAGGATATCTGCGAAGCGCAGGGCAACTGGTAATGAGCATCGTCAGCTGGATGGTCGGAACCGCCGACGGCTTCCTTGCCGATGCCGCCGAGTCCCAGTTCGGGGCCGTTGCGAGCAATGCCGGCACGATCGTCCTGCTGATGGTCACGCTTTCGCTGATCGGCGTCTGCATCAACATGGCCTTCCAGTTCCGCAGCATGGATGGGGCCAGCTTCTTCTGGTACCTGATCAAGCTGATGTTGATAGGGCTCTTTGCCTTTAATTGGGCCAACTTCAACGCGGTCGCCAACGCCGTGATCGGCGGGCTCGACTATGTCGCCGGGGCCCTGATCTCCTCGGTCGGCGGCGGCGGAGCAGGGGCCACCTACTTCGCAGCCGAATTCGATGATCTCATCACGGAGTTCAGCCAATACCTGAACGCGATCGGCAACAACCTGAACTGGATGACCGGCGCGATCCTCGGCGGCATCGGCCTCGTGCTCCTGAGCCTGCTTGGCTTCATGACCGGCATCGTCCTCATCTTCGCCAAGATGATGCTGACACTCATGCTCGGCCTCGCGCCGATCATGATCGCCCTGTCGCTCTTCGATGCAACGAAGGATTTCTTCCACAGATGGGTCTCGACGACGATCAGTTATGCCTTCTACCCCATCGTCATCGCCGCCATGTTTTCGACCGTCGTCGGCATGGCGAATTCGCTCCTGGCGCAGCTCGGCGACCCGAATTCGGCCACCAACATCGGCGCGCTGGTGCCGTTTTTCGTGATGGTGTTCCTGGCCAAGGGCTTCGTCGCGGCAACACCCCTGATCGTGCGGGGGATCTCGGGTAACCTGATGGTGGCAGCAGCACCGGCGATCGTCAGCGGGTCTGCGGGGGTGCTGCGGGGGCTCGTGAACACCTCTGGGGTGCAGGGCCGGGCGAGGATTGGCGCTCTCAGTACGGGGGAGGCGATCGGGCGGGGGGTTGTGCTAGCGCCTGCCGCCATGCGGAGCGCCGCGGCGACGGCGAGCGCGCAAGTGGTCAGGATGGCTGAGAGGGCCAAGCGGTTGGGGCAGTGAAGTCCAACGCGGCGTCGCAACGATGCGTTCTTTTCGACATGAAGGGCGGAAAGCTGTCCTTCGCTGCGGATTGGACAAATTGCTGGTTACGAGTTTGGAAGAAATTGGGCGACCCGGGTTTAATGTCCACTCTCCAAACTGGGAGTCTCATCCAGAATCCCGATCCAAGAGGCGGACCCGAACTGGCGTTTATTAAGCGCGCAAGACATACCCCTTGGCAAGGTGGTTGCGGACCAGAACGATCAACACAAGCGCCGGGAGAAACGACAGGCAGGTCATCGCCATGACAGCGCCGATGTCGGTCTGAAAGCTGAACATCGCCGAAATGGCCACGGTGATCGGCTTACCAGAGGTCACGGTCAAGATGCGGGCAAAGACGACCTCGATCCAGGAAAAGACAAAGCAGAAAAAGGCAGCAACGGCGATGCCGGGTGCAAGGGCTGGGATCAGGTGGCGAAAGAAGAACCCCGTGCCGGAATGGCCATCAAGAAAAGCGGTTTCGTCCAATTCGCGCGGCACGGCGCGGATGAAGCTTTCCAGAATCCAGATCGCTACGGGCAGGTTGAACAGCGCATGCACAAGGGCAATCCCGACCGGGGAATTCACCAGCCCAAGACGGGCAAAGATGATGAAGATCGGCAAGGACAGCACCACCGGCGGCGTGACGCGAAACACAAGGATCAACAGCAGAAAGTGGCGGTCGCCTACAAAGCGAAATCGCGCCAGCGCATAGGCCGCAGGCAACCCGCAGATCAGGCACAGCGCGACGTTCATCGTCACATAAGCAAGCGAGTTCAGGATGGCCGACTGCAATTCGGGCGTTGTCAGCACATGGGTGTAGTTCATCAGACTAAAGCTTCCCACGGCGCGGCCCTCGACCGGAAGCGTCACCGTGAAGCTAAGGATGACAGCCTGCGTCAGCGGCAGCAGGATAAAGGCGGCAAGAGCCAGAATGGCGAAACCGCGTCTCATGCTGTCGGTTCCTCGCGGCGGGTAGCGATGACAAAGGCCCAGACGATGGTCAGCACGATCAGGAAATACAGGCTGGCCCGCGCGGCGGCCTGCCCATAGGAAAAGCCCTTGATCTCTTCGCCAAGCTCCAGCGTGAGAAACCGGGTGGCATCATTCGGGCCGCCTGCGTTGATCGTGAACGCCTCGGTATAGATCATCAGGCTGTCAACACAGCGCAGTAACAGCACGATCGCCAAAGCGCCGGTGATGCGGGGCAGTTCGATATGACGGAACACCGCCCAACCCGTGGCCCCATCAATGGACGCGGCTTGCCGGTAGGCTTGGGGAACCGACGCAAAGCCAGCATAGGCAAGGATCGCAACCAGCCCCAGCCAGTGCCATGTATCCACCATCAGGATGAGTATCCATGTGTGCACCGGGTTGAATTTGTAGTCAAACCCCCAAGCCGCGACAAAGCCGAACAGCCCGGTCTGCGGCTGGATCATGCCCAGCCACAGCATCGGGATCATGTTCCACGGCACCACCAGCGGCAGCGCGCAGAGCACCAGCCCCCAAACCGCGCGGCGGCCAAGTGACAACAGGAGTTTGGCTACCAGAATGCCCAAAGGGATCTGCACGCCCAAGGCCAGCGCCGAAAACAACAGGCTGCGCCCAAGCGAGGCCCAGAAGCGGTCACTGTGCAGGATATCCTCAAACCATTGCAAGCCGACCCAATGCAGTTGGTCCAGCGTAAAAATGTCGTGCAGCCCATAGTTGACGACCGCCAGCAACGGCAATCCCCCGACCAGCGCAAGCAGGCAAAGGGCGGGCAACAGCAGGAACCACGCGCGGTTATCGGGCCAACGATCCATCGTCCCCCCGTTTGGTCATGGGGCGGCCTGCGACAGGATCCACATCAGGTCTGCATGTGTCAAAGGCACCGGATTTGATTTCATCGATGAAGATTGCAGCGCTGCTTCGGCCACGTCCGCATGATCGGAAGGCGCAAGCCCTTGCACGCTCAGACCCTCAAGCCCGGCGCGGCGGACCCAATCTGCGGTGGTCTGGGGCGCAGTTTCAGCGATGCCGCCAAGCACCTGTGCAATCAGGGTACAAACCTCGGCCAAGCGTTGGGCGGCCTGGGCGTTTTGATCCGCACGGTTGCGGTTCATCTGCAGAACCGGCCCGAGCAGCACGGCGCAGACGGCACCATGCGGCGCGGGACACATGCCGCCAATCGGTCCGGCCAACCCATGCACCGCCCCAAGCCCGGCATTGGCCAGCGCAAGGCCGCCGCACAGGCTGACCCATGCTAGTTCATCGCGGGCGGTGGCGTCTTCGCCCTGCGACAGGCGGTGCAAGGCGGTCAGGCCGCGCGCGATGGCGGGGCGGGCAAGCGCGTCGGTAAAGTCATTGGCGCGGGCGGACAGGTAAGGCTCGATCACCTGCACCATGGCATCCAGCCCCGAGGCAAGCGTGACCTTCCACGGGCAGTGATCCGTCAAAGCCGGGTCGACGATGGCCAGCCGCGCCAGCATACGGTCATCGCGCAGGCTGACCTTGCGGCGATGGTCGGGCAGGCCGATCACGGCGTTCTTGGTCACCTCGGCCCCGGTTCCGGCGGTGGTGGGCAAGGCGATGAGCGGCAGGGGTGCGGTGGACAGCGGCAAGCCGCGCCCGACGACCTCCAGATGGTCCATTAGGGGCGTGGCCGACGGGATCAGCGCCGCCAGCGCCTTGCCCATGTCCAGCACCGCGCCGCCGCCCAAGGCCACAACCCAATCCGGGGCAAACGGGCGGGCGGTCGCCAGCGCCGCTTCCAGCATCGGCAGGGTGGGTTCCTCGGCGCAAGGCAGGGTCATCAAAGTGCAGCCCTTGGCGCGCAAAGCCTGCAACAGCCATTCGGCGCGGGCGGGATTTGCGCCGTGCACCAACACCCCGCGCGGGCCAAATGCGGCAATGGCCTCCGCCGCCCGGTCCTTCATGCCCCGGCCGAACAGGATCTGCGTTGGCGTCTGAATGGAAAATCCCATCACACGGCCATGGTTGCGGCAACGGCGCGGCCCCAGCGGGCGTATTTTGCATCGCGTGTGGCGGGGGCCATTGCGGGCGTAAAACGCCGCTCCAGCGCCCAGCTTTTCTGAAACTCGTCAGGCTGCGGGTAGATGCCCGCTTGCAGCCCCGCAAGATAGGCCGCGCCTAGGGCGGTGGTTTCGGTCACGACGGGCCGGTCCACGGGCGCGCCCAAGATATCGGACAGAAACTGCATCGCCCAATCCGACGCCGTCATCCCGCCATCGACGCGCAGGATGCCATCGGCGGCGGCCCCCCAATCTGACCGCATCGCCTCTAGCAGGTCGCGGGTCTGGTAGCCCACGCTTTCCAGTGCGGCGCGGGCCAGTTCAGCCGGGCCGGAATTGCGGGTCAGCCCATAGACCGCGCCGCGGCAATCGGGCCGCCAATAGGGCGCACCAAGACCAGTAAAGGCCGGAACCAGCACGACATCCTGCGTGGGGTCGGCGGCATCGGCAAGCGGTTGGGTTTCGCGCGCCTCACGGATGATCTTTAACCCGTCGCGTAACCATTGCACCACGGCCCCAGCGATAAAGATCGACCCTTCCAGCGCATAGGTGGTTTGGCCGTCCAAACGGTAGGCGATGGTGGTCAGCAGACGGTTGGTCGAGGGCACCATGTCGGCCCCGGTGTTCAACAGCGCAAAGCAGCCAGTGCCGTAGGTCGATTTTATCATGCCGGGCTGAAAACAGGCCTGACCTATGGTCGCCGCCTGCTGGTCACCGGCGGCGCCAAGGATCGGGATTTCGCGACCGAAAAGGTCGGCGCGGGTGGTGCCAAAATCGGCGGCGCAGTCCTTGACCTCGGGCAGCATGGACATCGGGATGTCCAGAAGGCCGCAAATCTCGGCGTCCCATTCGCCTTTGGCAATGTTGTAAATCAGGGTGCGGGCGGCGTTGGTGGCGTCGGTCGCGTGAACACGCCCGCCGGTCAGCTTCCAGATCAGGAAGGTGTCAACCGTTCCGAAAGCCAGTTCGCCGGCCTCGGCCCGCTGCCTTGCGCCGGGGACATGGTCGAGCAGCCATTTGATCTTGGTGCCCGAGAAATAGGGGTCCAGCAGCAGCCCGGTGCGGGCGGTGATCATCGGCTCGTGCCCAGCAGCCTTCAAGGCGGCACAGGTGTCGGCGGTGCGGCGGTCTTGCCAAACGATGGCGTTGTGAATTGGCTCGCCCGTTTTGCGGTCCCAGATGAGCGTGGTTTCGCGCTGGTTGGTGATCCCGATGGCCGCGATATCGGTGGCGCTGATCCCTGCTTTCTCGATCACAGCGCGGGCGGTTCCGGCGACGGTTGACCACAGGTCGGACGGGTCATGCTCAACCCAGCCAGAGGCCGGATAATGTTGGGAAAATTCCTCCTGCGCTGTGGCCACGACCCGCAGGTTGCCATCAAACAGAATCGACCGGGATGAGGTGGTGCCCTGATCAATGGCCAGAATATGCGTCATCGCGGTCGTCCTCATCGTGGCGTTTGGCTTTCATCTTGGCACAAATACTCCCGCCGGAGGCATCCGCAGCTGGCCCCACTAGCCCCTGGCAGAAGTATTTGGACCAAGATGCAAGGGGCGAGGTGCAGACCCCGCCCCCCATCTGTTTCAGATCAGTTCTGCCAGGACTTGATCAGCTCGTCATAAGCGATGGTCTTGGGCTCTTCGTCCTCGTTTTCCAGCTTGGCCACCGGCGCGCCGGGGGCATCAAGCCAGACCTGCGGGTCCTGCTCTTCGTTCATGACCGGGCCAAGGTCGCCCTGAGCGCCGGATTTCTCCAGACGGATCAGGACCTTTTCCTGTTCCGCGCAAAGCGCATCCAGCGCCTCTTGCGGGGTCTTGGCGCCCGACATGGCGTCGCCAATGTTCTGCCACCACAGCTGTGCCAGCTTGGGGTAGTCAGGAACGTTGGTGCCGGTAGGCGACCACTGAACGCGGGCGGGCGAGCGGTAGAATTCGACCAGGCCGCCCAGTTTCGGAGCGCGTTCGGTGAACGATTCGTGCTGAATCGTGGATTCACGAATGAAGGTCAACCCGACATGGGATTTCTTCACGTCCACGGTCTTGGAGGTGACGAACTGGGCATAAAGCCAAGCCGCCTGCGCGCGGTCCACCGGGGTGGACTTCATCAGGGTCCAGGAACCGGCGTCCTGATAGCCGATCTTCTGGCCTTCCTGCCAGTAGACACCGTGCGGCGAGGGGGCCATGCGCCACTTGGGCGTGCCGTCCTCGTTCATCACGGGGGTTCCCGGCTCGACCGCGGCGGCGGTGAAGGCGGTGTACCAGAACATCTGCTGGGCAATCGCGCCCTGGGCAGGGACCGGACCCGCTTCGCCAAAGGTCATACCGGCCGCTTCCGGCGGCGAGTACTTCTGGAGCCATTCGATGGCCTTGGTCACGGCATAGACGGCCGCCGCGTCGTTCGTGGACCCGCCACGCGCCACGCAAGAGCCGACGGGCTGCGACTTCTCGTTCACCCGGATGCCCCATTCGTCAACCGGCAGGCCGTTCGGTTCGCCCACGTCGCCCATACCGGCCATCGACATCCACGCGTCGGTGTAACGCCAGCCAAGCGACGGGTCCTTCTTGCCATAGTCCATGTTGCCATAGACCCCGGTCGCCGGCCCACCCATGTAGGACATGTCGCGTCCGGTGAAGAATTCGGCGATGTCCTCATAGGCCGACCAGTTGACCGGAACGCCAAGGTCATAGCCATAGGCCGCCTTGAAGTCAGCCTTGGTCTTTTCGTCGCTGAACCAGTCGTAGCGGAACCAGTACAGGTTCGCGAACTGCTGGTCGGGCAGCTGGTACAGCTTGCCGTCGGGACCGGTCGTGAACGAGGTGCCGATGAAGTCTGCCAGGTCCAGGTTGGGGTTGGTGACCGCAGCGCCGTCGCCTGCCATCCAGTCGGTCAGGTTGCGGGCCAGCTGATAGCGCCAGTGGGTGCCGATCAGGTCGCTGTCATTGATATAGGCGTCATAGATGTTTTCGCCCGACTGCATCTGCGTCTGCAGCTTTTCCACCACATCGCCTTCGCCGATCAGGTCATGGGTGACCTTGATGCCGGTGATGGCGGTGAAGGCCGGGGCAAGCACTTTGGATTCGTATTCATGGGTGCCGATGGTTTCCGACACCACCTTGATCTCCATGCCCGCATAGGGCTTGGCGGCGTCGATGAACCACTGCATTTCGCTTTCCTGGCCCGCGCGGTCCAGCGTGGACAGATCGCCGATTTCAGCGTCGAGGAAGGCTTTTGCAGCCTCGATATCTGCCCAGGCGGGCAGACCGCTGACCATCAGCGCAAGCGCCATGGCGGTTGCAGTTTTCCTCAGTCTCATTATGTATCCTCCCAGATTGTGAGACGCCCGTTCTTTGCAGTCCAGCCGGGGAGCCGGGGTGCGAGCCCGGCCTCCTGGCGTCTTGTCCCCCCTTACACCCAGCGAAACACTGCTGCTGCGTAAAGCAGGCTTAGGATCAGCGGCCAGGTCAGCGGCGCGCCGAAGAAAAAGAGCCAGGCCAGATTGATGAAGGCCGAGCCCAAGAGCGTGATGAAGAGCCGATCCCCGCGCGTCGTCTCGATCCGCAAGACGCCGATGCGTGGGGTTTCGGGATAGCGGATCGCCAGCAGCGTGAAGAGGATCAGCAGGCAGGCGACGATGAAAAAGAACAAGGCCACCGGAAAGGTCCAGGCCATCCAGCCGCCGGGGATCATCGGGTCGAACCACAGCATCTCGCCGTCTTCGCGGGGAACAGACCAGATCAGAAAGCCCAGAATGGCGGCCATGACAGCGGTAAGGCCTGCGTAGATGCCGGTCCAGCGTGCAGAGGTCATCACACCCTCCCGAGGGCAAAGCCCTTGGCAATGTAGTTGCGGACAAAGTAGATCACCAAAGCACCCGGGATGATCGTCAGCACCCCTGCAGCCGCCAGAACCCCCCAATCCATGCCGCTGGCCGATACCGTGCGGGTCATGGTTGAAGCGATGGATTTGGCGTTCACACTGGTCAGCGTGCGCGACAGCAAGAGCTCCACCCACGAGAACATGAAGCAGAAGAACGCCGCCACCCCGATGCCCGATGCGATCAGCGGCATGAAGATCCGGGTGAAGAAGCGGCCAAAGGAATAGCCGTCGATATAGGCGGTTTCGTCGATTTCCTTCGGCACGCCGCGCATGAAGCCTTCCAGAATCCAGACCGCCAGCGGCACGTTGAACAGGCAATGCGCCAATGCCACGGCGATATGGGTATCGAACAGCCCGACCGAGGAATACAGTTGAAAGAACGGCAGCGCAAAAACCGCGGGCGGTGCCATCCGATTGGTCAAGAGCCAGAAGAACAAGTGCTTGTCGCCCATGAAGCTGTAGCGCGAAAAGGCATAAGCGGCAGGCAGGGCGACCGTGATAGAAATCACCGTGTTCATCACGACATAGATCAGCGAATTGACATAACCCATGTACCACGACGGATCGGTCAGGATGGTGACATAGTTGGCAAAGGTCAGATCATTCGGGAACAGCGTGAAGGTCGAGGTGATCTCGGTATTGGTCTTCAGGCTCATGTTGACCAGCCAATAGATCGGGATCAACAGGAACAGAAGATAAAGCGTCATGACGATGGCAGATGACTTGATACGCATCACTTGGTCTCCGCCTTATCCAGATTGGTCATCACGGTGTAGAACACCCAAGACACCAGCAGGATGACAAGGAAATACATCAGGCTGAAGGCCGCCGCGGGGCCAAGGTCAAACTGCCCGACTGCCATTTTCACAAGGTCAATCGACAGGAAGGTGGTCGAGTTGCCCGGTCCACCGCCGGTGACGACGAAGGGTTCGGTGTAGATCATGAAGCTGTCCATGAAGCGCAGCAGGACAGCGATCAGCAGCACGCCGGCCATTTTGGGCAGCTCGATGAAGCGGAACACGCTCCACCGGCTGGCCTGGTCGATGCGGGCGGCCTGATAATAGGCCTGCGGGATGGATTGCAGCCCGGCATAGCACAAAAGGGCGACCAGCGAGGTCCAGTGCCAGACATCCATGACGATGATGGTGATCCAGGCATCCAGAGGGTCGTTGGTGTAGTTGTAGTCGACACCAAAGGCGGCAAGCCCGTGGCCCAGAAGGCCGATGTCGACGCGTCCGAAAATCTGCCAGATGGTGCCGACGACATTGAAGGGGATCAGAAGCGGCAGGGCCATCAGCACAAGCACGACGCTGCCCCAGAAGCCCTTTTTCGGCATATTGAGCGCGATGAAGATGCCAAGGGGCACTTCGATCGCCAGGATGATGGCGGAAAACAGCACCTGACGGCCAAGCGCATCATGCATGCGGTCCGAAGCGATCATCTCTTCAAACCAGCCAAGGCCGTTCCAGAAGAACTCATTCTCGCCAAAGGTGTCGTTCATCGAATAGTTGACGACCGTCATCAGCGGGATCACGGCGGAAAAGGCCACGATCACCAGGACGGGCAGCACAAGGAACCAGGCCTTGTTGTTCTGGGTCTTTTCCATCAGGCGGCACCTCCTGCGACGCGCCAGTCATCGGCGTAGACGTTGATCTTGCCCGGCGCAAAGGCGACGCGGGTCATGTCGGGGCTGATCCCTGCGCCTTCGGGGGCGATGATGTTGAAGGGCTGGCCGAAGAGATCGGCGCGGACGATGCGGTGGCGGCCCACGTCCTCGATCCGCCGGATCGTGATGGGCAAGCCCGCACCATCGGTCAGGCTGCAATGTTCGGGCCGGATGCCGATCTGAGTGCGGCCCTTTAGCGGGCCATAACCCGCGCCCAAGGAAATCTCGGCCCCTTGCAGATGCGCGATGGTTCCCGAAACGGTCGCGTCCAGCAGGTTCATCCCCGGCGAGCCGATAAAATAGCCCACAAAGGTATGGGCCGGGGTTTCGAACAACTCTTCCGGCGTGCCAATCTGCACCACACGGCCGTCATACATGACCACCACCTTGTCGGCAAAAGTCAGAGCCTCGGTCTGGTCATGGGTGACATAGATCATGGTGTGGCCGAACTGGCGGTGCAGTTGTTTCAACTGGGTGCGCAATTCCCATTTCATGTGGGGGTCGATCACGGTCAGGGGTTCGTCAAACAGGATCGCGTTGACATCCTCGCGCACCATGCCGCGGCCAAGGCTGATCTTTTGCTTGGCGTCGGCGGTCAACCCGCGCGCTTTGCGGTTCAGAATGTCTTCCATCCCGATCATCTGGGCGATCTGGTTGACCCGCCCCGCGATATAGGCCGCATCCATGCCGCGGTTCCGCAACGGGAAGGACAGGTTTTCGCGCACCGTCATCGTGTCATAGACCACCGGAAACTGAAACACCTGCGCGATGTTGCGCGCTGCGGTTTCCTGATCGGTCACGTCCAGATCGCCAAACAGCACCCGCCCATGGCTTGGCCGCACAAGGCCAGAGATGATGTTCAAAAGCGTGGTCTTGCCACAGCCCGACGACCCCAGCAGAGCATAGGCCCCACCGTCTTGCCAGACGTGATCCATTTCCTTCAGCGCATAATCCGACTCGGCATTCGGGTTGGCGGCGTAGGAATGGGCGAGTTTTGAAAGGGTGATCTTTGCCATGGGTCAGGCCGCCAGTGCATAGGACGCAGGGGCAACAAGCGCGCCGTCAGCATCAAAAAGATAGATATGGGCCGGGTTCAGATAGACATTGACCGCCGCACCGGGGGCGAGATCCTGCACCCCATGCACAAGGCCCACCCATTTCTCGGCCCCGTGCCGCAGATGCAGGAAAGACTCTGACCCGGTGATTTCGGTCACGGCCACAGTGCAGGGCAGTTCGACGGCATCGCCCGAATGCTTGTCAAGCGTCACATGATTGGCGCGGAAGCCTGCTAGATAGCGGCCATCTGGCAAGGCAGCATGGGCCCCTTCTGCGGGGGCCTTGGCCAACCCGCCAAAATCCAGCCGAGGACCGGTCTTGACGACCGGGACAAAATTCATCGGCGGATCCGAAAACACCCGCGCCGTGGTGGCATCAGTGGGCAGGCGATACACCTTTGGCGTGGGGCCAAACTGGGTCACGCGGCCTTCCCAAAGGGTGGCGGTGTTGCCGCCCAGAAGCAGCGCCTCTTCGGGTTCGGTGGTGGCATAGACGAAGATCGCGCCCGATGCCTCGAATATGCGGGGGATTTCGACGCGCAATTCCTCGCGCAGTTTGTAGTCAAGGTTGGCAAGCGGTTCGTCGAGCAGCACGAGGCCCGCGCCCTTGACCAGAGCCCGCGCCAGGGCGCAGCGTTGCTGCTGCCCGCCCGAAAGTTCCAGCGGTTTGCGGTCCAGCATCGGGGTCAGCTTCAGCATATCGGCGGTTTCGCGCACGGCGCGGTCAACTTCGGCCTTGGTCTTGCCCATTAGGCGCAAAGGCGAGGCGATGTTGTCATAAACGCTCATCGCCGGGTAGTTGATGAACTGCTGGTAGACCATAGCCACCTTGCGGTCCTGCACGCGCTGCCCGGTCACATCGGTGCCGTTCCAGAAGATGCGGCCTGCGCTGGGGACATCCAGTCCGGCCATCAGACGCATCAGCGAGGTCTTGCCCGACAGTGTCGGCCCCAAAAGCACGTTCATCGTGCCCCGCTCCAGCATCAGGTTGGTCGGGCGAATATGCGCGCGCCCCTGAACTGACCGTGAGACTGATTTCAGTTTAAGCGCCATCCGGTTCCCCTATTCGGCAGCGGGGCTAAGCGCCCCGTCTTTTGCAGCAGCGATCATGAACACATCCAGCGCGGCAATCTGGTCCGCCGTCATCCGCAGCCCAAGCTTTGTGCGCCTCCAGACCACATCCGCCGCCGCACGGGCAAATTCATGGGTCATCAGCCAACGCACCTCGGCTTCGGTCAGGGTCGCGCCAAAGTCGCGGCCCAGATCGGCGACTGCAGTCGCATTGCCCAGCAGGGTTGCCGCCTCGGATCCATAGGCGCGCACCAGACGTCCGGCCCAGTAATCCGACAGGAACGGGAACTGCGCCTTCAAATCGTCGGTCAATCGGGCCACGCCATCATGGGGGAAATTCCCGCCAGGCAAGGGCACGCGCGCGGTCCAGCGACCCGAGGCGTTTGGAAAGAACGGTGCCAGCTTTGCCAGCGCGCTTTCGGCAAGGCGGCGGTAGGTGGTGATCTTGCCGCCAAAGACATTCAACAGCGGCGCGCCGTTGGTGTCCAAAGACAAGACATAATCCCGCGTCGCTGCGGTGGCCGACTTGGCCCCGTCGTTGTACAGCGGCCTGACGCCGGAATAGGTCCAGACCACATCTTCGGCGGTGACGGGCTTGGCGAAATAGCGGCTGGCGAAATCCAGAAGATAGTCACGCTCGGCATCGGTGCAGACCGCCTCGCCGGGCGCACCCTGATGGTCTTGGTCGGTGGTGCCGATCAGGGTGAAGTCCTGTTCATAGGGAATGGCAAAGATGATGCGGCCATCCGTGCCCTGAAAGAAATAGCAGCGGTCGTGATCGTAAAGCTTGCGGGTAACGATGTGCGAGCCGCGCACCAGCCGCACCCCTTCGGTGGTGTTGATCCGCACGACGTTGCGGATCACCTCTTCGACCCAAGGCCCGCCCGCATTAATCAACGCACGCGCCTTGTGGGTCTGGGTGCCGCTTTCCCCTTCGGTCACTACCTCCCACAGATCTCCCACCCGGGCAGCAGAGGTCACACGGGTCCGTGTCAGAACCACCGCGCCACGTTGCACGGCATCACGCGCATTCAGCGACACCAGCCGAGAATCTTCGACCCAGCAGTCCGAATATTCATAGGCGCTGCGAAACTTGGGTTGCAGAACCTTGCCCGCAGGGTCGCGCGTCAGATCCAGCGTGCGTGCCCCGGGAAGGATCTTGCGCCCCCCAAGCCGGTCATACAGCACCAGCCCAAGCCGGATCAGCCACGCCGGTCGCCGCCCTTTCATCCAAGGCATCACCCGCGACAAAAGACGCCCTGTCGGCGTGTCCCCTTCAAACCGCATGTCGGGCGAATAGGGCAGGACAAACCGCATTGGCCAGGAAATGTGGGGCATGGCGACCAACAGCGTCTCGCGCTCTTCCAACGCTTCACGGACAAGGCGGAATTCAAAATACTCAAGATAGCGCAGCCCGCCATGAAACAGCTTGGTCGATGCCGAGGATGTGGCTTGGGCCAGATCCCCTTGCTCGGCCAGAACAACCGACAGACCACGACCCACCGCATCCCGAGCGACGCCACATCCATTGATGCCGCCGCCGATGATGAACAGGTCGGTCGGGTTGGTCCCGCTTGTCATTGGCACGCCAATCTCCCCCCAGATGCCGAGATACAAGTCTAAAGAACGCCCTGAGTCAATCAGTGATTTTCGCTTTTGCGCGATACCTCGAAGAGCGAACATTGAGCGGGCATAGATGTGGATATTTCTATCTTGCCCGTGCCTTAAGTCCCAACATTCTTCCGAAATCGCACAATTTCGCGCTGCGCTGCGGCATGGACTGGCGGCGATTACGCCGCCAGCTTTTTCCTCTTGTGCGACAAAGGAACTTGATCGAAAGTCAACGATACCTTTCGTACACCAAGGAACAAGACGTGGCGCTCAGCTTTCGTCAAAGCGAGATCCTCGACATCGCCCGCCTTGAAGGCCGGGTGATGGTCGACGATCTGGCGCAAAAGTTTGACGTCACGCTGCAAACTATTCGCCGCGACCTTTCGGAACTGGCCGACATGGGGCATCTGGACCGGGTGCATGGCGGGGCTGTGCCACGGACCGGGGCCGCCAACCTTGGGTATGAACAGCGGCGGCGGATGAATCAGGATGCCAAGGTCGCCATCGCGCGGGCCTGCGCGGCAGCTATCCCCGAGAACTGCTCGCTTATCATGAACCTTGGTACGTCCACTGAGGCTGTCGCGCAGGAATTGCTGACCCACAGCAATATCACCGTCGTGACCAACAACATGAATGTCGCCAATACGCTGGCCGCCAATCCGGGCTGCGAGATCATGGTCGCAGGTGGCGCTTTGCGCCGTTCCGACGGTGGTCTGGTCGGAGAGCTGACGACCCAGTTTTTCGAGCAGTTCAAGGTTGACTATGCAGTGATCGGCGCTTCGGCGCTGGATCACGACGGCGACATTCTTGACTTTGATCTGGCAGAAGTCCGGGTCTCAAAGACGATCATTCGGCAATCGCGCAAGGTGTTCTTGGTTTGCGATGCCTCCAAGCTCGACCGATCGGCACCAGCCCGACTGGCCTCTCTGGCAGAGATCGATACTTTGTTTACCGATCGAGCCCTTCCACCGGATCTCGCCCGCAGATGCGCCGACTGGGGAACCAAGGTTACCATCGCGCGCGAATAATTGTTTCCGCCGCAACCATTCCCGGGCTCCGGGCACACGGTTGAAACAAGGCTTGGGCGTGGAGTTGCGCCACAAATCGTCGTCAACCTCTGCCACACCCCCTGTAAGAATACTCAGTTAACCGGCGCAACGCCTGGGTCGGACGGGGCACGAAAAGTAGCCGCACGAGCAAAAGCCCCGAACGTCCGCTTTGGGCCGATCACGAATACTCGGCGATGATGGCCCGCGTCGTCTGCACTGCCTCCGCCAGTTCGGTCCTATCCGCATCCTTGATCCCCAGCCTAGCCATATTGATCGACAACTGACCGGATACGGCACCATCAACAGCGGCCCGAGCAGCACGCCCTCGTGCTCGACGCGAAGGCATTAGCTTTGGATCCTGCTCCGCCGTTGGAACTTCTGCCGCCATCGAAGCCGTCGGGGTTGGCGCCCCCGCAGCCGCCCGCACTTCCCGCAGCTCCTGCTTCAGCTTCTCAACCGTCTCCCGGGTCTCGGTCATCTGCCGATCACGCCGCAGTCCGTCTTCATCCGGATACGGGAAACTCCCCGCCTGACCCGCGTGAAGCACCTTCAGCGCAGGGTCCTCGAAATACTTGATGCGACACGCCCGGATCGGCATCTGCGCGTCGATCACGAGGATCACCTCGTCGAGGTCCATGCGCCGGGCCTGGTCTTCGGTCAGGAGCGGCGCGTCCTCGGTCCGCTCGGACACGCTCCGCCCATCGAACGGGTTGCGCCCGACCGCACGGGACCGAGTCACCACGCGCTTTGTCGTCTTCCCGACGGCCTGACTGAGCTCCTCGATGGTCTTCTGCTCGGATGGGGTGAGGTAGAGCTTCACGCCGGCGCCGCCCTGGAGGGACCGGCGGGTGTTCTCGCCATAGATCTCATCCAGCGCCGGGATGGTCTGGGTGACAAGGGCGAGGTTCCCACCAAAGGAGCGCAGCGTCTTGATGCTCTCGGCGACGATCGGCATTTTCCCGAGCCGGTCGAACTCGTCGAGCATGATCATCACGGGCCATGGTTCGTCATCTCCCGGCTCCTGCGCCTGCAGTGAGGCGATCAGGTCAGAGAAGAACAGCCGGATCAGGGGAGCGAGGGGACGGATCATCTCGGACTCGACCACAAGATAGATTGCGTGCGGGCGGCGCCGGATGTCCCGGAAAGAGAAGTCCGAGGTCGCGGTGGCCGCGTCGATCGCGCGGTTGTCCCAGGTGTCGAGCCCCGAGGTCATCAGGAGCGACAGGTACGAGGTCAGTGTGTCGTTGTTGGTCGAGGCCATGCGCTCGAAGATCAGCTTGGCCGAGGTGTTCTTCACCTCCTGCGCGCGCTTAAGGTACTCCTTCTGCTTGTCACCCCCCGAGGCAGTGATGCGATAGATCTCGCCGATGGTCGGCACGCCGCGCTCGAAGGCCAGAAGACCGGCCGCCACGAACAGATCAATGCCGCCAGCCAGAAGCCCGCTCAGCTTTTCGTTGTCGGTCTGCAGGAAGAGCTTGGCGGTGAGCTTCAGTTCCATCTGCTGCCGGTCAGGGTTGGTCATGGCTGCGATGCGCGCCAGCGGGTTGTAGCGGTGGGTGGGGCGGTCCCAGTCGGTCGGCGCGAAACGAAACACCTTGTCGCCCATGCTGGCGCGAAAGCGCGAGGTCTCGCGGAAGTTCTCGCCCTTTACGTCAAGTACCACGGCCGAGCCTTTGTAGGTGAGCAGGTTCGGGATCACGAAGCCCACGCCCTTGCCCCGGCCCGTGGGCGCGACGATCAGCGCATGCGGGAAGGTCTTTGAGACGAGGAAGGGACGCTTCGATTTCGGGGGGCCGAGCTTGCCCAGAAGGAAGCCGCCGCCAGGCTTGGCGAAGAAGCCGTTGCGCTTCATCTCGCCACGGGTCTGCCAATGGGTCGTGCCGAAGCGCGTCAGGGCATCGCCCAGAAGCGTCACGCTCAGCATCAGCGCGGCGATCCCAAAGCCTGCGAGGATCAGGTTCACCCAGAGGAAGTCCCGCGGCGCGCTGACACCGAGGGCGCGGTATTCCCGCGCGAGCAGGGTGACGTCGAAAGCTTGCGTCGACAGGCCATAGCGAATGGTCAGGTAGCCCGTGGCCACGACATAGCCGATGGCGAGGCCGACCAGCGTCAGGCTCAGGATCCCGCCCGCGATCTTTCCCTTATCCATGGGTGATCCCCTTTTCGCCATGGGTCGCTGCGTGACGTGCGCGCTGCGCCTCGATCTGCTCTTCGGCCAGGGCATCCAGCACCCGCTCCATGGCAGGGCCGTGCGCCGTTACTTCGCTGCTTTCCAGATAGGCCTTGGCAAGTTCCAACTGTCGAAGTGGGTCCCCGGTGAACTTGTCCAGCACATCCGCGTGTCCTGCGCGGAGGGCAGTCACCGCGTTCGGCGTGAGGTTGCGGTCGATCTGGGCGGCGAGGCGCTGGCAGTCCGTCTCAGTGAGCGGTTTCGTGTCCTCGGCCTCGGCCCGCTGCAGGAAGGTCATCACATCAGGGGCGGTCTCCGCCATGAAGCGCCGTTCGGCATAATCCTGCCGGGCCTTGTCCTCGATGTCGAAGCTCCGCTCGCTGATATAGGCGCGTGAGGCGCCCATGGCTCGCAGCTGGTTGATTTCTTTTTGCACGGCTGCCCCGAACTCGTCATCCGGCATTTCCGCGCGGTAGCGGGCGACGGTGCGCGCGTCTTCCGTGATGGGCCCAAGATCATCCGAAGGATGGCGCAGGGCCAGGTCCATATCGCCCGCGTGGAGCCTGCGGTCCTTTTCATCGACGGCAAACTCCTGCGGTTTGCGGCTGTCGGTGATCTTGTCCCAGGCCATCGAGGCCAGTTCGGCATGATCGGGCGACCGTTGCGCGTAGGCGTTGAAGGCGGCACGGGCCTCTTCCACCTCGACAGCACCGGCCCTGCGCACGGACGGATCGTCCGAGAAGGGATGGTCGAAATCCGTCCGGCGGAACTGAGCGACCAGCTGCTGGAAGTCCTGTCGCTCAGACGGAGCGAACACATCTGGCCGATCGTCAGCCAGATCGCGTTCTGGGAGCGTCACACGCTCGGCCAGTGAGACCTCGGCATCCTCCAGCTCATCGACGTCGTCCACCGCCCGCAGGATGCGCGCATCGGTCAGGGTGTCGCCCAGACGGACATGGACTGCTTCCAGCCGGTCCAGTGCTTCCTCACGGTCCGCGCCCTTTTCCAGATCGAGATCGCCCGCTTTGGCGATGGCGCGCAGATCCTGCGACAACCATTGTCGTTCGAGCGCGGCGTTGCCAGCACCCTCGCGCATGCGGGCGGCTACGGCTTCGGGGTCGATGCCCGTGCCTTGCAGCGCCTCGCTGAGGCGCGCCTTCACCGAGGCGTCGTCAAGGCGTCCCATCTGGTCCTCACGCATGTTGGCCCGCGCATAGACCCCATCCCGGGATGGTGCGTCGAGAAGTGCAGCCGAGCGGTCTCCAAGCGGATTGAGATGCGCAACGGAGGCCAGCACATCGGTGAGCTTGCGCTCGATCTCCGGTCGCTCGGATGCGGGTGCCCGGTCGATCGCCGCTTCGATCTGACGGATGTTCTGGGAAAACTCGGTGATCAGCGTGTCGAACGCTGTTTCGTCTTGGGACATGTAGATGGCTCCGTCAGATTGAATCTGACCGCCACTGGCAAGGATGGTGCTGGCCCGCTCGAGCGCCTCGGCCGCGTCATCGAAGTTCGACCGGGATGCCTCTGCTGCAAGACCGCGATAAGTCAGCGCATTGCGCGCCACCGTCTCCAGGGCTGCGGCGAGATCAGCGCCTGTGCGCTGGCGCTCGACGGGCGGTCGGCCTTCGTCACGTGCCTTGTAGACCTCGTCGATCTCGGCACGGTAGGTCGTGACCCCCCGGTCAAGACGCCGTGTGGCCTCGAGTCGGATCCCGTGGACCTGCGCCGCCTCGACCATCGCCACCCGGAAGGCGTCATAGTTGAAGTGGTGATCCTTCCCGAGAAAGAACATTTCGCCATCCTTGCTGCGGCGGTTCAGAACGATATGCGCATGTGGATGCGCGCGATCTTGGTGTATTGCAGCAATATAGTCGAATTGCGACCCCTCACCTTGAAAGAACCGCTCGCAGACGGATTCCGTGATCGCGCGCACCTCTTCACCACTGGTGCCGACGGGAAAGGCCATCAGGAGATGCGAGGTATGGCCGAGCTTCGGGCTGTGCCGCTCGCCCCACTGGTTCTCGAAACGCCGTACGACCCGGTCGATCTCGGCCTCGGTCAGGGTCTTCTTGCCATCATGGGTGCCACGGCTGTCGAGGATGTGGCTCGACTTTGTGGTGAGGTAGGTCAGCTGGGCCTTGAGCTGGGCGCCCGTGTGGCACCCACCCTTGGAGATCGGTTTGAAGATGGCCGGCGAGTAGCCTCGCGCTGCCCGGACCATCTGGGCCTTCTTCGACAGCCCCTGCCAGCTGCCCGAGACCCGGCTCCAGTCACGATCGAAGAGGGCGGGCCCGACACCGCGCGCATCACTCCGCGCCATGCTCGGCCACCTGCTCCGCTTGCAGCCGCGCCAGACCAGCGAGCGCCTTGGTGACCTCTAGGTCCAACGCACGGCGCCGACCGCGGAACATCTCCTGAATCTGGTCGGCCATGTCGAAGACGAGCACCGCGAGATCACGGATCTCGGCATGACTGGCGGGGGTGTAGGGCAGACGCTCCCCTTTGAGCTTCGCCTCGTTCAGGCGGCGCGCAACCTGGTTCACGTTGTTGCCGACCCGGTTCAGCGCCGCGCTCATCCCTTTCAGTTCATCTGTCATGCCGTCGTCCGGTCGCAGGAGATCGTCGGCCGCGAGCATCAGGCAGCGCATGGCGTCCGAACGATGCGCGATCCCGCGCCGCGCAAGGGCTGCATCGAAGCCGCGAAGGTCGCGATCAGTGACGCGCATGGTCAGCACACGGGTGCGGCTGTCGTTGGCGGAGACGGCGGAACGACCTCGGCTCAGCACGTTGTAGACAGTCTTGGGTGAGACCTTCAGCGCAGCACTGATCGCACTGACCGAGACGCCTTTCGCCCGCTCCCGGACGATCTGACGGCGCTCCTGATCGGTCAGTCGGCGGGTGCTACTCATGTGAAGTATACGTTCCTATTTCTTGCCAACTTCGTAGAAGCCCGCCTTCTCCCAGCACAAGCGGAGAAGGCATCAAGGGCTTGTGCTCAATGTAGAAAATCGGCCCTAAGGGCCGATTTGACGTCCTTTGTCAAATGCAGCGCGCAAGGCGCTCAATGCAACGCGTCCCGCGTTCCCTGCACCGCGCATCGCGTCCTTTGGGCCGCGTTTTGCGCGCCCCGCATCACGTCTTCTGGCAAGTGTCAGATGGCCCTTGCTGCGCGCATCTTGCGTCGTGCGGGATGCGGCGCGTTTCCTGCGTCGCGCACTATGGCCGATGGAGAATGTCGCGCGTCATCTGGGGACCGCATCGTGCGGACGGGATGACGTCAGGTGTCGACTGCAGCGTGCCTCACGGCGACTGCGCGATGCCCCATGCGCCCCGCATCCCGTCTTCTGCTTGACGCCGTCGCACACGGAGGTTAGCGACGTTAAGCCATCTTTGCTTCGTTTCACTATTTTTGCGAGAGGTCCGCCCCCATGCCGAACGACAATCTCGTGGTGATCGCCGCGATGGCCCGGAAAGGAGGAAGTGGCAAAACCACGCTCTCGCGCGCCCTGATCAGCGCTGCCGTTGCAGCTGGCCGTCGCGTCCTTCTGATCGATACCGACAGCACCGGCGTGCTCGGCACCTGGCACAAGCGGGCTGAAGCCGCGGGCTTGGGATCACCACTCCTGCGCTCCGCGACCGTCGAAAGCGTGGGCGCCGTGGATCGCCGGATCGAGCAGGTCTATGCGGCGGACTCGGCGGATTTCATCTTCATCGACACGGCCGGCGTCGGGGCTGAGTGGTCGGACGGGATCGCCATTCTGGCCGATCACATCGTGACGCCTGTCATGCTTTCGACCTCGGATCTCGATGTCGGCGCGCAGACCGCCGACTGGTTCGATAAACTCCGCGCGCGCGTCGATGACCCAGAAAGCTTGCCGCGCCACCATGTCGTTCTGAACATGGTCGACCCAAAAACCACGCGCGCCGATGCCGCCCTCATCGAGGCGGCGATCGCACGGTTCCCGGTGGTCGAGACCGTGATGATGCGCCGGAATGTCTACAAGGAGATGGACGAAAAGGGCCTCCTGCACGCTGTAGCGTTGCAAAAGCAGGCCGATCCGAGCCCCCTCATGCGCCCCCATGTGCGGCATGTGGTCGAGGCCCTCGAAGAGGCGACCGACATCCTCAACAACATCCTGGCCGCGTGAGGACAGGGTTGTGAGGAAGAAAATCCCGACAATCACACGGCCCGACCCGACTTATGCTGCATCCCTGCGGCCAGAGGTGGAAGGAGACCCGGGCAGGGAAGAGGTTCTGCGCGCTGAGACGATGCCAGAGCCTGTGAGCGTGAAGCCTGCGACAGTGGGAGATGACGTCGCCGCGCCTCAGAGCACGCTGCCTGCGTCCGCGCCTCTGCCCGGACAGGAGATGGCAGCAACGGCGGCGCCTACTGTTATGTCATCGCCAACCCGCCCGCGCCGCAGTCCGGCGACGCGCAAGATCGACATCCGGGTGAACGCGCTGGAACGGCAGGAGGAAGCCCTGATCGACTGTGGCGTCGATCCTGCACATGTCATCCGCGCCGCCCTACGCCGCGCCATAAAGAACTGGAAGCTTTGTTCAGAGTTCGTCCCCCCCTCGGAAGAGCAACGCACGCGGATATCCGAATGGCGCGCTCGCACCTCGCTGGCCGTCGATTCAGACGCTGTGAACGCCCTCCTGCGCGCCCATGACCCGCTCGACGTCCTGAGCAAATGGACACTGATCCGCGGCCAGTTGGAGCCTCAGATCTGGGCCGAAATCGATACGATCCTGGCGGAGCTGGGCGCGGCTCGCGAAACCGATCCAAGAGCCGCAGGTTCCCAATAACCGCTCCAGGACCGGCTATGCCAACGGCCACTTCGGCCCACTCCTTACTAGCCGCCCCTCAGGAACCGCGAGAGGCTGATGCCAAGCCTGATCGCATAGGGCGGGAGTGCCAAGGAATAGTGGCCACAGTTCAATTCCATGACCTGAGGAGAAGCGCCCGCGCGTTGCAGCTGCTGAACGAAAGTTTCCGACAGTTCCGGCAAAACAACCCTGTCCCTCTTGGCCAGAACAATCTGAACCGAGAGGCCCGGCCGCGCCAGGCTGGTGGCATGGGATCCAAGATCAAGAGGCGACCAGGCGCGTCGCAGATCGGAGAGGCCCGCCCTTCCTTCAAGACCAGCCCGAATGTGGCGGGTTGCGGCGCCACTCCAGACCATATCGGCGAGGCTTCCTGCGCAGAGAAGCAGGCTCGCCTTCTGGACCGAATGCTCCTGAGCCGCCACCAGACCCGCCACCCACGACCCAAGACTCATGCCGAGAACCGAGACGCGCCTATAGCCAGCACGCTGCAGGATGCCGATTAGCTGCCGACCGTCCAGGACTGCCTGCCGAACAGACTGCAAGGTCCTGCCGAGGTTCGCGCTGAGCATGTGGTCAGCGAAGGACGCGCCCGGCCGGCTGCGCTCAAGGTGGTAGGGCAGGGCGATCTCGACCACCGCGATCCCCTGCCGCGCGAGGTAGCGTGCAAGCGCCCTATTGCGCGAAGTTGCATTCCAGTGATGGAAGACCACTACCGCATGGTCGAATGAGCCCGCCCGCGTCAGCTTTGCCAGCACAACATCGTTACTGGGAATCCCCGTGGGTGCGCTGGAGGTAAAGTGGATCCATTCGTCTTCGATACTAGCGTCGGCGACGAGCCCAGGCGGCGCGAAGAACCGTTCCGCATCGGAGGTCACCGCCTCTGCCATGACGCAAAATGCATCGAGACCCGCGGCGCTGCTTTCCCCCGAGAACACAAGTTCCGGATCGAGAGCCAGATCGGTCACGTTCTTAACGTCATCGCCCCGCCGCGCACGGCCTTCGTCCCAACGATCGAGCCATCTATAGTACACAGCCGTCACCCCGCTGTTCGTGCCGCCGAAACCTGAATTGTGGATCGACTAGGCCATGGACCGACGCGAGCAGCGCAATGCCGAGGAGGAGCGAAAAGCCGTCAAAGGCTCCTATTGAAAAATAGGTGATCAGCAGAAAGCCGATGACGGCTGACGCCCGTCCGAAAGACGGGATGGATCGGGCGCTCACTCCGATGCGAGCCCTTGCGTACAGGTAAACGGCCGACACAAGCATCACGACGAGAAGGCTGGTATAGTTTGTCGGCGTACGGGTTTCGTCCCAGAGGTATGTTGCACCCGACCCCTCCAGCAATGCCGCCGCATCGAGGGTCAGCCAGGCCAGGATGTCCGGGGTCGAATTGACGATGTACAGGCTCTGAAGCTTCATGCAGATCGCGACCATCAGGGCCGCGATCGTGCAGCGGACCACTGCCCTCATGATCATCGCAGCGGCAGCCTCGAGTTCCTGCGCCGCGCCCGAGCCTTGCCGGGAGGCGGCGACGGTCCGAACGGCCCTGAAATCGTCCAATAGATTGCAAAGCAGGATCAGCCCGGAAACGAGCAGGTAGAAGCACAGGCACATGAACAGATAGGCTGCCGCGGTGAAGGCGATCAACTGGATGGTGCGGATCGGGTTCGGGTCCCCGGTCATCTGCGACCCCCAATCAACTGCATATGCCCCGCCGCCCTCCAATAACGGGAGCAGTCGCACACTGATCCACTGGGCGACACCCGCGAAACCGACACAGATCAGGAAGACCGCCCAGTAGGCATGAGATGAAGCCCCGACGCGCGACAGCCATCCGGGCGTGAGGCGATCCTTGCCTTCCTTCGCCAGGAGATTGCTGCGACAGGCCCCCTTCCAGGTCGTGACCAGGTCGGAGACCAGCCACAGAAAGAGGGGCAGAAAGAGGATGAAGAGAAGGGTCCAGTTGGGCGCCCAAAGGAAGCCGACCTGCTTGGCCACACCGTCTGCGCGCAGATGCCGTACGTCATGGACCGACAGAAAATAGGAAACGAACTGGAGCGCCACCGCCCCCGCAAAGACTGCGGCGGGTAAGTTCAGTACCGATCCTCCGGCAAAAACAGCTTCGGTGGCGCGTGCAAGCCCGAAACGGGCCAAGGACCCGACCTCTTGTGCCGTCTCTGAAGTCAGTGATCGTTGATCGTCTCCCTCCGAGCCCTCGGGCTCGCGGACGGGAGTGCGCCGACGCTCGCGGCGCCCCGCGTTCAGACGCCACTGCGCAGCGCTCAATTCGGCCTGCCAGACGCTCACGCCCTCCGGATCGTCGCAACCAAAGACACGAGCCAGCCATCGGATATTCTGCGCGCTGATGCCCTTTTCGTTGTTCTCAAACCAGAGCTGAACAGTGCGCAGTTCTATGCCCGCTCGATTTTCCTCGATCTGGGAGATTGCGTCCGCAAGGAGTTCCGCGGTCCAAGGACCCTGGGGACATCCATCTTTGTCGACCGGTCGTCCGACCCCGGCAGCGGCCGCCCGTCCGAACACTGTCTTGAAGTCATCGTCATTTCGCTGAGGCAGCTGAAAGAATTTACCGTTTTTAATCAATACCATACACAGTCACATTTCGTAACGTTTCGGATGTCTTCGCAGGAGGCCGTGATCTGCTGACTTGTTGGGAGCATCTAGCGCCAGCAACCATGAGTTGCAACCTGACCTCATCTGAATCGTCATAAGCCTTGTTCGGGAGAAGGGATGGCGACCAGCGATGGCCAGGCGGAAGCAACTCCAACGTCAGCATGATCAGGAGACGGCAGATGGTACAGACGAAGAAGAAGCAACATAGGGCCGGCAACGGCAGCACTACTCGCCTTACCGGTGAACCGATCATGCGCATCCGTTGCAAGAAGACCGACGCGCTGGTGGGCTTCCTTTACCAATGGAACAACGGTGACCTGCAGCCCGCTTGGTTGACCGGAGCCATGGCCGAGGTGCACTACGAGCCGATGATCGAGGCGGCCTGAGACCTGTGACGCGACTGCGGGCGGCTCGATCAGAGGGGGATGGACCATATCTCCTAGGCGCGCCTGATGAACAGAAGCTCGTCCATAAGTCACGATCCTGCCGCTCAATGTGATATAGACAGGAACGCTATGGCTCGTGCCCCGGAACTGGACCCAGCCCGACTGGCCGAGTTTCCCCTTTGACTGCGCCGCCGCCGAACTTCTCGAGCGGCGGTTCCTGCTGTCATCTGGAGAGATCCTTGGCGCCGTCGCCCATGTGACTGTCGACGAGTGCGATCGCTTGCGCATCGAGTTGCTGCGGGAAGAAGCGATACGGACGAGCGTCATCTATCAAAGTTCTGAATCGATCCGCTGGTTTCGATTCAGAAAAGCAATTGGACTTGCCACGCCGCAGAGCGGATTCTGTGCCGGGGAGGACCACCATGGCTCTGGCACATCTGCACCGCATCGACGCTGAGGCCAACATGGCCCGGTTTTACTGCGTCGATATCGCGCCAACACTGTTCGGCGAGGTCTGTGTCCTACGGACTTGGGGCAGGATCGGAACGCGTGGTCGGACAAGTATCGAGACTTGGGAATCTGCTGCCGAGGCAGAGAGGGCAGCAGTCCGGACCCTTCGTCAGAAGGCGCGTCGCGGGTATCTGCTTACCCGCCCAATGCACCGATGAGTTATAGACCTTGCGCCTATCGCTCATGCTTATCCTGAAGACATCGGTCGCGTCCGGTCGTTGAAAACTCAACCCGGAACAGCTATGGTGCTCCAACAGACTACCGGCGGGGAAAATGATGGGCGCACACAAGCAGAGTGTCAGCTTCACGGATGCGGCGTTCAATTTCGCTCGCGAGTTAGTCGAAAGTGGTGAGTATCCGAACATCAGCGCCGCAGTTTCGGGCGAGATGGCACGCGCCCGGGCATCGCGGGAGAGAGAGCGTCTGCTCTTCGAAGCCGAAGTCCAGCGCCGCCTCGCGCTTCCCCTTGATGCCTGGGAACCCGTTCGAACGGGAGCAAGCATCACGTCAGGCGCGCGTACACATCTTGCCCGACTTGCAAAGGCCGCCGGTGGCACCGCTACCTGATGCGCGTCGTTCGACATCCTTTGGTCGACCAAGACCTTGCCGCTTTGGTTGATCACATCGTCGAAGTGACCGGCGGAGACTTCGACGCCGCCGGCAAGCGGCTTGATGAGGTCGACGACCTTGTTGCCAGCATCTCTGCCAACCCGGCGTCAGGCGTTCGCTTGGCGCCACCGCTGGACGGATGGCTGGTCCGCCATGGCGGCCTAGGCCATCGCCTTACCATCGTGTTTCGAGCAGATCTCACCCAGAACTGCGTCTTTGTCGCTCTCGTTGCCTTCGGCGGGCAGGACTGGATGACCGAAGGCAAGACGAGGAAGTCCTTCAGCGGATGACCGAGGTGTGCCGCCGCCGGAGGGGCCTGTCTGACAGTTCTACTTTGCGGTGAGGACGGCATCAATCGCATAAGACGTATCTGCCGCCGGATGCGCTTTTCATTTACGGCATGACCCTCGTTCTGCTCGTGCCATGTCATCTGTCGGACGCCGTAAAATGGTGCGTCAAGGAGATGTTTGTCGATCAACAGCATCAGACCCAAGTTCGTCACCGTCTCGCACCGCGCGTGCAATAGAACGACTACCTCGAGATCGACAGCAACCGGCACTGCGCTCCGACCGACAGCTTGGGATGGGTCCGTTCGATCACGCTTCGCCTCACTTCCCGGTCCAGGGCTTGAGCTTTGGTGACAAGAAATCGTCGGCCACAGCCAACTCTCCGATCTTGGCATGCAGGTTCACCAAGCAATGCACCCCAAGGAATTGAACAGTCCCAAGATGGAATCGCAAGGCAGGAACGAGCGCAGAAGCCAAGACTACAACTGGCACTCAATTGATCAGGATTTGGCACATTGCGGCCAGTGGGCGGACTTGCCGCCCAGCCCTCAGAACCCGCCCTTGCGGTGCCAGGCCCAGGCGTCGGCGATCATCTGCGGCAGGGTCGAGCGTTCGGGCCGCCAGCCCAGTTCCTCGACCGCCCGGCGCGAGCCCGAGACCAGCCGCGCCGCATCGCCCGGCCGCCGGTCGCCCTGCACCACCGGCACCGGCAGGTTGGTGACGTGGCGGGCGTGGGCGATGACCTCGCGCACCGAAAACCCCTTGCCCGACCCCAGGCAGAACACCCGGCTGCCCTTGCCCCCCGCCAGCCATTCCAGACCCTGCACATGGGCGCGCGCCAGGTCGCTGACATGGACATAGTCGCGGATGCAGGTGCCGTCGGGGGTGGGATAGTCGTTGCCGAAGACGGTCAGGGCCGGGCGCTGACCGTCGATGGCCTGCAGCATCAGCGGGATCAGATGGGTTTCGGGCTCATGCGCCTCACCCACCTCGCCCTCGGGGTCGGCGCCGGCCACGTTGAAATAGCGGAAGATCACATGCTCCAGCCCGTCGCTGGCGGCGAAATCGCGCAGCATGTCCTCGATGGCGCGTTTCGAGGCGCCATAGGCGTTGATCGGGGCCTGGGGGCTGTCTTCGTCCAGCACCACCCCGTCCTGATCGCCATAGGTGGCGCAGGTCGAGGAAAAGATGAAGCGCCGGCAGTCCGCGGCCAGCGCCGCCTCGATCAGGTTCAGCGCGCCGGTGACGTTGACGCGCCAGTAAAGCCCGGGCTGGCGCATCGCCTCGCCCACCAGCGAAAGGGCGGCGAAATGCATCACCGCCACCGGGCGGTGGGCGGCAAAGACCTCGGCCAGGCGGTCGCGGTCCAGCAGGTCGCCCTGTTCCAGCGGGCCGAACTTCACCGCCGCGGCATGGCCGGTGGAAAGATTGTCATAGGTGACGGGCAGATAGCCCGCGGCCTTCAGCGCCTTGCAGGCATGGGCGCCGATATAGCCCGCCCCGCCGGTGACCAGAACGCGTTCGGCCGTCATGGTCAGGCCCCCTCTTTCACTGCGGCCAGCCGTTCGATCAGCGCGGCCAGCGTGGCGGCGCGGCGGTCGAAGGTATGGGCGGCCAGAACGATGTCGCGCGCCCGCGCCGCCCGGGCCAGCCAGGGCGCGGGGTCGGCCAGCGCTGCGCGCACGGGGCCGGTGAACTCATCGGCGGTGGCGGCGGTGGCCACGCTGTCGCCGAAGACCTCGGCCAGGCCGGCGACCGGATCGGTGATCACCGGCGTGCCCATCGCCCCGCCGTCAAACAGCTGCTTCGACAGGAAGCCGTTGTCGTGCATGCTGTCCCAGTGGTCAGTCAGCAGGAACAGTTGGCCGGCGTAATGCCCCGGCAGGTCGCGGTTGGCGATCGAGGTGGCGCACACCATGCCTTCGGGCAGGATAAGCACGAAGCGCCCGCCAGAAGTCGCTCGGCCAGGAACGTCGGCGAAGACCGTCAAGTTGGTCACGGACGGCGGGTCAAAGTGCAGGCGGAAACGCAGGTAGGTTAGCCTTGCCTCCGACGCTCCGGGAGCAAAGCTTACGGCATAGCCACGCCGCCCCAGCGGCGAGGGAGTGGCGATTTCGGCCTGCTGCTTGCCCAGCATGTCGTTCAGACCCATGGGCACGGCCTCGCGGATATCGTAAATCGTGCGGCTCTCAAGCATCTGACCCGTCAATTGTTCCACCGCCAGATAGGCGCATCCGCTCCGAAGGGCCAAAGGTCGGTCACGGGCAAGACGCCGCCAAAAAAGACTGAATCTGAGGTCATTCAAAGTCTTTCTGGCGGGGAGCCAGCATCCGTGCTCTTGCCGGTACCCGGCCTGCTTTACCTTACATTGACCGATTGAGCATCTTCAACCCGTTAGTCCGACGTCCATCCCTCCGTCGCTTCACGGTGGTTCGATTGCGCCCTCAGGCAGATCTTTCTTTTGGCAAAGCGTTCGAGCAAAGTTACAGACCTTACCGTGAACAAAACACGCATCCAGCGACCGGTACGCCCCATGCCAGCAAGACCGGTCCATCCGAAACCCGACACCAGCAGATCGACTGAGCGCCGCGATGCCTATCCTTTTTCTGCTCGGCAGATTGCTGCATTTAGGCCTGAACGCGCTCTTCACAAATTCGGTCCACCCGAGATCGATGAAGATCGATCAGCGGGCACCGCTCACATCCCAAGTCTGGACTTTTTGCCACCAAACCGCGGCGGCGTTCGCTGCCAAGCTCACCGCAATAGCGATCGGTTTCGCGCACTTGCGCTGCTGCGCTGATCGCCCATTGCTCTGACAGCGCAACCGCGCCAAATTCAATCAAGGGCTTGGGTCTCAGCCGGAAGAGGATCGGGGGTTGCGGCACGGGCGTTGTTGCGCAAGTCAGGCTTGAGGCAGGATGGGCCCTTTCCCCGCCATCATCAGCTCACGCGAAGGTCTCGGTGGCGGCGAGGGCTGAGAAGCGGTTCGTGAGTGGGAGGCAGATGTGAATTTCGCTGTCTGGAAGCCTTGCGGCGATGCGCTCGCCGACGGCCTTAAGGCAGCGCATCTTCGCATCGATCTGGCTTCGGACATAGTATCATATGCAGTGCTTCCAGAATGCCCGGCCGTGGTGCCGGGTGGCGCGCAGACTTGATTTCCCGCGATCGCCGCTGGGCAATCCTCTTTTCAGGGTCGCCCGTTCTTGCGGATAGGCATGATCGCGGTGGCCAGGCGGTGGATGATGGCGGTCTGGCGTCGTCGCGTGTAACAGGCGCCATCGGCGGTCACGATGTCGATCTCTTCCCCCCGGGGATCAGGTCGCTAAGCTCCGGCAAGACCTGACTGTCACCAGCACGACTGGGGGTGAACTTCACGGCGCAGATGTCGGAGATGGCCGTTTCCATGACCAGATGGACCTTGCACCACCGACGGCGGCCTAAACGCTATGTTTGCGCGCCCGCCACTTGCCATCGCCCAGAAACTTGATACCGGTGCCGTCAACGAGCAGGTTCATGGGGCCGTCGTCTGCCGCAAAGGCATCTTGAACCGAGCCTTGATCGTGAGGTGACGCGAGCCAGGTCATCTACTTGTCCAGCCAGATCAGCAAAGAGCCTCGATTCTTCAGTGAGGCGGTGTAGCCGGACCTGTTCATAGTGCGGTAGCGGCCAAGTGATGGCTTGTTCATGCCGCATGTCTAACCGCATGGATTCACGATGTGAATCCTTTGACACCAGAGTCATGCTACGACGCCACGGCACGGCACGCTGATCGCATATATAAAGCCCTTGCCAACTTCTCTAGACTTGTCTGTTCCCCTTGGCATGCGGTAAGTGCGGCGCGGCATGAGCCTTTAATCCTTCAACCATTGAATCCAAGAGCAAAATGTCCAGCCTTCTATCGCCAAATCCATCGCCTGAGTTCCTTTCTAATACGCTGAAGCAGCAGAGTTAATTCCATGTGTGGTATCGTTGGCATCCTCAGCCACCAAGAAGTGGCGCGGCTTCTGGTTGACACGCTGAAGCGGCTGGAATATCGCGGCTATGACAGCGCCGGCATCGCCACGGTGAACGCCGGCCGGCTGGACCGCCGCCGCGCGGTGGGCAAGCTGGTCAAACTCTCGGACCTTCTGGTGCATGAGCCGCTGGCCGGCAAGGCCGGCATCGGCCACACCCGCTGGGCCACCCATGGCGGGCCCGAGGTGAAGAACGCCCACCCCCACCGCGCCGGCCCCGTCGCCGTGGTGCATAACGGCATCATCGAGAATTTCCGCGAGCTGCGCGAAGAGCTTGCGGCCGATGGCTATGTTCAGGAATCCGACACCGATACCGAAGCCGTGGCCCTGCTGGTCCGGCGCGAGATGGACCGTGGCGCCAGCCCCGCCGATGCCGCCGCCGCCACGCTGCGGCGGCTGAAAGGCGCCTTCGCGCTGTGCTTCCTGTTCGACGGCGAGGAAGACCTACTGATCGCCGCCCGCAAGGGCAGCCCGCTGGCCATCGGCCATGGCAAGGGTGAGATGTTTGTGGGCTCGGACGCCATCGCGCTGGCGCCGATGACCGACCGCATCACCTATCTGGAAGAAGGCGACTGGGCCGTGGTCACCCGCAAGGACGTGGTGATCCGCGATGCCGAGGGGCGGCTGGCCAACCGGGCCGAGAGCCGCATCCAGATCGACGCCACCCGCATCGAGAAGGCCGGCTACCGCCACTTCATGGCCAAGGAAATCGCCGAACAGCCGGTGGTCATCGCCGATGCCCTGCGCCACTATCTGCCGCGCGGGCGGCTGAACCTGCCCGAAGGCGTGGATTTCGCCGGGGTGGACCGGCTGGCGCTGGTGGCCTGCGGCACGGCAAGCTATGCCTGCCACGTTGCGAAATACTGGTTCGAGCAGATCGCCGGCCTGCCCTGCGACATCGACATCGCGTCCGAGTTCCGCTACCGCGACCCCGTCCTGTCGCCCGACAGCTGGGCGGTTTTCGTCAGCCAGTCGGGCGAGACGGCTGACACGCTGGCCGCGCTGCGCCATGCCAAGGAACAGGTGGCCAAGGTGGTGGCCGTGGTGAACGTGCCCACCTCCTCCATCGCGCGCGAATCCGATCTGGCGCTGCCGATCCTTGCCGGGGTCGAGGTGGGCGTGGCCTCGACCAAGGCCTTCACCTGCCAGCTGACGGTGCTGTTCCTGATGGCGGTGAAGGCGGGGTTGGACCGCGGCCGGCTGACTGCCGAAGGTGCTGCGGCCCATCTGGAGGCGCTGGCCACCCTGCCCGGCCTGATGAACCACGCGCTTGGCCTGTCGCCGGAAATCGCCGCCATCGCCGAAAAGCTGGCCGAGGCGCAGGACATCCTCTTCCTGGGCCGGGGGCCGATGTTCCCGCTGGCGCTGGAAGGCGCGCTGAAACTGAAGGAAATCAGCTATATCCACGCCGAGGGTTATGCTTCGGGCGAGCTGAAGCACGGCCCCATCGCCCTGATCGACAACCGGGTGCCGGTGATTGTGCTGGCGCCCCATGACCATCTGTTCGAAAAGACCGTCTCGAACATGCAGGAGGTGATGGCGCGGCACGGCAAGGTGCTGCTTCTGTCCGATGCGCGCGGCGTGGCCGAGGCCGGGGCGGGCTGCTGGCAGGTGCTGACCCTGCCCGAGGTCGCCCCGCAGCTGGCGCCGATCCTTTATTCGCTGCCGGCGCAGCTTCTGGCCTATCACACCGCCATCGCCAAGGGCACCGATGTGGACCAGCCCCGCAATCTGGCGAAATCGGTGACGGTGGAGTGAGCGGCCTGCCGATCTTCCGTCAGGAATGGACGGGGACCGACGGGTTGCCGGCCCTGACCGATATCCGCGCCAGCCTGACCGGCGACGGCGGGCTGTATCTGGAACGGCAGGACATCGGCGGCACCGCCCGCGACAGCTGGGGCGATGCCGATGCCGAGTTCTGGATGACCTTGGCCCCCGGCGATCTGCGCCGCGCGCTGGTCGCGGTCCTGCGCGACGGCTTCAACCGTCCGGGGCCGTTAAGCTGGGCCGGCCTGGCCGCCCTTCTGGCGGCCGAGGGCATCGACACAAAGCAAGGCTCATGGACATGACCGACCTGACCACCGATCTGACCGGGGCGCTGGCTGTATTGACCCAGTGAAAATCTGCTCGTGCTACAAAGGAGAAGGTAGCGATGAGTGTGACGATGGGAGACAGCGTCAAACGGTGGACGGCAAAGCGTTAGTCGGTGCTGGTGGTCGAGATCATCCAAGGCAAGCCGATGGTGGAGAAGGCCTCTCGGGCCTTTGACATTTCGCCTTCGAAGGTCGAGGGCTGGGCCGATGATGCCAAGCGGGGCATGGAGAATGCGTTGCGGGCGAACGCGCTGGAGATCCGTGAGCAATACGAGGATCAGCCGAAGGACCTGCAGGAAACCAATGGCGAACGAACGCAGGTCGACAGACCTTTGCCGGGTCTGAGCCAGGCGCAACGGCTGGACCTCGCTGGCCCTGGTGATCGACTGCCATACCCGCGAACGGCCGGGCTGGCATCTATCGCGATCCGGCAAGGCCACGACCGCCGCCAGCGCCTTGGAGCATGCCCTGATCAACTGGTTCAGCACTTTGGGCAAGGCTGCTTCGCGAGTTCCTGTTGAGGTCAGATAATGGCCTTGTCTTCACCAGTCGCCACAACACCGCGCTGGTCCGCAGCTACTGCCTGAAGCATGAGCCAATCACGCCACACTGCCCGCAGCAGAACAGCATGGTCGAGGGTGTCATCCGGACGCTGAAGGAACAGTGCATCAATCGCCAGCGCTTCGACAACTTCCAGCACGCAACGCGCGCAATCGGCGACTGGATCAGCTTTTATAACCGCCGCCGCCTGCATCAGGCGCTGGACATGAAAACCCCGCTGAGGCATTCGCTCCAGGGGCTTAACCTGTGCAGATTCCGCTGCATCGATACAATGACGTCGCCGCCGGGCCTGGGAGGCTAGGTGTTCAGTCCCGGCTTCCAGTGGATCGGGTCGAGGACGAATCGATCCGGCTCGGATGTCCAGATTTTGCAGATGTAGTCATAGGGCGTGAGGCCACTGAGCGTCTTCAGTCTGCGTGCAAAGTTGTAGGCTGCCAATAAGTCGGCGAGATGGGTTCGGAGCTGATCGTGGCTGTCGTAATGGAACCGTTTGACCGTCGCGTCCTTGAGGATTCGATTTATCCGTTCGACCTGGCCGATGATCCGTAAGCGTCCGGCCTGACCGCTCTGCCGCGACGTGAGAGTGCAGGATAGTGTCCACGATCGATAATGGACACTATGGTGGTGGCGTGGCTCGTCGGACGAAGCGGCTTTGGACGGATGAAGAGAAGCGGTCGATCTGCTTCCAGACGACCACGCCGGGTGTGTCGGTGGCCCAAGTGGCTCGCCGTTACGCGATGAATGCGAACCTGATCTTCACCTGGCTGCGCGATCCGCGCTTTGCGCCCGATCCCGGCTCGGCTCCGGTGCCGCCAGAGGAGGCGTGCTTCCTGCCCGTCGAGATTATTGCGGAGACCAGTTCTTCGGTCGAAGCCCCAGCCACCGAGAACTACATCGAGATCGAACTTGCTGGCGGCCATCGGATGCGGATCAGCGGCAGCTACGATCCGGAAGCCCTGGCCCGGTTGATCCGAGGGCTGACGGCGTGATCCCGGTTCCAGCCAACACGCGGATCTGGCTGTCGGCGGGCTTCACCGACATGCGCAAGGGTTTTGCGGCCTTGGCGGTCCAGGCCGAGGGCGTGCTGAAGCAGGACCCCTTCGCGGGGCATCTCTTCGTATTCAGGGGGCGCCGAGGTGACCTCGTGAAGGTCATTTGGTGGGATGGCCAAGGTGCCTGCATGTTCATGAAGCGATTGGAGCGTGGTTGCTTCGTCTGGCCTGCGGCCACAGAAGGGAAGGTAGCGCTGACGCCTGCGCAACTGTCGATGCTCTTGGAGGGGATCGACTGGCGGGCACCGGAACGGACGTGGAGACCTCTGGCAGCGGGATAATCGACCGCGCCACGAGTGAGGGATTCCCACAGGTAATACAGTGGGATAAGCTCGCCATATGCTCGAACAGAACCCAATTCTGCCGGACGATCCCGAGGAGCTGCGCGGCTTCACCGCACGGCTTTTGGCGGAGGTCAAGGCGCAGGCGATCCTGATCGAGAAGCTGCGACATCAGCTGGCAGGGCACAGGGCGCACCGGTTCGGGGCCTCGTCCGAGACGGCAGAGCAACTCCAGTTGGCACTTGAGACCAGCGAGATCGCCGCCGCCGCGATGACGGCACGAATGAAGCTGCCGGACATCGAAGAGAAGGACAAACCGAAGCGCCGCCCGATCCCGGACCACATTCCCCGGATGGAGGTCGAACTGACCCCGAGCCCCGAGGCCTGTGCCGATTGCGGCGGCCGCCTGCGCCGGATCGGCGAGGATGTGACGGAAGAGCTGGAGTATGTGCCGGGCCGCTTCATTGTGAACCGGATCGTCCGTCCTCGGCTGACCTGCTCGTGCTGTGAACGCTTTGTGCAAGCCTCGCTGCCCTCGCGCCCTATCGAGCGCGGCCGCCCAGGGCCAGGCCTGCTCGCCCACGTGCTGGTTAGCAAATATGCCGACCATCTTCCCCTGTATCGCCAGTGAGCTGCTGCCGGTTTCGTGGACACGAAGATAAGATCGTGACCCAGGAACTGGAGAGTGGATATGACAAGACGAAAGTTCAGCCGCGAGTTCAAGATCGAGGCCGTGCGGCTGGTGACGGACCGGGGCGTTGCGGTGG
>JACZKY010017955.1_pt1 | contig 38659 bp, 34 predicted proteins | sample 8237611 | NCBI WGS metagenome assembly JACZKY01 (sample SAMN16148055, study PRJNA663545) | marine sediment metagenome | biome: sediments and biomass from bioreactor inoculated with such sediments; feature: coastal sediments; material: methane- and iron-fed bioreactor; isolation source: Bothnian...
AGATAACCGGGATCGTGACCAACTTCTACTCGGTGGCCGACGCCCGCCCGCGCTTTCAGAAGGGAGAGGGAGGCGGCGAGAAGTTCGACATCGACTCCGTCTTCCCGAAGACGCTGGATCAGTTCCCCTACATCCTCGCCACCAAGGGAGGCCCGCGGTCGAGCCCGCCGCGCGACCCGAACCAGGCGCGGTGCTCGCCCAGCTGACCCAGCGCTACGGCCGCGGCGACCTCGACGGCTTTATGGCGCTCTTCGACCCGGCGGCGCGCAATGAAACCGGCGGCCGCGCCAAGATCCGCAGCGACTACGCCGACCTGTTCGCCACCACCCAGAGTCGCAACCTCGCCATCTCGGGCGTCAACTGGGTAGAACGCAACGGCATCTGGAACGGCCAGGGAAGCTTCCAGGTGACGGTGCAGCGGCGCGACGAGAACGCGGTGCGGCGCTACACCGGCGTGATCCGGCTCGAGGTTGCCGCTGATGGCACGCGGCCGCTGATTCGCGGCATCTTCCACAACGTCACCGGCCAAAGCGTCGAGGAGCGCTAGCGGGCATGACTGCCGACCCTGCGGTCGTGGCTGTTGCGCCCCCGCCTCAAGTCGCGCCCGAGCGGCCGCGCTTCGGACTGCGCGGCATCACCCTGCTGGCCCTGGTCGCCGCGCTGGCAGGGCCGGTGGTGGTGGTCAACGTGAGCGATTACTTCGCCCAGGAAGAAACCACAGCAGGGGCGCACCAGGCGCTGGCCTGGAGCGACCGTAACCCGACGGCGCGCACCGCCCTGGCCCTGGCAGTGGTTGCCGGAGAGTCGCGCGCGGAAACGCTGGCGCGCCTGCGCTCTGCCGCGGCGGTCCAACCCGCCGAGGGTCGGCTCTACGCGGCGCTCGCCCTGCAGGCCGAGGGGCAAGACGCCCCGGCGCTGGCCGCCGGAGCGATGCAGGCGGCGACCACGCTGGCGCCCCAGCGCACCGACGTGAGCCTCACCGCCCTGGCCTTCTGGATGCGCCACGACGACGTGCTGCGAGCGCTGCAGGCGGGCGGCGTCGCGCTCACCCGCGCGCCTGAGCTCGCGCCGAAACTCTACCCCGTGTTCCTGGGGCTGATGGCCTCGCCGCAGTCCGACGCCGCGTTTCGTGCCGTGCTTGCCCAGCCGCTGCCGTGGTGGCCCGGGTTCTTCCGCTATGTTGCGGAGCGGGCGCCCCACGCCGAAGTGTTGCGGGTGCTGCGCTCGCTGCAGACGAGTGGCCCCAACGTCTTCGACGAGGCCCAATTGCGGGTCTATCTCGAGCGCCTGCTCCACGACGGCAAGTGGCTGGAAGCCTACTTCGTGTGGCTCGATTCACTGCCACCCGCGAGCGCCGGGTTCTCCAGCGAACTTTACAACGGTGGTTTCGAGGAGCCCACCCGCAACCTCGGCTTCGAGTGGACCGACCAGCCGCTCAATGGCGTGCTGGTGGGCTTCGACCCCACCTACGGCACCACCGGGTCGCGGGCCCTGCATGTGGTGTTCCAGGGCCTGCCGGCGCGCTGGCGGCACTTCAACCAGTACCTGATGCTCGCGCCCGGCGATTACCATTTGCGTGGCCGGGTGCGGGTCGACAGCCTGCAGGCGGAGCGCGGTGTGCGTTGGCAGATCCGGTGCATCGGCAGCACCGAGCCCTTCGCGGTCAGCGATCGTTTCAAGGGTTCCGAGCCCTGGCGTCACTTCAGTGTGTCATTCACGGTACCGGCCCGCGGCTGCGCCGCGCAGGACCTGCGCCTGATGCTGGTCGGGGCAGCGCAACTCGATTACGTCGCCAGCGGCCAGATCTGGTTCGACGACCTCGCGGTGGTCCGGCAGTGAACGTCGTCGCTTGCCCGGCGAACGACCTGCCGCGGTTCGCAGGATTGACGGGGGCCTCGCGATTGACTACCTTGTGCCGCTATAGCTGTGCCCTTGCACCGGGCGCCGTCCTCTTCCAAAGCCCTTGGAGTTTGTCTGCATGAAGCTGAAGATTCCCACCCTCATGCTTGCGATCGCGTTGGGTGGCGCGACCGGCGCGCAAGCGGCCGAAAAAATCGTGCTGGCCTCACTTGGTGAGGTTAGCGGCAAGGTCATGATCAACCAGGGTCGAGGCTTTGTCGCAGCGCGCGCGGGCATGGACGTGAGCGTCGGCGACCGCCTGATTGCGCTTGACGGCGCCAGCGCGCAGGTGGTCTACAAGGACGGCTGCGTCACTCAGCTGAAGGAACGCAACCTGCTGCCGGTAGGCGCCAAGGGCTGCGCCACCCAGCCTCTGAACCCCAGCGCCGAGGTGGTCAAGCTCGCGCAGGCGATCGGCGCCGGCGGCCCGAAGCCGGACACTCCGCCGACCGACAAGCCGCCGCCGGCGCCCGCGCCCGTGGCCAAAGAGGGCATGTCCGGCGGGCTGATCGCCGGCGTCGCCGTGCTCGGATTAGCGGCAATGGCCGGTGGTGGTGGTGGTGGTGGTGATTCCACCCCGATCAGCCAGCGCTAGCAGACGCTACAGCGCCACGCCAATTCCCTGGGAACCTCGCCGATGAGCCGCAGTCCCAGCTCCGGCGCGGCGCTTTCCTTTCCCTTGCTGGTCGCTGCGCTGCTCATCGTGGCGCCGCTCTTTCGCGCCGGCAACCGCCCGCTGCCGCTGCTCGCACTCGAGTTCTTCGCGCTGGCGGTGTTCGCCGCTTTTGCGCTGCAGCGCATCGCGCCGTGGGCCGGGCTCGGCATTGCTGAGCGCATTGCGCTGATCCTGCTGCCGGCGATTCCGCTGCTCGCTCTCATCCCGCTGCCGGCATCGTGGTGGGCGGCCTTGCCGGGGCACGCGCTCTACGCCGATGCGCTCACGCTCATCGGCGACACCGCCGCCTGGCGCGGCGCCTCGCTGGTGCCGTGGAGCACCCAGGCGAGCGGACTCGCGCTGCTGCCGGTGCTGGCGGTGTTCCTGGCCACGCGGGCGTGCTCGGAACGCCAGCGCGCCCGCCTGGTATTCCTGGTGCTGGCCCTGGCTACGCTCCAGGCGCTCCTCGGGCTGGTTCAGTACGGCACCCAGGATCCGCTGCTTTTTCTGGGCATGGAGCCGGCGGCCAGCGCAGTGGGCACTTACCCCAACCGTAACCATTTCGCCGGACTGTTCGAGATGGCGTTCCCCTTGGCGGCGGCCTTGTTCGCGGCCAACTTCGGCCACGACCCGCAGGCGCAGCGCCGTTATCACGGCCATGGTTTGCGCGCGGTGTTCGCATCGCTCGGTTCGGCGCAGGTCAATCGCTACCTGGTTTTCATGCTGTTGCTGGTGCTGTTTGGCGTGGCGGTGGTGTTCTCGCGCTCGCGCACCGGCATTACGCTGCTGATCGTGGGCATCGTGGTCAGCGCGCTCGCCTTCGCGCCGCGCCTGGGCGGCAAGCAGAGCCTGCGCACCTTGGGCGGGGTGATGGTGCTGCTGGTTGCCTGCGCCACCGCCATCGGGCTGGTGCCGGTGCTCGAGCGCTTCACCCAGGTCGACCCGATCGCTGATTCCCGCTGGAGCATCGCCCAGGCCACGATCAACGGCATCGGCACCTTCTTCCCGCTGGGCGCGGGGCAGGGGACCTTCCCCGAGGTGTTCCGGCGCTTCCATCCGGGCGACGTGCCGCTCTTTGTCAACAGCGCCCACAACGACTACCTCGAGTGGCTGTTCGATGGCGGCGCTCTGGCGGGGCTCGCCATCGTGCTGGTGGCGGTGCTGATCGTGCTGCGTGTGGTGCGCACCGCGCGCATGGATGGCTGGCCGCGCGATCGCTACCTGCGCATCGGCGCGGCGATCGGCATCGGGCTGATCGCGCTCCACAGCATGGTCGACTACAACCTACGCATTCCCGCCAACGCGATCCTGTTCGCCTTCCTGATGGGACTGCTGTTCGCGCCGGAAGCGGCGCTCGGCGCAGCAGGGGCGAGCCGGCGCAACGGCTGGGGAGCCAAGTCAGGGGGCGACGGGGGCGACGCCGCTGCGGCAGCTGCTGAACCAGCCACACCCTCAAATATTCCCGCCGGCGTGCCGTCCTCAGCCACGCACGCGCCAGATCTCACCCCGGCGGCGCCCAATCCGTTCGCGCTCTAGGTGCAACCGTTCGTCACTCACCGGAATTTATGAGGCGTTTGCCCTTGACGCCGACCCCGAGGTGCGCTTGAATTTGCGTTCAATGACTGAACGCAAGATCTCAACCGAAGTCGCCGCCAGCGAGACCCACCTGCAGCTGCTGCGCCTGCTCGAAGCCAACCCGGCGCTTTCGCAGCGCGAGCTGGCGCAGGAGCTGGGCATTAGCGTGGGCAAGATCAACTACTGCGTCAACGCGCTGCTGGCCAAGGGCTGGATCAAGGCGCGTAACTTCAAGAACAGCCGCAACAAGCTCGCCTACGCCTACCTGCTCACCCCCAGCGGCATCGAGCGGAAGGCCGCGCTCACGGTGAACTTCCTGCGCCGCAAGATCGAGGAATATCAACGGCTGCACCAGGAGATCGCGCAATTGCGCGCCGAGGCCGGGCCGGACGCGGCCCTCGAAGAGGCTGCCGACGCGAGCCCAGTCGGCACCATCCCCAAGCGCCGCAGCACCGACCAGTCTGCCGGGAGAGCAAAGTGAGTGCCCACTGGTACGCGGTCTTTTGCAAACCGCGCGGCGAAGCCACCGCCGAAGCCAACCTCCTGCGCCAGGGTTACAACGTCTACCTGCCGCGCCTGGTGAGCGAGCGCCGCAAGGCCGGCAAATGGGTGGCCAGCACCGAGCCATTGTTCCCGCGCTACCTGTTCCTCCAGCCCCGCGACGCGACCCACAGCCTTGCTCCGGTGCGCTCCACGCTGGGTGTCACCGGACTGGTGCGCTTCGGCGTCCAGCCGGCCGTGGTGCCGGCGACGCTGATCGAGGAATTGCGCGCTTGCGAGGCCGCGGCCAGCGGGGAGCAAGCCGCGAGCGGTGTTGGCGGGCAACAGACCCGGCGCGAGCTCTTCGCGCCCGGGGTGCAGGTGAAATTCATGACCGGCCCGTTCGCGGGCCTCGAGGGCATCTTCAGCAAGGCGAGCGGCGCGCAGCGCGCGCTCGTGCTGCTGGAGTTGCTCGGCGGGATGCAGCAAGTCAGCGTCGAGCGCGACTGGATCGTGCCGGCGGCGGCCTGAGGCAGCAGTTGGCAGGCGGCAGGTAGGAAAGAGCAAGCAGTAGGCAGTAGGCAGCATTGAGTACCGCGCAGCACCCGTCGGCCAAGCCCCAAAGGCACCTGGCACGGCGGTAGCGTGCTTGAAAAGGCCACTTATGAACTCGATCACCCCTATCATTCTGTGCGGCGGCTCCGGCACACGGCTGTGGCCGATTAGCCGCAAGAGCTTCCCCAAGCAGTTCGTGCCGCTCATCGGCGGCAAGAGCCTGCTGCAGTTAACCATCGAGCGCGTTGCCGGGCTGGGCAACGAGGTGGTCACCGTGGCGGCCGACGAGCACCGTTTCCTCGTCACCGAGGCCCTAGAGGCCGCCGGCGCGCATGGGCCGCTGCTGCTCGAGCCGGCGGCCCGCAACACGGCGGCCGCGATGGCGCTAGCCGCATTGCACGCCAAGGCCGGCGGCAACGCCGACGGGCTGCTGCTCTTCTGCCCATCCGATCACCACGTTCCCGACGCCGCGGCCTTCGCGGCCACCGCGCGGCAGGGCATCGCAGCCGCCGAGGCCGGCGCGATCGTCACCTTCGGCGTGGTGCCGGGGTTCCCGAGCACCGCCTACGGCTACATCGAGCAGGGCGCCGCGCGCCCCGACGGCAGCCGCCGCGTGGCGCGCTTCATCGAGAAGCCCGAAGCGGAGCAAGCCGCGGCACTGATCCTATCGGGCGATGTGCTGTGGAACGCCGGGATCTTCCTCACCCGCGCCGACACCCTGCTAAATGCGCTGGCGCAGCACGCCCCCGACATCCTCGCCAGCTGCGAGCGGGCCTTGGCGGGCGCTAAAGAAGAGAACGCCACCAACGGCCACCTCTTCATTCGGCCGGACGCGACTGAGTTCAAGGCGTGCCGCTCGCAGAGCATCGACTACGCGGTGATGGAACCCCACGACGATGTCGCCGTGGTGCCGTTCTCCGGGCAGTGGAGCGACGTCGGCAGCTGGAATGCCATCGCCGAGCTCTCGCCGGCGGATGCCGAGGGCAACCGCATCCACGGCCAGGGCGTGGCGCACGGCGCGCAGAACACCTACATCTACGCCCCGCACCGCCCGGTGGTGGCGCTCGGCACCCAGGACCTGCTGATCATCGACACCCCCGACGCCGTGCTGGTGGCGCACCGCGACCACGCTGAACAGGTGAAGGACGTGGTCGCCCGGCTCGAGGCCGAGCACGTTGAACAGGCCACCGCGCATCGGCGCGTGGCGCGCCCCTGGGGTTGGTACGACAGCCTTGAGAACGGACCCCGCTTCCAGGTGAAGCGCATCGGGGTCAAGCCCGGCGCGTCGCTCAGCCTGCAGAAGCATCACCACCGCGCCGAGCACTGGGTGGTGGTGAGGGGCACGGCGGAGGTGACCCGCGGTACCGAAGTGTTTCTGCTCAGCGAAAACGAGTCCACCTACATCCCCATCGGCGAACTGCATCGCCTGCACAACCCCGGCAAGATGGAGCTGGAGATGATCGAGGTGCAGTCGGGAAGCTATCTCGGGGAAGACGACATCGTGCGGGTGGTGGATGCGTATGGGCGGCTAGGGGTCTACGGGAACCGCTAAGATTAGACTTGACGCCGGACGCTGCGAATCTGGTTGATGCGCGCTACAACCAGATCACCAGCTAACCAGCGGTGATTTTCAGCTGCGTCGGGGTCAACCCCTATTACCTCACGCACAAGGCGTAGCCCATCGGCTATCACACCGAGATCGTGCTCGCCGGCCGGAGGCTCAACGACCGCATGGGCGCCTATGTGGTCACCCAGCTGGTGAAGGCCATGACCAAGCGCCGGATCATGGTCGATGGCGCGCGGGTGCTGGTGATGTGGTTCACCTTCAAGGAGAGCTGCCCGGACCTGCGCAACACCCGGGTGGTGGACATCGTGCATGAGCTAAAGGGCTACGGCGTCAAGGCAGATGTGCACGACCCGTGGGTGTCGGCCGAAGAGGCCAAGCACTAATGCGGTCTCGATATGGTGGCTCGACCCAGGCGCGGCAGCTACGACGCGGTCGTGCTGGCGGTGGCGCACGACCAGTTCAAGGCGATGGGCGAGGCGAAGATCAGGGCGCTCGGCAAGAAGGCGGACGTGCTCTACGACATGAAAGTACCTGTTGCCCGCGGGGCAGAGTGATCTGCGGCTGCGGGAGCTAGCAGATGGGGGTTCAAGGCAATGGGGCACGCCATGCTCAGCCGCCCGGACAAGTTGCAGGGAAACACCGATTTTCGGATCATGAGCCTGCTCGATGACAAGCCCGAGATCACGCAGCGCGAACTGACGAGGGAACTGGGGCTGAGCGTCTGCCGGGACAGCTACTGACTTAAGGCGTTGGTTGATAAGAGCCTGGTGAAGATCCAGGACTTCAACAACAGCGACCATAAGGGGGCCACGTCTGCCAGTTGACGCCGGAGCGGATCCCCCAGTCATGCTCTGTGGCGATTTTGGCGAAATCAAAGACTGTTCGGGATGCCGGGCGACGAAGTTGAAACTGACGAACCAACAGGGAGTGCAATTTGCCAACCAAACCGATCTACGTAACTGAACCGTATCTCCCACCGCTCGCGGACTTCGTTCCCTATTTGGAGGCGATCTGGGCCAGCAAGATGCTGACCAACGGCGGCCCGATGCACCAGAAGTTGGAAGCCGAGCTTTGCGACTACCTTGGCGTCGAGCACGTCGCCCTCTTCGCCAATGGCACCCTGGCGCTCGTGACGGCACTTCAGGCTCTGCGCATTGCCGGAGAAGTCATCACCACGCCATATTCATTCGTCGCCACCTCTCACTCCCTTCTGTGGCACGGCATAAAGCCGGTCTTCGTGGACATCGACCCCGAGACACTTAACCTGGATCCGGCGAGGATCGAAGCGGCGATCACGCCACACACGACGGCCATCATGCCGGTTCACTGTTATGGCCAGCCGTGCGACATCGCCGCCATCCAGAAGATCGCCGACAACTACAACTTGCGGGTTATATATGACGCTGCCCATGCCTTCGGCGTAACGCTACCATCGGGCAGCCTGCTGCGCTCTGGCGACCTTTCGGTGCTGAGTTTCCATGCGACTAAGGTATTCAATACCTTCGAGGGCGGCGCGATCATTTGCCCCGACGCCAAGACCAAGCAACGCGTCGATCACCTCAAGAATTTCGGCTTCGTGGACGAGGTCACCGTTGTTGCCCCGGGCATCAACGGAAAAATGAGCGAAATCAATGCGGCTTTCGGACTTCTTCAGTTGCAGCACATCGACGGTGCCCTGGAGCGCCGCCGGGAAGTCGCCGCCATTTACCGCGAGGAACTCGCGGGGGTCAAGGGCATACGATTGCCGCTCGCGGCTAGCGGCCACCTATCGAACAATGCCTACTTCCCGATAATGGTGCAGGCAGATTATCCGCTTAGCAGGGACGCCCTGTACGAGAAGCTGGGCAGCCGGAACATCTTCGCGAGGCGCTATTTCTACCCGCTGATTTCCGACTTCCCTATGTACAGGGGGATGCCGTCAGCGGCACTGGAAAACCTGCCGGTAGCCACAACCGCCGCAGCACAAGTGTTGTGCCTGCCGATCTTTCCGGGGCTGACTAGGGAGAACCAGCAACGGGTAATCGACGCAATCATCGGACACTGATTATGGGACAGCTGACGCGTGAGGCGATGGAACGGATGGGGTTTGCCGCGCTCGGCGCAAACGTCATGTTATCGGACCGATCGTCGTTCTATAACTGCGCTGCGATCGCCATCGGCGATAACGTTCGCATCGACGATTTCTGCGTCCTCTCCGCTGGAGCCGGAGGGATCGAAATCGGGGACCACGTTCACATTGCAGTGGGCGTCACCCTGATCGGCGCCGGGCGAATCTCGCTGGCCGACTACTGCGGTCTGTCGTCGCGAGTAGCGATTTACTCCAGCAACGACGACTACTCGGGCGCTGCGATGACCGGCCCGACAGTTCCGTCGCAGTACACCGCGGTGACAAACGCTGACGTTGTTCTGGCCAAACACGTGGTTGTCGGCAGTGGCAGCGTTATCTTGCCGGGAGTGACGCTGGAGGAAGGTGTCGCAGTCGGGGCGCTCAGCCTCGTGAACCGCAACTGCCTAGCCTTCGGAATCTACGCTGGCAATCCGGCGCGGCGGGTCAGGGAGCGCAAGCGTGACCTACTGGATCTGGAACGACGCCTGGTCGCTGACAAACAGGGAAGAAAGGGATGAGCTGTGATCCGAGGAGAGTTTGAGTTAGATCGGCTCGTCAATAACGCCGCGCCTTTGACTGGCAACAAACAGCCGGAAGATTATCAATTGCACGAGACTTGCAAGAGAGGATAGTTAAAATTTTGATTGAAGCGCCTTATATAGCTCACTTAGTCGATGATGAAAAATTCATTGACATGGCCTATCGTGAATTCGAAGCTGTGGCACCCAACACGAACGAATTCATCGTGTTGGGAGAAGAACGCGAATTGAAGTATGTCAAGAGAGCTGTGGTCCGGTTTCTATCACTTCGACGGGCGGTTGACTTCGTTAGATCCGAGAAGTGCGCTGCCGTCGTATTTCATTCGCTAAGCGGTCACTATGCACCTCTATTGAGGAGGGTGCCAGCGAACAAACGGATATTCTGGATAGGGTGGGGGTACGACTATTACCGGCGATTGCTGGACAAAGCCTATCCGGCCGGGCTGCACATGGCGAAAACCCAAGAGCTGGAGTCGTCTGCCCCCAAGCCTAACATGACAAGTCTTATTCTTTCCAAGTCGAAAAGCCTCGCCAAACATCTGCTAGGGCTCTCGAACACATACAGCCAGCGCCTGCTTTCACGAATAGACTATTTTTCTCCAGTTCTCGACGTCGAGTATGAGCTCGTACGCAAGCATAACAGATGGTTCCGTGGAAGTTATATATCCTGGAATTACGGGACGCTGGAAGATGACATGTTGGCTGCTAACGGCAAGGTCGACGAACTTGGTAATTCAATCCTTGTCGGAAACAGTTCGTCGTTCGAGAACAATCACCTGGAGATCTTCGATACATTGGATCGGGTGATTGACACCGCTGGCAGCTCGATAATAACGCCGCTCAGCTATGGAAACCAGTGGTACAAGGAACAGGTGATTTCCCGTGGCAGGGAAATGTTCGGTGAGCAGTTCGTTCCACTGGTGGATTTTCTCGCCAAGGACAAGTACATCGACCTCCTGCAATCTTGCGGGCACGTGTTCTTCAATCATGTCAGGCAACAAGGGGTCGGCAATATTTGCGTCATGATGCTCAAAGGAGCACAAATCTACCTCAATTCCCAAAACCCGCTTTACAGCTGGCTTCGCAGCAGAGGTGCGATCGTCCAGTCTATCGACGCTTTTTCGCGAACCAAGGAGGGCGGCAGGAAACGCCTGGAACCTCTATCGGAAACCGAGCGGGCGATCAATCGCGAAGTGGTTCGAAAGCATTGGGCGCGCGACGTTCAGCGAGCGAGAACCAAGGCCCTGGTTGATATCGCCCTTGGGGAAAGGGCTAGGCCGTCATGAGCGTACTGCGGAGCAAAGCGCCATCAGGACGGCTTGCCGCTCATCGTACTCGAGCTGAGCGGGGCGCTCCAACCAGGCAGGCAACGGCCACTGGACGAATTCAATGTCCTTGAAGCAGAGGACTTTCTCGGCAATCCGATGGACCACGGCCGGTGCGGTCGCACGCGCCGCATTGCAGGTCATCCAGGTGTCGGTTCTCGCCCGTCTTCTGCTGCCTCAAGACTACGGGCTCATGGCAATGGTGGCCGTCGTATTGAGCTTTGCCGGTCTATTCGCCGACGCCGGAATGAGCAGCGCATTCATCCAGCGCCAGGATGTAACCGAGGAACAGCGCTCAAGTTTGTTCTGGCTGAACGTCGCGATGGGCCTGTCCATGACCGTTCTGGTGATCGCAGCCAGCCCGGCGCTGGCATGGTTCTTCAATGACCAACGCCTTGCAATGCCTATTACCCTGAGCGCAACAACATTTCTGATCGGGGCACTTGGCCAGCAGATCAGGGTAGCTGCCGAGAAGAATCTGGATTTCCGTCCGGTCGCGATACTGGAGCTTTCGGCGGCAGTGGCGGGCTTTCTGGTAGCCATCGCAGGTGCATTACTCGGATGGGGGGTTTACGCGCTTGTTGCCGGAGGAATCTTCAACGCCATTTGTAGCACAGCGTTGGCGTGGGCGTTGCTTGCGAGAGGCTGGCGGCCATTGAATCGGCTCAAAATGGCTGACGTACGCTCGTTTCTCGGGTTTGGTGGATCGTTGGTAGCCAATAATGTTGTGAACCAGATCAACTCGACGATCGACATCTTCTTGGGCGGTCGTTTGCTCGGGGCAGTGGACCTCGGCTTGTACAGCATCCCGAGAAACCTGGCATTGCAGGTGCAGTTAATCATCAACCCGATAATTACGCGGGTGGGATTCCCGCTGATCGCCCAAGTTCAGGCCGATGTCGCTCGTGTGCGGATGATCTACCTGAAGACCTTGAACATGACGGCGTCGAGCAACGCGCCGATTTATGTCGGCATGGCGTTCCTTGCGCCAGAGTGCGCTGCCATCCTGCTCGGGCCCGGTTGGGAGCGTTCCGGCGAACTGCTGCGAGTTCTGGCTCTGTGGGGCGGAGTGCGCTCCCTTGCCAACCCGGTAGGGAGCCTACTCTTCGGTATGGGGCGCGCTGACTTGTCTCTCAAGTGGAACGTCGGTTTGATGCTGATCATTCCAGCCTTCATGTGGCTTGGTGCGCAATACGGTCCGGAGGGCATGGCATGGATGCTATTGGCCATGATGATCGTGCTGTTCGTGCCGGCATGGTTCGTGCTGGTGCGACCCCTTTGTTCCGCCAGCTTGGCGGAATACTCGGCGGTGGCATTGCGGCCCTTCATTCTGGCAGCACTCGCCGTCGCCAGTGGATATTTCGCTGCGGACCAATTCGATGGCGCATTAAGTCGCTTGGCTGTAGCAATCTTGATCAGTGCACCACTATATGTGGCTCTTAGTTTCATCTGGAACCGAGAATGGGTCACCGCGATGTTGGAACTGGCTGGCCGGGGCAAAACTCTGGCCTGAAGCGTTCGAGATAATGACTCAAGGAAACCGGGGAATCGGCATGAATCGCAAAGGCATCATCTTGGCAGGCGGGTCGGGTACGCGCCTGCATCCCGCCACCCTGGCAATCAGCAAGCAGTTGTTGCCAATTTTCGACAAACCGATGATCTATTACCCGCTGAGCACGCTGATGCTCGCCGGGATTCGCGACATACTGGTGATCTCCACGCCCCAGGACACCCCGCGCTTTGCGCAGTTGTTCGGCAGCGGCGAGCAGTGGGGCCTGAACCTGCAATACGCTGTGCAGGAATCGCCAGACGGTCTGCCGCAGGCCTTCACGATCGGCGAGTCGTTCATCGGGGCCGACCGATGCGCGTTGGTGCTGGGCGACAACATCTTCTACGGACACAGCCTGGTGCACCTACTGCGCAGCGCCTGTGCCAGCGGCGATGGCGCGACAGTCTTCGCCTATCACGTCCAGGACCCGGAGCGCTACGGCGTCGCCGAGTTCGACAGCGCCGGGAAAGTCCTCTCCCTGGAAGAAAAGCCGGTGCAGCCGCGATCCGGCTACGCCGTCACCGGGCTTTACTTCTACGACAGCAACGTCGTCGATTATGCGAAGAGCCTGAAGCCCTCAGCGCGCGGGGAACTCGAGATCACCGATCTTAACCTGATCTACCTCGCCCAGGGCCAGCTGCGCGTCGAGATCATGCGGCGTGGCTATGCTTGGCTGGACACCGGGACCCACGAATCGCTGCTCGAAGCCAGCCAGTTCATTGCTACGCTCGAGCGGCGCCAGGGACTCAAGGTTGCGTGCCCGGAGGAGATCGCCTTTCGCCAGAAGTGGATCGACGGCGAACAACTGGAGCGCTTGGCCCAGCCGCTCGGAAAGAGCGGTTATGGGAAATATCTTATGCAGGTGCTTTCCGAAGAGATGGCGCGCTGATGGCACAAAATATCCGATGCCATCTGCTAACGATATTCCGCTGTTGCCCGGGTATCTCTAGATCACTCGCTCCGGCATAACACGAGGAAGAAGCTGGAGGAGCCGATGAACGCGCCCTGGTACGCGGTCTTCTGCAAGCCGCGCGGCGAGGCCACGGCCGAAGCCAACCTGCTGCGCCAGGGCTACAACATCTACCTGCCGCGCCTGGTGAGCGAGCGCCGCAAGGCCGGCAAATGAGTGGCGAGCAGGGAACCGCTCTTCCCGCGCTACCTGTTCCTCCAGCCCCGCGACGCGACCCACAGCCTAGCCCCGACGCGCTCTACGCTAGGCGTAACCGGACTGGTGCGTTTTGGCGTGAAGCCGGCGGTGGTGCAGGAAAATTCATATCAGCGATGTTTCGTCTTCACGTGTTCACCATTCTGACGCCGTGACATCGCGGCCGCACAAGTTCGTTGAGCGCAAGATCCAGTATGCTCTTTACGTTAACGAGACAGTTTGAAGGGAGCACTCTCCAGAACCAAATTGCGCTACCGGTCAGAATACTAACGTGGCAGAAAATAGAATATAGTTGGGGGATTCTGTGAGACCCGTAATTGTAATCGCTGCTTATAAACGAAAACAGTCGCTCGCACGACTACTAAGATCAATTGACGTCGCAGAAATACCCGAGGACGTAAAGCTGGTTATATCGCTGGAAGGTGGGGCATCAGAGGACGTCAAACAACTAGCGCGACAGTTTATTTCCAAGCGGCTGAAGATCGAGGTGATACAGCAGGCGGAGAAGCTTGGTCTGCGGAATCATATTATGGCCTGCGGCGATTACGCCCTAAAATACGGCGCTGCTATTGTCTTGGAAGACGATTTGCTGGTTGACAGGTACTTTTATCACTACGCGTCAGCCGCTGCAAACCACTACTCCGAGGACAAGTCTGTTGCAGGGGTGGCGCTTTATGGTAATGAGTACAATGAATATGCAGGCTTACCTTTTAGGCCCATGGCTAACGGCTACTCTACGTACCCAATGCAGGTGCCATGCTCGTGGGGGCAGTGTTGGACGGCATCTCAGTGGCGCTTGTTCCGGGCTTGGTATGCCTCCACATCCAGTGACGTATGCGAAATGCAGCCAGGGTTGCCACAGGTTGTGCGGGATTGGCCCGAGACTTCATGGAAGAAATACTTCGCGGCATATCTGGTTGAAACAAATCGCTGGTTTGTTTACCCGTATCAGTCGTTCACGACAAATTGCTCAGATGCAGGCGGCGCTCATCTTCCGGCAGGGACCTCGATTCATCAGTGCAGTCTAGCGAGCCAAGCCCGACCAGAACCGGTCTTCACGTTCTGCTCGATTGCCGCGCCCGACGTTGCATATGACGCATATATGGAGCCCAATGGCGAGAATGTCTTCCTCTTGCTAGGAACAAGCCGTTTAGAAACAGCAATTGACACGCAGGGCACAAAATCCCAAAGAGACATCGAGGGAAAAAAGTTCGTGGTGACGTGCAGGTCCGTAGCAAATCCGTTGCGGAAGTACCCAAGGAGCTTCCGTCCAGTTGAAGTGAATTTTGCTCATCCGTTGGGCCCCTCCGAGAGGGGTGGCATCTCACTGGCGAAGACCAGTGAGACGACTCTCACAGGAAAGTATCCGCTGACCCTTTCCGAATATGAGTACTACGCCGGGATACATATAGGATCACGGCGCGTTATCTGGGCACTTGGCAGAACGCTACCGAGACTGTTCTTTAGCCGAATCTGGCAATCGTTAAGAAAATGAGCGAAGTGCGCTTCTAGAAGCCGTCGGTTTCCTTGACGCGCGTCACTGAGTAAAGCCCAGCGGAACTGCTGCTACCGGGGTGGTAAGTTCTTGGACTCCGAGTGAAGTTGCTTATGAGTGGATTGGTCACAATGAAGAGAGTTGATCTTAAAGGTGCGAACTTCTCGGACAGTGTGCTTGGCGAGCATTCCATTACATACTCTGGCAACAGCAGAACGACACCGTTTCTATGAATGGCACAATCTGTAAGGCGAGAGACGCGACGCGCACCGTTAGTCATATGCGCCAGTGTCAATTTAATTGAGGTGGTATCAATAAGAAGGCAGGTATCTTTTCACCATCTAGTGTGTTGCTGAGGATGTTGGTTAGGCATTTGTTGGGGGTCAAAAAAATAGGATTGGGTAGGTTATAGTTAATGAAAATAACAATTGTTACTCCGTCGTTCAATCAGGGGGAATTTGTTGAACGATGCTTGCGGTCCGTTAGGGACAATATTGGTGATTTTTCGGTGGAGCACATTATTTTAGATAATTGCTCTACGGATGCTACAGGAGTGGCACTCGCAGAATATCAGGAGAGCCACGGAAATGTTGACGTTCGGGTAATAATTGAGCAGGATGAAGGTCAAACAACGGCTATTAATAAGGGGTTTGGCTTGGCCACCGGTGATGTCGTCTGTTGGCTGAATACTGATGAGTGGTATGAAGAGGGTGCGTTGGCGAAGGTGGTTGATTATCTAAACGCCCATCCAGAAGTAGATATTGTCTTTGGCGATTCCGATTTTGTTGACTCAAGCGGCGTATTGGTAAAACGGAAACGCGAGTTCTTCTTTTCGGAATCCATGTTGATCTATTCTGGCTGCTTTATACCAAGCTGCGCTACGTTTGTGCGGCGCAGGGTAATTGAGGCGGGGATTTTGTTGAACCCCGAATACAAAGTCGCCATGGATTTGGACTGGTATGTAAGGATTGCTAAGGCGGGTTACCGCTTTTCCCACCTACCCGCTACCTTGGCATCATTTACTTGGCATGAAAACAACATTAGTAGAAATTTTGATGAGCGCCGAAGGATCGAATGTCGTTTAGTACAGGACAGCTATAGCGGTGCGTCTGGACCTGTTTGGTTTCGCACTGTTTACTATGGAAGCATGCGGACATTCTGGCTGGCGGTGCGGGTTATCAATCGACTCTTGAGGTAACCCTTGCGTAAAACGTGTGAAGGCTGTCTTACAGTGACCGCACGGGTGGCTGAAGTAAGTCTTGCCAAGCTGGATGTCCGTTTATGCCGACGTGTGGTGGACGAGCGGCGGGTGAGCATGCCGTGAGAATTCTGTTGCTGCATAACTTCTACGGCTCCGCCGCACCGTCGGGCGAGAACCAGGTGTTCGAAGCGGAGCGCGCGTTATTGCAGGCCCGCGGGCATGAGGTAGAGACGTTCACCCGGCACAACGACGAGATTCGCGCGCAAGGCGCGTGGGGAACGGTGAAGGGTGCGCTTGCCACGCCCTGGAATCCGTGGATGGCGCGCGCTGCGCGGCAGGCGGTGGTGCGCTTCGAGCCGGATGTAGTGCATGTGCACAATACCTTTCCGCTGATTTCGCCGAGCATCTTTCACGCCGTCGGGCCTCGTGCGGCGCGGGTTCTGACCCTGCATAACTACCGCCTGTTTTGCGCGGCCGGCATTCCGATGCGAAACGGCCGGGTATGCACAGCTTGCCTCGATACACGCACGCCATGGCCGGCGCTGCGGCACGGATGTTACCGGGGCAGCCGGGCGGCCACGCTGCCGCTGGCGCTGTCGGTGGGTCTGCATCGAGCAGCGGGCACCTGGAAGCGGCAGGTCGATGCCTTCATCGCCTTGTCCGAATTCCAGCGCCAGCGCATGGGTGAGGCCGGGTTGCCGCCGGACAAGGTGCATGTGAAGCCGAATTTCTACCCCGGAAATCCCGCCGTGATTCCCTGGCGAGATCGTCAACCATATGTGGTATTTGCCGGGCGTTTGACGGCGGAAAAGGGGGTGACAAGCTTGTTGCGTGCCTGGGCGGCATGGGGCGCGGCTGCGCCGGAATTGAGACTGGTGGGCGACGGCGCTCTGTGGCCCGAGTTGGCACTACGGGCCAAGGGGCTGCCGGTGCGCTTTCTGGGGCAGTTGCCTGCCGCCGAAGCGCAGGCACAGATTGCGGCGGCACGCCTGCTGGTGTTGCCTTCGGAGTGGTTCGAGGGGTTTCCCATGGTGGTCCGTGAGGCCTTTGCTTTTGGTACGCCGGCTGCGGTTTCCGCTATCGGGCCGCTCCCCAGCATCGTCCGGGCCGGCGAGAGCGGCGTGGTGTTCGAGCCGGCAAATCCGGCTTCGCTGCTCGACTCGGTGCGGGCGGCCTGGGAAGAGCCGGATCTGCTCGAACGTCTGGGACGGGGCGCGCGTGCGGAGTTCGAGGCGAAATACACGGAGGAGGCGAATTACGCGCAGTTGCTGGTGATTTATGAAGATGCGATTCTCGCGAATAGAAACAAGGCGATATCTTGAGCGCGCAACCGCGGCAAGTTGCATCGGTCATCGGCAGTCCCGTGGATGGGCTGAGTCTTGCTCAGGCGCAAGACCGCGTGATGGCCTGGGGTCACAAGCGGGAAAGTCGCTATGTGGTGCTGGCCAACGTCCATGTGGTGACGACCGCTGCCCGTGATGCTGGCTTTGGCCCACTTGTTGCTGAAGCCGATATGGCTACGCCCGACGGCGCGCCGGTCGCGTGGATGCTGCGCAGGCTCGGCTATCCCAACCAGAAGCGCGTCAGCGGACCTGATTTGACCTGGGCCCTGCTTGAAAGGTGCGCCGCGGAAGGTGTGTCGGTGTACTTTCTTGGCAGTTCGCCCGAAACGCTGGCGCTGCTGGCCGAACGGATCAAGGCAACTTTCCCAACGTTGAAAGTTGCTGGTCTTGAGTCCCCGCCCTTTCGGCCAGTCAGCGAGCAGGAAGACGCCGATTCTGTTGAACGCATCAATGCCAGCGGCGCAGGTTTGGTATTTGTCGGCCTGGGTTGCCCTAAGCAGGAGCACTGGATGTTCGGCCATAGGGGCCGCGTGAAGGCCGTCATGCTGGGCGTAGGCGCCGCGTTTGATTTTCATGCCGGCGCGGTCTCACGAGCACCATTGTGGATGCGCGAGCATGGCCTGGAGTGGCTGCACCGACTGGCCTCGGAGCCGCGGCGCTTGTGGAAACGCTACCTGGTGACCAATACCCTGTTCTTGCTGCTCGCCGGCAAGCAACTCCTGTTGCGCGCGTTTCACAGTTCCAAAGATGACCGATAGAACCGAGCTCAAGGAAGCCTTCCCCTGCAAGCCGCCCATGCTTGAAATCGAAGCTTGGCTGATCCCGGACAACAAGGCCATGCGTAGGCCCGCCTCACACTCTTGTGCAACTTACATCCTCTCGTCGTTAGTTAGAATGCAAGCGCTGTCAAAGGGACGTCGTTCGTGCGCAAGGCCGGACGCGTCAACCGCATCAAGGCCAGGAGCGCACCGTTTGGCGTTCGAGCGATCAAGATGAGAAAGCGCGGAATCCTCAGGGAATACGCCTCGGTCCTCGAGACCGCACTGCGCGTCGGCGACGCGGCGCTGATAGCGTTGACGGGCGGGCTGGCGCATTTCGTGTACTTGGGTGCATTTCCGTCGACGCGCGGCTACGCTATCGCCCTTATTCTCGCGATGCTCCTGTTGCTGACCCTGTTCCCGCTCTTTGGCCTCTACCGCCCTTGGCGCGGTAGCAAGCTTTCGGAAGAGGTGTGGAGGTTGACGGTGGCTTGGGCCACCGTGATGGCGTTGCTGACATGGATCGCCTTCCTGACCAAGACCGGCGCGAACTTCTCGCGGGGTTGGTTCTTGATCTGGCTTGGTCTGGGTTGGTTCACTTTGGTCTTGGAGCGGACCGCATTACGCTCGCTGCTCTCGACCCTGCGGCGCCGCGGCTACAACCAGCGGCGCATTGTCATCGTCCACCGCGGTGCGTTGGGAGCGGCCGTGGCGCTGGGCATCGAGGCAGCGCCGTGGACCGGTTTGAGAGTTACAGCGTTGTTTTGTGTGGGCGGCGGTGACCCCAGTTGTGCACATCGGGCAGCGCCCGTGCCCGGCGCGCAACAATTCGAAGGCCTGGCGGAACTCGTCGACTTCGTGAAGAGCGAACGCATAGATCAGGTGTGGCTTGCTTTGCCTCTGAAGGACGAAGATGTGATTCGCGTTGTGCTGCATTCCCTCCGCCATTCTTCGGTGCCGGTTCGCTACGTGCCCGACATTTCGGGGCTGCGGCTCTTGAACCAGTCGCTCGCGGATGTGGCCGGCTTTCCGGTTCTTACCCTCTCGGGCACCCATTTGATCGGCGTGAACCGGGTCGTAAAGGTGCTTGAGGACCGGATTCTGGCGCTCCTGATCCTGCTGCTTACGAGTCCGGTAATGCTCGCGATCGCTATTGGAGTGAAGCTCGGCTCGCCGGGCCCCGCGATTTTCCGGCAGAGGCGCCTCGGGATTGGCGGGGAAGAGATCACGGTGTTCAAGTTTCGTACGATGCAGTTGCATGATGACCATCAGGGGGAGGTGACCCAGGCAACGCGGGGCGATGCACGCATTACCCGTTTGGGAGCTTTCTTGCGTCGCACCAGCCTCGACGAATTGCCGCAGTTCTTCAATGTGCTGTGCGGTGAAATGTCAATCGTCGGCCCCAGGCCGCACGCTGTGGAGCACAACGAGCAGTACAAGGAATTGGTCGACAAGTACATGCTGCGCCACCTGATGAAGCCTGGCATCACCGGCTGGGCGCAGGTCAACGGCTTTCGCGGCGAGACCGACACCGTCGACAAGATGGCCAGGCGCGTCGAGCACGACCTGCACTACATCGAAAACTGGTCCCTCTGGCTCGACCTGAAGATCATCGCTCTGACCCTCGTGCGCGGCTTCGTTAATCGGAACGCGTATTGACGCGCCGACTTTCTGATCGTTGGCTGCTCTCGCCTTGCGCGTCTGCCTCGGCGCCCGCATCACCCACCTCATCTAGACCCAGGATTCCCCAGCACCGCCCAAACCGTTCGCCCGTTGAAGGCTGCCGTTCGTAGATCACCCGGATGGATGAGGGTGTTGCACTTGACGCCGAGCCGCGCCTGCGGTTCAATCCGCGTTCAATGACTGAACGCAAGATCTCAACCGAAGTCGCCGCCAGCGAGACCCACCTGCAGCTGCTGCGCCTGCTCGAGGCCAACCCGGCGCTCTCGCAGCGCGAGCTGGCCCACGAGCTCGGCATCAGCGTGGGCAAGATCAACTACTGCGTCAACGCGCTGCTGGCCAAGGGCTGGATCAAGGCGCGTAACTTCAAGAACAGCCGCAACAAGCTGGCCTACGCCTACCTGCTCACCCCCAGCGGCATCGAGCAGAAGGCCGCGCTCACGGTGAACTTCCTGCGCCGCAAGATCGATGAATATCATCGGCTGCACCAGGAGATCGCGCAATTGCGTGCCGAGGCCGGGCCCGACGCGGCCCTCGAAGAGGCTGCCGACGCGAGCCCGGTCGGCACCATCCCCAAGCGCCGCAGCACCGACCAGCTTGCCGGGAGAGCTAAGTGAGTGCCCACTGGTACGCGGTCTTCTGCAAGCCGCGCGGCGAAGCCACCGCCGAAGCCAACCTGCTGCGCCAGGGCTACAAGGTCTACCTGCCGCGCCTGGTGAGCGAGCGCCGCAAGGCCGGCAAATGGGTGGCCAGCACCGAGCCATTGTTCCCGCGCTACCTGTTCCTCCAGCCCCGCGACGCTACTCACAGCCTGGCGCCGGTGCGTTCCACGCTGGGCGTCACGGGATTGGTGCGCTTTGGGGTGCAGCCGGCGGTGGTGCCGGCGGCGCTGATCGAGGAATTGCGCGCTTGCGAGGCGGCGGCCGGCGGGGAGTTTGCGGCAAGCAGCGCCCCCGGACAGCCTACGCGGCGCGAGCTCTTCGCGCCCGGGGTGCAGGTGAAATTCATGACCGGCCCGTTCGCGGGCCTCGAGGGCATCTTCAGCAAGGCGAGCGGCGCGCAGCGCGCGCTCGTGCTGCTGGAGTTGCTCGGCGGTATGCAGCAGGTCAGCGTCGAGCGCGACTGGATCGTGCCGGCGGCGGCTTGAGGAAGTACTGGTAGCAGACAGAAGGTCGAGCCGCCGACGATAAGAGGCAGCGGTTCGTCCCGGAAGACCGGGCAGCACCCCGTTTGCAAGGCACGAAAGTGCCTCGCATGGCGGTAGCGTGCCAGAATTAGAAGGATAGAACATGACCCCGATCACCCCCATCATTCTCTGCGGCGGCTCCGGCACGCGGCTGTGGCCGATTAGCCGCAAGAGCTTCCCCAAGCAATTCGTGCCGTTAATTGGCGGCAAGAGCCTGCTGCAGCTCACTATCGAGCGCGTCGCCGGGCTGGGTAACGAGGTCGTCACGGTGGCTGCCGACGATCACCGCTTCTTCGTAACGGAGGCGCTCGAGGCGGCCGGAGCTCACGGGCCGCTGCTGCTCGAGCCTGCGGCCCGCAATACGGCGGCCGCAATGGCGCTGGCCGCGCTACATGCCAAGGCCGGTGGCAACGCCGACGGGCTGCTGCTCTTCTGCCCGGCTGACCACCACGTGCCCGACGCGCAGGCCTTTGCCGGAACCGTGCGCCAGGGCATCCCGGCCGCCGAGGCGGGCGCGATCGTCACTTTCGGCGTGGTGCCCACCTTCCCGAGTACCGCCTACGGCTACATCGAACAGGGCGCCCTGCGCCCCGACGGCAGCCGCCGAGTGGTGCGCTTCATCGAGAAGCCCGATGCCGAGAAGGCCGAGGCACTGATTCTGGCGGGCGACGTGCTGTGGAACGCCGGGATCTTCCTCTCCCGGACCGACACCCTACTCAATGCGCTTGCGCAGCACGCCCCCGACATCCTCGCAATCTGCAAGCAGGCCATGGCGGGCGCGAAACAAGAGAACGCTACCAACGGTCACATCTTCATCCGTCCGGACGCGAGCGAATTCAAGGCGTCCCGCTCGCAGAGCATCGACTACGCCGTGATGGAACCCCACGACGACGTTGCCGTGGTGCCGTTCTCCGGGCAGTGGAGCGACGTCGGCAGCTGGAACGCCATCGCGGACCTCTCACCGGAGGATGCCGAGCGCAACCGCATCCACGGCCAAGGAGTGGCGCACAAGGCGCAGAACACCTACATCCATGCCCCCCACCGCCCCGTAGTGGCGCTCGGCACCCACGACCTGCTGATCATAGACACTCTCGACGCCGTGCTGGTGGCCGACCGCAGCCACGCCGAACAGGTAAAGGATGTGGTCGCCCGGCTCGAGGCGGACAAGTGCGAACAGGCCACCACGCACCGCCGCGTGGCGCGCCCCTGGGGCTGGTATGACAGCCTCGAGGTGGGGCCGCGCTTTCAGGTGAAGCGCATCGGTGTGAAGCCCGGCGCGTCGCTCAGCCTGCAAAAGCACCACCACCGTGCCGAGCATTGGATCGTCGTGAAGGGCACTGCTGAGGTCACCCGCGGGGAGGAAGTGTTCCTGCTGAGCGAGAACCAGTCCACCTACATCCCCATCGGTGAACTGCATCGCCTGCACAACCCCGGGAAGATGGAGCTCGAGATGATTGAGGTGCAGTCGGGGAGCTACCTCGGGGAAGACGACATCGTGCGCCTGGATGACACCTATGGCCGCACCGGGAAACAGTGATATGAGCCAACCCAAGATCTACGTCGCCGGGCACCTGGGCATGGTGGGCAGCGCGATCGTGCGCCGCCTGCGCGCGCGCGGACACGATAACTTCGTGCTGCGTACCCTTCAAGAACTCGACCTGACCGACCAACAGGCCGTGAACGAGTTCTTTGCCGCCGAGCGTCCCGATCAGGTGTATTTGGCCGCCGCGAAGGTGGGTGGCATTCACGCCAACAACACCTATCCCGCTGAGTTCATCTACGACAACCTGATGATTCAGGCCAACGTGATCCACGCCGCGCACACGAACGGCGTGCGAAAGCTCTTGTTTCTGGGATCAAGCTGCATATACCCGAAGCTCGCCCCCCAGCCGATGGATGAAGACGCGCTCCTCACCGGCAAGCTCGAGCCAACCAACGAGCCCTACGCCATCGCCAAGATCGCCGGCATCAAGATGTGCGAGAGCTACAACCGCCAGTACGGGGAGAGCCACGACACCGATTACCGCAGCGTGATGCCAACCAACCTCTACGGCCCGGGCGACAACTACCACCCGGAAAACAGTCATGTCTTGCCGGCGCTGATTCGTCGGTTCCACGAAGCCAAGGTGAGCGGCGCCTCGGAAGTGGTGATCTGGGGCACCGGCACCCCGCGGCGCGAGTTCCTTTATGTGGACGATATGGCGGCGGCAAGCGTTCACGTGATGGAACTGGACCAGGCCACTTACCGCGCCCATACGGAACCGATGCGCGCGCATCTGAACGTGGGCTACGGCAGCGACGTGAGCATTGCAGAACTGGCTGGGTTGGTAGCAGAGGCGACTGGCTACACCGGGCAAATTGGTTTCGACGTCACGAAGCCTGATGGTTCGCCGCGCAAGCTGATCGATTCAGGCCGTCTGAACACGCTCGGCTGGCAGCCGCAAATTGGCCTGGAAGAAGGGATCGGGCGCGCCTATGAGGCCTTCCTGAAGACCACGGCCGCTGGGGCAAAACAGAACTGATGATGATGGGGAACGAAAACGTGAGTACCACCAAACAGAAAGTAGCCCTGATCACCGGCATCACCGGGCAGGATGGATCTTATCTTGCCGAACTCCTGCTCGAGAAAGGCTATATCGTCCACGGGATTAAGCGTCGGGCATCGTCGTTGAATACTGAGCGAGTAGACCACCTGTACCAGGACCCGCATGTCAACGATCGCAACTTCGTTCTGCACTACGGCGACCTAACAGACAGCACGAACCTGATCCGGATCATCCAGCAGACCCAGCCCGACGAGATCTACAATTTGGGCGCGCAGAGCCATGTGGCGGTGAGTTTTGAGAGCCCCGAATACACGGCCGACGTCGACGCGATGGGTGCGTTGCGCCTGCTGGAAGCCATCCGCATCCTTGGCCTTGAGAAGAAGACCCGCTACTACCAGGCGAGCACGAGCGAACTCTATGGTCTCGTGCAGGAAACACCGCAGAAGGAGACTACACCCTTCTACCCACGCAGTCCTTACGGGGTGGCCAAGCTCTATGCCTACTGGATCACTGTCAACTACCGTGAGGCCTACGGCCTGTACGCATGCAACGGGATACTCTTCAACCACGAAAGTCCGCGTCGCGGCGAAACCTTCGTTACGCGCAAGATCACGCGTGGGCTCGCCAACATTGCACATGGCCTTGAAGACTGCCTGTACATGGGCAACATCGACGCTCTGCGCGACTGGGGCCACGCCAAGGACTACGTGCGCATGCAATGGCTGATGCTGCAACAAGGCCAGCCAGAAGATTTTGTGATCGCCACCGGCGTGCAATTCAGCGTGCGTCAATTCATCGAAAAAACGGCTGTCGCGTTGGGAATGAAGCTCCGTTGGTCAGGTAAAGGCGTCAATGAGGTCGGTTATTGGGGTGATAAGGCTGTCATCAAGATCGATCCGCGCTACTTCCGTCCCACCGAAGTAGACACCCTGCTAGGCGACCCAAGCAAAGCCAAACAAAAACTCGGCTGGGTGCCGGAGATCACGCTCGACGAGATGGTGCAGGAAATGGTGGCCGCCGATCTGGCAGATGCCAGGAAGCATGCGCTGCTTAAACAGCATGGGTACCACGTTAACGTGAGCGTTGAGTAATGGTTGTTAAAACTGAAGTTGCCAACCGAAAGCGATTGCTGATTCAAGACGCATCGTCCTGTTCGCCCGAATGGAGACAAACCAAGTGGCGATGGGCACGGGCAACCTCCCAAATCAGTTGTATCACCCTTTCGATGAGCGCGAACCCGCAGCATGACTAATCGCAACATGGCTGTCACTTTGGACAGCATAGTGTTCGGACTCCAGGCACGAGGCGGTATTTCCAATTACTGGGACCGCTTAGTGCGGTACATGGTTGCCGTGCCTAGTGTCACCAGCCACCTTGTGCTTCCGAAGCGGCTCAAATACGCAGATTACGATGCCGACTGGCACTCCAAGCGCAGTACTCGCAGGGAGGTCTTGCCGACGGCCGTCTCACGCTATCTTGATGTGAACGACGACAGGCGGTGTGATGTATTCCATTCGTCGTATTACCGCTCGCCAGCCAGCAGCTCGGTCAGATGCGTTGTTACCGTTCACGATTTCATTTACGAGCGTTATCAGCATGGCCCTGCACGCTGGGTTCACGCGTGGCAAAAAGCGCGCAGTATCAGGCGAGCCAAAGCGGTGATTTGTGTCTCGAACGCAACTCGTGAGGATGTTCTTCGCTACGTACCCGGTGTAGACCCATCTCGTCTGCACGTTGTTCTCCATGGAGTAGATCAAGATACTTTCTTTCCTGACCCGGCAGGCAATATCTCCGAGCGGGGCGACATGGTTCTTTATGTTGGTCAACGCGGCGGGTACAAGCGTTTCGATCTCGCCGTAGAGGCAGTGGCGCAGTGTCCCAATCTGACACTCGGCATTGTCGGTACCCCAGCATCGCGTCACGAGGTTGAATTGCTTGAGGCAAGACTGAATGGACGCTGGCATTGGTTCGGATCGGTTTCTAACTCACGGTTACGGGAACTCTATTCGTCTGCCTTCGCCTTCATCTTTCCATCCGACTACGAGGGATTCGGGCTGCCAATCCTGGAAGCGATGGCCTGTGGTTGCCCGGTCGTAGCGGCACGAACGGCGTCTCTACCTGAAGTTGGCGGTGACGCCGCGATCTATGCCGAATCGCAGGATCCCGAGATATTTGCTGCTGCGCTTGCTCAGTTGGGAGCTTCTCCAGCTTATCGGCAGATTGCGGTAGACGCTGGCCTGCGGCACGCAAAGAAGTACACATGGGAACGGACGTTCGACGAGACACTCGAGATTTATCGGAGCGCGAATGAAGGTTGATCTGGGCTGAGTTGATGAAGGCGGCACGCCAGGCAATTCAGAATCTGATCGCGCGATTCTCGTCGGATCGATCGGCAAGGAACGTTGTGTGGAACCTGTTTGGTGGCGCATGGCTCGGCGTGCTGGTTGTCCTTGCCACGCCATGGTATGTCGCCCGGCTGGGCCTGGAAGGTTATGGCATCCTCGGTTTGTGGCTGATGATGCAGGTAATGACGGGGGTGCTGGATGCCGGGATGGGCGCGACCCTGGTCCGCGAGTTTGCCGGCTCGGCAAGAGATCGCCGCGGCTTGGAGTTCAAGCGCGATCTGCTAAGAACGCTAGAGACAATCTATTGGGCAATTGCGGCGCTGTTGACGTTGGTGTTGGCACTGGCGGCTGGGTCGATTGCAGATCATTGGCTGAATTACGATTCGTCGTCGAGTGCTCCCATCGGGAACGCCATCCGTATGATGGCAATCGCTTTGGGCCTGCAATTTCCCTGCGTTCTTTACTCAAATGGCCTGGCGGGTCTTCACGCGCAAGGGCGGATGAACGCCTTTCAGATTCTCGGCAACAGCCTGCGCTATGGCAGCGGTGCGGCCGTGCTGCTTTGGCGCGCCGATCTTGAGTGGTTTTTCGCGACGCAAGCCGTGGTTGCTGCCGTACAGACCTTTGCGACGCGATCGGTCGTTTGGGGAATGATCTCGGAGGCGGGCGTGCGGTCGCCTGCTTTTCGAATCGGTATGCTCAGGCGGCTTTGGCGCTTTTCTACGGGAATGGCATTGACGGCCGTGGCAGCAATTCTGCTGGCAAATGCCGATCGAATTGCGCTCAGCAAGATGGTCCCGACCGCAGAGCTCGGCAAGTACGCAGTGGCTTTCACGGCAACGGGGCTTCTGCAGATGGGAATTCAGCCCTTTTATCGGGCATTTTTCCCCCGATACTGTGAGCTCGTCTCCTCAGGTGATGCCAAGCGGTTACGGGAAGAGTACTTTCGCAGTTGTCGCTTGATGAGCGCCGTAATCATTCCACTGGGAGTCCTTGGGTTTGCCTTTGCTCCGGAGATTTTCGTGGCGTGGCTTGGACGCAGTGACGAGACGATCATTGAGGTATTCCGGTGGCTACTGATCGGAATCACTTGCTCGGGCCTCATGTGGTTGCCCGCGGCTTTTCAGCAAGCACATGGTTGGACCGGACTTCATTCGGCCATGATCGCGGGTGCCCTCGCGCTGGGCGCTCCCTTGATGATTTGGGCCATAACGGCCCATGGCACGATCGGGGGCGCAACCGTCTGGGTTCTGCACGGGGCCTCGGAGATCACCTTAGGGTTGTTGCTCATGCACAGGCGCTTGTTGGTTGGAGAGTTGTCGAGTTGGTATCGCTCGGTGTTGTTGACTCCAGTGCTGGCCAGCCTTGCACTGATCTCTCTCTCTTGGTGGGGCATGCCGGACGACCTGAACAGGTGGGCTTCCCTGAGCTGGGTCGGCGCTACCGCATCAATCGCGATCTTTTGCGCGCTGTTTATTGTTTACCGAGAGGCCTCGAAGAGTATCTAGGATGATTTCCACAACCTTCCAAAAAAGTAATCATGGCGAATCAAGATAAGAACCCACTCTTTACGGTCATTATTCCAACGAAGGATCGTGCTCAATACCTGCATCACTCGCTCAGGACCTGTTCGTTGCAGGAGTACTCCAACTTGGAGGTAATCGTTTCCGACGATGGAAGCGTAGATCATACCCGCGAGATTGTGGAGGAGGCGGCGCGTAAGGACCCAAGAATCCGCTACGTCTCACCGGGTAAGAGCGTAGGAATGCTGGACAATTTCGAGTTCGCCCTGGATCAGGTCAAGCCTGGTTTCGTAATCGCCTTGGGGGGAGATGACGGACTTTTGCCATACGGGATAAGCGGCATGCGGGATGTCCTGCAGGAAACTGGCCAGGAAATGCTCGCCTGGCCCGCGCCCGCGTTTTTCTATGCCAAGACAAAGATGGAAACAGGGCAACTGGTCTTGCACGCGAGAAAGGGGCGACTCCAAAGTGGTAGGCGGACTATTTCCTCGCAGAATTTTCTCGCCAGACAAGCCAAGGAACTCGACTACGTATCAGATATCGAATCACCGATGTTCTATGTGAAAGGAGTGACTTCGACAAGACTAATAGAAAAAGTGCGAAGTCGGTCCAGGGAGGGGCGGTTCTATTCCTGTGCGACGCCGGACGGGTATTCCGGAATTGTCTTGGCCGGTGAGGTCGAAAGTTATGGGTTTTCAGGAGAGCCCTTCTCGATCCATGGCGTGTCTCCTACTTCACAAGGCGTTGGCTATCTTGCGAACAATGATCAGGCTAGAAAACAATCGGACGCCTTCTTTCGGGACGCCTCCCGTAAGCCGATGCATGCGGATCTTGGCGGACAACCGTACTCCCCGCTAATCTCGCTCATGACGGCGGATTACCTACTGACTGCCCGGGATCTTCCGGGATGGCCGGGGAGTTTCCCACCCATCGATTGTAAGAAAATACTGTCAAGGGGTATTTCCGAGTTGGGGGATGGTCTCTTCGCGGAAGATCGTGTCGCCCGAGAATTGTCCATTCTTAATGGGATTGCGCGGCACCGCGGACTGGAGAACTTTTTCCGCAGCCGTGTGAAGGCTTCTCGCAGGAATCTGAGAAAAACGCTTGAGGGCAATGCCATAAGTCCCACCCGTATCTACCTCGACTGCACCCAGTATGGAATCCACAACGTTTTCGACGCTGCATACGTGGCCCACTATATGCATCAAATTGCACCAAAAATAACCTTTTCCACCGCGTGGAACCTCGTTAAGAATTCCGTGCGCTATCGGTTGCTGTCGCTCCGAAAAGGCGCTCCATTCCCAGGCGAGTCAGAGTGGCTAAGGGAAACGTAATTCCACTCGCAGACGTAAACCGTGGGACAAGGAATAATTTCTGTCGTCGGGTGAATCGCAACGGAATGCCCACTGTTAGATCAGCGCCTCGGCGGGAGGATCGCGACTTTCATGAAATCCTCTAGACGCCAACCGCTCCCTTCGCTGTTAGCCCTTCTGACAGTAATCGGAGTGCTCTCCATTGCGGCTGTGCTCACCTTGCCGACGGAAGTCGAAAGATTTGTACAGCCCACGTTGGCGGCAATTCTTGTCTTCTTGGTGTTTACAGTGCTGTTGCAGTGGCGTGTTGGCGAAAACCTCTTCGGTGAACTAGGTTTCCTCTACCTAGGTTTCGCGACAGCGTACACAGTACTTCCCGCCTTTGCGCTCATGCTGGGGACTATAAGCGAAGGGGACATTCTCAAGTTGCTGACGTCTCGGCCATCCGAACTTGCCGCTCACCTGTGGCGGCACGTTCTCTTTATGTCAGGTGTCGCGACCGGATATCTGCTTTTGCGAGGCCGCGAGAGTCCTCGGAAAATCATGATAAGCGATCCGAAGAGAAGGGATACGATTACTATTATCTTCCTCGTTGCTATCATAGCGATTTGCATCTTTTCGATTATCTTTCTATCAGCCCCAGTCGAAACGTATTATGACCATTACACAAGATTCGACGATCTTTCTTGGCCTGTGCGCAAACTCGTATCGCTCTTTTTGCGCTTGAAACTCGGGCTTTACGCCGCCTTGATTGTATTTCTCTTCCTTAGTTACAAGCGGTACAAGCTGTTTATCCCGTTTGTTGTTGGGCTTATTGCCCTGCACGAAATGGCCTATTCATTTGGATCGCGAATTGAGGCAATGATCATATTTTTGCAAACGATCGTTCTTTACAATTATGCTGTTAAGCGAATCACGTTGAAACAGGGTCTGCTGACTTGCATCGCCCTTGTCGCCATCTTCTCGTTCGTAGAACTTCTTCGTTCGCTCGAGTTTGATTTGTCTTCAGCGCGAGAATCCATAGCGCGGCAGGGATTCAAGGTCGCTTCGGAATTTGGAGCCGTTTTCCTGACTGGAAGTCATCTCTATGCCGAGCGAGCCGCAGGCTCCCTGCCCTTCACAGAATGGCCAATGTTCTTCAGTGATTTCATTTCCATGGTGACCTTCGGCGATTTCACGCGATGGAACCCCATGGAGTGGTACGCCCGAGCCTACTATCCTGACGCCATCGTGGCGCCTTTCACCTTGGGCCCGATCGCAAATAGTGCGATCTGGGGAGGGGAGTGGGACTTGGTCGCGCGGAGTTTACTCAACGGGATGTTTTTCGCCTATATAGTCCGGTGGTTTATTAGCCATCAAGATCGGTGGTGGGCGGTTACTGTCTACGTATACGTCTACGCGACGTGTGTTATGACCTTGAAATACGGGATTTTCTGGCATCTAACGCCCCTGGTGAAGACTTTGTTGCCGACGGTGATTCTTGTTTGGCTGGTTCGGACACTCAACATAAGAACACAAAGACCAGAGCTATCACGATCACGCCGAGTCGTGAGTGATGGCGGGGGACGAGATGCGTCCCAAGACTACGCGGAAGCGAACCGATCGCGGAGTACCACAACCCGCGGCCGCGACTTCAAAAACTAAAGAGGGGGAGCCCCCCCCTAGATACCTAGCCCGCGAAGAATGGGGCTTCAGTTTTCCATACACACCTCCCACGAGAAGCTATGTTTGCAGACAAAACTTTATTGATAACAGGTGGAACAGGTTCTTTCGGGAACGCAGTTCTTCGACGATTTCTCAATACCGATATCAAGGAAATTCGTGTCTTTAGCCGTGACGAAAAGAAACAAGAGGATATGCGCATCGCGTTGAACAACAGCAAAGTCAAGTTCTATATCGGAGACGTCAGAAATTACGACAGTCTATATTCCGCCATGAATGGAGTTGACTTTGTATTCCAAGCGGCCGCTTTGAAGCAGGTCCCCTCCTGCGAGTTTTATCCTATGGAAGCTGTGCGTACGAATATTCTCGGAACAGAGAATGTCTTGAACGCGGCTTTGGCGAATAGTGTGAAGAAAGTCATTTGTCTCAGTACAGACAAGGCTGTCTACCCCATCAACGCGATGGGAATGTCAAAGGCATTGATGGAAAAGCTGTTGGTGGCAAAAGCCCGTATGACCAGTGAGCACAACACGATCTTCACTGGAACGCGATATGGCAACGTCATGGCCTCCCGCGGCTCGGTGATCCCCCTGTTCATCAAACAGATTATGGAAGGTAAGCCATGCACGGTTACCGATCCGAAGATGACACGCTTTTTGATGTCACTCGATGATGCCATTGACTTGGTCCTTTATGCTTTCAACAATGCGCGTCAAGGTGACATCTTCGTGCAGAAAGCCCCAGCATCCACGGTCCTAGATTTAGCACTTGCCGTAAGAGAGCTCTTTAACGCGGACAATGAGATACAAGTCATTGGAACTCGTCACGGCGAGAAGCTCTATGAAACGCTACTGACCCGCGAGGAAATGTCGAAGGCTGAAGACATGGGCGGCTATTACCGTATCATTCCTGATGAACGCGACTTGAACTATGGCAAGTACTTCACAGAGGGCGAGGAGCAGATCTCAAGGCTTGATGACTACAACTCGGACAATACCCAGCGGCTGACGGTTCCCGAAATAAAGGCCAAGTTGGCGCAGTTGGACTATGTAAAGAAAATGCTTCAACGGAGTTAAGTGTGAAAATATTGATTCTGGGTGGGAGCGGCATGCTCGGGCATCAACTCTTAGGGTGCCTGCAGCCTTGCCATGAAGTGAAGGTGACGCTGCGTCAACACCTCGGATACTATTCCGCACATAGAATGTTCCATGAAGGGAACTCATTCGGAAGCGTAGATGTCCGCTCTTTTGAGCGAGTCCAACATATCGTCAGAGAGTTCGGTCCTGATGTGGTCATCAATGCCATCGGAATCGTCAAGCAAAGAGCCAGCGCAAAAGAAATTATTCCCAGCCTGGAAATCAACGCTCTCTTACCACATCTCCTGGCGCAGCTTTGCCTGGCGGTTGATGCACGACTGATTCATTTCAGTACGGACTGTGTTTTCTCGGGCAGAAAGGGAAGCTATGTGGAATCGGATCCTTCCGATGCCGAAGATATATACGGCAGGACGAAATACCTAGGAGAGGTTCATGAAGAGAATTGCCTGACATTGAGAACATCGATCATTGGGCGGGAGCTCTCGAACCACGGGAGTTTGCTCGATTGGTTTCTCGAGCAAACGGGAGAGATTAAGGGATTTCGAGGCGCCATCTATACAGGGTTCACGACGCTTGAAATGAGTCGCATTGTTCAAAGACTTATTACTGACTATCCTAAGGCGTCAGGTGTTTATCATGTGTCCAGTGAACCTATAAGCAAGTACGAATTGTTGCTCCTGATAAGAGAGGCCTTCGGTCATAGAGTCAATATTGTTCCGGACGATGAGTTCCATTGCGATCGAAGTTTGGACTCGTCGCGCTTCCGTGAAGAATTTAGTTACTTCCCGCCGACCTGGTCTGAAATGATGCGAGAAACCGGAGCTTGTGCATGAAGGTGATGACGATTGTCGGTACACGGCCGGAGGTAATAAAGTTAAGCCGTGTCATTCATGAACTGGATAAGCACATTTCTCACGTGCTTGTGCACACTGGTCAAAACTACGACTTCGAATTGAATGGGATCTTTTTTGAAGAGTTGGGTATCCGCAGGCCAGATTATTATCTAGACGCGGTAGGCGAGTCTGTGGCTCAGACGATTGGCAACGTTATCGCCAAGAGCGACGAAGTGTTTGCGCGCGAATTGCCAGATGCGGTCTTACTTCTTGGAGATACCAATAGTTGCTTGGCGGCGATTGGCGCCAAGCGTCGTAAGATACCGATTTTTCATATGGAGGCTGGAAACCGGTGCTTCGATCTACGTGTGCCGGAGGAGATCAATCGGAGAATTGTTGATCATATCAGTGACATCAACATGACCTACACTGAGCATGCGCGTCGCTATCTTCTTTCCGAGGGCTTACGGCCTGAGACGGTAATCAAAACTGGGTCTCCGATGAAGGAGGTGCTTGCTTATCATGCAGATCAAATTGAAGCGTCTGATATATTGTCTCGGTTGGATTTGATTGGGGGCCAATACTTTGTGGTCAGCGCGCACCGAGAGGAGAATGTTGATAGCGAGCAGAATTTCGAGAATCTGTTGAGTTCACTTTCGGCAATTGCTGAGCGGTTCGACAAGCCCGTGATTGTGTCAACCCACCCGCGGACGAGAAGGAGGCTCGAGGAAAGATCAAGGCATGACTTCGACCCACGGATCAGATTTATAAAGCCTCTCGGCTTTCCAGATTACGTGGGCTTGCAGGCGAGCGCTGCGTGTGTTGTTTCGGACAGCGGTACGATCACCGAGGAAGCTTCCTTGCTGGGTCTGGCCGCGGTGACAATTCGACAGGCGCATGAACGCCCGGAGGGGATGGATGCGGGCACACTCATCATGTGCGGCCTTGAGGCGGAGTCGGTTGTTAGATCTATCGAGATAATCATGGCACAACATGCCGAGCATCCCGCTCGCCGCAACTTGGTGAATGACTATGAGGTCGACAATGTTGCACAGAAGGTCTTGCGGATAATTCTGAGTTACACCGATTACGTGAACCGTAATGTCTGGAGGAAGCACTTGTAGGTCGGGCTATTGGTGTCTCCGTGTCGTGGCCGTACCGGGATGCCGTGTTAGGAGGGTGGTGTTCATCCAACCCCCAAGGATTGATCGTCGATTCGGCACCCGCTAACAGTGAGTACGTGTGGGAGAAACTCCTCAGCGCGCGGCTCTTGCATCCTTCTACAGGATTCACGGAATTCACCTCGGATGCTCCCAGCGACGGGCGCGTGCCGTTGACAGCCAAGACCGATCGGGGCGATCGCCGGACCCTGGGAAACGCCACTCCGAATCCCACAGCTCGGGTTATTGCTTGCCGCTTGGCTGCGCTCAGGTCGGTGGCCGCTCCGCTGGAGAACAATATGAAAGTTAGCGTGATTACCGTCGCCTATAATTCCAGTAAAACAATTGCGCATACACTTCAATCGGTGCGTCAACAAACCCACGGCGATGTCGAACATATCGTTGTTGATGGTGGCTCAACTGACGACACTCTCAAGATAGTTGAGGTCGAAGGAGCGCACGTGGCAAAATTGGTTTCTGAACGAGATAATGGTATTTACGACGCAATGAATAAGGGCCTCGCACTTGCAACCGGCGACGTCGTTGCATTTATAAACTCAGACGATTTTTATGCATCGTCGAGTGTTTTGGAAACCGTTGTCGAATCGTTCAATAAAACTGGGGCCGATTGCTGTTTTGGGGATCTGTGCTACGTTAGTCAGGTAGATCCAAGTCGTATCGTGAGATATTGGCGGTCCTCAGATTTTGCGCCAGGCGCTTTCGGAAAGGGATGGGTGCCACCACATCCAACTTTCTTTGCTCGGCGTAGTATCTATCAGCGCATGGGAGGCTTCGATCTCAGATTCAACATTGCTGCAGATTACGAATTGATGGCTCGCTTCTTGGAAGTCGGTCGCATCTCCTCCGTCTATATACCGGAAGTTCTTGTCAAGATGCGATTGGGTGGAGCGAGCAACCGCGGCTTGGTTAGCATAATAAAACAGAATCTCGAAATAGGCAGAGCACTTCGGGTGAACGGACTAAACTCCACTTTGCTCCAGTTCGGGTTCAATAAGATTGCGTCTCGAGTTGGGCAATTCTTGAAAAGGCCAAGTTCTTAAATATTCGGTGAACCCGTATGTAGTGTTCCCAAGTCAACGATGTTGGTTAACAGCACCAGTTTTCCATCGAAGCGCTCGGCGTGTTCGACGGCGTCCTCTGCCACGCTGTAACTGAACCACTCGGCCTGGTGTCGGCCGGGATGAAGCGAGTCAGCTCGGCCACGGCTTCCAGAGCCTGAATCCAGTCCCGCCGTTGGCCGATTGCTCGGCGGCACGTAGCGGATCGTGGGCGTCGACGAGGCGCTGGTTGGCGAAGTGTCCTTCGGCCATTCCATCGCAGGAGTCTGAAGAGGCTGGATTGTTAGCCGCGGCAGAAGGAAATCTACGTGAAGCGTCTGGTTGATTTACTTTTGGCTCTTAGTGCAACGCTATTGCTAGCCTTGCTCATTCTATTCTTAGCTTTGCTCGTCAAATTCACTTCGGCAGGCCCTGTGCTGTATTGGAGCGATCGCGTGGGCAAGAGTAACCGTATTTTCAAAATGCCTAAATTGCGTAGCATGCGGGTAGATACACCGGTTGTAGCCACGCATTTGTTGGTTGATCGCCAATTATATTTGACGCCCATCGGTGCAATTCTACGTAAAAGCAGTCTGGACGAGTTGCCTCAGTTATGGAGCATTCTGAAGGGGGATATGAGTTTTGTTGGGCCCCGACCGGCTCTTTTTAACCAGACGGATCTAATTGGGTTGCGTACCAAGAAAGGTGTTCACGAATTGACCCCAGGGCTAACTGGATGGGCTCAGATTAATGGACGAGACGAACTCTCGATTCCAAAGAAAGTGGCTTTGGACGCGGAATACGTGCAGCGGCAAAGCCTCTGGTTCGACATCAAGATACTGTGGCTGACCTTAGTGAAGATTGTGCTGCGCAGCGATGAGGTTTCGCACTGATGGCTGTGGAGAGGTTATCGATTGTGGGAGCCAGCAGGCAAGAGGTGGCCCCGCGCAGTTGGACAGCTTCTTGAGCGTTCTAAGTGAATTTACTGCTGGGGTCACTTGAAGCCCCGGATCATTTGAGGAGTATTTATGGATGTCCTTGACGTGATCGGGCGAAGCCTGCCTATGTTCAAAACGGATATCGCTCGGCAGGACGACACGCTTTCGGCGCTGGTTCGCGGTGGCCGTTTTCTTGTCATTGGCGGTGCCGGTTCCATCGGCCAAGCGGTGACGCGTGAGATCTTTCGGCGCAAGCCCATGGCGCTGCATGTCGTCGACATCAGTGAGAACAACATGGTCGAACTGGTGCGCGACATCCGCAGCACACTCGGCTACATTGACGGCGATTTCCGCACCTTTGCCATCGACTGCGGCAGCCGGGAATTCTCCGCGCTCATGAATGCGGGCAACGGCTACGACTACGTACTCAACCTTTCGGCTCTTAAGCACGTGCGAAGCGAAAAGGACCCCTTCACCTTGATGCGCCTGATAGAGGTGAACGTGCTGAATACAATTGGTACGATCGCCCGGGCCCGCGCGGGTGGGGCGCGCAAGTACTTCTGCGTTTCCACCGACAAGGCAGCGAACCCGGTCAACATGATGGGTGCCAGCAAGCGGATCATGGAGATGTTCCTTATGCGCGCCAGCCTCACGTTGCCGATCTCGACGGCGCGGTTTGCCAATGTTGCATTTTCCGACGGTTCGCTCTTGCATGGCTTCAACCAACGCTTTGCAAAGCACCAGCCGATCTCGGCGCCCAATGACGTGCGCCGGTACTTCGTCACTCCGCAGGAGTCCGGCGAGCTGTGCCTGAGTTCGTGCCTACTCGGCGATAACCGAGACATCTTCTTCCCCAAGCTTAGCGAACAGTTGGACTTGACCCGCTTCTCCGACATCGCCGTGCGTTATCTGGCCCAGCTCGGCTACGAAGCTTATGAGTGTGCGACCGAAGACGAGGCGCGCGACCGTTCGGCCGAGCTGATCGCGCGCAAGAAGTGGCCGTGTTACTTCTTTGCCAGCGACACCACCGGCGAGAAGGACTTCGAGGAATTCTTCACCGATGCTGAGACCCTGGACATGGAGCGCTTCGAGAACATAGGGGTGATCAAGAACGCTCCCGAGTTCGATGAGCCGCGGCTGGAGCATTTCCTCGCAACAATAGAACGCATCCGCAGTCAGCCGACCTGGGACAAACCGGAGATCGTCGAGTTATTCAACTATATGATTCCCGATTTCGCTCACAAGGAAACCGGTAAGTACCTCGACGGCAGGATGTGAGCATGCAGCGGTTACTCGACATCGTGTTCTCGGGACTGGCGCTTCTGGTGTTGTCTCCGCTACTAGTGCCGATAGCCATCTTCTTGCGACTGACGGGGGAGGGAGAAATCTTCTATGTGCAGCAACGTGTGGGACGCGGTGGAGGGTTGTTCGGACTGTACAAATTCGCCACAATGCTCAAGAACAGCCCGAACCTGGGAACCGGTACGGTGACCGTGAAGAATGATCCGCGCGTGCTTCCCATGGGGCGGTGGCTCCGCAAGACCAAGATCAACGAGTTGCCACAGCTGCTCAACATATTGATCGGCGACATGAGCGTCATCGGACCGCGGCCACTGACGCCGAGTGGGTTTGATGGAGTTCCGCCGGCGCTGAAGGCGGAAATCATCAGGGTACGGCCGGGGTTATCGGGCATCGGGTCGATCATCTTCCGTGACGAGGAGGAGTTGCTGGACGCCGCCTCTGATGCACGCGATTTCTACGCCACGGTGATCGCGCCGTATAAGTCGGCTTTGGAGTTGTGGTACGTCGCCAACCGAGGGTTACGCACCTATTTCTTATGCATTGCTCTGACGATTTGGGTAGTACTGTCTCCCAAGTCGCGAGCCGTGTGGCGCGCTTTCCATGGGCTACCGAAGCCGCCTCCGGAGCTGGCGGGTTTGCTTGCATGATCTGCGTCACCGCCACGCATTGCGCGTGGTTGAAATATCTGAACCTCCCCGGGACTACCGGAGAGCGTTTGCGCAATATCCCGGACCGGTGCCGCTGGCCTAATTGGCTGGCCCAGACGGGCGCCGAAGCCGATATCTTGGTAGCATCGCCCGCGAAGGGCATTATCTGCTGCGCCAGCGCGGCAGCCAAATTCAAGGATGGGACCACTGATGTTCAGGTTGCAAAGTCGATTGACCCGCCTCGCGCTGCTGTTGGCGCTGTGGACCGGATCCTTCTCAGTGGCGGCACAGACGCCACCAGCTGTTCCCGACGCGCGGGCCGCAGGCGATGCGACCGCTATGCCATCCCTGCCTCGTTCGACGCCCCCGCTCGACCCCTGCAGCGTCGAGAGCATCCCGCGCAGTGCCTCTGGTGGGCCTGATCCGCGTGCGCTCGCTGAATACCGTTCGCGTTGCCCCGATTCAAGTGTCACTGGCGCCACTGACTTTGGCCAGGATCGCGCGCCGCGCGTTCCCCAAACCCCCGAACCCGACGACCTTGCGAACGCCGCCAACGATTTCCAGACCTTCATCCTGCCGTCCACGGGACGCCGCCTGCCGATCTACGGCGCTAATCTGTTCCGGCGCGGCCCGAACACCTTCACGCCGGTCCAGAACATCCCGGTGACCCCGGACTACATCGTTGCCGCGGGCGACGAGCTGAAGATCACGGTGTGGGGGGCGATCGACTTCTCATACGGCACCACGGTGGATCGTTCCGGCATCGTAACGATTCCCAAGGTGGGTAGCTTCAGCGTCGCGGGGGTCCAGTACAAGGATCTCGAGCGCCATTTGCGAACGGAAATCGGCAAGTACTATCGCAATTTCCAGCTGGCGGTCTCACTGGGGCGGCTACACGCGATTCCGATCTTTGTCGTGGGCAACGCGGCGCGGCCGGGCAGCTACACGGTCAGTTCGCTCAGCACCCTGGTAAATGCGCTCTTTGCCTCCGGCGGACCTTCGGGCAGCGGCAGCATGCGGGCGATCCAGCTGCGCCGCGGCGGGACCAAGCTGGCCGAGTTCGACCTCTACGAATTCCTGCTCCACGGTGAGACCAAGAACGACGTCCGCCTGCTCGCCGGCGATGTGATCTTCATTCCGCCGGTGGGTCGCCTGG
>JACZKY010053556.1_pt1 | contig 38231 bp, 38 predicted proteins | sample 8237611 | NCBI WGS metagenome assembly JACZKY01 (sample SAMN16148055, study PRJNA663545) | marine sediment metagenome | biome: sediments and biomass from bioreactor inoculated with such sediments; feature: coastal sediments; material: methane- and iron-fed bioreactor; isolation source: Bothnian...
CGGCGGCGGTGGTCGCGCGGGAGCTGTCCGGGCGCGGCGTGGCGCTGCGCCCGGGTTCCCGCATCCGGTACCTGCTCACCGACGAGGGGGGCGCGAAGCAGCACGGCCGGGCGGCGGGGTTCCTCGACGGGAGCGAGTCGCCGGACCTGCGCCGCTACGAGGCGATGCTGCGCGAGGCGGCCGAGGAGCTGCTGGGGCCGCTTCAGCCCTCCTGCCGGGGAGACAGGCGCTTGCGCAGCGACTGGAAGTAGGAGAACAGATGTTTTTCCAGCCTCGAGTAGTTGCACGGGTACGCGCGGAGGAATTTCGGCAGGATCTGGAACCCGGACTCCTTCATCTCCAGCCCGTGCCACGGCAGCTTCCGGTACCCGCGCAGGAAAACCCGCCCGTCGTATCCCACGAAAAGATGCGTGACGAGGCTCGTGTCCTTCCTCAGCGCCTCGGGGCGGTTGTCCCCGATCCGGAAAAGATCGAAATACTCCGACCGCACGAAAAACGCGTTGAACGTCAGCACCGACACCAGCTCGTACCCCTTGCTCTTCCCGAGCTCCGTCAAGGCGTGCAGGCTGCTTCCCTGGCTGACGGAAGGATCCGCCTCCTGGACGAAATGCACCCCGTCCGGGACCGTCGGGTTGAACTCGATGCAAACCGCCTTCGGCCGGTACCGCGACACGGCTTTCCACACGTGGTAGTCGTTCCCGTCGATGTCGATCGAGAGGAAGTCGAAATCCTCCGGGATGGGCGTTTCCGCGAGGATCGTGTCGAGGCCGTCCTTCTCCGTGAAACCGACGAAGCGGTTCAGCGGGATCACGTTCGCATTCCCCGCCCGGTTTTTCCGCAGGTCGCCGAATTTCTCGCGGTTCCCCTCGATCAAAACGGCGGAATACGCCTTGTTCTCGATCAGGTTCCGCGTGTTGCTCAGGTACAGCCCGTCCCAGGCGCCGAACTCGACGCACCACCTGTCGTTCCCGGGAAGGGTTTCCAGGATCTTCCGGATGATCCCGTCCTCGCCGGCTTGCAAATGGACGTCCGACCGGTGTTCCAGCAGCCATGCATCCGTCGTTGCCACGCGTTCCCCCCGATCCCGATTTTCCGCCGCGGAGCGCGGAGAGTCGATGGATCCTTCCGGCCTTGAGTGTAATATATTCGTTACCGATTCCCATACCCCGAAAGAGGCGGATGGACCCGACGCGCGACGGAAAGAAGAGCATCCTGCTCCTGCAGCTGGGGGGGGTCCGCGACGCGGTCCTCTCCACGCCGGCTTTCCGCGCGGTGAAGGAGACCTTCCCCGGCGCCCGCCTTTCCGTTCTGGTGAGGAGCCCGATCGCCTCCCTGCTGGAAGGCGACCCCCATCTCGACGAGATCGTCGCGGCGCCGGACGGCGGCGCGGAAGGTCCGGGAAGCTGGCGGGAGACGTTCGGCCTGGGACTCCGCCTGCGGCGGTCGGGCCACGACCTGGCGGTCGACCTCGGCCCCGGGGACCGTGGGGCGCTCCTCGCCCGCCTCACCGGGGCTTCCGACCGGGTCGCCCGCCTGGAACCGGGGCACCCGTTCTGGCGGGACTGGATGTTCACCCGCATGTTCCCGGACCCGCCGGCCGCCCCGCCCCCGGTCCACCCCGGGGCGGACCGGTATTTGCGGCTCCTCCGGGAGGTCGGGATCGACACGAAGGACTCCGCCCCGAGGATCGAGGCGCCGGAAAAGGCGCGGGAGCGGGTCGGCGGGATGCTCGGCTCCCTCGGCCTGCGCGCGGAGGACCGCTGGGTCACGGTGAGCCCCTTCGCCGGGGGAAGGCATAAGGAATGGGCGCCCGGCCTCTGGGCGGATGTCATCGCCGCCCTCCGGGAGCGGCACGGCCTCGCGGCGGTCGTCGTCGGGACCGCCGCGGAGGCCGAGGCGGCGGAAGGGATCGTCCGCCGGTTCGGCGGGCAGGGCGCGTTCCACCTCGCGGGGAGGACGACCCTCGGGGAACTCGCGGCCCTCCTGGCCCGGAGCACGATGCACCTCGGGGTGGACAGCGCCCCCTCCCTCGTCGCCGCGGCCGTCGGGGTCCCGGCCGTCACGTTGTTCGGCCCGTCGAAGTGGAAGGAGTGGACCGTCGCGGACGAAACGCACCGCGCGGTGACGGCCGACCGGGCCTGCCTGGCCTGCGGCCGGAAGGGCTGCGCCGACAAGGGCAAGGCCCAATGCATGGAAGAGCTCGGACCCGACGCGGTGATCCGGGCCGCCGGGGAAGTGCTGGCGGCCGCGGGGGCGGGATGAAGCTGCTCGTCCTTCGATATCGCTTCATCGGGGACACGATCCTGACGGTGCCGTTCCTGCGGAACCTGCGGAGGGCCTACCCGCACGCCCGCATCGACATGGTGGTCGCCCCGTACTCTTCGGACGTGCTGATCGGCACCCCCTACGTCGACGAATTCATCGCGTACGACCCTCCCACCATCCACTCGGACAGCACGGGCACGCACGCCACCCTACGGTCGCGCGTCCGGTTCCTGCGCGACCTTCGCCGGAGACGGTACGACAAGGCGTACGTCCTGAAGCGCTCCTTCTCCAGCGCCGCCATCGCCCGGGCGACCGGCGCCCCCGAGAGGATCGGCTTCGACACCGAGGGGCGCGGGTTCCTCCTGACGAAGCGGGTTCCCTACCGCCGCGACCAGCACGAGGTGTGGAACTTCCTCGACATCCTCCGGGCGGACGGCGTGCCCGTGGTGGACGACCACCTGGAGGCATGGCTCTCGAAGGAGGAGACCGCCTTCGCGGAAGGGTTCCTCGACGGCCGGGGGCACGAGGGGGAAACGCGGCTGGTCGGGATCCACCCGTTCACGGCGAACCCGGCCCGGGCGTGGCATGAAGACAACTTCATCGCGGTCGCGAACGCGATCCAGGAAAAACACGGCGTCCGGATCCTGCTGTTCGGCGGCAAGCGGGACCTGGAGCTCTCGCGATACATCGTGGACCGCGTCCGGCCCGCCCCGATCCCGGCGGTCGGCTCCACCGACCTTCGGCAGACCATGGCGCTGCTCTCGAAATGCTCCCTGCTCCTGTGCAACGACAGCGGGATCATGCACCTGGGGGCCGCGCTGAACGTCCCGCTGGTGGCTCTCTTCGGGCCGCAGACCCCCGACATCTTCGGCCCGTGGGGGAAACGGTGCGTGGTGCTGAGCAAGCGGTTCGCGTGCAGCCCGTGCAAACAGAAGTTCTTCACGGAGTGCGACCCGTCCCCGCGGGGACGGCCGATGTGCATGGAGAACATCACGGTGGAGGAGGTGCTGGCGGCCGCGTCCGGACTTCTGGCTTCCTCCCGGGTCCGAGGGAATCATGGCTAGGCTCATGGAAAGGATCTTCTCCGGCTTTCCCCCATACCGGATTTATAGGGGCTACAGGAATCGGCGCAAGAACGCGGCGAAATACCGCGAATGGGTCGAGAACGGGAGGCAGGTCCCCCCGCCCCACATCGTCAAACAGCTGGTCTTGCGGGAGTATGCGGAAAGGTTCCATCTCGGATGCCTGGTCGAAACGGGCACGTACCGCGGGGAGATGGTCGAGGCGGTCAGGGAGATATTCGACCGGATCTACTCCATCGAACTGGACGCCGCGCTCTTCAAGGAGGCCTTGAGGAAGTTCCGCCGGTTCCCTCGCATCACCATACTGCACGGGGACAGCGGAACCGTGCTGAAGGACGTGCTGCCGAAACTGGACCGGCCGACCCTGTTCTGGCTGGACGGGCATTATTCGGGCCCGGAAACCGGCAAGGGCGACCTGGACTCCCCCGTCGAAAAGGAACTTCAGCACATCTTTCTCCATCCCGACATCGGCCATGTCATCCTGATCGACGACGCCCGCGAATTCACCGGCCATGGAGGTTATCCCTTGCTGGACCGTCTGCGGGAATTTGTCCGTGGATACCGCCCCGAATGGAAATTCGAGGCGCGGGATGACATCATCCGGATCCACCCCCCGCTCGACGCATGCGAGCCGCACCGGAAGAATCCTGGAGGAAGCAATTGAGCCACATGATCCGGAATCTGAAGATCCGTCTCCGGGGACGAATCCTGTTTCCCCCAACCGTCCTGTGCGACAGGCACACGGCGGAAGACCGGTTCAACGACGCCCTGGCCCGGGCAAGGGCGCTATATTCGGAGATCCGCTGCGCCCATCCTGTCCCGAAGGGATTCGTCCACCCGGAGTGGGAACAGAACATCCGGGAGGTGGAAACGTATTTCCTCGATCGCTTCGACATGTCGTTCCTCAACCAGCCCCGGATCAGAGGCACGATGGTGTTCACGAACCGCAGTGCGCACGCGGAAGAGTGGTCCTACCTGGAATCACGGCTGCCTGTGGGCGAACTCCGTAATATTCTCTCCGGAGGGTTGAACGCTCACTTCCTGGAAGGAAACCAGCGTGCGGCCGTTCTCATCAACTCGTCGCACCATCTGCACCATGTCGTCCGGTTCGAGGCGTTCCGCGGGAACGCGGACACGGACATCGGGTCCGTGGTGGAGTTCGGAGGCGGGTACGGGAACTTGGCGCGCCTCTTCCGGAACCGGGGCCATTGCGGCGGGTACACGATCATCGATCTCCCGGTGTTTTCCTGCATCCAGTACGTCTACCTTGCCACCGCCTTCGGGGGCGATGCCGTGCGGATCGTCACCGGGCCGGAAGAAACGCCTTCCTCCGATGCGATCCGCCTCGTCCCGATCTCCGCAATGGAGCGCGTCCACCTGGAAGGGGACCTCTTCGTCAGCACGTGGGCACTCAGCGAGTCGCCGGGGGCCGTTTATGATTTCACGATGGGCAAGGAATGGTTCGGAGCCCGGGAGATCCTGGTCGCGTTCAACGAAGCGTGGAAACCGTGGGAGACGGATTCGCTCGTCGGATTGCTGGAACAGCAGTTCCGCCGGGTCGTCGTGGAACCGATACCGTTCCTTCGCGGCAACTGCTACCTTTTCGCGAAAGGTGGGGGGCGGCCGAAGAAATAACGCGGCAGGCTATTCCGGACCCTTTCCGTTTTTCAGGACACGCTTCACCGCCTCGAAAACCGCGTCCACCGAGATCCGGTCCATGCATTCGAGGTAGGGAGTGTGCCTGCAGGCGCGGCAGCGGCACGGGACACACTCGAGCTCCCGGGACGCGATCACCTGGTGACCTGCACCGACCGGCCCGGTCCGGTCGGGGTCGGCCGCGCCGAAGAGGGCGACGACCTTCGTTCCGACCGCGGTCGCCATGTGCATCGGCCCGGTGTCGCCGCTCACGGCTACGGCGCAGCGCGCAAGCAATGCACCTGTCTGCAGCAGCGACGCCCGGCCGGCCAGGTCGACGACCGGTACGCAGGTCTGATCGACCACGGCGTCGGCAAGCTCCCGGTCCTGCGGGCCTCCCACGAGAATCACGGCCATGCCGAGCTCGGCATGGAGCCGCCCGGCCAGCGTAGCGAAATTTCCCGCGGGCCAGCGGTTCACCGGGTGGGAGGCGCCGGGGTTCAGCGCCGCCAGCGTGCGGCCGGTCAGCCCTTCCCGCTCCAGCAGCTCCGAGGCCCAGCGGGCGGCCCCGGGGCCCGGAAACAGCTCCAGGCGGCGGTCGGCGGTCCGGGGATCGATTCCCAGCGGCGCCACCGCTTCGAGGTGGTTCTCCACCGCGTGTACGACGCGCCCACGGGCCTTCCGATAGACCAGCAGCCGGCACGGGAACGCCGCCGTCAACAGGAGCCATCCCTTCAGGTTGCTCCGCTGGTAGTTGACGACCAGGTCGAACCGGCGGCGCCGCACCTCCGCCCACAACTTCCCGGAAGCCCGCCACGTGCGGTGCTCTCCTTTCCTGTCGAACACCAGGACCTCTTCCACCAGCGGATTATGCGCGAACAGCTCCGCCGACGCGGCGCTGCCCGCCATCAGGGTGATTCGCGCTTCCGGCAGGCGCTCCTTGACCGCCCGGACCACGGGGGAAAGCTGCAGCAGGTCGCCGATCGCGCCGGGTTTGAACAGAAGCACCCTCAAGGCCGGGACGCCCCCTTCGCCAGGATCTCCAGCAGGCGGCGGGGATCGTGCTCTCCCGCCAGGACGGACGCCGCCGCGCAGGCCCGCTCGGAGTACGCCGGCCAATCCGAAAGCACCCGGCCGACGGCGTCGGCAAGATCGGGCACGGTCCGCTCCCCGATCGTGGCTCCCGCGCCGAAACGCTCCACCTGGTTCCCCGGCCATGTTCCCCGGGTGGCGATGACCGGCGCGCCGTGCAGCAGCGCATCGAGAACCACCCCGCTCACCTGGGCGGCGAACTGTTCCCTGGCGTACGGGGCGAGCACGAGCGCCCCGCGGAAACGTTCCAGGTACTCGGCGCGGTCCGGCGCCGTCGTGTCGACCCGCAGACCCATGTATCCCGAGGACAGGAGGGCGTCCACCACCGCCCTTTCCCGGCGGCCGTGACGGGAAACGTGCTTCATCGACACCTGCACCCTCAGGGGGATCGCGCGGCCCTCGCCCGCCCAGCGGGATGCCAGCCCCGCGACGAGGTCCAGCCCCTTGTTCAGTCGGGCCGCGCCGGCCATCAGCAGGTGCGAGAAGGGAACGAGGCGCGGCGGCGACGGCGCCCCGAGGGCCGGGTACTGCGCCAATGCCACGCGTTTCCACCCACCCTCCGACAACGATCGCGCGACCGTCTCCGTGGGGGCGACCGCCAGCGCGTGCCTGCGGGCCGATGCACCGAACGAGCGGAGTATCCTGTCACGCACGGTGGAGGGAGGCCGATGGAAGAAGAGGCACGCGTTGCCGGGCGCGCGCCCCGAAATCGCGCCCGCGAGGGATACCGCTCCCGCGTGGCGACCGTCGGCGGTCAGCACCAGGAACGGGAGGTCCCTCTCCACGGCGCGGAAGATCGTCCGCCACTCGGCAAAGGGGCGGCCGACGCGCGGGGTTTCCAGGCATACCCGCACGCCGGGCATCGCGGCCAGCAGCTCGTCGGCGGCGGGATGGGCGTAGACGTCGATCGGTTCGTCGTCGACGCCGGTTCCCACGGCCCGGACGAACTCGGCGTAATGCCCGCTGGGATCCCGCAGATTCGGCTCTATGACCAGCAGCCGGGTCAAATCCTTGTCCACTCGAGGGGCAGCAGATCGAAGATTCTGTTGAAGTGATCGTTCGCGAACCATCGCTTCGGCGCGATCACGATCTTGCCATCATTGGCGTTCAGCCATGCTCCCCAATAGCTGAACGTGCTGTTCGCGATGATGTTATGTTTGCACTTGCTCATAAGGTACAGGTCTTCATGGGAGGTTTCCGGGGACGTGTGGTCGACGAACCTCACCGGGGCCCGGCTCTTCAGATTCTCCCTGGCCCATTCCAAGTCGTCGGAAAACACATGGTAAACGGGATCGCCCACGTTTTTTTCGATGACCGCCATGGCCTCGGAGTAGTAATCGACGCCCAACAGGCCATGGAACCGCATCGTATGGACGTTTGAGGCGTAGTCGCCCCTCCGGACATGGATCCCGACGCTCGTTCCGACCGCAAGCGATTTCTCGTATTCGGAAGACCTTGGGGACAGGACGCCCCGGATGCGGAAATCCCTACGGAGCAACGGCTCGATCCCCTCGAAGTACCGCCTGCTGATGAAATCCCCCTTGATGTGCACGTCGCCGGAAAGCCGGAAAAATTTTTGATCGTACCCGACGTGCGGTTCCTTGTAGATATACGATCGTCGAATCCCGAGGATTTTTATTATCTTTTCCTTGGCTCGTTCGGCGGTGGGATTTGAAAGTTTCCTTTTTATGCGGGCGACTTCCTCTTCGGTGGCGATCTCGATATCCGCGCTCAGCCTGTCCAGTTCGAATTTCCTGAGCGCGTCCTTATTCAGCGACGTCAAGTCCAGCTTCAGCCTATCCTTGTTCTTTTCCGCCAGCGCTCTTCCCGCGGCGTAACCGATCATCTGGTTCGCCAAGCCGCCGACGATTTCCACGAGTATCATGGGCAGTTGCCAACGACCTCCTGTTACGGTCTCAATCCCTTGACCTGTATCTTCTTTCCATGATTTTCAATGCTTGAGTCATGCCCGCCGCCCGGAACATGGACGAAATCAACACCCGCAATCCTCCGAATCTGCCGGATTGGTAATACGTTTTTTCAACATTCGACCAATATTGCCGAAGGAACAGACTTTTCTTGAGCCTTTCCGCCCTCCCGATCGATATCAACCCTTTTTCAAGGGCCACCTGTATATCATTCAACCACGAGAAATAGACGGTTTCGTGATCCGCCGCCTCGCGAATACGGAAGGACAACGTCGGTCTTGCCCGGAATTCCCCGGAGTCGTTGCCGCCATGTACCCTGTAACGGATCAACGGCTCGTCGAGGTAATGGACCTCCCCGAGCAACAGGCTTCTGAACGGGATGGTCATGTCCTCTTTGTTGGTCCGTAAGGTCATCGGACCGAATACGTCGAAACATTTCCTTGTGAACATATGCGTGCAGCCTGCGACGCCGATTCCGCCGCGGGCGACCGCGTCTTCCACGGTCCGGGCGTGGGAAGGGATCCTTCCGCCGGACAACTTCCCGATTTCCCGTCCTTCCGTGTCGAACATTATCCCATCCGTGTAGAGGGAACAGGCACTGCGCCCCGTCCGAACCCATTCCTCGTAACTGCGCTCCGTCCGCACAGCCAGGGAAATGTCATCCCCGTCTGCTGTCAAGACGAGCTCGCCTTTCGCCAACTCCATGGCGCGGCTGATATGCGCCCCCTTGCCGAGATTCCTCGGGTTCCTGTTCAAGACGACCCGGTGGGGACCACGGTAGGAATCCGCCATTTCCTTCATGATCTCAAAGGTCCGGTCGGACGAGCCGTCATCCGAAAGGACGATTTCGAGCGGCGAATACGTCTGGGAGAACGCTCCTTCCACCGCTTCCCGGATGAAGCGCTCCTGGTTGTAGGAAAGTTGGAGAAACGTCAACAGGGGGCGCTCCTTACCCGCATCACCGGCCATATGCGTCTCCATGCCCATCCCCATTCAGTCGTCAAGGTTCCGATACAATTCTTCGTACCGGTCGACCATCCGCCGCACGTCGAACCGGGCGCGGGCGTCCTCGCGCGCCTTCCGCCGCATCTCCGCCATCCTCTCCGGCCGTCCCGCCAGCTCGACGACGATCCGGACGAAATCCTCCGGGCTGTCCGCCAGCATCCCGGTTTCGCCGTCGACGACCAGTTCGGGATAGCTTCCCGCGCGGTAGCCGACGAACGGAGTCCCGACCGCGAGCGACTCGATCACGTTGAGAGCGCACCCTTCCCGCCGGAAGGCGCTGACGTTGAGATCGAGGCCGGCCATGGCGTCGCCGATCTCCGCGTGGGGAATGTTGCCCGCGAAGTGCACCGCATCCGCCGCGCCGCACGCCCGCGCCGCCCGCTCCAGCTCTCCCCGGTTCGCGTCGTCGCGTCCGATGATCGCCAGCATCGCCCGGGGGAGCTTTTCCCGAATGCGGGGGAGCCGCCGGATCAGCTCCTCCTGGTTCTTGTAGAAGTAGCCGACGACCCCGAGGAGCGGGAAAGCGCCGGCCACGGCCGGAACCTCGCCCCAGTACCCGGGGCGGGGATGCTCGAAGGGCGCCAGGTCGATGCCGTTGTGGATCGTCTCGATCCTGCCGGCCAGCGACGGATACCTCGATTCCATGTCCTCACCGATGAACCGGGAAACCGTCACGATCCGGTCGGCGAGGCCGACGTGCCGGGCCGACATCGTCCCCAGCAGGCAATGCTGGGTCAGCAGCAGAGGCGCGCCCGCGGCCGCCGCCGCCAGCTTGCTGACCAGCAGGTCGTGGTTGCGGTGGACGTGGACCAGGTCGAACCGTTCCCGGCGGGCCGCCCGAAGCAGGCGCCACAGGCCGGCGAACACCCCGAGCCCTTCCCGCGGGACCTGGCGGACGGCGAACCCTTCCCGGCGGAACGGCTCCAGGGTCGCGGCGCCCTCGCGAAGGAAGACCGCCACGTCATGGCCTTTGGACCGCATCCCGGCCGAAAGGGACAGCAGCATCTGTTCCGCGCCGCCCCATCCCCGGCTGTTGTCGATCATGGCGATCCGCAAGGGTCACGCGCTCCCGAGCTTCCGGTAGAAATCCAGGTAGGAGTCGCCCATGGCCCGGATGGAGTATCTGCGTTCGACCAACTCGTACCCCCGGGCTCCCATGGCGAATCGCCGCGCGTCGTCCGAGAGCAGCGCGATCGTCGCGGCGGCGAAGTCGGCGGCCCCTCCATCCACCAGGACGCCCACGTCCTCCCCCTTGAAGATGTCCACGAACCCGCCCTCGTTGTACGCGACGACCGGCGTGCCGGCCGCCAGGCTCTCCAGGTGCACGATTCCGAATCCCTCGTTCCGATGGGTGGTCACGGAGAGGTCGAGGTCGTGGAAGACGTCGGGGATCCGCGCCCGGGGCACGAGGCCGGTGAAAACGACGTCCTTCCCCAGCCCCAGCTCCCGGATCCTCTCCTCCAGCGGGCCGACGAGGGAACGGTCCGACGCGTTTCCGATCAACGCCACCGTCAGCGACGGGAAGGCTTTCTTGAGCAGCGGCGTCATCTCCACCAGTTCCACCTGGTTCTTCCAGAATTCCCCCACCATGCCGATGATCGGGAAACCCGCACCCTCGAAGAAGCGCCGGGGCCGGTCGACGGCGAAGCGGGACGCGGGCGGCGGCCCGGCCAGGGAGATCCCGTAGTAGAGGATGTGGGTCCAGGCTGCCGCGGACGGATGCTTCCGCAGCAGCTTGTCCCTCACGTGCCCGGAAATGCAGACGATCGCGTCGGCCGTCCCCAGCAGCGGCTGCGGATGATCGGTGGGAAGATGGTAGCTCATCATCAGCTTCCCGCTGCGCCGCAGCGGGAACGCCAGCCGCCAGGCCAGGGCGGTCATGAGCAAGTCGTGCTCGCGGTTGATCGAAACGATGTCGAAGCGCTCCCGCCGCAGGAGGGAAACGAGGCCCGCCAGCGCCTTGACGTCGTCGATCCCGTGCCGGTAGGGAACCGGGTGCACCGGGAAGCCGCATTCGCGGAAGCGGGTTTCGGAAGGGGTGCCGGCGCGGGCGGTGAAGTGGAACTCGACCCCCCGGGCGCGCAATTCGAGGGCCAGGTCCTTCAGATGCTCCTGCCCGCCGCTCCACCCCTTGCCGTTGTTGATCAGCAGGACTTTCATCGATTCCACCCTGGGGACGGGATCACGGGTTCGCCCGGGCCGTCAGCACTCCCGCGTCTTCCGCGCGAGGAGGATCAGCGTCTCTCCGTAGAAGATCTCGTCCGACAGGATGGTGTCGTACAACGGAAGGTACTCCCCGCGGCCCCTCCTGCGGTCCCTGCGGTTCTTGTAGGCGTACGACAGCCGGAAGAGAGGGCGAAGCGCGCGGGACACGACGTTGCGCGAGCTGTACTTGTTCGCGTGCAGCGACAGGATGGCGAACCCGAGGCTTTCCAGGAGGAACTGCAGCTCTTCAGGATCCGGATTCGCCATGATGCCCCTTTCATTAATAAATCCAAGGGCATGCTATCATCCTCCGGGTAGACGGACAAGTTTGGCGGGGTCATCGGGTCATGGCGGACAACGATTCGCGGATAAAGATCGGCTACTACGTCGTCTGGCTCGCCGTGAAGGGACTGCTCGCGGTGGCCTCCCGGACGCCGCATTCCTGCCTGCTCCGCTTCTTCCGCGCGGTGTCCGCCGCGTTCCATGCCCTGGGGATCCGCAGGCGCGTCGTGAGGGAGAACCTGCGCTCGGCCTTCGGCGAGCGGCTCCCGAAACCGGAGCTGGACCGGATCGCGAAGGGATGTTACGCGGAATACGGCCGGATCCTATCAGAAATCGTCCACTCCGACCGGCTGGTAGGTGAAAAGGAGAAACTTTTCGATCTCCGGGGGCTGCCGATCCTCGAGGAGGCGATCCGGAGCGGGGCGGGGCTCCTGCTCCTCACCGGCCATATCGGGAATTTCATCGTCGCCAGCCACTTCGTCCAGTCCCTGGGCTTCCCGATTACCGCCGTCGCCAAGCGGGTCGCCAACCCGTACCTGAACCGGGAGATCGAGGCGGTGTACGGCCGGCACGGCTGCACGATCATATGGGTGCGGGGATTCCGGAACGATCATCAGGGCGGGATCCGGCTTTTCCATAGCCTGAAACGGGGGAACATCGTCTTCGCCCTGGTCGACCAGGACGCCGGGCCGGAAGGGTACATCAGCACCTTCTTCGGCCTTCCGACCTCTCTTCCGTCCGGCCCCGTCCGCCTGGCCTACCGTTCCGGAGCAACGGTGATGACCGGCTTCGTGACCCGGGAGAACGGCCGGATCCTGGCCGAGATCCAGCCACGGATCGACTATTCCGCGGCCGGCTCCCCCGAGGCCGCGGAGAGGATCATCCTCGACGAGTATTCCCGGCGGCTGGAGGAGAAAGTCCGGAAATGCCCGGAGCAATACTTCTGGTTCCACAAGAAATGGAAATCGGTGCCGGAGATCCGGGCACGGTACGAACGCCCCGATTGAAGCCCTCCGGGGGTCAGCGGGACACGCCTCCCATCAGCCCGGCCATCAGCGCCGCGACCTCGCCGGGACGAACGCTCGCGATGCATTCCGGGTCCCGGTCGCACCGTCTCCGGAGACACGCGGCGCAGGGCATGGGGGCCTGCAGGAACCTGTGGGCGGGTCCCTGCGGGGCGTTCCGTCCCCCGTCCGTCGCCCGGAAGACGCTCACGGTTCCCGCTCCGACCGCCGCCGCGACATGCAGCGGACCGGTGTCCGGGGCCATGACGAACCGGCACTCCAGATAGACCGCGGCGAGTTTTTTCAGGGAAAGCAGGGGAAGCAGCTCGACCGTCCCTCCGGCCGATGCGCGAATCTCCACCGCCTCCCGCCTCTCCTCCTCGCTCCCCCAGGAAACCAGGACGCCCAGTCCGGGGAACCCCTCGCGAAGGATTCGAATCGCCTCCGCCCAGAACCCCGGGGTCATCTTCTTCGTCGGCCAGCTGCTCCCCGGGTGCAGCGCCATCCTGGGGGCGGCGTCCCCCAGCAGCTCCCCGACCAGCGACGCGGCGGCGGCACGGTCCTCCGGGAAAACCGGAAGGCACGGGGACAGCCCGGCGGGATCGAACGGCAGGCCGAAGGGCCCGGCGACCAGCCGCAGGCATTTCCGGGTGATATGCCGGTCTTCCGGGAAAAGCCGGACCTTGCGGTTGGTGAACAGGAGGTTCGGCGCTTCCCGAACCCCTTCCCGGTCGAAGCCGAAGCGCAGGGGGGCGCCCGACAGGCGGGTCACCAGCCCGCTTTTCACGTTCCCCTGGAGGTCGAAGGCGGCATCGTACCGTTCCCGTCGAAGCGCGCGGGCGGCATCGAACGCCTCCCTCCAGGTCCCGGGGCTCCCGCCCCTCCCCTTCCAGTCCCGGATGGGGAGCGGCACCACCTTCGCGATCCCGGGATTCCCGGCAAGCAGTTCGGCGAAAGACGCGTCCACCGCCCAGTGGATCTCCAGGCCGGGCGCGGCGCCCCGAAGGTACGGCACCACCGGCAGCGCGTGGAGGATATCCCCCAGCGCCGACAGCTTGACGATGAGAATCCTGTGGAATTCGGGCATCTTCGGCTTCACGTGGAGGAATGATACCATTGGGCCGCCCGCGATTTCCAACGGACAGAATTTGCCCCCACGCCGCGAATGGAATCTGGTATATTTTATCTTTTTAAGGAGGGATGGCCGAGCGGCTGAAGGCGGCGGTCTTGAAAACCGCTGAAGCGCAAGCTTCCGTAGGTTCAAATCCTACTCCCTCCGCCATGGCGTATTCCAGGGATCGGCAGGAAAATCGGAGAGGTGGCCGAGCAAGGCTGAAGGCAACCGCCTGCTAAGCGGTTATACGGGTAAAACCGTATCGAGGGTTCGAATCCCTCCCTCTCCGCCATTCCTGCCTTCCAAAAACGCCGCAAGCGGCCGTCGTGCGGAGAGGTGTCCGAGCTGGCCGAAGGAACGCGACTGGAAATCGCGTAGGTGGCTTATACCCGCCTCGAGGGTTCGAATCCCTCCCTCTCCGCCATGTTTTTTCGAACCGATTTGGCCCAGAGCCTTGAGGAGGTTCCGATGAAGAAGAGCTGTCTGTTGGTGGCCGCCCTGTTGATGTTCACTTTCGCCGGCACGGGCTGCAAGAAGAAGCAGCCGCCACCGCCCCCGATGCCCACGCAAGGCGCGCCGACACAACCCGGAATGACCGGTGGCATGCCCGGCATGCCCGGCGGAGAGGGAGGCCATCCCGCCGTCGAGAAGAAGATCGTGGTCCCCGACGAGGTCGGGAAGGCTTGGAAGGCCGTCAAGATCGAGGTGACGTTCAAGGAGAAAAAGGAGAAGAAGCAGTACGTCGTGCCGCTGAACTCCGAGTTCAAGGTCCCCGACGCCGGGCTCACGCTGAAGGCGGGGGCGTTCTTCCCGCACTTCAAGATGGAATCGGACCGGATCACCTCCGGATCCAACAACCCGGAAAACCCCGCCGTGCAGATCGAGGTGTTCGAGGCGGGCAAGGAGATCTTCCACGGTTGGTTGTTCGCGAAATTTCCCGACGTGCATCCGTTCGTCCACGACAAATACGGGATGGCGCTTCTGGAAGGCGTAAAGAAGTAACGCGGCGCGAAACGCGGCGAGGAAACGGGGGGCGGCCCTTATGAGAAAAGGGCCGTCCCCCTATTTTTTCGCCCCCCGGAGGACCTCGATCATCCGGTCGTGGACCCGCCCGTTGGAGGCCAGGATGTCCGGTTGGTGGATGTCGTACCGGCCGCCGTCGAGCCGCGTGACGACGCCGCCAGCCTCCCGGAGGATCAGGAACCCCGCCGCCGTGTCCCAGGGCCGCAGCTTCAACTCCCAGAAACCGTCGAACCGACCGCAGGCGACGTAGCACAGGTCGAGCGCTGCGGAGCCGTCCCGGCGGATCGCCTGCCCGGTGAAGACGAACGCCCGGAAGTAGTCGAAGTTGTTGTCCGCCGCCACCTTCACGTCGTAGGCGAAGCCGGTGGCCAGAAGGGATTTCCTTAGGTCCGGAATGGTCGACACCCCGATGCGCTCCCCGTTCCGGAAGGCCCCCGAACCCGGCGTCGCGGTGAACATCTCGTCGAGCAGCGGATCGTATACCGCCCCGGCCGCCATCTTCCCGTCGCGCTCCACGCCGACGGAAACGCAGAAGCAGGGGTATCCGTGCGCGTAGTTCGTGGTCCCGTCCAACGGGTCGACGATCCACCGGTAGGGCGAGGGGGAAGTCCTCTCCGGACTTTCCTCCGAGAGGATCCCATGATCGGGAAAAGCCTCGCGGATCCGGCCGATGATGTATTTCTCCGATTCCCGGTCCACCTCCGTGACCAGGTCGATCTCCCCCTTGAAATGGATCTTCTGCTGCCGGCCGTAGCTCCTCCGGAGGATGGCCCCCGCCCCGCGGGCGACGTCCTCGGCGAACGCCAGCAATTCCCAGTTCTCCATGCCCGCCTCCCTTCAAACCCGTGCGCGGATCAGGCCTTCGGCGATTATAATACCTGGGGTGCGGCGCCCCGGAAAAAGTTCCGCGGCAAATTCCTTTACCGCACCCCCCCGGAGGCAATCCATGAAATACCGGTCCGCCATGGGGCTCCTCGTTTTCCTGTCGCTGATCCTCGCGGCATGCGCATCCACGAAAGGCCTGAAGCCCTGGAACCCCGGGGACACGGTGATCTGCCCTCACTGCGGGCGCGAGTTCAAACTGCCGGAGAAGCTCGGTGAAAAATAACCGTTGATCGGCGGCATGATTCTTATTATCGTGCCACCATTCCGCGCGGAGGGAACTATTTGGCCGGATTGACGCGGTTCGGCATCTCCCTGGACGAGGGGCTGCTCGCTAAATTCGACCGGCTCATCGGGCGGAAGGGATACGGCAACCGCTCGGAGGCGATCCGCGACCTGATCCGGGACAGCCTGGTCCGCGACCGCTGGGAGCTCGGCGACGAAGAGGCGGTGGGCACCCTGACCCTCGTGTACTCCCACGAGGTCCGGGAGCTCGAGGAGCGCCTCACCGAGCTGCAGCACGCCCACTACAAGACGATCGTTTCCACCCTCCACGTCCACCTCGACCCCCATCACTGCCTGGAGGTGCTCGTCCTGCGCGGGAAGGCATCCCTGCTGAAGACCATCGCCGACAAGCTCATCGGGACGCGCGGGGTCAAGCACGGGACGTTTTCGGCGACGGCGGAAGGAAAGGCGTTGGGGTGATAAATTTTTCCCCCGATAGTGTTACGATTTACATTTACGTGACACCATAATTCCCATGGGCGAGGAGACATGCCATGCACATGGCGGACGCCCTGCTCTCCCCCGGCGTGGGGGCCGCGTTCTGGGCCGGCACGGCGGGAACGATCGGCTACGCTTCGAAGAAGCTGAAAGAGCGACTCGACGACCGGAAGATCCCGCTGATGGGCGTGCTGGGCGCCTTCATCTTCGCGTCCCAGATGATCAATTTCACGATCCCCGTGACCGGATCGAGCGGGCACCTGGGGGGAGGCATGATCCTGGCGATCCTCCTGGGGCCCCACGCGGCCTTCCTCGTCATGGCCTCCGTCCTGACGGTCCAGGCGCTTTTCTTCGCGGACGGGGGGCTTCTGGCGCTCGGGTGCAACATATGGAACCTGGGGATCTATCCCTGTTACCTCGCTTACCCGCTGGTCTATAAACCGCTGGCGGGGGACGGCGTCGACTCCCAGCGCATCCTCCTGGCGTCGCTCGCAAGCGCCGTCGCGGCGCTCCAGATAGGGGCCTTCTCGGTCGTCCTTCAGACGCTGCTGTCGGGAATATCCGAACTTCCGTTCGGCGCCTTCCTCCTGCTGATGCAGCCGATCCATCTGGCCATCGGAATCGTCGAGGGGCTTGCGACCGCGGGCGTGATCGCCTACGTCCGCTCGGTCCGCCCCGAGATCCTCGGCTCCTCCGCCTCCGGCGGCCCGCTGCCCGCGGGAACCTCCCTGCGGAACGTCCTGGCCGGCTTCGTCGTGCTCGCCGTCGTCACCGGCGGGGCGTTGTCGTGGTTCGCCTCCGCCCATCCCGACGGGCTCGAGTGGTCGATCGAAAAGGTCACCGGAAAAGGGGAGCTTCCCGAACAGGAGCACGGCGTTCCCGCGGCGCTGAAAGGGCTGCAGGAAAGAACCGCTTTCCTTCCCGATTACGGCTTCAAGAAGCCGGAAGGCGCCCCGGAAGGCCCCGGGGAAACGCCCTCCTGGCCGTCCGTCGACGCGGGCACCACGGTATCGGGGCTGGTCGGCGGCGTCCTGGTCCTCGCCATGGCCCTGGCCATCGGCTGGGCCATCCGGGCGTTCCGGGGGCGCCGGGTCGGCTGACCCGATATATAATCTTCCAGGGTTGCCAGCATGACCTTGGAAACCGCATATTCCGATATCGGCCGGCTGGACCGCCTGTCCTACCAGGACACGGCGGTACACCGCCTGGATCCGCGCGCCAAGGTGGTCGCGACGATCCTTTTCGTGGTCACCGTCGTCTCCTTCCCGAGGTACGAGGTCCTCTCGCTCCTCCCCTTCTCCCTGTTCCCGGTGCTGATGGCGGCCCTCGGAGACATCCCGGCCGGCTTCATCGCGAGGAAGGTCGTCGCGGTCTCCCCGTTCGCATTGTTCGTAGGGATGTTCAACCCGCTGCTCGATCCGGGAACCGTGGCGATCCTCCCCGGCGTGTCGGTGTCCGCCGGGTGGATCTCCTTCGCCTCGATCCTCTTGAAGTTCGCGCTGACGATCAGCGCCGCTCTCCTGCTGATCGCGACGACCTCCTTCCCCGGCATCTGCCGCGGCCTCCGGAGGCTGGGGGTACCCGCCCTCTTCGTTTCCCAGCTCCTATTCATGTACCGGTACCTCTTCGTCCTCGTCGAGGAGGCGATCCGCGTCCTCCGGGCGAGGGACATGCGCTCGTTCGGGGGGCGGGGAACCGGGATGCGGGCGTTCGTCCGCATCGTGGGAACCCTCTTCCTGCGGACCGTCGAGCGGGCGGAGCGGATCTACGGGGCCATGCTGGCGCGCGGTTTCCGTGGCGAGGTCCCCTCGATGCGGCGCGAGGCGCTGCGCATCGGGGACGCCGCCTTCGTGCTCGCGTCGGGAGGCTTTTTCGCGCTGTGCCGGCTCGTCCCCGTTCCCGAAACGATCGGGCGCCTCGTACGGGGGCTTGCCGGATGAGCCATCACATCATCGAGTTCCGGAACGTCCGCTTCCGGTACCCGGACGGCACGGAAGCGCTGAAAGGGGTCTCCTTCCGGATCACCCACGGCGAGTCGGTCGGCATCGTCGGCGCGAACGGCGCGGGGAAATCGACGCTGCTCCTGCACATGAACGGGTACCTGCTTCCCTCCTCGGGAGACGTGACGATCGGGGAGGTGCCGCTACGGAAAGATACCCGCCCGGAGATCCGCCGGAAGGTGGGCGTCGTCTTCCAGAACCCCGACGACCAGCTCTTCATGCCGACCGTGTTCGACGACGTCGCCTTCGGGCCCCTGAACCTGGGTCTGCCGCCCGAACGGGTCCGGGTGCGGGTCCGGGAAGCGCTCCGGCAGGTGAACGCCGAGGGACTCGAGGGCAAGCCGCCCCACCACCTCTCGGGGGGGCAGAAAAGCGCTGTGGCGATCGCCACCGTCATCGCCATGGAGCCCGACATCCTCGTCATGGACGAACCGGCCGCCAGCCTCGACCCGAAGTCGCGGCGCGGCGTCATCCGGCTGCTCAACACCTTCACCCACTCGAAGATCGTCGCGTCGCACGACCTCGACCTGATCCTCGACGTCTGCGAGCGCTGCCTCGTGATCCGGGACGGTGCGATCGTGGCCGACGGTCCCGCGCCGGCGATACTATCCGACGAGAAGCTGCTGGCGGAAAACAACCTGGAGCTTCCCCTCACGCTCCAGGGGCGGCCCGGCCTGGAAGGGGCACGCCCCCGGAACGGGTGATGCCGCGACAAGGAGGAGACATGCGATTGTCCTGGAATCCCGAAGAGATCGCCCCGAGGACGCTCGCCCCCGGCGTGACGGGAAAGATCGCTTCCGGGGAGAAGGTGATGCTCTCCCTGGTCACGCTGGAGCCGAACGCCTCGGTCCCGCCGCACTCCCACCCGCACGAGCAGATGGGGATGCTGCTGTCGGGGGCACTTGAGCTGACCGTGGCGGGCGAGACGCGGGCCATCCCCGGAAACGGGCTGTACCTGGTCCCCGGTGGAACGCCGCACGCCGCGAAGGCGGGGCCGGAGGGCGCCGTCGCGCTCGAGGCCTTCTCGCCGCCGCGGCAGGAGTACCGGTAACGGGCCCGGCGCCGGGGAACCAACTGGGGCTACCTGGGCGCTCCGGAGGCAGCTTATAATGCAAGAAAATCGACGGACAGGAGATCCTCCATGTACGGTTTCTGGAATCCCGAGAATCTCACCCCGAGAACGATCGCCGACGGGGTCACTGCGAAGATCGTTTTCGGGGACAAGGTGATGCTCTCCCTGGTCACGATGGAGCCGGACGCCTACATGCCGGTGCATTTCCACCCGCATGAGCAGATGGGCATGCTGGTTTCGGGGACGGTGGAGTTCGCCATCGCGCAGGACATACGCCCCCTCTCGGGGAACGCGATGTTCCTCGTCCCCGGGAACACTCCGCACGCCTTCAAGGCGGGCCCGAACGGCGCCGTCCTGATCGAGGCGTTCTCGCCGCCGCGCGAGGACTACATGAGCCCCATGGGCTGACGCCTCGCGGGGGAAATCTACAGGGACGGCATGATCGCCGCCGCGCGCTTCGCGCCTTTTCCCTTTTTCCCCGCCTTCCTTTCCGCCGCCACCCACCGGTTGATGGCGGAGAGGTAGGCCTTGATCGCCGCCTCGATGATGTCGGTGGAGCTCGCCCCGCCGGCGAAGATCGTGCCGTTGGAGCGGATCCGCACCCGCGCCTCCCCGACGGCGTCCTGCCCCGAGGTGACGGCGTTCATCCCGAATTCGATCAGCTGGAATTCCCGCCCCACGATCCGATCGATGCACTTGTACGCGGCGTCGATCGGGCCGTTCCCGGTGGCCGCCTCCTCGATCACCTCCTTGTCGCGCTGGACCTTGAGGGCCGCCATCGGCGTCGCCTTCGTACCCGACAGGATCTGGAGGTGGACCAGCTTGTACGTCTCCGGGACCTTGAACATCTCGTCCTGGACCAGGATCTCGAGGTCCTCGACCATCACTTCCTTTTTCTTGTCCGCCAGCGTAAGGAACTTCTCGTAGATCGACGCGAGCTGCTCGTCGTTGGGCTGGTGCCCCATCGCCGCGATGTGGTGCTTGAGGGCCGCCCGCCCGGAGCGCGCCGTCAGCGCGAAGGTATGCGCCGTCACGCCGACGTCCTCCGGCCGGACGATCTCGTAGGTGGACCGGTCCTTGATGATCCCGTCCTGGTGGATCCCCGAGGAGTGGGCGAACGCGTTGGCCCCGACGATGGCCTTGTTCCGCTGGATGGGGAGCCCCATCAGCTTGGACACCATCCGGCTGGTCCTGGCGATCTCCTTCATGTTCAGGTCGGTGTACAGGCCGGCGTAGATGTCCTTGCGCGTCCGGATGGCCACCGCGACCTCCTCCAGCGACGCGTTCCCCGCCCGTTCGCCGATCCCGTTCATCGTGACTTCCGCCTGGCGCGCGCCGGCGAGGATCCCGGCCAGCGTGTTCGCCGTGGACAGCCCGAGGTCGTCGTGGCAGTGCATCGAGAGGACGACCTTGTCCAGTGCGGGGACCTTCTCCTTCAGGCGCCGCACCCGGTCCGCCATCTCGCTCGGCATGGCGTACCCGACGGTGTCGGGGATGTTGATCGTCGTCGCCCCCGCCTTGACGACCGCTTCCACGGTGCGGCAGAGGTACTCGAAGTCGGTCCGCGAGGCGTCCTCCGTGGAGAACTCCACGTCGCGGCAGAGCGACCGCGCGTACTTGACCGTGTCGACGCACCACTGGAGGATCTTCTCCCGGTCGGCCCGGAATTTCTTCTGGATGTGGATGTCCGAGGTGCCCAGGAAGGTGTGGATCCGCGGGCGCTTCGCCACCTTCACCGCTTCCCACAGCGTGTCGATGTCCTTTTTCACCGCCCGGGCAAGGCCGGTGATGACCGGTCCCCTGACCGACCTCGCGATCGCCTGGACCGACTCGAAGTCGCCGGGGGAGGAAGCGGGGAACCCCGCCTCGATGATATCCACGTTGAGCGTCGCCAGCTGCCGGGCGATCTCGACCTTCTGGTCCTTGGCGAGCTTCGCCCCGGGAACCTGCTCTCCGTCCCGCAGCGTCGTGTCGAAGATGAAAACCTTGTCCGCCATCTCTGTCCTCCTTGCCTCCAGTGGGTTGTGCCCCGACCCGGTCCCCTTCCCCGCTAAACAAAACCCCCCGGGAAGAGGGTCCCCGGGGGGCTGCAAAAAAACGAAAAGCCGCGGGAACCTGCCGGTCCCGCGGCCCGTATTCGCGTATGCATCTCCCTGCTCGCTCAGGCGGCGGTCCGGCTCCTATGGAAGCGAGGTAGGGTGAGCCCGATCGCCCTCTTCATGTCGATATGCATCGATGCGCACTTCATGGGTATCAATATTAGCGGCCCGGAAAACCCGGTGTCAAGCCCGAAGGCGGCCCGGCCGCAAACCCGGCGCCGAATTTACGCTCCGGACGGGGGGATTCTGAGGAACTTCCGGGGTGCCGCGATGCCTCCCGACATCAGCACCCGGATCGCCTGCTCCACCGTCATCTCCAGCCGGACCACCTTGTCTTCGTTGAGGAAGAGGATATCCCCGAGGTACAGGTGGTTCGTGGGGATGTAGACGACCACCAGCCGCCGGCCATCCTCCTCGACGGTCATCGTCCGGAAGCCGATGGCGTAGCTCCCTTCCTTCGGGTGCTCCACCAGCAGCACCTCCTTGAACGACGCCGTGTTCTCCGGCGCGAAGGCGTTGGTGAGCTGCTTGATGGTGGAATAGACGGAGCGGAAGCCCGGGATCCGCTGGATCAGCCGGTCGATCGCATCGAGGAGCCGCTGCCCGGCAACGTTCCGGGCAAGGATGCCGAGCAGCAGGAGGACGGCCAGCCCCGCCAGAATTCCCGTGCCCGGAATATGACCGATCCCCGGGAAGATGACATGGAAGAGGCCGTCGAGGATCGGCGAAAACAGCTCATCCACCTCCCCGAAGAACCAATGGAGAAGCGCCGCCGTCACCCAAAGCGGGAGAAGGACGAAGATCCCGGCGATGAAACTTTTTTTCAGGTAGGCGATCATCAGGTTATTCTATCTCAAATACGGCTTCCGGGGAGGATGAGGCGATGGACCATGCGGTCGTGCTGGCCGGAGGTTCCGGAACCCGGTTCTGGCCGGAAAGCCGGACGTCCCGGTCGAAGCAGTTTCTGGACCTCACCGGCGGCGGCCCCATGATCCGGGAGACCCTCGACCGCCTCCGCCCCGTCGTTCCCCCGGAACGGCTCTGGATCGTCGCCGGCCTCAAGGACGCCGGGCACCTCTCCCCCGAGGCCCTCGGCATCCCGAAGGAAAACATCCTCCTGGAGCCCGAGGGGAAAAACACCGCCCCCGCGATCGCCCTGGCCGCGGCGGTCATCTCCCGCTCCGACCCCGGGGCGGTGATCCTCGCCACCCCCGCCGACCACGCCATCGGGAATGTCCGGGCGTTCCGGGAGGTGATCCGCAAGGGCTTGCGCCTGGCCCGGGAGACGGGGCGGTTCGTCACCCTCGGCATCCCTCCGACTCACCCCTCGACCGGGTACGGCTACATCGAACGGGGGAAACCGTTCCCCGGCAGGGTGAAAGGCGCCTTCACCGTCGCCCGGTTCGCAGAGAAGCCCGATTACGCCACGGCCAGGCGGTTCCTGCGCTCGGGCCGCTTCGACTGGAACAGCGGGCTCTTCCTGTTCCGCACCGACACGTTCGCGGACCGGATCTCGAAATTCCTGCCGGAGGTGGACGAACGGATCCGGGGCGCGTTGCGCGGGGGAAGAAAAGGGTTCGCTCGGAAACTGGTCGAGGCGTACCGGGGCATGCCTTCGATCTCGATCGACTACGGGGTCCTGGAGAAGGAACAGGGGATCCTGGTCCTACCGGCGGACATGGGGTGGAACGACCTGGGGACCTGGCGCTCCCTTCACGAATTCCTGGGAGTGGAGGGAGGGAACGTCACGTTCGGCGACGTGATCCTGACCGACTGCAGGAACACCCTGGTCCGGACGGACAGCGGACTGGTCGCGGTGCTCGGTATGGAGGACACGGTGGTGGTCCGGTGCGGGGATGCCGTGCTGGTCTGCCCCCGCTCCCGCTCGGAGGACGTGAAGGGAATGGTGGGGGAGATCCGGCAGCGCTACCCCGACCGGGTCTGACCTATTCCGGCGGCTGCAGGACGTCCCCGAACATCGTGACGACCCGCCGGACCTCGTATTCCAGCGTCCCGCGCGGGATCGTGATGGTCACCGTGTCTCCGGCCCGCCGGTTCATCAGCCCCTTCCCCACCGGGGAGGCGATGGACACGAACGACCGGTTCCCGTCCGCAACCTCCGGGATCACCAGGGTGTAGGTGATCTCCGCCCCGTCTCCCAGGTTCTCGACCGTGACCTCGCTCCCCAGCCCCGCGCGGTCCCTCGGGATGGCCGTCACGTCGATGCGGGACAGGTCGGCCAGGCGCTTCCGGATCTGGCCCAGGCGCCCGTGCAGCGTGGACTGCCGTTCCTTGGCCGCCTCGTATTCGGCGTTTTCGGAAAGATCGCCCTGCCCCATCGCGTCCTGGATTTCCTTCGGCAGGGTGATGCGCAGCTCGTGCTCGATCCGCTGCGCCTCTGCCTCGAGCTTATGTTTCGCCGCCTTCAACAATTCCATGTCGGTCACTGCTCCATCGTGAATTCCTGCATGTCGAACCAGAAACCGTTCCGGCCGATAGAGTCTACCTCGGCGCGGAGGATCCTTGCGTGCAAATCTTCTTCCCCGGCCAGCGCCAGGAACATCTCCCGGTCCGCCTCCGACGCGGCCGACTTCGCCATCTCGACGTACATGCGGTTCGCCTCCAGCTCGCGGTCGAGGGCCAGCTCGAGGATCCGGACCTCGTCCGCCCGCGCGAAATCCGCCTCCGCAGGGAAGGCGATCGCCTGCCCTTCCGCAAGGCGGGCCGCCATGGCGCCCGCGAGATCGGCCCCGGACAGCACCCCGCCCTTTCCCGACAGGACGGCGATCAGGTGCCTCTCGAGCTTGTCCAGGTGCCCCAACTCGTCGGAGGCGAGGTGGATGAGCACGTTTTTCCCTCTCGGGTCCGCGACCGCCCCGGCCAGCCGCAGGTACAGGGCGGCGGCGTCCTTTTCGCGGTCCATCGCCTCGTGAACGACAACCAGGATTCCCGATGGTTTCGGCACGGTTCCCCCCCTTGCCGGGAAAGGCGAAGATTATTGGTCCAGCAGGCGGAACATCTCTTTCGGGGCGTCGCATACGGGGCAAATCTCGGGGGGCTCGTCCCCCTCGTGAATGTACCCGCAGATGACGCACTCCCACCGTTTTGGCGCCACTATGAGATTTTACCAGACCTGCGGCGGCTTGAGCACCCGGTTCAGGAAATTGCCGGCGCCGCGTCGCGGGAGGCGGTCACCGGGAATACTCCATCTTTCGACCTATCTCTTCGCGATCCGCTCCATCCCGCCCATGTAGGGGCGAAGCGCCTCTGGGACGTCCACGGTGCCGTCCTCCCGCTGGAAGTTCTCGAGGATCGCGACGACCGTCCGGCCCACCGCCAGCCCCGACCCGTTCAGGGTGTGCGCCAGCCGGGTCTTCCCCGACGCCCCGTCCCGGAACCGGATCTTCGCGCGGCGCGCCTGGAAGTCGGCGAAGGTGCTGCAGGAGGAGATCTCCCGGAACCGGCCCTGGGAGGGGATCCACACCTCGATGTCGTACGTCTTGGCGGAGGAAAACCCGATGTCCCCCGTGCACAGCGTCACCACGCGGTACGGGAGGGAGAGGCGCTTCAGGATGTCCTCGGCGTCGGCGGTGAGCTTCTCCAGCTCCTCCGCGGACTGCTCCGGGCGGCAGATCTTGACCAGCTCCACCTTGTTGAACTGGTGTTGCCGGATCATCCCCCGGGTGTCCTTTCCGTAAGACCCCGCCTCCGCGCGGAAGCATGGCGTATAGGCGGTCATTTTCAGGGGAAGCGCCTCCCCCGCCAGGATCTCGTCCCGCACGATGTTCGTCACCGGCACTTCCGCCGTCGGGACGAGGTAGTAATCGGTCCCCGCTACCCGGAACAGGTCCTCCTCGAACTTGGGGAGCTGGCCGGTGCCCAGGAACGACGCGCTGTTCGCCATGAAGGGAGGCAGCACCTCGAGGTAGCCGTGCTCCCGGGTGTGGACATCGAGCATGAAGTTGATGAGGGCCCGCTCCAGGAGCGCCCCCGCGCCCTTCGATAGGCAGAACCGGCCGCCGGTGATCTTCACCGCCCGGTCGAAGTCGAGGATGTCGAGCTCCGCCCCCAGGTCCACGTGGTCCTTCACCGGGAAGGCGAAGTCGCGGGGCGCCCCCCACGTCCTCGCGACGGGGTTGTCCTCCTCCCCCGCGCCCTCGGGGACGGACGGATCGGGAACGTTCGGGATGGAAAGGAGGAATTCCTCCATCCTGCGCTCGATTTCCGGCAGATCGCCTTCCGCCCCCTTGAGGCGATCCGAAAGCGCTTTCATCCCCCCCATCAGCTCCGCGGCGTCCTTCTTTTCCCGCCGCAGCCGCCCGATCTCTTCCGACGCGGCGTTGCGCTCCGCCCGCATCCCCTCCACCTCGACAAGCAACGCCCTCCGCGCCTTGTCCAGCTCGACGAACCCGTCGAGCGACAGCGAGGAGCGGCGTTTCCTGAGGGCTTCCTCGACCGCCGGAATGTTCTCTCGGACGAATTTCAGATCGAGCATCGCTTGTTGCTCCGTTTCATCGAAGTGGGTACTGGGCACATTGCCGATCTTACCGTGCTGGCGGAGGACACACTTAACCCTTCCTCCCGCGTTTGAAGCTAAGTGTGTCCCCCTCTACCCCGGTTTCCGCACCTTCCGCAAGAAGGCCTGCGACGTGACCTGCGAACGCAACGGGTGCCCCGAATGGCGAGCGTCTTGCGCGAGGGATGCGCCCTTTGCAATGCCGGTCATGACGCGGGCCTTCTCGCGGGGGTGAACCCGGCGTCCCGGATCGTGGCGACGATATCCTCCTCCGACATCCGGAAGGTCGCCCCCGCGGAGGCCACCACGTTTTCCTCCATCATCGTGCTGCCGAAGTCGTCCGCGCCGAAGAACAGCCCCACCTGCGCCACCTTCGCCCCCATGGTCACCCAGGACACCTGCACGGTCGGGACGTTGGGCAGCAGCACCCGCGAGAGCGCCAGGACCTTCAGGTACCCGGTCGCGTGGCCGTATCCCCCCCCGGAGTCCTCCCCGAACCGGGGGTCCCGGGAAAGCTCGGTGTTCCCGGGCTGGAATGTCCACGGGATGAACGCGGTGAAGCCGCCCGTTTCGTCCTGGAGATCGCGGACCCTCGACAGGTGCGCGACGATCGCCTCGGGCGTTTCCACGCTCCCGAACATCATCGTCGCGGTGGTGCGCAACCCCTGCCGGTGCGCCTCCCGCATGACCGCGGCCCACTGCTCCCACCCGATCTTCTTCGGGCTGATCCGGCGGCGGACCTCGTCGTCGAGGATTTCCGCCCCCCCGCCCGGGATCGAGTCGAGCCCGGCCTCCCGCAAGGCCGCGATGACCTCTCCGATCGTCCGGTTCGACTTCTGCGCGAAGTGCCATATCTCGGGCGGCGAGAATCCGTGAAGCCGGATCGGGTGCCGCTTCACGGCGCGGACCAGCCGGACCGCCTCGTCGATCCCCCAGTCGGGGTGCAGTCCCCCCTGCAGCAGCACGCGCACGCCGCCCGCCGTGATCGTCTCCCCGATCTTGGCGGAAAGCTCCTCGTCGGAGAGGACGTAGGCGTCGGGCGCCCCCTTTTCCCGGTAGAAGGCGCAGAACGAGCAGCCGCAGCCGCAGATGTTCGTGTAATTGATGTTCCGGTCGGTGATGTAGGTGACCACGCCGTCCGGATGCAGGCGCCGGCGGACCGCGTCGGCCGCACGCGCCAGGGAGAACAGCGGCGCCTCCCGCAGCAGCCGGGCTCCTTCCTCCACGGTCAGCCCTTCCCGGCCGGCCTTGCGGAGCAGTCCCTCCGTGTCCGTCTTCACGCCGCGGGACCCTCCGCCCGCCATTCGCGCACCACGTTGTAAAGGGTGTCCCGCTCGACGGGGATCCTGCCCGCCTGCCGGATCATCGTCACCAGCTCGTCGACCGAAAGCGCCTGCCCCGTCGGCGCCCCCGCCGCGTGGGAGATCTTCTCCTCCACCACGGTGCCGTCGATGTCGTCCACGCCGAAGTGAAGCGAGACCTGGGCCAGCTTCGCCCCGATGTTGATCCAGAACGCCTTGACGTGCCGGAAGTTGTCGAGGTAGAGCCGCCCCACCGCCAGGGCCAGCAGGTCCTCCACGCCCGTGGTGCTCCCCTTCGCGATGTCGGTATTCTCCGGGTGGAACGCGAGGGGGATGAACGACTGGAAGCCGGCCGTGCGGTCCTGCAGCTCCCGGAGGCGCCGCATGTGGTCGACCCGCGATTCGAGGGTCTCCACGTGGCCGTAGAGCATGGTCGCGTTGCTCTTGAGCCCCGCCGCGTGGACCGCCTCCATCACCTCGAGCCACCGGTCGCCGGAGATCTTCTCCGGGCAGATCTCGTTGCGGACCTCCGGGGCGAAGATCTCGGCGCCGCCGCCGGGAACGCTCCCGAGGCCCGCATCCTTCAGCTGCCCGATGACGTCTTCCAGCGGCAGGTCCGTGATCTGGGCGAAGTAGGCGATCTCAACGGCGGTGAAGGCCTGGATGTGCATGGAGGGGTGCCGGTCCCTCAAGGTCCGCAGCATCCCGAGGTAGAAGTCGAACGGGAGGTCCGGGTGCAGGCCGCCCACGATGTGGATCTCCGTGGCCTTCTGCTCCTGGGCCTCCCCCGCGCGCCGGAGGATCTCCTCCATCGTCATCGTATAGGCGAGCGGCTGCTCCTTGCTCTTGCTGAAGGCGCAGAACCGGCACCGGTTCACGCAGATGTTCGTGGGGTTGATGTGGCGGTTGACGATGAAGTGGACCCGGTCCCCGTTCATCCGCCGGTTTGCGAGCTGCGCCATCTCCCCGACGGAAAGGAGGTCCCGCGAGCGGTACAGGGCGAGCGCGTCGCCTTCGGACAGGCGCTCCCCCGCCTCCACCTTCGCCCGTACGTCAATCAGCTCCGTTTTCATTATCCTCGCTCTTTCTCATCCGGTCCAGGATGCGGTCCCCCGCCCCCGTTTCCTTGGGAAAGAGGGGGAGGAAGATGGAGAAGGTTACGCCTTTCCCCTCCTGGTTGTCCAGATGGATCGTCCCGCCGTGCCTCTCCACGATCGCGTGGACGATGGGCAGCCCCAGTCCCGTGCCCTTGGCCTTCGTGGTGAAGAAGGGGTTGAAGATGTTGTGCACGACGTCGTGGGGGATCCCCCCGCCCGTGTCGCTCACCCGGACCGTGACGCCCGCCTTTTCCGGGGGGACGGCGGGCCGCGTGGTGATCGTGAGGGTTCCGCTGCCCTCCATCGCCTGGATGGCGTTGTTGACGAGGTTCCACAGCACCTGCAGGATCTGGTCCGGGTCGGCGAAGATCACGGGGACGTCCGGGGACAGGTCGACCGCCGTCGTGATGCGGGCCTCCAGGAGCTCCTCGCGGAACATCGCCAGCGCCTCGCGGACCTGCTGGTTCAGGTCCAGGCTGCACAGCTCGGGAACGACCTCCCGGGAGAAGTAGAGCGTCTCGTGGATGATCCGCTCCAGCCGCTGCACCTCCTTCAGGATGATATGGGCGTACCGCTCGACGGAGGCCCGGTCGTTCTCCGGTTTTTCGGGCCGCGCCATACGCCGGGCGAACCCGCCGATCACGGTGAGGGGATTCTTGATCTCGTGGGCGATCCGGGCGGCCATCTCGCCCAGGGCCATGAGCTTTTCGCTCTGGAGGAGGCGGTCCTGCGTGGAGCGGACGGAGTGGAGGGCGTTTTCGAGCGACTCGTAGAGGGAGACGTTCTCCATCGCGAGGGACGCATTGGAGGCGAACGTGGTGAGGACCTGGATGTCCTCTTCCGACAGTTCCCGATCGCGGAACATGTTGTCGACGTAGATGACGCCGCGCGCCTCCCCCTTGATCATGAGGGGAACGGCGGCGAAGACCGACTGCTGGGACCCGCAGAACACCGCGCAGAAACCGAATTTCCTCTCCGCCTCGGGCACCGGGCACAGGTTCTCGGACCGGATCGGGCGTTTCTCCAGCACCGCGCGCGCCACCAGGCATCCGTTCCCATCCAGAGGGACCTGCAGCTTCCCCACGTCCGGCCACAGGAGGTCCCGGATCTCCGGCCTCCCTTCCGCCGATCCGTCCTGCAGGAGTTCCCGGGGAAGACGATCGATCCCGCGGACCTCCTTCCGGTCCCGCGGACCCATCGCCATGCGGCCCACCAGCGTGCTTCCGTCCTCGGAGAGCAGGAACAGGACCGCGCGGCTGAACCTCAGCCCCTCCGGGGAGATGAGGGTGAACAGCATGGCCTGGAGCAGGCGTTCCGTCTTCACGGTGGACATCAACACCCGGGCCACGTCGTACAGCGCCGAGATCTGCCGCACCTTGTCCTGGTTCTCGCTCGCCAGCCGCCGCGCCTTCTCGAGCATCGTCGCGTGCTCGATCATGTTCGCCAGCTGGGAGCAAACCGTCTGCATCAGGTGCACCGCTTCCATGTCGAAACGAACCCCGGGCGACACGGAGTAGTAGCTGATGACCCCCAGGGACCGCTCCTTCGAGACGATGGGCAGGCCGAGGAAGGAGACGATGCCGCGCGGGGCGAGTTCCTCGTGGAACGGGGAATCCTCCGGTCCATTGATGAGCAGCGGACGTCTCTGCTGGAAGACCTGGAGCGACAGCCTCTTCCCCGGGGCCCGGAACTCCCTGCGGAGACCGGCGCGGCCGTATCCCTCGTCCACCATCACCCGCAGGCCCCCGCGCCTTTCGGCCACGAGACGCACCGTGCAACCGTCGGCCCCCAGGAGCCGCGTCGTCGACTTGGACACGTACCCGAGGATGTCCTTCACGTCGAACGAGGAGACGATCGCGCGGCCGATCTCGTTCAGCGTGATTAGCTCCGACACGCGCTTCCGGGCGTCGTGGTACAGCTTGCTGTTGCGGATCGCCCCCGCCGCCTCCGTGGCCACGACCTGGAAGAACGCCCGCTCCTCCTCGGAGTACCGGACGGCACGGAGCGAGGACAGGTTCATCACGCCGTACAGGTAGACGTCGTCCATCACCGGGACGGAGAGGATCGAGGTGAAGTCGCACATCTCCCGGGGAACCGCCTGGGGAGGGGGAGTCTCCTTCACGTCGGGAAAGAAGACCTGCGCCCGGCGGTACGCCGCCTTCCCGGCGATCCCCTCCCCCGACCGGATGGCGAAGTCCATCTTCGCGCACTCCTCGATCCCCGAAGAGGAGGAGACCCAGGGGACCAGGTCCTCGCCGCGCGGCTCGCGGCGGAAAATGAAGATGCAGTCGATCGGCCTCTCCCGGCACAACAGGTCGCAGATGGACTTCAGCCGGTTCTCGACCAGGATGTTCGAATTGGAGATCTCGATGACCCGGGTGAGAAGGGCGAGGAAGGATTGCTTGTCCATGCGATCGGACATGCGGCGGGACTACCCTTTCCCGCCCCGTTTCCGGAGGGCCATCTCGTAAAGACCGACGTACTGCCGGGCCGACGCCTCCCAGGAAAAGTCCTTTTCCATCCCCCGGCGGACGATGCCTTCCCAGCGCGGGCGGTCGGCGAACGCGGCGAGCGCCCGGGAGATCGCGTCCTTCATTTCGCCGGGGTCGTATTCGTGGAAGACGAACCCGGTCCCCTCTCCGGGGTTGTCGTCCGCGTCCAGGACCGTGTCGGCAAGCCCCCCCGTGTTGCGGACGATCGGGACGGTCCCGTATTTCAGGCTGTAGATCTGGTTCAGCCCGCACGGTTCGTAGCGGGAGGGCATCAGGTAGGCGTCGGCGCCGGCTTCGATCTTGTGCGCGAGCGCGTTGTCGTACGCCACGCGGATGGCGATCCGGTCGGGGTATTTCCTGCCGAGGTCCACGATCGCGTCCTCGTACTTCCGCTCCCCGCTCCCGAGGATCACCAGGCGCAGCGGCTGCCCGGCCAGCCATTCCCCGGACTGTTCCACGAGGTCGAACCCCTTCTGCACGGTGAACCGCCCGATGATGCCGATCACCGGCTCGTCCCCTTCGGGGAGGCCGAACTCCGCAAGAAGGTCCCGGCGGCAAGCCCGCTTCCCGGAAAGGTCGGCGGTGGAGTAGTCCGCCGCGATCCACCGGTCCGCGGAGGGGTTCCATTCCTCGTAGTCGATTCCGTTGACGATCCCGAAAAGGTCCTCCCGCCGTTCGTACAGGACGCCTTCGAGCCCGTGCCCGTGCTCCTCTTTCTGGATCTCCCGGCTGTAGGTCGCGGAAACCGTGGAGAGGATGTCCGCGAACAACAACCCCCCCTTCATCAGGTTGAGCTTCCCGTAGAACTCCAGCCCCTGCGGCGTGAACAAATCCCATCCCAGGCCGGTCATCGGCAGGTCGTGGTTCCAGAACAGCCCCTGGTATCCCAGATTGTGGACGGTGTAGACGGTCCCAACGGACCGGAACGGCTCCACGTCCGCGTAAAGCGTCTTCATGTAGACGGGGATCAGGGCCGCCTGCCAGTCGTGGCAGTGGACGACGTCGTACCGGCGGCCGGACCGGAGGATCCATTCCATGACCCCGCGGCAGAAGAACGTGAACCGCTCGCAGTTGTCGACGTAGTCCCCGTCCCGGGTGCCGTAGAGGAACTCCCGGTCGAAGTACCGGTCGTTGCCCACGAGGAAGACGCGCGCGCCGCCCTCTCCCGCCGCTTCCTCGACGGTTCCGTTTTCCTCCCGGTGCCCCAGGGGAACGCGGATCTCCTGCCCCCGGCCCGACGGGGGAAACCGGTCCCTCCCCACGCACCGGTAATACGGCAGGATGAGATCCGCCTCGACTCCGATCCGGCGCAACGCCTTGGGCAGCGCGCCGGCGACGTCGGCGAGCCCTCCGGTCTTCGCGAACGGTACCGCCTCGGCCGACGCGACGAGAACCTTCATATCCCCGCCTCCCGCCTTACTCCGGCAGCTCGCGCATGAACTTCGCCGATTCCTCGGGAGGGGTCGGGTTGATGTAGAACCCCGATCCCCATTCGAACCCGGCCACTTTCGTCAGCTTCGGCATGATCTCTATGTGCCAGTGGAAGAAATCGAGCGCCCTCTCCTCGAAGGGAGCGCTGTGTATGATGAAGTTGAACGGCGGGTTTTCCAGGGCGATGTTCAGGCGCCGCAGCGTCCGGCGGAAGACGGCGGCCAGCGCGCTCGCCTGCCCCTCCTCGATCATCTCGTAGGCGCACTGGTGGCGCTTCGGCACGATCCAGGTCTCGAAGGGGAACCGGGGGGCGTAGGGCGCGAAGGCCAGGAACTCGGCGGTCTCCTCGACGATGCGGCTTTTCTGCTCCATCTCCTGCACGACGATATCGCAGAAGACGCACCGGTCCCGGAACCGGAAATACTCCCTGCATCCGCTCATCTCCTCCAGCACCCGTTTCGGGATGACGGGCAAGGCGATGAGCTGGGAGTGGCTATGGGTGAGGGACGCGCCGGCGGCCGCCCCGTGGTTCTTGAAGATGATGACGGACTTGAACCGGCGGTCCCGCTTCAGGTCGAGGAGGCGTTCGCGGAACGCCCAGAGCACGTCCTTGAACCGCTTCTCCGACAGGTCGAACAGGTCGATGTCGTGGCTCTCCGTCTCGATGACGACTTCGTGCGCCCCGATCCCGTTCATCCGGTCGTAGATCCCGTCGGCCGCCTTCCCGAGCTCCCCCTCGATCCGCAACGCCGGGAACTTATTGGAAACCACCCGCAGCGTCCAGTTCGGGTCGTTGGGGTTCCCGTCGGGGCGGAAGGCGAGGATCTCGGGCGGGGTCATGCGCTCGCTTCCCGGGCACAGGGGGCATACGCCTCCACGTCGCGTCGCGGGCTCCCGGGCGAATTCCTGGGGCCGCTTTGCGCGCTCCGTGGAAATGATGACCCATCGGCCCACGATCGGGTCTTTGCGCAACTCCGTCATATGACCTCCGGCTGCCGGGGAACTTTTGGGCATGTACTGGGGGGCACTACCGGACCTCTTCCTCCTCCGCGACCGTCTTGCAATCGATGCATAGGGAAGTCACGGGCCGGGCGATGAGCCGTTTTTCCTCGATTTCCCCGCCGCACCCGTCGCAGGTCCCGAACGTGCCGTTCTCGATCCGCTTGAGGGCTTCCTTGATCTTGGCCAGGAGCTTCCGGTCCCGGTCCCGGAGGCGGAGGGTGAAATTCCGGTTCGACTCGAGGGAGGCCCGATCGGTCGGGTCCGGGAAGTTCTCCTCGCCGATGGTCGTCATGTCCACGACGGTCCGTTCCGCTTCCGCCATCATTTCGTCGTGCTGCCGCTGCAGCTCTTCACGGCATTTTTCGATGACGTTGCGATCCATCGCGCGAAGCCCCCGAGAGGAACGCATTTTATGCGAGATACGTTATCGCGTTTCTCCCGGGGTGTAAAGGCGGGGGCGGCCTGTCGTCGGCCGCCCCGCCCCCCTTCATATGGCCAGCTCCAGCCCGATGAGGAAGTTGATCCCGGGGGAGGGATACCCTTTCCGCTCCTCGTACCGGCGGTCCAGCAGGTTCTGCACCTTCCCCTGCAGCGTGATTTCCCGGGTCCCGGCCGAACCCGTTTTCCAGCGATACGCCCCGTAGACGTCCAGTCGCGCGTACCCCTCCCGCCGGATGTCCTCGCCGTTCGGCGGGGCGTCGAGCTGGTCGCTCTCGATGCGCCAGTCCGCCCGGCAGGTGGCGCCCGGCGCGGGGGTGAGGATGAGGGCCGCGCTCCCCCGGTGCGGCGGTACGCCGCGGATCCTTCGCCCGTAGGTGGGATCCCAGGTATCCGCGTACGTGTAGGCAAGTTCCGCGGCGGCGTGGCGCAGGAAATTCCATGAGGCGGCCGCTTCCACCCCACGGGAGAAGGCGCGCCCGGAATTCCGCATCTGGCCGAACCCGACCGGCCCCGGCACCGAGCCGTCGTACTGGATCAGGTTCCGGAAGGACTGGTAGAACCAGGTCGCGGAGATGCCCGCGTCTCCCCCCGCGAGGACCGCGTCCGCGCCGGCCTCGTAGGACATCGTCGACTCCGGGGAAAGCGCCGGGTTGCCGAGGGTCGGGTCCGCCTTTTCGGAGATCGTCGGCGTCCGGAAGCCGCGGCCGGCGGCCGCCCTCAGGCGGATGCCCGACGCCCCCAGCTCCTGGTACGCCGCCAGCCGGGGGTTGACCTCGGTGCCCGCGTCCGTGTTCCGGTCGACGCGCAACCCCGCGCTCAGCCCCGTCCCCCTTCGCGGCCGCCACTCCTCCTGCAGGTACAGCGACCGGTTGATGTTCGTCCCCGCGGTGCTCGTGTCGCCGAAGTTGGACAGCGTCGTGTTCGCGGCGCGGTCCCGGGTGAACTCCGCCCCGATGAAGGTTTCGGAGGCCTTCCCTCCGGCCACGCGCGCCATCAGCCCCAGGACGGCTTTCCGGGTCTTCGTCTCGGACTCGTAGACATAGGGGAAGGATTCCCCCGGGTCGGCCGGGTCCTTTTCATGGGAAAACTCGTCATAGACGCTGCCGGTGGCCGTGATCGAGACCGAGCGGGAAAAACGGGTTTCCCACCGCCCCCCGGCGAGAAGTCCCCGGCGGATCGCGCGGTGGTTCGCGTCGCGCGGGGTGCCGAAATCGACGGGGATTCCCTTGTCCGAATCCGTGGACATCGCGAGGACGTGGACCCGGCTGCGGTCGCCGACCGGGACCTCCCCTCCGCCGAGAAACGAGGCGAGGGAGATGTCGTCGTTCTCCAGGATCCCGTCGCTCGTCAAACCGGCCCCGCCGAGATGGAACGTCCCCCCCTTGCCGCTCCCCTCGGCGAAACCGTTCCACTGGAGCGTGCCGTGGCTTCCCCCGAAGGAGGACACGCCGAACCGCCTTCCTTCCCCCGGCGATGGAGGAAGGAAATTCACTACCCCGGACATGGCGTTGGAGCCGTACAGCGCGCTCTGGGCCCCGCGGACGACCTCCACGCGGTCGAAGCGCGAGGCCGGCAGGGAGCCGATGTCGAACTGGCCCAGGGTGGGACTGTTCACCGGGAACCCGTCGATCAGCACGAGGGTGCCGGTCGCCATCCCTCCCCGGATCTTGATGTTCTCCAGGTTGCCGGGGCTGCCGGAGCGCTGGACGTCCACTCCGGGGAGCCCCTGGAGGACGTCCCCTACGAGCGCGGGGGACTTCAGGTCGATCGTTTCCCGGGGCACCACGCTCACCGAGGACGCCTGTTCGGAGACCTTCTCCTCGATCCGCGTCGCCGTGACCACCACCGGCTCCATGCGCACCGGCCCGTCCGCCGCCGAGACGTCCGGCATCCACGCGATGCCGAATAACACCAGTACCGACCACCGAAATGTTCTGCACGCTGCTTTCATCGCCTATCCTTTCCCTCGAAAAGGCGTTCGAATACAGGACGGCCCGGGTGTTCTGGCTTCCGGCCACCTACTCTCCGCGCCTTCCCGCGCCGTTTCCGGCACAGTGGCCTTGCCGCGGGTTTCGTTCCGGTCCCCCTCGCGCTCCGGCATCCGTGCCTTCGCTCCGGGGGCGGCCTCGCCGCCTGCCGCGACCGTCCCTGGCCGCTGTTCCTCGCGATTGCTCGGCGGCGGCTCGGACTCGCATCCCCTGCGACCCTGTTCCTGATCGGGGATGCTCGTCAGATGCGGGGCAGCGACGGATTTTCACCGTCTTCCCCGGCGGTCGTCCTGGTTTACACCTCCATGCGCATGCCCTAACGCCGCAACGGCGTGACGCGGATCGCGCCGGTCGCGGGGTTGCGGTCGCACGCGACCTCTACCCCGTACGCCGCGCGGACGTTTTCGGGCGTCAGGACCTCCTCGGGACGGCCCTGCGACGCCACCGCCCCGTCCGAAAGCAGGACGATCCGCTCCCCGTACTCCGCGCACAGCGACAAGTCGTGGGAGGCGACCAGCGCCGCGATCCCGCGCCCCTCCTTCATGCGGGTGACGACCTCGTAGAACGCCACCCGGTGCCGTATGTCGAGGAACGCCGTGGGCTCGTCGAGGAGCATCACGCCCGCCCCCTGCGCGATCGCCCGGGCGACGGTGGCCCGCTGCCGCTCTCCCGCGGAAATCTCCGGAAGCGCCCGGTGCCGCAGGCCGGTCAGCTCCGTCATGCCGAGCGCCCGCTCGACCTGCTCCCGGTCTTCCGGCGTCGTCCCGCCGAAGAACCCCTGGTGGGCGAAACGGCCCAGCGTGACGTACTCTTCCACGGTCATGGGGAAATCCACCGGGGGGTCCTGCCCCACAGCCGACAGGAGCCGGGCCATCTCGCGGCGAGGGTACGACCGGGGAGGCCGGCCGAACAGAAAAACCTCGCCGGAAGCCGGCGGGAGAAGGCCCGATAGGACCCGGATCAGCGTGCTCTTCCCGGAACCGTTGGGCCCCAGGAGGACGGTCACCTCCCCGGGGAACAGGTCGATGTCCACCCCCCGCAGGATGTCCCGATCGCCGTACCGGAACCATAGTTTCCGCGCGGACAGGGCCGGGCTCACGACCGTCTCCCGTTGCGGCGCAGGAGGAAGAGGAAGAACGGCGCCCCGGCAAGCGCCGTGACCGCGCCCACAGGGAGCTCCCCCGAAGGGGACGCCGTCCGGGCGATCACGTCGGAGAGCACGAGGAACGCGGCCCCCAGCAGGAACGCGGCCGGGAGCAGCCGCCGGTGGCCGGAGCCGACCAGCGCCCGCGCCCCGTGGGGAACGATGAGGCCGACGAAGCCGATGAGGCCGGATACCGCGACGACCGACCCGGCCAGAAGCGACGCGGTAAGATAGGTCGCCGTCTTCACCCGCTCGATATCGAGCCCCGCGTGGAACGCCTCGCCGTCCCCCAGCAGCAGCAGGTCCAGCCCCCGGGAAAGCAGGAACAGCGCGGCCGACCCCGCGGCCACGTATGGGAGGAGGACCGCCACGCGGGAGGGGGTCGCAAGCCCCAGGTCCCCCATCAGCCAGTACAGGGCTCCCGGGATCTTCCCCGGAGGCGAAAGGGCCACCATCAGCATGATGAGGGCGTTGAGGAACGCGCCCACGATCACCCCCATGAGGATCAGCCGCTCCGGCGACACGCCGCCGCGGCGGCGGGCCAGGAGAAAGACCGCGAGCGCGGACAGCGCTGCGCCGAGGAAGGCGCACAGCGGAAGGATCGAGGAGGCGTCCGCCGACAGGAACAGGGACACCGTGAGAGCCCCCACGGCCGCTCCCGCCGAGACGCCGAGGATATAGGGATCGGCGAGGGGGTTGCGGAGCAGCGCCTGGAAGGCCACGCCGGAGGACGCCAGGGCTCCTCCGACCAGCGCCCCCAGGAGCGCCCGGGGAAGTCGCAGCGACAGGACGACCCGCGAGGGGGTGTCGACGCCGCCGCGCAGGATCGCATCGAGGAACTTTTCGAAGGGAATCGACACCGGACCGGTCGCCGCCGAAAGCGCCACGGCCCCCGCCAGCGCTGCCAGCAGCACGGCCAGGACGGTCACGAACCGCGCGCCGCCTTCCGGGGCCCGGCTCATCGTTTCTTCCCGGAAAGGGCGCGCCGCTCCGAAAGCGCGCCGGCGATCTTCTCGAACGCCTCCACCAGTCGCGGTCCCGGCCGGGTGACGATGTCCCCGTCGAGATGGAACACGGCGTTGTCCCGGAAGGCGGGGATCTCCTTCCATCGGGTCACCTCCGGGGGAAACCGCTCGACGCCCGCCATCCCCGCGATGAAGATGACGTCCGGCCGCGCGGCGAGGAGGTCCTCGACGGACAGGCGCGGGTACCGGCCCGTGAAGCGGTGCGCAACGTTCCGCGCGCCCGCCAACCGCAGCAGCTCGTCCATGAAGGTGCCTTCGCCCGCGGCGACGACGGGCGACGTGGACACGACGAACAGCGCAAGGGGGGCGGCCCCTTCTCCCCGCCCCGCCGCGGCGCGCGCCTTTTCCATGCGGCCCCGCAGCGACGCGGCGGGGCGGGGAGA
>JACZKY010012285.1_pt1 | contig 37649 bp, 41 predicted proteins | sample 8237611 | NCBI WGS metagenome assembly JACZKY01 (sample SAMN16148055, study PRJNA663545) | marine sediment metagenome | biome: sediments and biomass from bioreactor inoculated with such sediments; feature: coastal sediments; material: methane- and iron-fed bioreactor; isolation source: Bothnian...
TGGCGCTGTTCGCGCTGCGCGCCTCCTCGCTGACGCAGGGCGGCCTGTTCCAGCCGATCTCGCGCGAAGGCGCGCTGGTGCTGAACAACCTGTTCCTGACCACGGCGGCCGCCACTGTGCTGCTCGGCACGCTCTACCCGCTTCTGGTCGAGGCCGTGACGGGCGACAAGATCTCCGTCGGCGCGCCCTTCTTCAACCTCACCTTCATTCCACTCATGATCCCACTGCTGCTGGCCGTGCCATTCGGGCCGCTGCTCGCCTGGAAGCGCGGCGATCTTTACGCCGTCGCCCAGCGCCTGTTCGCCGCCTTCGGCACCGCACTGCTGACGGCGCTCGTGGTGTTCTTCTTCGTGGAAGGTAAAGGGGCGCTCGCCGCTTTCGGCGTCGGACTTGCAGTCTGGCTGATGATGGGTGCGCTGACCGATCTTGCGCTGAAGGCAGGCATCGGCAGCGTGGGCGCGGCAGTAGCTTGGCGGCGGTTCAAGGGACTTCCGCGCTCGGTGTTCGGTACCGCTGCGGCGCATCTCGGGTTGGGCGTGACGGTGCTCGGCATTGCCACCGTTACCTCGCTCGAGATTGAGCGAATCGTCGTAATGCGCCCCGGCGACACGCTGCCGATCGCCGGATACACGTTGCGTTTCGACGGTATCGCGCCGCATCGCGGCCCGAACTTTACCGAGGAGCAGGGCCGCTTCGTCTATCTCGACAGCGCGGGCCGCCAGCGCGGCGAGATCGTCTCGTCCAAGCGGCTTTACACGGCCCGCCAAATGCCGACCACGGAGGCGGGCATCGCCACACGCGGCTTTAGCCAGCTCTACGTTTCGCTGGGCGATCCCACGCCCGACGGTGGCGTGGTAGTGCGCGTGTGGTGGAAGCCGCTGGTGCTGCTGCTCTGGCTTGGCGGTGTTGCAATGATGGCTGGTGGCGCAACATCGCTTTTCGATCGTCGGTTTCGGGTCGGCGCGCCGAGTCGGAAACAGACGGCGCTTGTCAAATCGGATGTGCCAGCGGAGTGACGACCGTCCTCCGATATCCAGGGTCGTGCCGGCCGAGGCTCGTTTCGCTCGTTGTCCCGTTCGAGAAGTCAGCCTTCGCATCTCGACCCATCGGGAGTCCCCACGCATGGAACTTGATTGACGCGAGGCCGGCAAGGTCGAGCTGCTGAAGCTGAATTTCGGAACTTGCCCATTCCTTGCGAATGCTCTGGGCTGCTTCTTCTCCCTTGGCCACCTGTCGACGGTTCATTTGAAAACTCCAGGTCGGCACAAGGCTAGATTGCCGCCGATCGCGAGGAATGCGAGCAGCGACACGACCGGCAACGGCACGCCGCCGAAAATGGTCATGTCAGCGCCCGAGCAGGACGGGCCGTCGCGCGCGCATGGTATTATGCCCTCATCAACAAGGCCGAAGTAAATCAGCGAGTGAAACGCCGCGATCGCAGCGCCGACTGCGACCAGAGGCAATGCATAAACTCTGATACCGACATCGAGTCTGAACGAGGCGATGCCGAGCAATATGGCGAGCGGGAACATGAATACACTCTGGAACCAACAAAGGTTGCACGGAGCCTGTCCCACGATCTCGCCGATGAACAGAGCTGCCAACGTCGACCCGGCCGCGGTCAGCCAGGCGACGAAAAGCCACCAGGAATTCCAGTCTTCAAAGGATTTGCCGGTTACTTTGTCGAGCATCGTCTTGTCCCGTTCAGGCCCTCGCGAGACGGCGCAGTTTTTCCAGCCTCGTATCGCGCGGTTCCTGCATATCGAGAATGCCACCGAAGCTGCCGTCGCCCCGCATGAGGAAATCACCTGCCGTGTGGGCCATAGTGTATTGGCCGCCTTCGACGGGTTCGCTTGCCGCGTAAGCAGAGAACGCGGCAAGGGCAGCGTCGGTCTCCTCGGCCGTTCCCCGCAGCGCGGTGATGCGGCCGTCGAAGGGCGTCATGTAGCCGGCGAGCATGTCCTGAGTGTCGCGCTCGGGATCGACGGTGATGAACAGGACATCAAGCTTGTCCGCATCCGGGCCCAGCTCGCCCATCAGGTCGGTCAGTTCGAACAGCGTCGTCGGGCAAATCTCGGGACAATGGGTGAAGCCGAAGAACACGACGTAGGCTCGCCCCGTCAGCGACTGGTTGTCCACGCGGTCTCCTTCGTGCGACACGAGCGAGAAAGGGCCGCCCATACGCAGCGCCCTGCTCGAAGCTTCCGCGGGCTGGCGCTGTCCGGTCAACTGTGTCGACACAACCATAAACATGCCCAGAACCGCGATTGCTACCAAGATGGCAATGTGGAACAGCGTGACGAAGGCCATGGCCCGTGGCCTCCGTGTCCATAGTCAGGTCCCACATTCGTTCCCGGCTGCGCTTCAGGCATCCTTGATGCCTCGCCATGCGAGCAGCCGCATGGCGTTGGCGGTGACGAGCACTGTCGCGCCGGTATCGGCGAGAATCGCCGGCCAGAGCCCCGTTACACCGAGGACGGTTGTGACGAGGAACACCGCTTTCAGCCCAAGCGACGAGACGATGTTCTGAACGATGTTGCGCATAGTGGCACGCGACAGCGCCACCATGTTCGCCACATCCTTGACGCGGCCGTGCAGAACCGCAGCATCAGCGGTCTCCAGGGCGACATCGGTTCCGCTTCCCATGGCGATGCCGATGTCGGCGGCGGCAAGTGCGGGCGCGTCGTTGATGCCGTCTCCGACCTTGGCGACGAACGAGCCCGTCGCCCGCATCTCGCCGACGATTTTCTGCTTGTCCTGAGGCAAAAGCTCGGCACGGACTTCCATTCCGAGCGAGGCCGCAATCGCCTTGGCCGTACGCTGGTTGTCGCCTGTGAGCATGACAGAGTCGGCACCCAACCGCCGCAGCGCGGCGATGCCGGCTCTTGCGTCGTCGCGTGGCTCGTCGCGCATCGCAATCAAACCGGCGACATGACGGCCTGCCAACAGTACCGACACCGTCTTGCCCTCGTCGTTGAGTGAGGCAATGCGCGCGGAAAGGGCCTCGTCCAGTATGACCTGCTGGCCGGCCGCCCGGGGCGAGGCGAAGAACAGCTTCACACCGTCGAGCGTTCCGACCAATCCCTTGCCACCCACAGCGCCTGCCTCCGATGCGGCGACCACGGGCACATTCTCGGCCTCGGCCTTTGCCAGGATCGCGACCGCCAGCGGATGGCTCGAACCCACCTCCAGCGAAGCCGCGAGGCGGAGCGTCTCGCGCTCGTCGCGCGCGACGCCGACGATGTCTGTTACCTTCGGCTTGCCCTCGGTCAGTGTCCCGGTCTTGTCGAAAGCGACGCGGTCGACCTTGCCGAGGTTCTCCAGCACCGCTCCGCCCTTCATCAGAAGGCCACGCCGGGCGCCGGCGGAAAGTCCAGCCGCGATCGCCGCCGGCGTCGATATGACGAGGGCGCACGGGCAGCCGATCAGGAGCACTGCGAGGCCGCGATAAATCCAGGTACTCCACTCTGCGTCGCCCAGCAGTGGCGGGAGGATCGCCACGAGTGCCGCCACGACCATCACACCGGGCGTATAGAATTTGGAGAAGCGGTCGATAAAGCGTTCGGTCGGAGCCTTCGATTCCTGCGCCTCCTCGACCAGCGCAATGATGCGCGCGATCGTGTTGTCTGCTGCGGCCGCAGCCACGCGCACACGCAGCACGCCTTCCTGGTTCACCGTGCCGGCGAACACCTTGTCGCCTTCCTCCTTGCGCTTGGGGACCGACTCGCCTGTCACCGGTGCCTCGTCGACCGCGCTCTCCCCGGAAAGCACGACGCCGTCCGCCGGCACGCGGTCGCCCGGACGGATCATGACGATCGAACCGACCGTGAGGCTGTCCGCCGGAACGGTCCGAGTCCCGCCCTCGCTCTCCAGTAGCGCGGTCTTGGGCATCAGCGTGGCCAGCGCGCGGATCGAGGCCCGAGCCCGCCCCGTCGCGATGCCTTCCAGCAGTTCACCGACAAGGAACAGGAAGACGACGACCGCAGCCTCTTCCGCAGCGTTGATGATGACGGCCCCCACCGCGGCTACCGTCATGAGCGTCTCGATTGAGAACGGACTGCCGTTCATCGCACCGAAGAGTGCTCGCCGCGCAATCGGAACGAGACCGACCGCCATGGCGACGATGAAACCCCAAGGCTGCGTCTGCGGCAGAAGTTGCGACAGCCCGAAGGCGACGGCGAGCGCGGCGCCGCAGACAATCGTCAGCTTCGCCTTGGATGTGCTCCACCATGGACCGTCAGTCGGTGCATGATCATGACCATGCATGCCGTGAAGGGCGTCTTTTTCGTGCTCCGACACGCGCACCACGGGTCCTTGTTCGTGTCGATGATCTCCGCCATCGTGGGTGTCGCCCTCGTGATGATGATGCCTCTCATGCCCGCATTCAGGTCCGTGGACATGTGCTGCGCCGGCGACACCGGGAGCAGCCGCGTCATCGGCGCGCGTGATATGGGCAGCCTTGTAGCCGAGGCTCCCGACCTTGCGCGCGACACTATCGAGATCGGCATCAGGCCCGTGGGTCACCGTCATCGTGCCGGCCACGACCGAGACACTAACATCGCTGACTGCGGCGATTCGACGAACAGCCGTGTCGATTTTGGCTGCGCAACTCGCGCAATCCATCCCCTCCACGCGAAAGCGCGTCTGGCGCTGCGGCACCGTCATCATTCATCACTCCTGAATCTCAGGGGCGCACTCATACGACCTACAGCAGCTAGAGGATCAAGAGCCAAATTCAGATTTCTTGACGATCGATCCCTTTAACGTTTGCCTTCTTGCCCGCCGGCCATTTCGGTCGGAGCACAACTCCGTGGCGCCTTCCATCGAAGGAGACGCAAGTGCACCGGTGAAAATGTTCTTTCATCGGATATAGTCGAAGCAATGATGGCGTTCACACCGTGCCAGCACGCAGACCACCTGCAGGAACGGCCATGGACTACCACGGCCCAAGGTCAGACTGGTCGAGAACCTGATGAGCGAAACAATTCTACCCAGCCGCGAGAGCCAGATTCCGAAACCGGGAAATCTCGTCGCCCAATTCATGGTGGTGGCAGGAACGGTACTCATCGCAGGCATGCTTGCCATCGGACTCTGGGTCACCTCCGAGATCGAGGGAGGCGTCACGGACAGCGCGGGTGCGGTCACCGCGCTGTATGTCGACGCACTCATAGCGCCTGTAGCCCAGGAACTGGACAATGGAGGAAGCCTTGGAGACGAAGCCAGGCGTGAGCTCGACTTCATCATCAAGCGCGGCGCGCTCCGCGACGAAGTCTCCGCCTTCAAGCTCTGGGATCCGAGCGGCCGGATTGTATTCAGCGACAATCCAGACCTCGTAGGTAGCATCTTCGATGTGAGCGACGGTCTGGCGCAGGCGCTTGCAGGCAGGGTTGACGCGGCGCTGGCGCGCCAATCCCATACCGTCAGCGACATAGCCCGGAATGCACCGCTTCTCGAAGTGTACAGCCCGGTGCGCTCGGCCACGACAGGCCGGATCATCGCGGTGGCGGAGTTCTACACGACCGCGGAAAGGCTGCGGGAGCATCTTTTCGACGCTCGCGTCAAGAGCTGGTTCGTCGTCGGTCTAGTCTCCCTCGGCATGTTCTCGGCGCTCTATGCACTGTTCGCGCGCGGCAACAGGACAATCTCGCTCCAGCGCCGGGCGCTGGACGGTCAGATCGATCAGCTTTCGGCGCTGCTGGAACAAAACACGGGGCTTACCCAGCGTCTCGAACAGGCCAACCATCGCATCGCCTTGCCAGCCGCATGGCTCATGACGCGCACCGACATCCGATTCAAGAAGGTTCTGTCCTTCCTGATGGCGCTCCCTCTGGCAATGCCGTGCTACGTGATGGCCTACGCCTTGCTGGGTCTTTCCGGCTACGGTTTGTGCGCTAATGGTTCGGCATCGCGCTGCCGCCGCTCCACGGCCTTTTGGGGTGCAGGTCTCGCGCTGTCGCTCTATACTTTCCCTTGTCTGTTCCTGCACCTGCGAGCGGCATTTCTGGGAATGGACTCGGCGCTGGAGGAATCGGCGCAATGCCTCGGGCGGCGGCAATCGGAGATCTTCCGACGCACCATCCTGCCGCTACTGTGGCCCGCGCTGGTGGCGAGCTGGCTGATCGTCGGCCTCTATGTCGTCGGCGACTTCCCGTAACATCATCAACACAGCCGTGTCCGGATTTGCTCCGCTTCAGAGACGAAGGGCGATAAGGACGATCGAGATCAGGAACGCGGCTGCGCTCGGCAGGGCGGTTACAGCCATGCCGAACGCCCGGCCGCCAGCGCCTTTCGGGTATCCCCGGAGAAAGCTGACACGTCCAATGCCGAACAGGACAACCGAGGCGGCGACGAAGGGCATAGTTGACGCTCCGCCCAGTAACACGAGCGCCGATAGCGTCACCGACGCGACGACAAACTGCTCGAGCGTGTTCTGAAGGAAAGCGCTCGCCACCGCGATCTTCGGGCTCGGGTCGGCATACGCTGACCCGACAATATCATCTGCCGATCGCCTTCGACCGCTCGCTACCATACGGATGCCGAAGATGACCCAGAAGACAAGGACAACATTGGCTCCGGCGAGAAAGGTCAGCTTGGATTCAAGGTCGTCGCCCGGAAACTCGATCATCCGCGGCAAGACAAGAATCGCCGTGCCGAGCATGACGATGCACAGCAGCAACGCGAGTCCGCTCCCGATGTAGATTGTCTTCTGCTCCTTGCGAAGTTGGGCCTCGTTCGCCGGAGCGACTGGTATATTCATGACCATTCCTCATCGAACTCAGGCGGAAACTCATTTCTGGCGGATCAGCCGGGATGAGTTCGCCAGAATGCCAATGTCCGGGATCGACTGCATCGCGGCGGCGAAGATCGGCGGGATGATGCCGAATGCCGCAAGCGACAGGCCGACCATGTTGTAGAGGGCGGTGAAGGCGATGTTCATGCGGACCACGCCCATCGTGCGGCGCGCGATGCGGAAGGAGTCGGCGACGAGCGCCCAGTCCTCGCGCATGAGCACGATATGCGCCGCCTCCATCGCGACGTCCGTACCGCCACCCATGGCGATGCCGACGTCGGCCTGGGCAAGAGCAGGCGCGTCGTTGACGCCGTCTCCGACCATCACGACACGATGTCCCCGTGCCTGGAGGTCGCGCACCACGCGGATCTTGTCCTCGGGCAGGAGCTTCGCCTTGAAGCCGATGCCGAGCGGACCGGCGATCGCGGCACCCGTCCGCTCGTTGTCTCCGGTCAGCAGCTCGATGCGCTCGATGCCGAGCTTTCGGATCTCGGCGATAGCGGTCGACACTTCCGGACGCACGGTGTCCATGGCCGCGAAGATCGCGATTGGGCGGCCGTCGACCGACATGATCAACAGCGTCTTGCCTTCCGATTCCAGCCGGGCGACGATCGGATCGTCTTCATCGAGGGCGACGAGGCGGCGATTGCCGATCTCGACCTGCTTTCCATCGACGACGGCGCGCACGCCCTTGCCGGGTATCGCCTCGAAGCGGGCAGGCTCCAATAGCCGGACGCCGCGCTCGCGCGCCTTCCGGCGAACCGCCTCTGCTAGTGGGTGCTCGGAGTGGCGCTCGGCCGTCGCGGCCATCTCCAGCAGGACCTCTTCCGGCGTTCCGTCGAGCGACACGATGTCGGTCACCTGCGGCCTGCCCGTGGTGAGCGTGCCGGTCTTGTCGACCAGGACGACATCGGCCGCCTTGATCGCCTCGACATACTTGCCGCCCTTGATCAGCAGCCCGCGCTTCGCCGCCGCGCCGATCGAGGCCATCATGGCGATCGGGGTCGCCAGCGCAAAAGAGCACGAGCAAGCCACGACGAGCACCGCCACGACCGCCATGAGATCGCCGCTGAGCACATAGGTCAGCACGGCGATCGTCAGGACGACGGGAAGGTAGTATCCGCTGAACCTGTCGGCGAGACGCTGGACCTCGCCGCGATTGGCTTCCGCCTCCTCGACCAGCTGCACGGTGCGGCCGAAGGTGGTGTCGCGGCCGATGCGTTCGGCCTTCAGCTTGACATGCCCCAGCCTTGCGAGTGTTGCGGCGAAGACCCTGTCGCCAGCTTCGGCTTCCACCGGCATGCTTTCGCCGGTGATGGCGGCCTGGTCGAACGTCGCTTGGCCTTCGATGACAACGCCGTCGACCGGCACGCGCTCGCCGGGACGCACGATCACCGTGTCGCCGATCGCAACGTCCTCGACCGCCACGTCGACTTCTTCGCCGCCCCGCAGCACGCGCGCGCGTTGCGGGGCAAGCGCCGTCAATTCCTTCAGTAGCTGGCGTGCCTTCTCGCTGGTGAACCGTTCCGTATAGACGCCGATCCGCATGAAGAAGACGACGATCGCCGCCGTCGCCCACTGGCCCGTGACGAGCGCAGCGACCGCGCCGACGGACATCAGCGTGTGGCTCGTGACTTCCAGACGCGTGGTGGACCGGATGACGTCCAGGAAGATCGTCGCCCCGAAGGCGATAACGACCAGCGTCCCCAGCCACGAGGGCACGCGCTCCGTCACCCTGTCGAACAGGCCGAGCCCTTCGCCGATGACGACGAGGAACAGGATCACGCCGAAGAGGATGCCGAGCAGCGTAAAGAGCTGCTTCTGGAATTCTGCTCCCTGCTTCTCATAGACGTGAAGCTGCTCCTTCTGCGGGACGGGGACGGTGAATCCGACCCTTTCGACGGTTGCCTGCAGAGCGTCGCGCGTCACGAGCTTCGGATCGAGATCGATGACGGCCTTTTCGGCGTTGAGAAGGACTTCCACGTCCTCGACGCCGGGCAGCTTCTTCAGCGCGCGCTGGACCTTCTTCGCGCAGGCGGCGCAGTCCATGCCTCCGATGGGGAGTTCAAGTGTGCTCATCGCGGCACGTCGAAGCCTGCATCCTCGACGGCCTCGAAAATCGCTTCCTTGCTCACAAGGTTGGGGTCCATCCGGACAGTCGCGTTGCTGTCAGCGAGCGAAACCTTGACGTCTTCGATGCCCGGCAAGCCGCGAACAGCCGTTTCGACGTCGCTAACGCACGAACCGCAATCCATGCCTTCGATCCTGAACTCAAGTGTGGTCGGTGCTGCGGCCATGGTGATCTCCCCGAACAGCGTTGAAGCCCGAGGATGCTCCCTGTAGCAGCTAAAGGGTCAAGAGCCTTCGCGGATTTTTTTTTGGCGAATGTCGTGCGCGGCGCACCGGGGGAGAGGATGGAAACAGCCGATGAAGGGCAGTAAAGAAGAACTCTGCATCAACCACAGGGACTATGTTCATGATCGAGAGTGTTATGCCGATCGGAAAGCTCGCTCGCATCACGGGCACTAAAGTCGAAACGATCCGGTTCTACGAGAAGTGCGGCTTGCTGCCAGCACCGGCGCGCACGACGGGCAACTATCGCGCCTACGAAACCTCCCATCTCAACAGGCTGAGCTTCATTCGTCGCGCCCGGGACCTCGGCTTTTCGATCGACCAGGTCCGCACACTGCTCGACCTCTCCGACGACAAGTCGCGGTCCTGCGAGGCGGTGGACGAGATTGCCAAGGAGCATTTGCGCGAGGTCGAGCGGAAAATCGCCGACCTGAAAGCGTTGCAAGGTGAGCTCGATCGCCTGATCACGCAATGCCGCTGCGGAACGGTTGCCGACTGCCGTATCATTGAATCGCTGTCGCCTCAGTCCTCCGGCAAGCCCATAGAGGTCGCGAAGTGACATGAGACGCGGTCGCGCGCTTGCAGATCCGGCGTCGGCCGGTCAAGCAGCCGCCTCGCCGCTGCCGTTCTGCACCTTGCCATAGGGATCGCGATAGGCCAGCAGCCTGAGCGCGTTGAACACGACCAGCAGGGTCGAACCCTCATGCACGGCGACTGCCGCTCCGATGCTTAATCCGAAAATCGTCGCGGGCACAAGCACGGCGACGATGCCGAGGCTCACGATCACGTTCTGGAGGATGATCGAGCGGGTGTGCCGGCTGAGACCCACCGCGAAGGGAAGGTGCGACAGGTCGTCGGCCATCAGCGCGACATCGGCGGTCTCCAGCGCCACGTCGGAGCCGGCCGCACCCATGGCGATGCCGACCGTGGCGCTCGCCATCGCCGGCGCGTCATTGACGCCGTCGCCGACCATGGCGACCTTGCCCTCCGACCTGAGCTTCTTGATCGCCTCCACCTTGTCCTCGGGCATCAGGTCGCCCCAGGCCTCGTCGAGCCCGACATCCTTCGCGATGGCGTCGGCGACCTTCTGGTTGTCGCCCGAGATCATGATCATGCGCTTGATGCCGATCTCGTGCAGCTTCTTCAACGTATCGCGTGCGGCGGCGCGGGGCGTGTCCATCAGCCCGATCGCGCCCAGATCGCGGTCGCCCTGCCTCACTACCATCGTCGTGCGCCCGCCGTCTCTGAGCTGCGCGATCGCCTCGGTCATGGCGGTTCCCAAAGCCGGGATACCGTCGCTTCCGAACATCTCGGCCTTGCCGATCCACACCGTCTGCCCGTCGAGTGTCGCCGTGACACCCTTCCCGGTTAGGCTTCTGAGATCGGATGCCGCGGCGATGGCCTTTCCGCCCAGCTTCTCCTTGCCGTCCCGCGCGATAGCCTCGGCAAGTGGATGGTCGCTCAGGCTTTCCACGGCCACAGCCACTGTCAGCAGTTCCTGTTCGTCCACGCCTTCGGCGGTGACGATGTTGGTGATGCGGGGCTTGCCCTCCGTCAGCGTGCCGGTCTTGTCAAAGGCGATCGCCGTCAGCGAGCCAAGGTTTTCGAGCGGTCCGCCGCCCTTGACCAGCACGCCGCCCCGTGCGGCGCGCGCGACGCCCGACAGGACGGCGCTGGGTGTGGCGATGGCGAGCGCGCAGGGGCTGGCTGCGACCAGCACGGCCATCGCCCGGTAGAAGCTGTCGCGGAAGGGTTCGTCGATGACGACCCAGCCGAACAGCATCAACACCGCCAGCGCCAGCACTACCGGCACGAAGATGCGCTCGAACTTCTCGGTGAAGCGCTGGGTGGGCGACTTCTGCGCTTCCGCCTCGCTCACCATCTTGACCACCTTGGCGAGCGCGCTCTCGGTGGAGCGGCGCGTCACCTCGATCTCGACCGCGCCCGCGCCGTTGATCGTGCCGGCGAAGACGCGCGACGCGCCGTCGACGGAATCGGGTCGCGCCCGCGCCGCCTCGGCATCGGCGACTGGACGCTTGTCGACCGGGATGCTTTCGCCGGTCACGGGCGCCTGGTTGATGCTGGTCGTGCCCTTGACGAGGAAGCCGTCGGCGGGAAGTCGCTCGTTGGGGCGCACGACGACGATGTCGCCGACCACCAGTTCCTCCACCGCGACCTTGCGGGTTTCGCCGTCGCGCCTGACGGTCGCGACGGGCGGCGCCAGTTCCGCCAGCGCCTCGATCGCGCGCTTGGCGCGGCCCATGGCGTAGTGCTCCAGCGCGTGGCCGAGGCTGAACAGGAACAGGAGCAGCGCGCCTTCCTCGAACGCGCCGAGCGCGGCCGCGCCGGCGGCTGCGACCAGCATGAGCGTGTCGATCTCGAACCGCCCGAGCCTCAAATTGTCGATTGCCTCGCGCAGCGTGAAGAAGCCGCCGAAGAAATAGGCCGCGATGAAGCAGGTCGTGGGTAGCCAGTCCGGCGCGCCCGCAACCAGATACTCGACGGCGACGCCGACCCCGAGCAGCACGCCGCTCGACAGGGCAAAGATCAACTCCGTGTTCGGCCCGAGGAACTCGCCATGTGCATGATCGTGGCCGTCGCCTTCCTCATGTTTTTCGCCTGCCGGCCCGTGGTCGTGACCGGCGTGCGCGTCCTCGCCGTCTTCCGATACTGATGCAGGTCCTTTGGTTCGATGGACGCCGAGGCTGCGCAGCGACGCGGCTATCGCCTCCTCGGAAGTAACCTCGCGGTCGAACTCGACATGCACCGTGCCCGCTGCGTTCGCCTCGGCCTGGAGCACGCCCGCGAGCGACTTAAGCTTCTCCACGACCGTGCGTAAGCGACGCTCGTGACCGACGCCCTTGACCTGCCATGTTAGGTGTCCGAACTGGGCGGTGATCTGCGCTCCCGCCGCTTGGGCAATCTCACGAATTCGGCCGAGCGGCACGATATCCTGATCGAAATGAACGCACAGCTTTGCGGGCTCGCTTCCTTCCGAGGCAACGACGTGGACCTTCATGACACCTTCACGGGCTTCCAGTTCTGAGGTCAGCCGTGCCACGCACCCATCTGCCACGTCAGGCACATCCGGCAGGAGAACGGGAATGTCTAAACGCAATCTGTCACTCATGATAATTCTGCCACATGCATCGCATCTTCAGTTTCGTCGGGTTGTATGTAAAACCTACAGCCGCTAGAGGGTCAAGGTTCTGTCGATCCTTTAACGTCAGACGCGTCGCGTTTGCCTTCTGCGGCAGGAAGTAGCTCCAACCGATGGCACCGATGCAACCGGACGATTTTTAGAATCAAGAACATCAAGGAACCCGAGGTTCAATAGCAACACCGGACAAACGAAGCTCGCTCCGTGAATCGGGCACAGAACGGACCGGCCGTCTTCCTCTCGCAACTTCGTAGAGTACGCGCGGAGCCGATCCTCAGCCAGTTCCTCGGGCATTGATCCAGCGGCGGGGGCTTCGCAACTCAGTTGTCTGCCGTCGTGTGCTTCCCTTCTCCTTCGCGGCGCACCAGGGTTCCCGCCGGATCCACCTGCACCGTAGCGTGATCGATCGCATACCTGTTCTTTAGCCAAGCAGAGACGAGGCGGGGCAGAGTCAGTGGGTCAACGCCAGCCGCAGGGCTGACATGCACGGTGGCGATGGTGGTGCTGTCAGTCAGCGTCCATGCATGGAAATGGCCAGCCTCGGCCACACCGGGAACCTCCTGTAGCCCAGCCTCTGCCTCCCTTGCGTCGACGCCCTTCGGCACCGCTTGCAACAGCACGCGGATTGAGTCGGTGACAAGGCCCCAGGCAGACCGCACCACCAGTCCGGCGACGAGAATCGACAGGATAGGATCGAGCAGTGTCCAGCCCGTCAGCATGATGCCGATGGCGGCAGCGATCGCCCCGACGGAGCCGAGCAGGTCGCCGACGACGTGCAGTAATGCGCCGCGGAGGTTTCCGTCGTCGCGGTTGCCGGACCACAGGATCCATGCGCCGATGAGGTTTATCGCCAGCCCGATGGCCGCGACGATGAGCATCGGCCCCGCCAATACCTCAACGGGATGGTTGATGCGCTGAAGTGCCTCCCAGGCAATCCAGGCCACCAGAAGCAGTAGCGTAGCTCCATTGGCCAGCGCGGCGAGAACTCTTACGCGGTGAAATCCATAGGTTCGCGTCGTGTCGGCAGGACGCCGGGCAATACGATAGGCGATCAACGCGAGCAGCAAGGCGGCCGCGTCCGAGACCATATGACCAGAATCGGCGATCAGCGCCAGAGAGCCAGAAAACCATCCTCCGGCGGCCTGGATCAGTGCGTAGCTTGCGGTGAACACTAGCACCAAGCGGATGCGGCGTTCGTTGGCCGCAGTCACGACCTGCCCGTGATCGTGATCGTCGCCCGCGAGGTTTTGTCCGTCTGAAGTACTCATGGTGATGGTCCTCATTCCACTCCGAAGGTTTGGCCAAGCATCGGGAACTTGCTCGACCATTTATCGGATAAAACCTCTAGTCACTAGAGAGACAAGCGCGGATCATAATTTTCTCCAGAGTCTCTCCGTTCTGTTCATTCCTAAGCGCCTCGCATCGCAGTCATGCCGGGAAGGTCAGTCGCTTTCTCTCTCCACGAGCCTTCATGTCCGCGAGAAGGCGGCTTGCCAGGTGGCCCGGCGATCGGTATCATGCAAATGATTTTCAACTGCATCTAGAGTCGAGGTGGATTCGTTGTCGCGGGCGCGGGCGTGGAGGAATACGCGAACCCAGGCCTCCATGGCGGATGTCTACAGAACCGTTCCAGTGCATGCTTCGGCGTCAAGCCTCCGTCGCGCGTTTGCGTTTTTCGGGCCGGGCTACCTGGTCGCGGTCGGGTACATGGACCCCGGCAACTGGGCGACCTCGATCGCAGGCGGATCGAAATTCGGCTATACGCTGCTCGTCGTCGCGCTGGTTTCGAACATCATGGCGATCATTCTTCAGTCGCTATGCGCGCGCCTGGCCATTGCGTCCGGCCGCGATCTCGCCCAGGCATGCCGAGATGCCTATCCGCGCCCTGTTGCCTATGTCCTCTGGGCGCTGGCGGAGGTGGCGATCATTGCAACCGACATCGCAGAGGTGATCGGCACCGCGATCGGGCTCAATCTGCTCTTCGGAATCCCACTCGAAATCGGCGTTGTCATCACCGCGCTCGACGTGTTCCTGATCCTGTGGCTTCAAAAGGCGGGCTTCCGGTGGGTCGAAGCGTTGATCATCACGTTGCTCGGCGTGATCGCGGTGTGTTTCATCCTCCAGATTGCGCTGGCCGATCCAGAGTGGGGAGACGTCATAAGAGGCTTCGCGCCCACCACCGAGATCGTGACCAATCCGGAGATGCTCTATCTGGCCCTCGGCATTCTTGGCGCGACCGTGATGCCTCACAATCTCTATCTCCACTCCGGCATCGTGCAGACCCGCGACTATGGCGAGACGCACAACGAGCGGCGCGAGGCGCTGAAGTTCGCCACGCTCGATTCGACGCTCGCGCTTATGTTCGCGCTCTGTATCAACGCATCGATCCTCATCCTTGCAGCGGCGACGTTCCATGTCGGAGGTCGCACTGAGATAGCGGAACTCGGCGAGGCCCACAGCCTGCTTGCGCCCATGCTGGGCCTGGCGGTCGCGCCGACGCTCTTCGGGATCGCGCTCCTGTGCTGCGGCATCAATTCGACAGTGACGGCAACGCTTGCCGGTCAGATCGTCATGGAAGGATTTCTCGACATACGGCTGCCGCCATGGCTGCGGCGGCTGATCACGCGCGCGATCGCCATCGTGCCCGCGGCCGGCATCACGATCTGGTACGGTGACAGCGGCACCGCACAACTGCTGATCCTGACGCAGGTCATTTTGAGCATGCAGCTTTCCTTCGCGGTGTTCCCGCTGGTGATGTTTACCGCAGACCGTGCAAAGATGGGCGAACTCGTTGCGCCGCGCTGGCTGTCCGCATTCGCTTGGTTTATCGCAATTGTCATTGCTGCGCTGAACATCAAGCTCCTGCTCGATTTCGTCGTAAGCTGACAGGCCTCACCCACTGCCGCTGAAAGCGGTGAACAGCTCCGGCAGCCAATATGGAGACTGGAACGAGACCGTTCCCGGGTTCAGACCGCCATGATGCCCGTGATCGAGAATCAAGGCTATGTCGAGCTTCCCGCAACTCAACTGGTTTCGGCCGCAAGCGCCCCGACGCAGTCCACAGGGGCATTTCGTCCTTGAACCTCCAGCAGGTGGAGCATTTATCCCTATAGCATCTGCGGTTCGGGAGGAGAGATGCATCCTAGGTTCTTGGCAGTCGACGCGCTCCGCGGTTTGGCCATTGCTGGGGTGGTCCTGTTTCATCTCGTCTGGGACCTCGAGTTTACAGGCTTCATTTCGGGGATTGCGTATCATCCGCTATGGCTGGCGTTCGGGCGCGGCCTTGCCGGGTCCTTTATGTTTCTGGTCGGCATCAGCCTTATCCTCGCCGCCCGAAGCCCGTTGCGGCTCTCCACTTATGCGAAGCGGCTTGTAAAGATCATCGTTGCTGCTGCTGCGATTACGGTCGTCACCTGGTTCGTGTTTCCAGAGACTTTCATCTACTTCGGGATCCTCCATGCGATCACCGCGGCAACGCTGATCGGGACCCTCTTCCTGCGCGCGCCGGCTTGGCTCTGCGTGCTGGTCGCGGTTCTGTTCCTCGTCGCGCCCGTGCTGTGGCAGTCTGGCAATTTCGACACGCGCTGGCTAGCGTGGATCGGATTTGCGGCGCAGCCACCACGCAGCAACGATTTCGTGCCGATCTTTCCCTGGGTCGGTCTCACCCTTGCCGGTATGGCTGTCGCCAGACTTTTGCTTTCATGGAGCCCGGCGCAGGCGATCAGTAAATGGACTCCGAATGGCTGGCCCGGTCGAGGTCTGATCTGGATGGGTCGGCGCAGTCTCATCATCTATCTAGTGCATCAGCCGATCATGTTCGGTGTGCTCGTGCCCTTATCGTGGCTCTGACGACACGGTGGGCTGAAGAAATTTAATTGAACGCGCCGGTTCACGCGAATTTCAACCATGGAATTATGGACCTGCAGGCACCCGTTGGTTAGGAAATTGGTAACAAATCTTAACACAACGGCAGGGTGCGTGATGATGGAAACGTATCAACGGGTGGCGGCTGTTCTTTGCGTTGTCGTAGGTGCTTTCTGGGCGTCGGCGGCCGGTGCGCATCCCTCGGCGATGGTGACGGGAGGAGTAACCTCCCAGCCGATTGGCCACTACGAGTTCTGTCAGCGGTTTCTCGCGGAATGCCAGGTTCGGTCCCGCGACGAGACGCCGCTCGCGATGTCGGACGAGCTGCTTGCCCGCTTGGAGCAGTTGACGGCGAAGATCAATGCCGCAGTCCAGCCTATGAGCGATCTCGACCTCTATGGAGTCGAGGAGTATTGGGGCTATCCGATGGATGCGGGCGACTGCGAGGATTACGTGCTCGAGAAGCGCCGCATCCTCATGAAAGAAGGCGTTTCGCCCTCTAATCTGCTGATCACCGTGCTGCGCCGGGCTAGCGGCGAAGGTCACGCGGTCCTTACCGTGCGGACCGATCAGGGCGACGTCATTCTCGACAACCTCAATGACGTGGTAATGAACTGGGACGAGACGAGCTACAGTTTCCTCAAGCGGCAATCGACGACGCATACCGGCCGCTGGGTGACCATCCGCGAGGGTGACGCTCCGCTGGTCGGCTCCCTGCATTAGGGATGCGGGACAAATTCCCCTTCTACCCCCGCGGCATGGTCTCCATGGGGAAGATCATGACGGAACCCTTCGAGCGTGAACTGTCGCCGATCCTAGCTGCCCCCCGCGTCGCCGGCGCGCCGGCGACGTCGCGCAGCAGGTCGCCGAAACCTGCAGAACCCACCCCTGCCGCCCGGGTCTGCTGACGCACGCCCACCTGCACGAGGAAGGAGAGGTCCTCGACGGGTGTCTGGGGGGCGGCTTCCGACATGACCACCACCATGCGTTCGATGCCGTAGCTGGAGCCCGTGAAGGCCAGCAGCGGGACCGTGATCCCGCTTCCGCTGTGGAGCCGTTCACCATACATGTGCCCGATCGAGTAGTCGCTGCCGATATAGAGCACGTTGACGTCGACGGGCGTGGACGACGAGTTGCGCGCTTCGAGATGAACCTGGTCGTCAGGGTGCACGACGGGCACCACGCCCGGCTGCAGCGTTTCCATCTGCTCCGTCTCCCTGCGCTTGATCCAGAACCCGACGCTGACATCCGTGGACTGGAAGTCGGAGGCCGCGGGAAGGCGCGACAGGCTCGTCGCACGGAAAATGGTCACCAGGTTCTCGGAAAGTTGCTTTGCGATGTCGTCGGCCGTCGCGTCGGCCAGCGACAGCGTCGGCGGGCGACGTCCGGTATCGAGCGATAGTTCCGCCGATGGCGGAAGAAGCCATAGCCGCGGCTCCACGCCCAGTTTCGTCCCGGCGGTTCCTGCGGCGTCTGCCGTTTTAGCAAGCTGTCGTCCGACATCCCTTTCGCTCATCACAGCCAGTCTGACGTCGGCGTCGTCCGAAGGCGCGACGAGACGCAGGTTGACCGGTACCTGGTTGTCCGCGGCGATCCTGTCGAGCGCGGCGGTGATCAGAACGCTCTCATTTGGAAATTCACCGCTAGCGGGGCGCGCCACGACCAGCTCGAAGCTGATCGCCATGTCCGTCAGCCGGGCATAAGTCCCCGGCGGAATGTCCGCGACGGCTATGGCGGGGAGTGATTGGTAGGCGACCGACCGCACCACGCTGGTCAGGTTGGTTGCCGAGACGACCTCGACATAGCCGAGCACGCGATCGAGCGATGCGCCCGGAGACGAGAGCAGCGCAAGCTTCGAGTAGGGTGTCAGGCGGTGCAGCGCCCCGGCGGGCAGCGTCATCTTCGCGCCGTCGATCCTGATCGGCCACTGCGCGATGCGGTCTAGCTCCGATGAGCCGAAAACGGGCCGGTCGAGATCTCCTTCGAAGAGGGGCGTCGGGCGGGTGCGGTTGTTGCCAGAGTAGGCCTGCAGGATCGCCTGACCGAGCTGCCTGTACGTGACCGCCGGATTCTCGGCCAGCATGCTGTAGAGGGTGAAGGTGAAAAGCCCCAGCTTCCTGGCGTCCGCCGCGCCTCGTGGCAACGGCATTTCCGGCGTCGTCTCGGTCGATTGCGCGGCAAAGAAGGCCACCATGCCGCCGCCGTTCGTCTCCTGTGCGTCGGCCGCGAGGCCGAGACGGTTGCGGCTCGCTGGTTGGCCGTCCGTGCTGCGGGTGCCTTCGGCCTGTCCTGCCGCCTCGGCGAGCGCGCTGTCCGGAATTCCAAGGACGCTCGGGAGCAGCCTACGCTCCACTTCCCCGCCGTCCGAAAGTCCGGCGGCACGAGTCATCGTGCCGGAATTGCAGCAGTCGAAGACGACCCAGACAAACGCGCCCTTGTCCCGGATCGCCTTGAGGTGGTCGCGAACCTCCTTATCGACCAGCGCATTGGGAACGCCCTTCGTTCGATCCTTCCACTGTCCGGTGTCGCGGGGAAGGAAGATCTCGTCGAGTCCGTCGGGTTCGATCGAAGGATCCATCGCAGGCTGCTGCGTACCGTGACCGGAAAAGTGCAGGTATACGAAGTCGCCGGGCTTCACCTGCACCGCCAGTTCGTCGAGCTTCTGCCGGATCACATTGCGAGACGGCGTGCCGGAGCTTTCGATGCCGTCCGCGAGGAGCACGACATTCGCCGGCTCGAACTTGACCGGAGCGGAGCCCAGGAGATAGTCGCGGACGAGCTGGGCGTCGTTGTTCGGCCCCACGAGCGTGGCACTACGCGGCAGATCGGGATATTCGGTCGCGGCCACCAGAAGCGCGTAGTTCGTGCGGTCCGGCTGTGACGCACCGGCCATGCGCACGATTCCCGGCATGACGTGCAGACCGGAGACGATGGCGGTCGTGCCGCGCAGCAGACCGCGACGGGTGATCTTTCCAGACATCATTGCGTCTCCGAGTTGGATGGTTTGATGCGGGGCTCGTCTGCCGCCTTCCTTCTGACGGCGATCGAACTGACGATGATCGCGGCGTCTTCGCCCGCGCCCATGATCAGCGCGGAAGCCCGGTTCCGTTGCCATGGCCGGCCGACGAAGTAGAGGCCACCAACGGGAGAGACCCCGGCGGCGTGGACGAAGGCTCCGTCGGGCTTCGCCGCACCATCGATGTCCAGCCAGGACGTGTCGTCGCGATAACCGATCGCCCAGATGACGGTGCGGACGTCCGCTGTTTCGCCGTCGGAGAACCGGGCGCTTGCGGACTCGGCGCCGACAAGTCGCGGCACGATACGGATACCCTGCCTCTTAAGCGCGTCGATGCTCCGCTGACGATCGGGGAAAGCGTCGGTCTCTTTCAGCTTGCGGCCAATGAAGGAAGTTGCCGGCGCCTGGAGGACGCGGGTCAATCGAAGCCACCACCAGATCGACTTGCCGAGGATGCGCTCCGGTAGCAGCCTGCGCGGCTTGCCGGTGGCGAGCAGCACCGGCTGCATCCTGCGACACTCGACGGCGATATCGCGACCACTCGCGCCGTCGCCGACGACCAGGACCGTACCGTCCGGCAACTGGTTCGGGTTGCGGAAGATTTCCGTGGTCAGTTGCAGGACCTCGGGACCGAAGTCGCGCGCGATCGCCGGGACTATGGGGCGCTGGAACGCCCCGGTCGCCACGATCACCTCGCTTGCGTGAAGCGTCTCGCCGTTGGACAGGGCGGCCTCGAAGCCGTCGTCCATCGCAACCAGGCGGTCGACGCGCGTTTCCAGCCGGACAGGCAAGCGAAACCTCTCGGCATAGGATTCGAGATAGTCGGCGAACTCGTCGCGGTCCGGATAGCCTTCGCGGTTGCCGGGAAGGTTGATCCCCGGCAACGCGCTGAACTGACGCGGAGTGAACAGCGTCAGCCCATCATAGCGTGCACGCCAGCTGTCGCCGACACGCCGTGCCGCGTCGACGATGACGAAGGGCATGTCCGCCTGCGACAAATGGTGGCCGGCCGCGAGGCCGGCCTGTCCTGCGCCGATGACGAGGACAAACCGCTCCATCACACCACGATCACGCGGGTACCAAGCGCAACCCGCTCGTAGAGGTCCTCGACGTGCTCGTTAACCATGCGTACGCAGCCGTTGGAGACTGCTTGCCCGATAGTCCACGGCTCAGTGGTGCCGTGGATACGGTAGAGCGTGTCGCGGCCGTCGCGATAGAGATAGAGCGCCCGTGAACCGAGCGGGTTACCAGGCCCGCCTGGCACGCCGCCTGCGTAGCGGGTGTAGCGCTTCGGATCGCGCTTGATCATGTTGGCGGTGGGCCGCCAGGTGGGCCATTTGGCCTTGCGTTCGATGATTGCCGTACCTCTGAAGGCCAGACCTGCCTTGCCGACACCGATGCCGTATCGGCGGGCGAACGCGCCACTCTGTATTAAATAGAGGTAGCGTTCGCGCGGCGCGACCACGATGGTGCCCACAGGCTCATCGAATGGGTTGGCGACAGACTGCGGCAGGAAACGCGCTTCCAGCTTTGTGTTGTGTGGATGGGCGCGCGCTACGCTTGGCAGAAGGGTAAAAGCGGTAACCGAGAGAAGGGCGCTACCAAACGATCGGCGACTAATGTTCATGGCCGTCATCCCCCTGCGGTGGCGTAACATCGGGAACGAGCTTCTCAACCTGCGCGCCGGCGCGAAGCCCTGCGATCAGCTGCCGTTCGGCATTCGCCTCTAGGGACTGGCGAATCTGCGGCGCGAGTTCCTCGAGCGTCGGAGCAGGCCTGTTGCGCGTCTCTTCAAGGAGCACGACATGGAATCCGAACGCCGTCTTGATCGGGGTTTGCGTGAACTCCCCGGCTTCCAGCGAAGCGGCCGCCGCCTCGACCTCAGGCATGATCTGGCCTTCGGCCACGAAGCCGAGGTCACCGCCCTTTGCCCTTGACACCGGGTCTGTGGAGCGCTTCTCGGCCAACTCGGCAAAGGGCTGACCTTCCTGCAATGCGGCGATGATCTCGCGCGCCTCGCCTTCGTCGGTCACGAGTATGTGGCGCAGCCGCCGTTCCTGGACCGCTGGAAGCGATGCTATATGCTGGTCGTAGACTCCGCGTACAGCTTCGTCGGTAACGTTCGCCGCGATTTGCTGGTCGACATAGAGCGAACGGAGTGTCTGCGCTTCGAAGAACGCCATCTGTCGCTTGTAGGCGTCCTGCTCGGTGACACCGGCTACGCGCGCGGCCTCGGAAACTATCCGCAACTCGATCAGCGCATTGACGATGATGGAGAGCTTTGCATCCTCTGGCATGTTGCCGAGCTGTGGCCCGTACATTTCCTCGGCGATGGCCACATCGGTCGTGGTGATCTCGTGTCCGTCGACGCGGGCGACGACATCGCCGTCCTGCGCCCAACCAAGGGTTGATGTCGTCGCAAGCAGAGCCGCAAGCGCAAGCCGCTTTAGCGCAACGACGGGAAGAAGCTGATAATGTCGCATCGAACCCCCCTCGCTCACGACCTGCTCGCGGCTACCAACGGATCCACGATCTCGCTGAACCGCTCGAGGCTGAGTGCCCCTTTGTGTATTTCGCCGTTGACGAAGAATGTCGGCGTTGAATCCACACCAAAGCCCTGGCCTGTCTCCGCCACCGCACCAATCTGCTCCTGCAACTCCTGGTCTTGGACGCAGGCCTCGAACGTGGCCTCGTCCATTCCGGTCATTCCCATGACCGACTTCAGCGCGGCCGAACCCTCGGATGCCCGGGCCCAGCTCTCCTGCGTCCTATAGAGCAGGTCGATCGTTGCGTACCACTTGTCATCGCCGGAGCAGCGCGCGAGCATGAACCCCGCAGTCGAGCGCGGATCGAACGGAAACTCACGCATAATGAAACGGACCTGTCCGGTGTCGACATATTTCTCCTTGAATGCTGGCCAGACCTCGACATGAAACGTTCGGCAATGCGGGCAGGTCAGAGAAGCATATTCGATGATCGTGACGGGAGCGTCCTCCGCTCCGAAGCTCTTCTCCGGCAGTGCACCGGGCGCGAGCAGTTGGTCCTGGGTCGACTGCGCGAGGCTTAAGCTGGAAAGTGCGACAGCCGCGCCCGAGGCGGATGCGCCGATGAGAAACATGCGTCGTTTCATGGAAGTTCCTTTCGAGAGCGCTGAGCCTAAGAGCTCTAGCAGCTAGAGATTCAAGATATTTCTTCGATAAGCACTAGGCGTCCGCGTTGCCGCGAACGATGATCGGCGAGGGGGTCGCGACGCGGTCGTAAAGATCGATGACGTCCTGGTTGATCAGGCGCACACAGCCACTGGAGACGGCCTTGCCGATCGTCCAGTATTCCGGCGAACCGTGCAGCCGGTAGAGCGTGTCCTGCCCGTCCTGGAAGATGTAGAGCGCACGTGCACCGAGCGGATTGTCCAGCCCCGGCGGTTGGCCGCCATTCGCGGCGCTGAACTTTTCAAGCTCAGGCTGGCGCGCAATCATCTCGTCGGGTGGCGTCCATTTCGGCCAGCGCCGCTTATACTGGATGACCCCGACGCCGGACCATGTGAAGCCCTGCCGACCAAGGCCAACACCATATCTGATTGCCTTCCTTTCAGGCAGGACCAGATAGAGGTAATAGCCCGAGGTGTCGACAACGACTGTTCCAGGGCGTTCACCTGTTGGATCGTCCACCACCCGACGGTAGAACCGTCGGTCCACCCTGCTGAGATCCACGGCAGGGATTGGGAAGTCTTCGTCCGGCATGCCGCGGTACATGCGGGCATAGTCGGCGCCCACGGCCGGCCTTTCAGTGGCTGGCGGCACAGATGAAAGGTCGGTCGTCGAGCAGCCGGATACTGTGGCTGCCGCTACCAGGGTTGTCGCGCCTGACAAGAAATTCCGTCGCGACAGTTCTACGCGAGATAGGTGGTTGAACGTCAATGCTACACTCCCAAAATCGTCGGACTTCGCCGCTCTCCCTGAAAGAGCGGGCCGGAAAGCCGAAAGCCTGAACCGGTCGATGGCGCCAGAACTTCGCCTGCAAACGCCAAAATTGGGACAGGGTCCGTCGAGCGCTATTGGGGAGGGGGAACGATCGTGTTGACGAGCGCGGTAAGCACGTCTGTTGCGGGAGCGCAGGAAAGGGTTTGGCGATTCGCGCTCGTGTTGTCGAACGACCAGTACGTGAACCCCTTGCAGTGATCGTGGCAGGATGTCGAGCAGTGTGCCGGTGCTGGTTGAGCGACTTCGTCTGTCCGATCCGGCAGCTCCGGCGAAGGATCGGGTTCGGACTCCAGCAGGCTGACAATAGTGAGCTGGAGATCCTCAGGCGCGGCCGCAAATGACTGCCCACCCATGTGCAGGGCTACGAACAGTGTCAGGGTCAGGATTATCCAGCGACGGACCACCGTGTACCTACTCCCTGGGCGAGTGTGGATCGGCGAGTGCCGCGCTCGGCCGGCTGATCGGAACCGAGGTCAGCGAGGTACGCTTCGCCAGTGCCGCCTCACCGCTGCGCTCTAGTAGCTTGCGAAAGCTAGGATGCATGCCGCCATCGACGTACGAGTGCGCACTCAGGGCGGTGCCGCGGGAAACGAGCAGATCGGCTGCCTGCAGATCCGCTTCTGTCCTGCTGGCGATGGCCGGGCTCAGATCGGTGATCGCAGGCGGGCACGCGGCAAGCGGATCGCGTGGCTCGCCGCCTTCGAACTCCTTGTCGAACATATAGCGTCCGCCGCAATAGGAGACCTTCGGCTGACGACGGGTCAGTTCGAAGATGTCGTAGCCGCGTTTGAGATCGGTCCAGAAAGCAATGTTCGGATCGTTGCGGTTCTTGGCTATGTTCTGGGGCGTCATGCGGAACGGGAATGCCTGGACCTGGAAGATTGTCTGGCCGCCTCTCAGGGCTTCGCGCGCGATAGCGTAGATCTCAGCGACGCCTTCGTCGGTAAGCGCGTAGCAGCCGGACGACGAGCATGCGCCATGGACCATAAGCGCATCGCCCGTATGGCCGAGCGCTGCCTCAAGGCGGTTCGGATAGCCGAGATTGAACGACAGATAGTACTGGGAATCGGGGTTCAGCATCCCGGCGTTGACGTGGTAGAAGCCCTCCGGCGCCTGACGATCCCCGTCACGGGTCTTCGGCCCTAGGCGTCCTGACCAGCGGCACATCGGGTAAGTTTTCAGGAGAGCGAACTTGCCGCTGCGGTCCTTCTTCCAGATTTCCAGTTCGCTCTCCTGCTTGAAGATGCGTACGAGGATCGGCGCCGATGGCGACATTGATTTTTTTGACATCTCCGCCACAACAGCCGCAGGAATGGGCTGCGTTGCCTTGCCATCGACGGAAAGCACGGTGGATACGCAGCTGCTCAGCATAAAGGCGAGCAGGCCGACACCAATCGATTTCGCTACGTTCCACATGTCGATTTCACCATGCCAGATCGGGCAGCCCGGCTCGCGAGTTCCGCTATTCTGGCGCTAGCACAGTTAACGAGATGTTGCGCCTGACATCTTCGCGAGCGACAGAAAACCGCACTTGAATCGGGTAGCTATTGATCGCGAAAGTTCGTTACAGGCATCTCGGGCAATCATAAGGCGTGTTTCGCGCGCCCGTTTAGAGGTGAAAGTCGGATCCATGGACCATCTGAGCGTCGAAGCCACTCAACAACTGCACCATAGCCGATCCCGCAGGAACAAGGCCGTTCTGGCGCTGCTGCTTGCATTCATTGCCGGAGTGTTCGCGCTAGGCATCCTACACATCCAGTCGGAAACGCGTTCTTCCGCGACACAATTTCAAACCCGGTAACGGGTCGATCACCGACGCTTGAATAGCCGTTGCTGAGCGGCGATGAAAGAATGGACCGCAGTCATCGAAACTGCGGTCCATGTGATGCTCATCCGCGTCAGTTCTTTTTTTGTGGCGGGCGCCGTCGCCTATGCCGTCCTTGCGGCAATCTTCTGGCTGGTGTGCCTCTCGTTGGGCCACAACTCCATGGAGATGATGTACGGTGCGACAGCCATCTACCTGTTTACGCTTGTCGCAGCTGTCGCGGGCGCCTGGACGTTGCCGGATGATATCAGGAACTGGTCCTCGTCGATCAGGCTAACCCATTGGTTCAGGTCGCGCTGAGATTGGCGCTTCAGAAAATAAATCCTCGCCTCGCTCCACAACAGCACCTTTTGCTCGAGATTATCGAGGATGAAGTCGCCGAGCGTTGTGACAACCGTCAAGACCGCATGACCGCCGCCATTGGCGTCACGCGCAGTGGTAAGAAGTAGGGCTCCGAGAGGGTAGCCCATCTCGTTGAGCCGCCGGCGCTTCAGGAGTGCGTAGTCCTCGCAATCTGCCGCTTCCGTCGGGTAGTCCCAGAATTCCTCAACGCCGTAGATCTCCAGATCGGTTAGGGCCTTGATGGCGTTCACTTCCGCATTGACGCGCACGATATCGCTCCAAGTCGGCCGGGTGAGCTCGATCTTGCTGCCACCAGGGCCTCGCGCGCACCTCTCGCGGTTGCGCATACAATAGTCGTAGTACCCGTAAGGCATGCTCGTGATGCCAAACGTCTGCATGCTGGTCGCCTTTGCAGGCTGTGTCGGATTGAAACGATCTGCTGTGCTTGCCGCCGCAGCCGAGCAGAATGTCAGCAGCGCCAGAGCTCCGATCCAGAGTTGTTTCATTGTCCCGTCTCCCCATTTGACAGCATGAGGATCATATCTGGGACAGATAAAAATGATGAAAAATCAATAACTTAAATTATAATCGAATGCTATTCAAAAATTAGGCCCGTCACAAACTACTCCTTAACCCGATGGTCGCTCACCGGGCGAACGCGTCGCCTTCGCCATGACGGTGGTCCGTCAGGTCTTCGTCTCGTCTGACGATCCGGGCGGGAACCGACAGCTGGGTTCCGCCCTCAAAATCGAGGGTCAGCACGACCTTCTCGATCTGGTTGAAGGGCAACGTCGGTTCTTGAAGAACGAGATAAACGCCGCTGCCGCTCATCTTCAGTTCCGCATGGCCAGGAATGAACACACCGCCCCGAACCGCCTCGATCGTGCCAAAGACGTTGCGGTAAATTTCGCCGCTGTTGAAGACCTCGCTGGTGATGGCGGTCAGATTCGCTTGAATCTGCGTTCCGTTCCAGATCGCGAGATAGCCTTCCACCCTATTGTCGCCAGTGGACGAAAATAGGATTTCAGCGTGCTCGACGACAAGGGATGGCGGAGGATTATTGTGGTCAACGCTGGTTGCGAGCGTACTGCCGACCACCGTTCCGCTTACACAGAGCGCCAAAATCAGTGCCGGCAAGGGTGATCTGAACGGCTTCATCAAGGTCTCCCAAAAAGTGAGTGTGCAGGTTTGCCTGTTCGGCTGCTATTCTAAAAGTCAAATGGCGTTGATCGTTCGGGCAAATCAGCGCACTTGCACCGAAGCTAGGGCAGTGCAATACCTATAGACACTGGAGATGGTCATGTTGTCGATCGGAGAACTGGCGCGGCAGACCGGCGTAAAGGTGCCGACGATCCGCTACTACGAACAGATGGGGTTGTTGGCAGCAGCCGAGCGCACCGAGGGCAACCAACGCCGCTACGAGCCCTCGGACAGGGATCGCCTCGCCTTCATCAAACATGCCCGCGATCTCGGCTTTACCATAGAAGCAATAAACGAACTGCTCGACCTGAGTGGCCATCCCGAGCGTCCCTGTACGCATGCTGACGAGATCGCCGCCCGCCAGCTCAACATCGTTCGGGACAAGATAGCTCGGCTGCGCGGGCTCGAGCAGGAACTCGACCGGATGGTCAGCCTGTGCCACGACGGCAATGTCAAGGACTGCTATGTGATCCGGTCGCTAGCCAATCATGATCTGTGTTCGGGTGATCACTGACGTTAGCTTCAGGTTTCGGCTTCCTCGCCAAAGCGACAGTAGTAGGTAGTCCTGTCCGCTTTCCCGCCATTTGCAGGCACGTCGCGGAGGATGACGGTGACTACCGAGCTTTCCTTTGACGCGACGATGGAGCCTGCAATCACCACCGCCGGGTGATCGTCCGGCACTAGCTCGAAGCTCGTCTCGTCGTCCATCGTGGGGGAAAGACTCAGCCTTCCGAAATCGTAATCGCCTTCCGCAGAAAAGGTCGGCTCCATCCTGTCCTCTGTTATGAACAAGTAGAACTCCAACTCCGAACCGAATGGCGCGCGGCCCCAGTACCACGCCTCCGCCTTCTCGACGGACGGCTTCACGCGCTTGACGAGCGCGTCGCAATCACTCGACGAGGGCTCAGCCGCTCGTTCGGGATACCAGAGGAAGACGCCCGTCGGAGCGTTCGACGCTGCGGCGGCAGTCACCGAGACCAAAACGCCGGCAAGCAGGACGCGCTTCGCTCTTGTAATCCACCCGTGTCGATGCTTGTCGATCAAACCCTGCGGCCTCCCTATGGAATTGACAACCGCGATATGACGGGGAGATGATTGGACCCGAATTGTGGCCCCACGTCCAATTCGACGAGCCCAACATTTTGAGAAAGGACGACGCGGTCGATCGGGGTGCCCAGCCAGGTGATTCCGCCAAAGCGGATACTGAACCGCGTCGGTGTCGGCCACCAGCGCGAATCCGTGGTTCTGTAGCCCGTGGACGACAGGAAGTCGCGGAAGAAGGGCGACCACGGCGGTGTGTTCCAGTCGCCCGCGACGATCACGGCCGCGTCCGCCGGCTCTGATCGCAACGCGGCTGTAAGATCGCGGAAATAGGCCGTCCGCTCGCGCCACATGCTCGGGCGCCTCGGCGTCTGGGGATGGATGGCGTAGAGAATGACAGGCCGTCCTTCGACCACCAGTTCGAGGCGAACGGGATGACGGCCACCGGTGTCCCGGCTTTCGGGCGACACCGTCCTTTCATTCAGGATCGGGAAGCGGCTGAACACTTTCATGTCGGTGTTCGCGCGCAGGTCGCGGCTGCTTTCGTGCGGCCAGTATCCGCTCGCGCCCAGCGCGTCCTGCCAATGTGGCCTCATCTCCTGAAGGACGAGAATGTCGGCGGACGCGACCGCAGGGATGGATAGGAACGGTCGTGGATCCTGGTTATCCACCAGCACGTTCGCCGAAACCAGCGTGAACACCCGTCCGCCGAGATCGGGCGCGGGTGAGGGAAGTAGTGCATAGGGCAGGATGGCTGCGAACAGCGCGACGAGACCGCCGATCCTCGTCGTAGGGCGGGACAGCGCCATGCCGACGACAAACAGCACTACGCCCACGAGTAGCAGGTGTGGCCGGATAAAACTGGCCAGATCCGCCATCCACAATTGCCGGGAAAGAAGCAGCGAAATCACCTGCTCGGCCGCATAGGCGAGTTGGGTCAGCACGACCGCGCTCGTCGTGGCAAACGAACGGGCGCCGGGTGATTTGTGCGGTGTCTTCATGGAATGTCCGGTAGTGCCTGGCAGCTACTGGGAGCAAAGATGGCCCGACGAGTCAACATGTGTGGCGGAGGCCCAAAAAAGCGTTGACCCTCTAGCTGCTTGAGGTCCTATGGCAATGCTCCTGTTGGATAGGAGTTCAAAACATGAACGCTTTCGACCGTCAGATTCGCTTCCGGGTCGAAGGAATCGATTGCGCGAGCTGCGCGGAGAAGATCGACAAGACGGTGCGCCGCCTTCCGCACATCAGCGACGTCAGCGTGTCCGTCGTGGCTGGCGCCATGACCATCAGGCATGGCGAAACCGTCGATCTTGATACCATCGCGAGAAGGCTCGGCAGCCTCGGCAATAGGACGACGCCGAGTGCCGCCAAAGACACCACAGCGTCACGGGCGCATGGGCCTGACCATGCGCAACATCTGGCAGAACACCGCGATCTCGCTCGGCCTGAACGCAGTGTCCCTCGTTATGACAGTGATCCGCTTCACGGGCTAGTGGCCAGAGATTCTCGCGGAGACGGGCGTAACCGTCCTTGTAACCGCAAACGCCATGCGCTTGCTCGCCTGGCGGGGAGCCCGATAGCAACGGCGGGAACGGCATGCGTGAGAAACCCCGAAACATGATGTTTCTGCACGCCTGGCTCGCCAACCCCCGGCGGGTCGGAGCGGTCGCCCCCTCCGGCCCAGAGCTGGCGAAGCTGATAACGTGCGAGATTGATGCGACGACCGGCCCCGTGCTTGAACTCGGTCCCGGCACTGGGGTGTTTACGCTTGCCCTGGTGAAACGCGGGGTGAGGCAGGAAGATATCACTATGGTCGAACTTAACGACGGGTTCGCCAACCTGCTGGCGCAGCGCTTTCCAGAAGCGCAGCTCCTTCGCAGCAACGCGACGCGATTGGCCCGTGCCCGGACATCGCTACCGCGATTTGGCGCGGTCATCAGCGGACTGCCACTGCTCTCAATGCCCGCGCCTGCCGTGTTCCGGATCGTTGCCGGCGCGATGCTGACGCTCCGGCCTGGCAGCCACATCTATCAATTTACCTATGGATGGCGATGCCCTGTCCCCGCGCGGGTACTGGAGAAACTTGGCCTGAAGGCCGAGAGAGTGGGCACTGTGATCTCAAACATTCCGCCGGCATCGGTCTACCGCATCGGCGCTCTCACAGCATCAACATCGCAGTGCAGGTCGATCCTACCTGTACGATCCAACACGTGACGATTGGCCACGCTGGAAAGTCCATTGGTTAAGTTGACCGCCCGCCTTGCAGACGTAGAGTGGTCCGAGCTTGGCCACATCGGTCGCATACCTTCCGCGGCTGGGAAACGGACCTCTGTAGCAAAGCTACCGAGACAAGGCTTCCTGCGAGGTTCGATGAGCAACGACTCTCGCCGAGGCCGACGCGGTCAACGGTCGAGGACAGTCTTTTGGAGACAGCGACGACTGTTGAGAACTCGCCCGGCGGTTCTCTCCCGTTTGAGCTGGGCCAAAGAACGCCCGGGGTCACAAGGCTAGGGTATTTCAATCATCAACGAAGGAGAAGAATGATGGTTACAAGACGAGATGTGCTCATTGGTGCTGCGGGCACCATTGCTTTGGCTGCGGTGCCTGGACGCGCGTCGGCCAGTGTCGATCACCAGGTGCTGATGCTCAACAAAGGTGCGAAAGGCGTGATGGTATTTGAACCCGATCTCATCATCGCATCTCCCGGAGATACCGTCACCTTCGTACCGACGGACAAGGGCCACAACGCGGAGAGCATTAAGGGAATGCTTCCTGCGGATGCCAAGCCCTTCAAAGGCAAGATCAACGAGCAGATTACGATCACCGTGGAAGCTGAAGGCGTCTACGGTATCAAGTGCACCCCGCACTATGCGATGGGTATGATCGCTCTGGTGGTGGCGGGCACTCCCGTAAATCTTGAAGAGGCCAAGACCGTGAGGCATCCCGGCCAGGCAAAGAAGCGCTTCGAAGATGTCTTTGCTGAGGTTCCAAGCACCTAAACGCCGGTGTCGAGCCGGACGTAGGAGTTCATTGAGTCGAACATGCGTAGCGCGAGAAAGTCCAGTGATAGACGCCTGAAAGCCGGTCTCTTGGTCGGTATGATGGCCTATTTCGTGCTGCTGCAAGGGCTCGCTGCGGCCTATGCAAAAACGTGGATGGCGGTCGATCAGCTAGGGCCCGCCTTCATCATTTGCTCGCCGTCGGACACCTCGGATCAGCCCGATCCCGCTCTGCTCGAGCATATAGTCAAGGAGTGCTGTTCCGCACTATGCGCGGCCGCCAGCTCTGCTGGTCCGGCTCAACAGCCTGCGGAAACCGGATTGTTCGAATTCCGGCCGATTCTGACGCACGTCGGCCCGCTTTGGCCGAGTACTCAACATGCGCCACCAGGAGAACCTGGGGCCATAAAGGATGCCCGCGCACCGCCTGCCTTCTCCGTTTGATGCTTCGTCTTTACGGGCGCGTCCATGACGCGCCGGGACATCACATATGGAGACCCCAATGCGACACTTCCTTTCAATCCTGACAGCTGCCGCCGTCGTCGTAGCGGCCGCGCCGGCTCTCGCCCACGATTATCGAGCTGGCGACATCGCGATCGGTCACCCTTGGACGCGCGCGACGCCGCCCATGGCCAAGGTCGGTGGCGGATACCTCGAAATGACCAATGAGGGCAGAACAGTCGATCGTCTTCTCGGCGGTTCCTCGCCTGTCGCCGGCCGCGTCGAGATCCACAACATGGAGATGACCGACGGCATCATGAAGATGCGGCCGGTTCCGGGCGGCGTGGAAATTCCTGCCGGCGAAACCGTGAAACTGGCGCCGGGCGGCTATCACTTCATGCTGCTGGACCTGAAACAGCCGATCGCCGAAGGTGAAATGATCCCCGTGACGCTTGAGTTCGAAGGCGCCGGCACTATCGACGTCGAACTGGCGGCAGGCCCTGTCGGCTCCACAGCGACCGGGCACGGCAACGCGACATCTTCCAGCCATGAAGGGCATGACTGATGAACGGCCGTACCATTGGTCTCATAGCAGCCACGATCTTCGCAATTGTCGCAACGATCGCGGCGTTCTCCGTCGTGATCGAATCCCGGAGGACGCCGACGTCCCAGTCCACAGGAGTAGCCACTGTCGGAGGGCCGTTTACGCTGACCGGCACGGATGGGCAGGAAGTCACCGAGAAGGACCTGGCTGGGAAGCCGAGCGCGGTCTTCTTCGGGTTCACTTTCTGCCCCGACGTGTGTCCCACCACGCTGTTCGAACTGACGAACATGATGGAACAGCTGGGAAGCGATGCCGACAAGATCAATTTCGTTTTCATCTCGGTCGATGCTGGCCGCGACGGCCCGGAGGAGATGAAGCAGTATCTTGAGTCTTTCAACGAACGCATCATCGGTTTAACCGGCACAGAAGAGCAGATCAATGTCGTAACCAAGGCGTACAAGGTCTATCACGCGCGTGTTCCGATCGATGACGGCGACTACACGATGGACCATACCGCCTCGGTGTTGCTGATGGACGCGAACGGCCAGTTCTTCGGGACTCTGGCATATGAGGAGGCCACTGACGTTATGCTGGCAAAGCTCAAGCGTCTTGTCGGGGAAGGCTGACAAAGCACGTTCGGTGGGGGAATGTTGTCTTGCTGTGCTCGATTGGGCTCACCCATCGAGCACTAGCCATTTCGGTATGCCCCTCGCTCTTCGCGTGGGGCTATCCTACGTCGGCAGATTGATCTGTGCGGGCCGACGCGTGGGATGCACGCATTGTCTGTAATGCTCTCGCATACTGACCCGCCGACGCCGCCTCCCCCGGGTGCGCCTAGCGCTTGGGGACCGTCCAGGATCTCCTTGGTGAGCCGTTTGAGATTGATCGGGATGTGGGTGGCCACACTTGCGAGGCGTTGCAGAGGAATCGTCTTCAGCTTGAGCACGGCAAGGCCTGCGACGCGTGTTGCCTGCGGCGCTTCCAGAAGCAGATGACTGGATATAAGCTTGTGATTATCAATATATGCCGCTTTGCCCCTGCCCTGGGAGCGGGACATCGTCCTAAGCACGTCAAACAGGATTAAGCTGAGTGAGACAGGTTCCCGCGCTAAACCACAATGAAACGACGGTTCTCGCCGAAACCTTTCGATTGCTCGGTGATCCTACGCGATTAAGAATTCTTCTCTTTTGCTTGGCAGGCCAAAAATCGGTAGGTTATATCGCTGAGAGTCTGGGTTTGTCACAAACACTCGTGAGCCATCACCTCCGCCTGCTTAGAGGTGCGAGATTGGTTGTAAGCGAACGCCATGCAAAACAAGTATTCTATCAAATTGCTGACGGCCACATGAGCGATATGCTCATCGCCATGGCTGATCACATTAGTAAAGATCAATATGAGAAGATTACGACTCCACGCTGAGACACGCTGCTTCAGGGATAGATATGGACGCGGCTGACCCAGGCCGACGGCACTTCATCAGCCGGACGCAACGTCGATCTAGCTCCAGCCGCCCCCAAACGTGCGGTAGAAGATGTGTGAGCCAATCTGGGTCATCCGCTCCATCGAGCGGGCCCAGTGTGGACTGACATAAGTTGCGTTGTAGTGGGTGGATGATGCCACCTCGGGCAGAAAGATCTTGCCTCCTGTCACCGCCATGGCCACATCCTTTGCGAGACGATAGGCGCGCCTGTCGGTAATGAGGTCGGGGACACCGTCGCAGGCGAACGAGAACTGACATTTGTTGAGCCAGCTTTCGTTTTGATAGACGACATCGCAGACGCTGGCAGGATATGCAGGGTTCCGAACCCGGTTGAGAATCACTTGCGCGACCGCTGCCTGGCCTCTCAGTTCCTCGCCGCGAGCTTCGAAATAGATTGCCGTCGCCAGACACTTCTGCTCGGCCGCAGAGAAGACCGAGGCCGGCAGAGGTTGCTTCATCCAATCGTGGTCGCCCTCGGCGAGGGGAGGAACAAAGCGACCCGCTGCTTCATCGCGGCCGAGGAGAGCATCAAAGGCGGCGCCTGCCGTATGAAACCCATCCTTTGGAGTGTAGGCTGTCGCCAGGATATCCGCGCCGTCATTCGTCACCAGATCCGCCAGTTCCGCCGGCACACCCGCGAGACGATCGTCCGCAGGATTGTGGAACGTCGACAAGCCCGCAAGCCTGTCCGGATCAAATTCCGATTCTCTCAGCAAATACGTATCGGTTATTGAGGAGAGCACCAGAGCGGCAGAATCCTGACCGGCGGCTTTTGACGCGCTGGCAACGGAGGCGGTGAGCCGAGGTCGCTTGGCTTCCTCGACAACTCGTTGGGGCCGCTGGCTCCTGAAATGGTCTGTCCGGGCGACGAGATTGGATTCTCCGGCCTCCCCCGGATTTCTCGGCGTACCGAGCCGGAGGTTCTCCAGATGGCTACATTCGTCGGATGGTTGAAGCGTCGCCGCGAGACCCGAGGTTGCGCGGCTTGCTATGCCTGATTTCGAGCTTTGAATACCTGTCGGCGAGGCGAAGCCGAACACGAACCAGCTTGCGCAGAAGAGCGCCAGCATGCGTTGGTGGGCGTTCGATGGCCATCGCCCCGAACCGACATTGGAACTGGAAGGCAAAATCTCATTCTCCGGATGCCCCTCGCAGAAAGAGAATCAATTGTTAACCTTGATGAAAGGTTAAAACTACCGTCGATCACGCGTCGCGATGTCACGTCATTCCGACGTCTATCTCGTTTCGCGATTACGATGTGATAGCCAATGCCAGGTACGGCGTCTATTGTCTGACCGTCTGGATGGCCTCTTTGAGAGGTCCTTCACCGACCGCGCCTTCGATCACCTGGTCTCCCACGATAAAGGTTGGGGTTCCTGTCAGGCCCAGCCGCCGTGCTAGGGCAAGGTTTGAACCGATGATCGCCTCAACCTCCTTGCTTGCCGCCTCGGCTTCTACGCGCTGACGATCGATTCCCAGCTCCTGCACGAGATCCAATGCCCGAGGACCGTCCGCGCGACCCTGCGAGGCGATCAGGCGTTTGTGAAACTCTCCAGCTGCTGCATCTCCCTCGAGCCGTTTGACCGCAAGACCAATCTTGGCGGCCGCAACGGATTGCTCTCCAAGTATCGGAAAATCCTTCAGCACCACGCGGAGCTTTGGATCGTTCGAAATGAGGGTGTCGAGATCGGGTGCCGCGCGTTTGCAATAGCCGCAATTGAAATCGAAGAACTCAACAAGCGTTACGTCTCCGTCCGGATTCCCGAGGACGATATCGCCTTCCGATTGAAACAACGCTAGCTGTTCGGTCGCAATGACTGCTGACCTTGCCTTCGCGTCCGCTTCCTCGGCCCGGCTTTGTAGCTCCCTCAGTGCCTCCTCCACAATTTCGGGATTCTGAAGGATGTATTCCCGTATGATCTGCTCGATCTCGGGTCTGTCGATTTCCTTAGCGTTCGCCATTGGTATGCTCAGGAGAACCCAAAGACCTATTCCGGCAAAAGAGGGGACCTGGCACGCGCGCCAGATCGCCGTTCGCGAGCATTGTCCGCCATCGGAGCCGGATAGCTCATTTGAAACCGCAGGGTACGACGCATGATCTCGGTGGCGAGCTATACTCATCTTCTCTTCCTTCGACGACATAGGTCGGCTCTAGTTCGTGTCCGCGTTGACATCTCACGGGGACGGTTCGGCATCCTTCCCGAAAATGAAGCAATCGGCGAGAAGAAGGCCAGCCCCGCAGACGATACCGACATCTGCCATGTTGAAAGCGGGCCAATGCCACTCACCAACGTAGAAATCCAGGAAGTCCGTTACTCCGCCAAGGCGCACCCGGTCGACGACGTTTCCGATCGCCCCGCCCGCGATGAGCCCCAAGGAAACCGCGACTAGGCGTGACGTCGCTCGACACATCCAGATCAGCAGGATGGCAAGCACGGCCGCAGCGACGGCGACCAGCAACCATTGCGACGCGCCGCCAAAGAGCCCGAAGCTCACCCCCGTGTTTCGCCCCAGGACGATGTTGAAAAAGCCGGTGATCGGAATGACCCGCGGAGGCACCATGACGTGGTTTATGATCCACCATTTCGTTGCCTGGTCGATGATGAACCACAATAACGCTGCAATAGAGCCGAGATGCATCATGCCGAAATTGTTTCCCTTGCGACAGCCGTCGTGAATACAGCGCTGACCCCTCGCCCGCGCACTGTTGACTCGATAGCCCGTCCGTCCGGATTCCTTTGGCGGAACAACAGTCCATGAAGGCTGGCGCCCGGGCACTTCAATCTGTGAAGGTCCTCCGACGTTCTGAGGGCACGAGAGCCATGACGATTGTCACGCAGGGGAAATATCCGTGCCAAAGATTGACAGAAAACGGGAAACCGATCACGAAATAACTCGCGAGGAAAAGCGCTTCCGACCTTGGCCATGCTTTGATCTAGACTGCTTTGTCCGCCATGTCGGACATGTATTCCAAAACAGGCGGCAGGACGCTGGTCGAAATGGATCAATTCAATACCGCGCACTCCTACGTTCGCGATGGAGAAGGCCATGGCGCTTTTCAATCCTCCCTGTAGCCCTTGAGAAGTGAGTCGATCTCGGCGACTGCGTCCGGCTGGTCCCACTCCCGGGGTCCAGCCCAACGTGCAAGCTCGCTACCATCCTCGCCGATCAGTATCGTGGTCGGCAGTCCGATGATTCTCAGGGCTCGCATCGAGGTTCCGGGCTTGTCTAGGTACATCTTCAATTGACCGACGCCGACTTCTTCAAAGAAGGGACTGACCTTCTCCGCCCCTCCCTTGTCGATCGACAGCGCGACGACCTCGAAATCATTTCCGCCGCGCATCGATTGAAGTCGGTCGAGCGAAGGCATCTCCTCGCGACAGGGGGGGCACCACGTCGCCCAGACGTTCAGCAGAACAGCCTTCCCTTGAAAACTGTTGAGACTGATCGTTCTCCCATCGGCGGTCTCGAACGAAAAGTCAGCCGTTTTCTCAGGCCCTCGTACCTCTTGATCTGCCCGCCCCGAGAACGTGGCGATCGGATCGAGCAGCACGAGACCACCAACAGCGGTACCAGACAACGCTGCCATTCCGATGGCGACGGATGCCTTTCTGATCACCGGAAATCGCAATTTTGGGTCCCGCTCACGTATGTTCAACAACTTGGGTCTGCGGGTTAATGCCCGCGCTGCTAGTTCAGGATAGAGTCTCAAGTAGCTATAGGGTCAAGCGGCAATCCTAAATGAACCACTTTCGCAGCAGACGGAGGTCTAGCGCGGAACACCTAGACTGTGCCGAGCGCCAGCGGGAACTTTTGTTGAAAGCGCCGCGGCATTGTCGGTTGATCGACATAGTGTCCCGTCCGGGGCAAGGCAGCGATCGGCATATCAGTGAGAGTGGGGTGGAAACGCAGGATTGTCTGCACGACTAGCCAAAGCAATGACTGTCCGTGTAGCATGCAACTGCGGAGCGTGATCTCTGTTGAACTTCCTAGAAGATTTCAACGATTTCACGATGATCAAAAAACGAGCAGGGCCCTTCATTCAAAAGGTTAAGAATGGAATCCTGATTTATTGGAAATGTTTGCACCTTTTCCAAGTGTATAGTTGGCAATTGTGCTTCAGAGTCCGACATGACATCGTCACGCAGTTCGACTAGCGCACCACGCGCGTCATCCTGGCTATTAAAGAAGACGTCGTGAATACCTGTCGGTTTCCACCGATCCTCTTCCGGAATCCGAGCATCGGAATACGTGTAGAAGGTAAAAACAAGATTCTCTGACAACGGTTTCTCCTGGAGCATTGCGGCGGTGCGCCCCCGCCGTTAGTTGCTCATTGACCCCCTGGTGATCGGGGAGTTCGAAACCGTGCTAGACGGCCCTATGGCCTTTAGCTCCGGAGAACCTGTTGTATACGCCACAGGCTCCCCGACCGCATAAGGTCAAGGAGGTTTGGTGCCTTACGGGTGGCACCAACCGCTAGCAGGGGTTTCGACGCCCCGAAGCAGCGCGTACTGCTCTGCCACAAAGCCTATGACATCCCCGTGAATTTGTCCTGATGTTTCTTCGTGCGCCCAGCGCATAGCCGTCTTTTCTCGAATAGAGCGCTGGCGCTGGG
>JACZKY010001312.1_pt1 | contig 37463 bp, 33 predicted proteins | sample 8237611 | NCBI WGS metagenome assembly JACZKY01 (sample SAMN16148055, study PRJNA663545) | marine sediment metagenome | biome: sediments and biomass from bioreactor inoculated with such sediments; feature: coastal sediments; material: methane- and iron-fed bioreactor; isolation source: Bothnian...
GGGAGAGATCCGCGTTACGCGGGAACGAACCGGGTCGGCGTGAGGATGCCGCCTTCCACGCGGGCGCCGGGGGCCACTTTCGCCCCGGGCCAGACGATCGCGCGCCGCACCAGGGCGCCGGCCCCCACCGTCGCCCCCGCCTCGATGGCGGCGTCCGGACCGACGGTCGCCGCCGGATCCACGACCGCCGTCGGTTCCACGAACACGCGGCCCCCGTCCTCCCGTTCCCCCAGGAGGGCGATCACGCCGGCCAGGTAGTCGGCGGGGGTCCCGAAATCGAGGAAGGATCCGGCGGAAAGGAACGCGAAGATCGGGGCCCCGCGGGCGATCAGAGGCGAGTACGTTTCGCGGACGATGCAGGAAGGCCCCCCGCGGGGGATGTGGTCGAGCAGTTCCGGCTCGACGACCTGGTATCCCGTGAAGAATCCCTCGAACGCTCCCGCGGGGGCCGCTTCCCCGAAGCCGGCCACCGTTCCGTCCTCCCGCGCCCGCACCGGCGTGTACCGTTTCGACGGGTCGGGGAAGAGCACCAGGGTCGCGAGCGCCCGGGTCTCCCGGTGCCGGGAGATCGCCTCCCGCAGGGGGAAACGGGCGATCGCGTCCGAATTCGCCGCGAGGAACGTCCCGCCGCCGAGGAACTCCCGGGCCTTCTCGATCCCGCCTCCGGTCCCGAGGATCTCCGGCTCGAAGGAGTAGCTCACCGGGAAGCGCCCCCCGGCCCAGTCGTCGACCCGCTTCCGGACGGCTTCCGGGCCGTGGTGAAGGTTGAGCAGGAACTCGGTCGCGCCGTGGGCGTGCAGGAACTCCATCGCGTAGCCGCACAGGGGGCGGCCCAGCACCGGCACGACGGGCTTGGGGATCTCGTGGGTCAGCGGCCGAAGCCGCGTCCCCAGCCCCGCGGCGAGGATCATCGCCCTCACGAAGGCGACTCCTCCCGCGCCTTGGAAGCGAGGGCTTCGAGCAGCGGAAGCAGTTTCGCCGCGAGGGAGCGCGTCTCGGGGTTCCGCCCGAAGTTCCCCCGCAGGTGCGCGACGGTCGGGGGGATGAAGCGGAGGTAGTGCCGCTTCCCGCGGTTGTGCGCCTGGTTGCCGAAGGTGCCGATCGCTTTGACGTTGCGCTGCAGCGCGGCGGCGTCGAGCAGCGCGCCGAACGCCCCCGGGTCCCCCGCGGCCCGCAGCAGCTCCCTGGAGGCGGCGTGGCGCCACGCGTATCCCAGGTGGTCGACCTCTTCCCCGGCGAGCGTGACGTAGGAGTCCCGCAGCAGCGAGGCGAGGTCGTAGAAGACGTTCCCCATCCTCGCGTCCTGGAAGTCGAGCACCCGCAGGTTCCGGTGCCCGGCCGCGCGGGCCGTCCCGAGCACCATCACGTTCCGGCTGTGGTAGTCCCGGTGCGCCAGCACCCGCGGCAGGGAAACGACCCGCTCGAGGAAGGGGAGGAACAGGTTCTCGATGGACCGCTCCTCGCCGTCCGAAAGGGGGATCCCCCCGAATTCCCGCACGGCGTGCTCGAAGAAGAAATCGATCTCCTCGGCGAACTTCCGGACGTCGAACGCCAGGCGCGCCGGGATCGCCGACCCGTCCAGCGAACGGGTGGCGTCGGCCTGGATCCGGACCAGCAGTTCGACGCACTGCTCGTACAGCGGCAGGCAGCCGCCGGTCCCGTGGACCCGGACGGCGTCCTCGAGCGTCGTGTCGCCCGCGTCCTCGAGGAACAGGAGCTTCGCTTCCGGGTCGTGGCGCAAGGCCGCCGGAACGGGGACGCCGGAGAGGCGGAGGTACCGGTGGACGTTCAGGAAGGGGAGCTCCTCTCCCGGCGGGACCTCGTCCAAGTAGCGCATCACGACGATGGACGGGGCGGGTGAGCCCGCCGCGGGCCGGACGCGGTAGTAGGTCCGGGTCGAGGCGTCCCCCGCGAGGGGAACGATTTCGGCCGCTGCGGGGTCGGTAGAGGGAAAGAGCGCCGAGCAGCCACGGCGGACCGCGGCGGGATCCGGCGGTTGCGTCAAGAGGCGCCACCGAGGAAACGGTCGACGGCGGCGCGGGACTCGGCGAGCATCTGTTCGAAATTCCGGTAGGGGGGGTTGTCGCCGCGCGTGTAGTCGCGCAACTCGATGGTGAAGGCGCCCCGGAAACCGGTCTCCCGCAGGGCGGAGACCGCCCGTTCCCAGGGAATCGACCCCTTGCCGGGGACGAGATGGTCGTCCTGCGACCCGTGGTTGTCGGATGCGTGCACGTGGATCAGGCGGCTCCCGGCGGCGCGCACCGCTCCCTGCACCGTTTCCTGGAGGTGGGCGTGCGCCAGGTCGATGCACACGCCGACGCGCTCCGGGGGGAACCGGTCCACGATGTCGAGGATGACGCTCGTGTGCCCCGAGTCCACGGGGGTGTTCTCCACGGCGAAGCGGACGTTGTCCGGCGCCGCCTCGACCAGCTCGCCCAGCGATGAGAGCAGGGCGGCCCACCGGTGGGGGTAATAGTCGCCCGCGGGAAACCCCGTGTGCAGGACCACGATCCCGCCGTCATTGCGCGCGAGCCACTTCGCGGCCGAAAGGTTCGCCGCGACGGACTCGAGGCGGTGCGGCTCGTCCGTCGAGGAAAGGGAGAGCCACCGGTCCTTCTTGTAGGTCCGCACGTCGCGGTAGATCGGGCCGTGGAGGCTCGCGATCCGGACGCCGTGACGGGCCAGCGTTTCCGCGATGCGGTCCGCGGCCGGGGCGTCGTCGTAGGGGAAATGGGGGGGCATCGCCCAGATCTCCGCGAGGGAGAAGCCGTATTTCGGGAACAGCGGGACGATTTCGTCGTCCAGCGGGTGGAAGACGAAGAGATGGGTGGAAAGGGAAACGTTCACGGGATCTTCGCGCTCCTTGAGGTTCAGGCGTCGTCTCGCCGATAATAACACATGGTGGGCCGCGCATCGGACGGCCGCCCCGGGAGGTTACCTATTATCAGACGCGCTTTCGCGCTTTGCGTTCTCGTGGTCCTGACGCTGTGGCCCGGGGTCCCGCTCTTCGGCGGGGGGAACGGGGCGGTCGCCCCTCCTCCGCCGTCTTCCCCGCACGACCCGTCCTTCCGCGAGGGGTGGGGCCACCTCGAGCAGGAACGGTGGGGGGAGGCGGCCGCCGCCTTCGGGAAGATACCGCCCGGGGAGCACGACCTGGGGGACTACGTGCTGTACTTCTCCGGGATGGCCTCGGCGCGCGGGAAGATGCGCATCGAGGCGTCGGAAGCCATGAACCGGCTTGAGGGGTTGTATCCCCGGTCCCCCCTGGTCCCGTACCTGCGGCACGAGATCGCCTACGCGGCGGCCCTCGACAACGACCTCAACCTCGCGCGCGCGGCCCTCTCCGTCTCCCGGGGAAAGGTGACCGGCAGCGGCAGGAAGTCGGAGGAGGGGTACGTCTCGGCCCTGCTGGCCGAGGGAGGGGAGCCGGCGTCCGGTGCGGCCCTGCTCCATCTGGAGAACTTTTCCGCGTACTCCGCGCAGTCGGCGGCGGCCCTGTCGTACGAGCGGCTGTGGGGGTGGTGGAAGGAGGGCCGGCTGGCGTCGTTCGAACTTCCCGTCGGATTCTACGCGAAGCTGGGCAAGGCCATCGCGCGCGCCGGGGACGCGGTGCGGGCCCGGACGGTGTTCGATGACGCGGTGGGCCGGTTCCCGCCTTCCGACGAATACTACGCCATGCTGCTGGACTACGCCGAGTTCCTTCGGAAGCAGGGGGAGACCGCGGCGGCCTCGGAGCTTCTCGCGAAGCGGTTCGCGGACGGGCTGCCCGCTTTCCGCTCGGACGCGCAGTTCCTGCAGGCGCGCGTCGACTGGAAGGCGGGGAGGCTTTCGGAGGCCAGGAAGGGTTTCCTCGGGGTCTCGACGGGGAGCCCGCGCTTCGGGACGGTGGAAAAGGCGCGCTACAACGCGGCATGGCTCGCCCTGGAGGAAGGGAACCTCGCCGAATCGACGGAAGCGTTCGGCAGCCTGCGCCTCGCGGCGGACGACCGGACGCGCCAGGAGGCGATCTTCCGCCACGCTTACGGCCTGTATCTGCAGAAGCGGTACGACGAGGCGCTGGCCGCCTTCCAGGCGGGGGAAAGGGGCGGGTTCGGCGAGGTGGAGGCCGCCCGGCACAGGTTCTGGGGGGCGCGGGTGCTGCGGGAGAGCGGGCGCGCGCAGGAGGCCGACCGGGTCCTGGCGGGCCTGTCGGCGGATTCGTCCGCCGGCATCTACGCGCTTCTCGCCTTGAAGGACCGGGGGGGCGACCCGTTCCGGATGTTCAACGCCCCGTCCAGCGGCGAAACGGGCACGTGCCGGCAGGAGCGGCCCCTGTTGTGGGAGAAGGTCCGGGGAGCGGCATGGGAACCGGCGGACTCCGAAAAGGTTCTCCGGGCGGAGCGGCTGGTCCACCTCGGGGTGGTGAATTACGCGGTGCTGGAAGCGCAGCGGGTCGACCGGGCCGCCGCGCGGAAGGCCATCGGGGTGGCCGACGGCGCCTCGGCGGGGCTGTTCCGGTATCTCGCGGGGGACCTGAAGGGGGCCATCCGCGAGACGGCGAACCTTCCCATGGACGCCGGGGACCCGGGGCTGATCGGGCGGCTCCAGTACCCGCTGGCGCCGGAGTACGTCAGCGACTGCGACCTGCCGCAATCCGGGCTCGACCCGCTGGTCCTCCACGCGATCATCCGGCAGGAGTCCGCCTTCCAGGCGGACGTCCTCTCCTCGGCGGGCGCCGTGGGGCTCATGCAGCTCATGCCGGGGACCGCGGCGGATACCGCCCGGAGGGAAAAGCTACCGAAGCCGCGCAGGGTCGACCTGACCCGGCCCTCGCTCAACGTGCGGCTCGGGGCGGCCTACCTGGCGCGCCTGGTGAAGGGGTACGACGGCGACTACTTCCGGGCCGTCGCAGCGTACAACGCCGGGGAGTCGGCGGTGGCCAGGTGGTGGGGGTCGTCCGGAGGGGACTCCGCGGCCTATCTCGAGCGGATCAGCTACCAGGAGACGCGCTTCTATCTGCGGAAGGTCTTCCTCAACCTTCTCCAATATTACCGGATCTACCGTCCGGAGATGTTCGGCCGGTACTTGTCCAGCGTTCCCAAAGAAGCGCCGAAAGCTCCCGATGCCGGGCCGATCCCAGCGACCTCGGGCTCGGCCGGCGCCGCTTCTTCGCCGCCGCCCACGCCCGAAGACGCCCCGAACGGCGAGCTGCCGCCGACAGCGCCCGACGGAAGCTAGCGTCGTCCCGGCATTCCCGTTCGAGCCGCCCGATCGCCTCCGCCTGGGCCTCTTCCCCGCGGCACACCAGCACCACGTCGCACCCCGCCGAGACGGCCAGGACCGCCGCCTCGCCCATGCCGCGGCGATCCGAGATCGCCTTCATCTCCAGCGCGTCCGAAAAGACCGTGCCGCCGAACCGCATCTCCCCCCGCAACAGCTCCCCGAGGATCTTTCGCGACAGCGTGGCGGGAAGGTCCGGGTCGAGCGCGGGGTACACCACGTGGGCGGTCATGATCCCCGGGATCCCCGCGCGCACCGCGCGGCGGAACGGCACCAGCTCCCGCGCGAGGAGGGTCTTTCTACCGGCCCGCACGACGGGCAGCTCCTTGTGGGAATCGGCGGAGCTGTCTCCGTGCCCCGGGAAATGCTTCCCGACCGGCAGGACGCCCCGCGACGCCAGCCCCGCGCCGAACGCCGCCGCCAGGCGCCCCGCCTCGTCCGGGTCGGAGGAGAAGGCGCGGTCCCCGATCACCGTGTTTTCCGGGTTCGTGTCCACGTCGAGCACGGGGGCGAAGTCGAGGTCGACCCCCACGGCCCGCAGCTCGGCCCCGATCGCCGACCCGAGGGCTTCCGCGAATTCTTCCCCGCGGCGCCCGAACAGGGAGCAGGCGCGGGCGGGGGGGAACAGCGCGTGAGGCGGCTCCCGGAAGCGCGCCACCCGGCCCCCCTCCTGGTCGACCGCGATCAGCGGGACGGGGTTGCCGGGGCCGGCGGCGGAGCGGATCTCGCGGCACAGGGCGCGCACCTGCGCGGGGGAGGCGACGTTGCGGGCGAACAGGACGACGCCGCCCACCTCCCCCCGCGCGAGCCAAAGCGAGAGGTCCGGGGGGACCGATTTCCCCTCGAACCCCGCCCACAGGGGGGAGGCGATGTTGTCCTTGCCCACGATCATGGAGAAGACTTTACCACCGGAACCGCGGGATGGAAATTTATGGTAAATAAGATGGGAGACGACATCGCAGGGCGGCATCGGAGAATCATTGGATAACCACAACGGGGGCCCCGGGCCGGAAGGGGCCCGGGAACCTTTCCGCCACATCCTTTCCTGCCCGGCGTTTTACCGGCTGGGGTTTTTCCTGGCGAACCGGATCCCCAGGCCGATCCTGTATTCCATTGCGGACTTCGTTGGTGACGCTTCCCGGCTGCGGTACAAGGCGAGGGACGGGAACGTCCGGCAAAACCTCCTCAGGGCGTTTCCGGAGCTGCCGCCCGGTCAGATCGCGGCCCTGTCGAAGCGGATCTTCCGGAACTATGCCCGCTCCCTCGTGGATTTCGGCCGCTATCGCGGCATGTCCCCGCAGGACCTCGACGGGGAGATCACGAGGATGGACGGCGTGGAACATCTCGAGGCGTCGCTTCGGTCCGGAAAGGGGATCATTCTCGTCACCGGGCACGTGGGGAACTGGGAGCTCGGGGGGCTGTATTTCGTGGCCAAGGGGTTGAAGATCAACGTCGTGGGGCTGCCGGACATCGCCCCGGGGGTCAACTCACTCCGCGACGAGTACAGGAAACGGTTCGACGTCCGAACGATCCTCCTGGACGGTTCCCCCTTCGCCACCCTTGAGATGATGGCCGCCCTGCGCGGAGGCGAGATGGTGGCCATGCTGGTGGACCGCTGGGGGAACGGGAACGGGGTGGAGGCGGATTTCTTCGGCAAGCCGCTCCGGTTCCCCCGCGGGCCGTTCGTTCTCAGCCGGGCGACGGGCGCGATGATCCTTCCCGCGTTCGTCGTCCGGGAAGGCCGCTCCTACATCGGGACCCTCGATCCGCCGTTCGTCGCGGAGGGGAGGGACGACGCGCCGTACGCCCGGATCCTCGCGCGGTCCCTGGAGCGGATCGTCAAGAGGTATCCCGATCAATGGTATAATTTCGAGCGCTTGTAGGCGGGACACCCCAATGACAATCGGAGTCCGATGATGGGCCCAGGCAGACCGGAGATCCCGGCGCAATCCTGTGAAACGACGCTGAGCGGGAAGACGGTGCAGCCGCTCGATTTCGCCTTGCCGAAACGGACGCTCTCCCTGTGCCCGGAATGCCTCGCGACCATCCCGGCGGTCCTGGAAGCGGAGGACGGGCGGGTCATGATGCGGAAGAGCTGCCCCGCGCACGGGACGTTTTCCGACGTGGTGTTCTCCGACGTGGAACTGTACCTGCGGATGGGGGAATGGTATTTCGGGGACGGCAAGGGGTTCTCGAACCCGGCGGAGGACCCGGGGGGCGATTGCCCCGAACGGTGCGGGATCTGCGGATTCCACACGTGCCATACCTCCCTGGCCAACGTGGACCTGACCTCCCGGTGCAACATGTCGTGCGGCGTCTGTTTCGCGAACGCCAACCGCGCCCCCTTCGATCTTTCCTTCGACCAGGCAGTGGAGATCCTTCGGCGGTTCCGGGCGCAGCGTCCCGCCCCGGCGTTCGCCGTCCAGTTCTCCGGCGGCGAGCCGACCCTTCACCCGCGGTTCCTCGACATCGTCTCTTCCGCCCGGGAGCTGGGGTTTTCCCACATCCAGGTCGCCACCAACGGGCTGAAATTCGCCGATGCCGATTTCGCCGCCCGGGCGCGGGAGGCCGGCCTCCAATACCTGTATCTCCAGATGGACGGCGTCACCGACGACGTCTTCCTGAAGTTCCGCGGGAAGGCGCTCTTCGAGACCAAGTTGCGCATCATGGAATCGGCGAGGCGGGCGGGGCTGCGCATCGTGTTCGTCCCGACGGTCGCCCGCGGCGTGAACGATCACCAGATCGGCGACCTGTACCGGCTCGCGTTCCGGAACCTGGACCTGGTGTCCGGGATCTCGTTTCAGCCGCTGAGCTTCATCGGCAGGCGCCTCGAAGCGGACCGGCTGAAGGCGCGCTTCACCCTTTCCGACCTCGCCAGGGAGTTCAGCCTGCAGACCGGGGTCACCCATCCCGTCGAGGACTGGTTCCCCCTGAACTCGGCCGGCCCCCTGGTCCGGTTCGCGGGCGCCGTTTCCGGGACGGACTTCGTCAATCACGCCTGCCATCCCCACTGCGGCCTGATGACGCTCCTGTTCGTCGACGACCTCGGGAGCGCGGTCCCGGTGACCCGCTTCCTCGACCTGCTGGGGCTCCTGAAGGCGGTGGACCGTCTCACCGGAACGACCGGGCGCATGAAGGCGAACGTGTTGTCCAGGATGAAGGCGCTGCACGCGTTCCACCGCTTCTTCGACGGGAAGAAGGCCCCGAAGGGGCTGAACTTCTACCGGTTCCTCAAGACCCTCGACGGGTTCGCCGACAAGAAGTACTCCTGGGGGGAGGAGCACAAGGGGCACACGTATAAAACCTTCTACCTCCTCGCCATGCATTTCATGGACGGGTACAACTTCGACCTGGAAAGGGTGTCGCGCTGCGGGGTGCATTACGCCGGCCCGGACGGAAGGATCTACCCCTTCTGCACCTACAATGCCGGTCCCGCCTACCGGAACCGGGTGGAAAACGGGATTGCGAACCCGTAGCCGTTCCCGCGTGCTGGTCCTCGACGGGCTGTGGAACAAGACGGTTGCGGCCGTACGGTCGTTCGGGGAGCGGGGGTTCTTCGTCGGGGTCGGCGAAAGGACGCGTCTCGCCCCGGCGATGTTTTCCCGGTACTGCTCCCGCCGTTTCCTTCACCCCTCCCCGTTCCCCGATCCCGGCCCGTTTCTCCTCGCCCTGGAAGAGGAGCTGCGCGCCGGAAGGTACGACGCGCTCTTCGCGATGGAGTTCTCCACCCAGACGCTCGTCGCCCGCCACCGCGGCATGGTGGAACGGTATGCGCGGTTCCCTTTCGCGGACGCGGAGCTCGCGGTCCGGGTCAAGGACAAGGGTGCGTTGATGGAGTTCGCGGCCGGCCGGGGCTTCGAGACGCCGGCCACGTTCCACCCGCCGGGTCCGGACGAGGCGGCGGAGGCGGCGGGGGGCCTTCCCTATCCCGTCCTCGTGAAACCCCGGTTCTCCTCGGGCGGAAGGGGGATCGCCTCCGCGTCGACCGCCGGGGAATTCCTCGAGGCGTACCGCCGGGTCCACGACGGCTTTCCGGGGCCGATCGTCCAGGAACTCCTGCCGAAGGGCGGGGACGCCCTGGGTGTGGCGGTGCTGATGAACGGCTCGTCCGTCCCGAGGGCGTCGTTCGCCTATCGGCGGCTGCGGGAGTATCCGGCGTCCGGCGGCCCCGGCACCCTTCGGGAAAGCATCCGGGACGAAGGGCTGCGCCGGACCGCGGAGCGCCTGTTGTCCGCCCTGGGGTGGGTGGGCGTCGCGATGGTGGAGTTCAAGGTGGATCCCCGCGACGGCCGGCCGAAGCTGCTGGAGGTCAACCCGCGGTTCTGGGGCTCGCTGCACCATGCAATCGCGTGCGGGGTGGATTTCCCCTGCCTGCTGTACCGGATGGCGATGGACGGCGACGTGGAGACGCAGGAGGAATACCGGGTCGGGGTCCGCACCCGGTCGCTGCTCCACGGGGAGCTCATGCATTTCCTTACGAGCCCGGAACGGTTCCGGATGAGGCCCGGCCTGCTCGATTTCACCGTCCCGGACGACCTTCTGTCCTCGAAGGATCCGTGGCCCGTCCTCGGGCGCGTTTCGTCCCTCCTCGCCGCGGTGAACGACCGGGAGCTGAGAAGGGTGATGTTCGGCCCCTAAGTGCTCCCCCGGTATTCCTTCAGGTAGGCCTTCGCGTCCATGATCTTCTGGGTTCGCATCAGGACCCGGGTCAGGTAGGGGATCTGGGACAGCCGGACCTGCCGCATCCAGTCGCCCCACGATTTCTCCCCGGACGTGTTCAAGATCGACCGGCGCCACGTTTCCGCGTAGAGCTCGAAGAACCGGGCGGCCCCGAGGCGGGGTTCCCACAGGACGTGGTGCATGTCGTACCGGTCCCAGGGATTGCCCTCGAGGCGCGGGAGGAGTTTCCGGAACAGCTCGGTGCCGGGCAACGGCGTGAGGATCGTGTACCCGGCCCGCTGGAGGCCGTGCCGGGAGACGAAGTCCCAGAGCTCGTGGAAATCCCGCTCGGCCCAGTCGGGGTCGACCAGGAAGTTGCCGTTCACGCCGTACCGCATGGAGCGCGCGATCCGGACGGCCTCGATGCTGTCGGCGACTCCCGCGTCCTTGTCCAGCCGGTTCAGCCCGTCGTCGGTCGCCGCTTCCAGCCCGATGAAGATGTCGAAATCCCGGGCCAGGGGGCGCCACGCCTCCAGCACCTCCGGGTTCCGGAGGAGGATGTCCGTGCGCGTCTGGACGAGGATCCAGCGCTTGAGGACGCCGCGTCGCCGGAGCGCCTTCGCCAGTTCGATGCTGCGTTCCGGGGGATGCCAGAACAGGTCGTCGGCCACGAAGATGGACGGGCCCGTGGAAGCGAAATCCTCCGCCACGTGTTCGATCGAGCGTTCGCGGAACGTCCGGTCGTACAGTTGCCAGACCGAGCAGAAGCTGCACCGGTAGGGGCAGCCCCTCGTGGTCTCGATCAGCCAGACCGGTTTGAAGAGCAGGCAGTAATAGCCCGCCCTGTGGCGTTTCACGAGGTCGCGCGCGGGAAGGCCGACGAGGTCGAGGGAGACCCTTTCGGCGACGGGCGGCGTGGGGACCCAGCCGTCCCCGGTCCGAAGCAGCAGGCCGGGGATCTCCGCGAGCGCGCGGCCGCGCTCCAGGGCGTCCGCCACGGCGGGCGCCGACGTCTCGCCGTCGTCGACACAGATCGCGTCGATCCCGTCGCACTCCAGGGGGCCCGGATGGACCGCGGCCGCGTGCCCCCCGACGAGGATGAAGCTGCCGGGGGAGGCCCGCCGCACTTCGGCGGCGGTCTCTCGGACCCTGTCGTACTCCAGGGCGTGCGCGCAGGAGATGCCGACCAGGCGCGGCCGGGTCCGCCGGACCCAGGCGGCGGCCCCGGGAGGGAACCGCAGGTCCGCGATCGTCGCCTGGTGCCCCGCCGCGCGGAGCGCCGCCCCGATGTATTCGAGCCCGAGCGGCTCCACGCGGAAGAACGGGCCAAGGCCGAACCGTTCGCTGCCCGGATGCGGGCGCAGGAGCAGGATGTCCATCGTTCCCCGGTTTCTTGCGGAGTGATGACCCGTGAGCCGTATATAATAATATGCGTTTTCGAAAAGACGCATGAGATTATCGCGCCTCCGGCGGGGGCGGCGGGGTCCCGACGAGGCATGAACGCGCTGACGGTCGACATGGAGGACTGGTACCACGTTTGCGGGGTGGGGGAGTACGCCGACGCGGAACGCTGGTGCGGGTTCGAGAGCCGGATCGCCCGGAACACGGACCGGGTCCTTTCCCTCTTCAGGGAGCACGGGGTCCGCGCCACCTTCTTCGTCCTCGGCTACATCGCCGAAAGGGAGCCCGCCCTGGTCCGCGCCGTCGCGGCGGAAGGCCACGAAATCGCCACCCACGGCCACCTGCACCGGAGGATCTTCGAGCTGGCCCCGGAGGAATTCCGCGAGGACCTGGAACGGTCCATCGACGCCTTGTCGGCCGCCACGGGGGAGGCGGTGGTGGGTTTCCGGGCGCCCGAGTGGTCCATGCGCCGCCATACGCTGCGGGCGCTGGACATCCTGCGCCGGAAGGGGATCCTGTACGATTGCAGCATGGTCCCGTTGACGCGGATGGGGGACCGCTCCTTCCCGGTGAGGCCCTGCAGGATCCCTACCGGGCACGGGGATCTCTGGGAGTTCCCGTTGACCACGATCCGCTGCTTCGGGGAAAACCTTCCGTTCACGGGCGGCCTTCCCCTTCGGCTGACGCCGTATTTCTACCTGCTGTCCAGGATTCGCAGGATGAACCGCAACGGCGAGGCCGCGATGGTGTACATGCACCCGTGGGAGTTCGATACGGAACAGCCCAGGGTCGACCTGCCGGGCAGCCGGAAATTCATGCATTATTTCAACCTGTCGTCCGCCCCCCGGAAGTTCGCCGGCCTCCTCGCGAACCTGCGGTTCGCTCCCGTCCGGAAGGTGCTGGGGGTATGACGTGAAGGGCTGCAACCGGCAGTTCGGTAGATCGCTCCTGGCGTTCACGCTTTCCGTGTCCGCTTTCCTGGCGGGTCTTTATCTCCTCGTGCTGCGGACCGGCCTGGCGGGATGCGTCGTCCTTTTCGGGGCCGCGGGGGCGTTCCTGTGGTGGTTCTATCGGGGCAAGCGGCCGGACCTTCCCCCGGGGGGGCAATCGGCCCGCTGGAATCCCGGGGACGGATTCCCGGGGGGCGCCTGAGGAGACGAATGGACGAGCATCCGGACATCCGGGAGTTTTTCGGCGGGAGCAACTGCGCCCGCCTCCTGCTTCCGGAAATCTTCGACCTGGCGTCCAGGGAAGGGATTTTCCGCCGGCTGAGCGACGTCTCCCCGTTCACCTTCGACGGTTTCTGCGCGGCGCTGGAAAAGGACTCCGGGTATGTCGTCTCCCGGGGGAACCGGCGGCGGATGATCCGCGTCCTGGTGGACCTGTTCGGGGAAGCCGGGTGGCTCGATCCGGATAACGGCGAGGCGAAACGTCCGCCGGAAGGGGTCCGCGCGTACGCCGAGGAGGCGCAGATCCGCTTTTTCCGGGATTGCCTGCGGCACGCCCCGGCCTACCTTCGCGGGGAGCCGGCCCCCTTCGGGTTCGATGGAAACAGCGTGGCGGCGTGGGACCGGTTTCTCGGCTGTCCGTCGTTCCGGTTCTGCCGGAAGATGCTGATGGGGCTGATGGGGGTCGAAAACAGGCCGACGTACCGGCTCCTGGATCTGTGCCACGGGCCGGGGTGGGGCATCGCGGAGGCGGTGGCCTCCTACCCCGACGCGCGGCTGACGGCCATCGATTTCACCGATTCGTTCGGCCCGATGGCGAGGGAGCGGGCCGCCGGCTCGAACATCCGGTGGATCGGCCCGGGGCAGTGGAAAGGTTTCGGCCAGCCGTTGCCGCTGGACGACGGCGCGTACGACGGGGTCCTTTTCTGCTGCGGGGATCCGTACGTCCCCAGGGCGCTCCGGAAGGAGATCTACGGGGATATCGCGCGGGTGCTCGCTCCCGGAGGCATGCTGGGGATCCTCACGCGGGCATATCCCGACCCGGGCCGCATGCGCGTTTCCTCCCCCGAGGTGAGGATCGCCACCCTGGTCCATGATTTTTCCGAGGGGGTCTGCATGGGGTGGGAAGGGTTCTCCGATCCGGACGAGAACGAAAGGATGTTCCGGGAAATCGGTTACAGGGCGGGGACGGACCGGCGCGGCAGGACGAGCTTCCTCGACGGGACCCTCTGGGTCCTGGGAAAAGGACCGCGGTGACGTGCAATCTTTGCGGGGGGGGCGAATCGGACACCGTCTCGGCGGAGAGCGGCGCCCGGTTCGTCCGATGCCGTCGCTGCGGCCTGGTGCGCCTCGAGTCCCCCCCCGCCGAAGCGGCGCTTCGGGACCTTTACGCCGGGTACCACCAGCGGGACGGGAAGACCGGGGACAGCTGGTCGGAGTTCATGCGGGACGTGTTCCGGGAAACCGCAGACCTTCTGGGGCGCCCGTCGCAAGGGGCCGGGGCGGGCCGGCTGCTCGACGTGGGGTGCGGCTTCGGGGACTTCGTCGCCCTGATGCGGGAGCGCGGATGGCGCGCGGAAGGCGTGGACCCCTCCCCGGTCGTCACGGCGGCGGCCGCGGGCAGGGGGCTTCCCGTGCGGGCGGGGACCCTCGAGGACTTCGACGCCCCGGCCGGCAGCTTCGAGGCGGTCACCATGTTCTACGTCCTGGAGCACCTCGCGGACCCGATGGGATCGCTGAGGAAGGCGTTCCGCCTGCTTTCCCCGGGAGGCACGCTGCTGGTCCGGGTCCCCGACACCACCCCCGTCGTCCGGCTGCTTTCCCTCGTGGGGACCGGCGCGTCCCTCTACGACCCGCCGTTCCACCTGTACGACTTCCCCCCCTCCGTCCTCCGGAGGATGCTGGAGGAGGCGGGGTTGGTGGATGTGCGCACCTTCCCCGGGAGAACGACGCGGCCGGCCCGCCGGCTTCCGCTCGCCGCCACGCTCTTTTTCGGCGCGCTGGCCAGGGGCTGCCACGCGGCCAGCGGCGGCAGGTTCCTACTGCCGGGGGTCAGCAAGACCACCGTCGCCGTCAAGCCGGCGGGAAGGACGGAGGCCGATAGATGAACGGCCCCGGCCCGGTGTGCGTCGTCATCCCGGCATACAATTCCGAGGACACCGTCGGGGATGTCGTCCGGGGCGCCCTGCGGCATCTCCCGGCGGTCATCGTGGCGGACGACGGGTCCGCGGACGGGACCTCCCGGGCGGCGGCCTCCGCGGGGGCGGAGGTGATCCGCGTCCCGGAAAACCGCGGCAAGGGGAACAGCCTGCGGCTCCTGTTCGCGGAAGCGAGGCGGAGGGGGTTCCGGGCCGTCGTGGCGATCGATTCCGACGGCCAGCACGACCCGGAGGACATCCCGCGGTTCCTCGACGCGCACCGCGAATTCCCGGACGCGATCCTCGTGGGATCGAGGATGGGCGACCCGGCGGCGATCCCGGCGCACCGGTACAACTCGATGATGGTCGCCCGCTTCTACATCTGCCTCGCCGCGAACCGGTTCATCGAGGACACGCAGTGCGGTTTCCGCCTGTACCCGCTGTCCCTCCTCGATTCCATCGCCCTGCTGAAGGAACGGTACGTCACGGAGACCGAGCTCCTCATCAAGGCGGGCGATTCGGGGACGCCCGTCCGCTCCCTGCCGATCGTCCCCTTTTACAAGCCGGGGCAGAAGACGCACTTCCGCTCGGTCCCCGACGTGGCGGCCATCTCGGTGTACGTGATCTCCTACCTGATGGTGAAGTGGGCGGTAGAGACGTTCCGCCCCGGCCTGAAGCACACGTACCGGGGGGCGGGGACCGGGAGGGACCGGATCTTCCTCGGCCCCCGGACGGACCGGGCGTTCGAGGCGCTGATGGTCCTGCTGTGCATGCCGCTGAGCGCCATGTACGGGGCCCTGTACTTCCTTCTGCGGGCGACGCTCGGGATCCGCTCCTTCGAGGGGCTTCAGGGATGCGGGGTTCCCGTGGGAAAGGTCTACGCCTCGACCCTGCTGCTGCCGCTCCTGATGGCGGTTTCCATCACCGACCTGGTCGCAGGGCGTTTCGGGGTCCGCCCGAATCTCTCGGGCGGATTCGTGCGGAGGTTCTACCCGAACCTCTGGTCGGGTTGGCATTTCCCCGGAGAAAGGGAATAATACCCGCATGGCCGGCTCGAACCCCCTGATCACGCTTTCCCCGCGGGACTACGATGCCTTTCTGTTCGACCTCGACGGCGTCCTGACCCGGACGGCGGGCATGCATGCCGCGGCCTGGAAAAAGCTCTTCGACGGGTTCCTCGAACGCCGCTCGGCCGAGACCGGCGAACCGTTCGTCCCCTTCGACATCGACGCCGACTACCGGCGCCACGTCGACGGGAAACCTCGTCACGACGGCGTCGCGGACTTCCTCGAATCCCGAGGGATCGGGTTGCCCTGGGGTTCGCCCGAGGACGGACCCGGCGTCCGAAGCGTGCACGGGCTGGGCGGCCTCAAGGACGGTTACTTCCTCGATCTCATGGAGCGCCAGGGCGTGGAGCCCTGCGAGGAGGCGGTCGAGCTGGTCCGGAAGCTCCGGGCGCTGGAGATCCGGACGGCGGTCGTGTCCTCCAGCAAAAACTGCGCGGAGGTGCTGGAGGCGGCGGGCATCGCGCGGCTGTTCGACGCGCGGGTGGACGGGAAGGACATCCCCCGGCTCGGGCTCGGGGGGAAGCCGGCCCCCGACGCTTTCCTGGAGGGAGCGCGGCGCGTCAAGGCCGACCCGTCCCGCGCGGTCGTCGTGGAGGACGCGATCGCGGGCGTCGAGGCGGGGCGCGCCGGCGGGTTCGGCTGCGTCATCGGCGTCGATAACGGCGGGAATTCCCAGGCGCTGCGCGACGCCGGCGCCGACGTCGTGGTGACTTCCCTCGCGCAGGTCCAGGTGGCGGAGGAGCCCCCTTCGGCGTGGTCGCTGGTGTTCGAAGGTTTCGACCCGGCGACCGAGGGGATCCGCGAAGCCCTTTGCACCCTGGGGAACGGCTATTTCGCGACGCGCGGGGCGGTCGCCGGGGCGGCCGCGGACGGCATCCATTACCCGGGGACCTACCTCGCGGGCGGCTACAACCGGCTGCGCACCGATATCGCCGGCCGGGTGGTCGAGAACGAGGACCTCGTCAATTTCCCGAACTGGCTCGCGCTGGGTTTCCGCATCGCCGGCCAGGACTGGTTCGACCCGGGAACGGCCACGCTCCTGTCGTATCGGCAGGAGCTCGACCTGGCGCGCGGCCTCCTCACGCGGAACCTGCGCTTCGAGGACGGAACGGGGCGGCGCACCGCGCTGCGGGAGCGGCGCCTGGTGTCGATGAGCGACATGCACATGGCCGCGCTCGAGCTGTCCTTGACCGCCGAGAACTGGTCGGGAAGCGTCACGGTCCGGTCGGCGATCGACGGGCGCGTCGTAAACGCCGGCGCAAGGCTGTACCGGGAATTCAACAACCGGCACCTCGTGCCGCTGGCGGGCGAGCCGGTCGACGGGGACGGCGTGTGCCTGACGGTGCGCACCTCCCAGTCGAACCTGCACGTGGCGCAGGCGGCGCGGACGAGGGCGTTCCTCGACGGACGGCCCGTCGACGTCCGCCGCCGGGCGGTCGCGGAGCCCGGGTACATCGGGCAGGAGATGGAGGTCGACGTCGGGGAAGGGCGGACCCTGACGCTGGAGAAGGTGGCCTCCCTCTACACCTCCCGCGATCATGCCGTCTCGGAGTGCGGGCTGGCGGCGCGCAAGGCGATCGCGCGCGCGGAGCGGTTCGATGCCCTGATGGAGGACCATGTCCTCGCCTGGAAGCACCTGTGGCGCCGCTTCGACGTGCATCTCCGGCCGGCGGATTCCGGTTTCAAGCTGAACGTCCCGATGCTGCTCCGGCTGAACATGTTCCACCTGCTGCAGGCCGTCTCGCCCAACTCCATCGGGCTCGACATCGGCGTGCCCGCGCGGGGATGGACCGGGGAGGCGTACCAGGGGCATGTTTTCTGGGACGAGCTGTTCATCTTCCCGTTCTTCAACCACCGCATGCCCGAAATCACCCGGGCGCTCCTGATGTACCGTTACCGACGTCTCGGCGAGGCGCGCGCCGCGGCCCGCGCCGCAGGGTACAAGGGGGCGATGTACCCCTGGCAGAGCGGGAGCGACGGGCAGGAGGAAACCCAGGAGCTCAACCTGAACCCGCGTTCCCGGAGATGGATGCCGGACAACACCTACCTGCAGCGTCACGTGGGAAGCGCCGTCGCGTACAACGTCTGGCAGTACTTCCAGGCCACCCGCGACGTCGAGTTCCTGCTGTTCTACGGCGCCGAGATGATCCTTGATATCGCCTGCTTCTGGTCGAGCATCGCGGTCTTCGACGACGGGCGCGGGCGGTACGAGATCCGCGGCGTGATGGGGCCCGACGAGTTCCACGAGGGCTACCCGGGCTCCGCGTCCCCCGGCCTCGACAACAACGCCTACACCAACGTCATGGCCGCCTGGGTGATGTGCCGGGCGCGCGAGGTGCTGGAGCTGCTTCCCGACATGCGCCGCACGGAGCTCATGGCGCGTCTGGATCTGTCGACGGAGGAGATCGCGCGCTGGGACGACATCAGCCGCAGGATGTACGTGCCGATCGGGGACGACGGGATCCTCCGTCAGTTCGAGGGCTACGAGAAGCTGCTCGAGTTCGACTGGGAGGGATACCGGGCCCGGTACGGCAACATCCAGCGCCTCGATCTCATCCTCGAGGCGGAGGACGACACGGCCGACCGCTACAAGCTTTCGAAGCAGGCCGACGTGCTGATGCTGTTCTACCTGTTTTCCTCCGAGGAGCTGCGGGAGCTGTTCGAGCGGATGAACTACCCGTTCGAATACGAGACCATCCCCCGCAACGTCGAGTACTACGCGGCACGCTCCTCCCACGGCTCCACGCTGTCCCGCGTGGTGACCTCCTGGGTGCTGGCGCGATCCGACCGGGCGCGCTCGATGAACTTCTTCGCGGAGGCGCTGCAGAGCGACGTGGGCGACATCCAGCAGGGCACCGCCGCGGAAGGCGTCCACCTGGGCGCGATGGCCGGGACAGTCGACCTGGTGGAGCGCGGATCGACGGGGATCGAGATGCGGGGGGATTTCCTGCGGCTCAACCCGGAATTGCCGGAGGAACTGGACCGCCTGGACATGCGCATCCGCTACCGGGGCCATTCGATCGACCTGCGGATCACGCACGACGCGCTCACGGTCCGCGGGCGGGACGACGGGGCGGCGCCGGTCACCCTGTGCGTCTACGACGAGCTCGTCGAATTCGCGAGCGGCACGACCCGCGTGTTTCCGCTGAAGCGGAGCTAGTCCCGCACGTCGAGCGCGTCGCGCAGGCCGTCCCCCACGAAGTTGAACGCCATCACCGTGAGCAGGATCGCCGCCCCCGGCGCCGTGACCAGGTGGGGGGCGACGAAGAGGAAGTGACGTCCCTCGCCGATCATCGAGCCCCAGGACGCCGCGGGGGCCGCCACCCCCAGCCCCAGGAACGACAGCCCCGCTTCCGCCACGATGGCGCGCGCGATGCCGAAGGTCGCCTCCACGAGGATGGGGGAGAGGGCGTTGGGGAGGATGTGGGCCAGGAGCATGCGCGACGGGGGGGCCCCCACCGCCCGGGCCGACTCGACGAACTCCATCGCCTTGACTTTCAGCACCTGCGCCCGGATCACGCGGGCGTACCCCACCCACCCGAGGACGGAAAGGGCGAAGAGCACGTTGCCGAAGGAGGGGCCGCGCACTGCCGCGATCCCGATGGCGAGCAGGATGCCGGGGAAGGCCAGCAGCACGTCGCACGCAGCGGTGAAGGCGCGGTCGGCCCGGCCGCCCAGGAACCCCGCCAGCGACCCGGCGATCAGGCCGATGAACAGCGAGATGGACACCGTCCCGATCCCGACGGCGAGCGACAGCCGCGCCCCGTGGATCAGCCGCGACAGCACGTCCCGGCCGAACTTGTCCTGCCCCAGCCAGTGCCCCCCGCCCGGGCCCGAAAGCCCTTCGTCGAGGAGCTGTGCGTACGGATCGTACGGCGCCAGGACCGGCGCGAACAGCGCCGCCAGCACCGTGACGGCGAGCACGATCATCCCCGCGGCCGCGCCCCGGTGCCTCGCGGTCCGCCGCAGCAGCGAAAGGATGCGCGGCGGCGGTTCATTCATACCGGATCCTCGGGTCGAGCCGCGCGCATAAAAGGTCCGTGGCCAGGTTCACGAGGACCGTGCACAGGGCGATGACGAGGACGCACCCCTGGACCAGCGGGTAGTCCCGCGCGTCGATCGCCTGGATCAGCAGCCGCCCGATCCCCGGCCAGGCGAAGATCGTCTCCGCGATGACGCTGCCCGCCAGGACCGACCCGAACGACAGCCCCATCACCGTGGCCACCGGCACCAGGGCGTTGCGCAGCGCGTGCAGGGCTACCGCGGCCCGGCGCGACAGCCCCCGCGCCGTTGCGGCCGTGACGTACTCCTTCCCCAGCTCCTCGAGCAGGGTGGCCCGGATCATCCGCATCATCAGGGCGGCCATCCCCGTGCCCAGCGTCATCGCGGGCAGGACGAGGTGCCGCGCCGTCCCGTAGCCGGAAACGGGGAGGAGGCCGAACTGCACCGAGAAGACGAGGACCAGCAGCGGCCCGAGCAGGAAGTTGGGGATCGACAGGGAGAGCATCGCGGCGACCCCCGAGAGGTAGTCCGCCGCCTTACCTTTCCGCATCGCCGCCAGCACCCCCAGCGGGAGGGCGACCAGGACCGCCACGACGATGGAGGTCGAGGCGAGCAGCAGCGTGGCGGGGAAGCGCCGCGCGATCTCCCGCGCCACCGGCTCGCGGCTGCGGAACGACACCCCCAGGTCGCCGCGCGGCAGGCCGGCGAGGAACTCGGCGTACCGGACGTGGATCGGGCGGTCGAGGTGCAACTCCCGGCGCAGCTCGTCTTTCAGGGCGGGTACGGCGTTTTCCCCCAGCATGATCTCGACCGGGTCCCCCGGAAGCAGGTGGAGGAGGAAAAAGACCACGGTGACCACCCCGAAGGCCACGGGGATGACGTGGAGCAGGCGGCGGCGGAAATAACCGCTCACCGGACGATCCGCATTCCCCGCACCGGCGCGTAGCTCTCGTCGGGGGTGAGCGCGAACCCCCGGAGGCGCCGGTCCCGGACGAGGAGGTTCCTTCCCGCCCACAGGGGGAAGACGGGGAGGTCGCGGGCGAGGATCCGCTGCACTTCGCGGTACATGCCGCGGCGTTTTTCCCGGGACGGCTCCCGCCGCGCCGCCTCCGTCAGCCGGTCGACCCGTTCGTTCGCGTACCCGCCGCGGTTGGCGCCGTCGGGAGGCGCGCTCGACGAATGGAAGGCCAGGTGGTAGATGTCCGGGTCGAAGACCCCCACCCACGTAAGCCCGTACAACTGGAAGTTCCCCTTCTTCACGTCGGAGAAGAAGGTTCCCCATTCAAGAGATTGGATTTCCACGAGAATTCCAACCTGGCGAAGCTGCTCCTGGATCACCGTGGCGACCCGCCTCCGCACCTCGTTCTGCGACGTCTTGTACGTCAGCCGCAGGCGGGGCAGGGGGCCGTCGCCGTCCGGGTCGCGGAACCCCGCCTCGTCGAGGAGCCTCCTCGCCCGCGCCGCGTCGGGAAGGATCTTGGGCAACTCCGGGTCGTGCGCCCAGGAGCCGGCGGGAAGGATCGAATCGACGACGTCGGCCCGCCCCCTCCAGATCGTCCGGACGATGGCGTCGCGGTCGATCGACAGGGCGATCGCCCGGCGCACCCGCGGGTCCGACAGGGCGCGGTCGCGCAGGTTGAATCCGAGGTACGAGACGTTCCCGCCGGGGGCCTCCTCCACGGCGAGATGCTCCGCCTTCTCGACCGCGGGAAGCATGTCGGGGTCCACCCCGTTCAGCGCGAAGTTGACGCTCCCCATCTTCAGCTCGAGGAAGCGGACGTTGCTGTCGGGGACGAACTTCACCGTGACGGCGCGGATGGAGGGCACCCCGCCGAGACAGCCGTCGAAGGCGGAAAGCCGCGCCTCGCCGTCCGGCGACACGTCGTCGATCCGGTACGGCCCCGCCCCCGCGGGCGGCGTGTATCCCCCCGCGCGGCTGCCCGACGGGACGATCCCCCGCACCATCGTCGACAGGAAGGGGGAGAACGGCTCCGACAGCCGGAAGACGACGGTTTTCGCGTCGGGCGCCTCGATCGCCGCGACGTGCCGGTACATCGCCCGGTGGGGAGAACGGTTCGCCGGGTCGAGGATCCAGGAGAAAGTGTCCCTCACGTCGGCCGACGTGAGGGGGCGGCCGTCGTGGAAGGTTGCCCCCGGCTTCAAGGAGAACACGTACGTCAGCGGGTCGGGCGTTTCCCATGCGCCCGCCAGCTCCGGCACGGGATTCCCCGCCTCGTCCAGCCGGACGAGGGAGGCGTGCGTCATCTGGAGGAGCTGCTCCCCGTACGCGTCGGTGGCCAGCCGCGGGTCGAGGGAAACCGGGGCCCCCGGCAGCGCGATCACCAGGTGTCCCTCGTCGATCGGCGGCTTCCGGGCGCAGCCCGGCGACGAGGCGGCCAGGAGGAAGACCGCGACGGCGAGCAGGGGGGTCCGGGTCATGCCGAAATGGTAGCATCCCCGATGGAAGGAGGGTGGACGGATGTGGCAGAATCGGGAAATGCATTCCACGGGTGCAACGGTTCCGACCGGCGCGTCCCGCCTTCTCGCCGCGTCCGCGCTTCTCGCCCTGCTTCTTTCCGCCGCCGGGTGCACCGGGTTTTTCTTTTACCCGTCGTTCGACGCCGAGTGGAATCCCGCGCAGGACAACATCCCCTGCCGGGACATCGTATTCGAATCGGGGGACGGCGTCCCCCTGCACGGCTGGCTCCTGTGCCCCCGCAAGGGCGCGCCGCGCGGGACCGTCCTCTTTCTGCACGGCAACGCGGGGAACATCGGCACCCACGCGCGGTCGGTCCTGTGGCTCGTCGAGGCGGGCTACGAGGTCTTCGCCTTCGACTACCGCGGGTTCGGCAGGTCGGGGGGGAAGCCCGATATCCCCGGCGTGAACCGGGACGCGAGGGCGGCGGTCGCGAAGCTCCTCTCGCTTCCCGGAGCGTCCGCGGACCGGTACGTCGTGTTCGGGCAGTCGCTCGGAGGGGCGACCGCGGTGCATGCCGTCGTCGCGACCCCGCCTTCGGAACGCCCCCGGGCGCTGATCGTCGACAGCGCGTTCGCCGGGTACCGGAGGATCGTGAGCGACAAGCTCAAGGAGTATCCGGGCGGGCGGTTCATCGCCTGGGCGAGCCTGTTCGTGCACGACGGGTACAGCCCGGAGCGATGGATCGCCAAGGCCGGTCCCGCCCCCGTGGTCGTCATCCACGGGACCGCGGACGATCTGGTCCCGCACGGGCACGGGAAACGGCTTTACGACCTGGCGAAGGAGCCGAAAGGTTTCTGGAGCGTCGAGGGAGGGGGCCACATCATGGCCCTCTCGGACGCCGGGATGCGGGCCCGGTTCCTCGCGTTCCTCGAGTCCGTGCTTCCGCCGGGCGGGAAAGGCGCCTGTTCCCCGTGAATGCCCCGGGGCGTCCTCGGATTTGTTTCCTGTCCGGGCGGTTCGAGTGGTAACATTACCCGATATTTTTCCCCGAGGTGAGACGACTTGCGGGCGGTGAACGTCGCATGAAGCCGATGCCGGAGATTTTCGCCCTCTCCCCGCCGGAGATCGCGAAGATCCAGGACGATCTGCTCCGGGAGACCGTCGAATACGCCGCCGAAGCTTCCCCGTATTATTCCGGAATCCTCTCCGGAGCCGGGAAACCCGGGCGATCCGTCCGGGGCCTCGCCGACCTGCCGTCGCTGCCGCTGACCTCGAGGGAGGAGATCCAGCGCCGGAACCCGGAGCTCTGGGCGGCACCCCGGGAACGGGTCGTGGAGATCGTCGCCACGACGGGCACGACCGGAGAGCCGGTCTACGTGCCGATGACCCGGGACGACGTCGAACGATTGGCGGAAAACGAGCGCAGGGCGTTCGAGTGGCTCGGGGCCCGCCCGGGGGACCAGTACCACGTCGCCGTGACGCTCGACAATCTCTTCGTCGCCGGCATGGCGTACCATCTCGGGCTGCACAGGCTCGGCGTGGCCGCGGTCCGCATCGGCGCCCAGCCGGCGAGGCGGCATCTCGACCTGATGCGGCGGCTTCGTCCCGACGGCATGGTCTGCGTCCCGTCCCGCCTGCTCGCCCTGGCCCGGCAGGCGAGGGAGGACGGGATCGACCTGCGGGATTTCGCCCCGGGGAAGTTCCTGCTGATCGGCGATTCGATCCGGGGGCAGGACCTGTCGTCGAACACCCTCGGCCGGCTCGTCGCGGAGGAGTGGGGCGGCGAGATGCATTCCACGTACGGCCTCACCGAGGCCGGGCTGGCGTTCCACGAATGCCCGGCCCGCCGCGGGCTCCACTCCCACCCCGACTTCATCCTGTGCGAGATCGTCGACGAGGAAGGGGTCCCCCTTCCCGACGGGGCGCAGGGGGAGCTGGTCATCACCACGCTCCAGCTCCGGGGGATGCCGCTGCTCCGGTATCGCACGGGGGACATCTCGTTCATCGTTCCCGGGCCCTGTCCCTGCGGACGGGGGGGCACGCGCATCGGCCCGATCCTGGGGAGGAAGCGGCAGCGGCTGAAACTCAAGGGAACCACGCTCTATCCCAAGGCGATCGAGGAGGCGCTGCTGACCGCCGAAGGCGTGGAGAATTTCGTCATCGAGGCGCACGCGGGGAAGGACGGAACCGATCGCGTCGTCATCCGGGTGGGCGCGGGCGACCGGTCGTCGTCTTTCCGAAGCAAGCTTAATGATATTATTTACTCAAAGATCAGGGTAACGCCGGAAGTGATCCTGGAAGCGCCCGGGGAAGTCGAAAAGGCGCTCTTCGAAGGCGGCCGCAGAAAGCCCAGGACGTTCGTCGATTACCGGAAATCGTGAGGGTCGTGCATTGAATAACGGGTTCGATTCGGGTCTGGGGTTCGGCAAGGAGGAGATCGACGACTGCGTCGCTCGCGGCGGGCTCCTTTCCCTCGAGCTGGAATTCACCCGGAAGTGCAATCTCCGATGCACGTACTGCTACTCCTCGGCGGGGGACGCGCTGGAAAAGGAGATGTCCCGCGACCGGATCCTCGACGTCGTCCGGCAGGCGAAGGCGCTCGGGGCGAGGAAGATCATGCTCCTCGGCGGCGGCGAGCCTCTCGTGTTTCCCCGGTTCCGCGAGGTCGCAAGCGACGTCCGGGCGCTCGGGCTGTCCCAGACGCTGTTCACCAACGGCGTCCTGCTCACCCCGGAGGTTTGCGCCTTCCTGTACGATTCGGAAGTGAACGTCGTCATCAAGAGGAACAGCTTCGACCCCGCCGTGCAGGACGCGCTGGCCGGCGTTCCCGGGGCGCATCGCGGGATCTTCCGGGGGCTCCGGCGGCTCCGGGAGGCGGGGTTCCCCGGGAACGGGCGTCTCCTCGGGATGCAGACCGTCATCTGCCGCCAGAATTACGCGGAGATCGAGCGGATGTGGGTCTGGGCCCGGGAGCAGGGGATCGAACCGTACTTCGAGACGCTGACCTGCCAGGGTCGCGCCGTCGAGAACCGGCGGCTGGAAGTGAGTCCCCCGGAGATTCACGACCTGTTCCACCGGCTGGCGAGGATCGACGCGGAGCGGTTCGGCTTCCACTGGGTTCCCCGGCCTCCCATCGCGGCGTTCTCGTGCCGCCGCCACCTGTACAGCTGTCTCGTCAATTCGGAAGGGTTCGTCCAGGCATGCACCGGAGTCGATATCCCGCTCGGGAACGTCCTCGAGAAGCCGCTCGCCGACATCCTCAAGGAAAGCGACGTGATCCGCGACCTGCGCGGGATCTACGACAACATCGCCCCGGGATGCCGCGAATGCCGCCTGGCGGGAGACTGCTACGGCTGCCGCGGGAACGCGTACCAGATCACCGGCGATTACCTTTCGGCGGACCCCACCTGCTGGGTTTGCCTCTCGGCGATGGCGAAGGTCGGCGTCTGAACGCCCCGGGGACGTTTCACGTAATGAAAAAGGCGGCCGAAGGGCCGCCTTTTGTTTTTCCGGATCGTCGTGGGGAATTATTTCTTCAGGAATTCCTTCTTGAAATCGGGATCGGTGACCATGGCGAGGAATGCGGAATCGACGAGCCGGTAGCTCCTCTTTTCCAGCTCCGCCAGGTCGTCAGTCGCCGCGGGGGGGGCCTCGACGGTGTACTGTTTCTGGAAAGAGCTCTTGCCGGGGATGACCAGGGTGACGCTGAAAACGACCTTTTCGTCGGTGGCCGAATTCAGGACGATGTTCAGTTCCTTCGCGCTTTCCGTCCCGGGGGACCACGGCGTCGCCAGGACCCTGACGCCGATCCGGGTGAACGCCTTCGAGAAGCAATCCCAGAAATAGGTCTGCAGCGACGGAGCGGCCTCGTAATAATATTTCTTGTCGGCGCTGTAATAATGCCAGATGCCGGTGTTGTTCGCCTGGTTCGTAAAGGATGGGAAATAGACGGTCTTCCCCTTGTACACGGCAAGGTTCGGGGCGCCCACCGCCGGGTTGTAAACGCCCTGCTGGATGACGACCTTGGTCCCCCCGCCGCCGCAGCCGGCCGTCATGAGGAAAAAGACGAACAGCAGTGCCGACGTGCCCGCGATTCTTCTCATCGGATGGTTCTCCTTTCGGTTTTGGAACAGGCGAATCGCCTGGACTATGCCACCGTCAAAAGCATGTAGGCCATCGAGAACCGGCCGCTTTCCGGAATCATGCAGAGGAGCTTCTCCCCCTTGCGCAACCGGCCGGAATGGAACAGCTCTTCCAGGATTATGTAGATCGAGGCCGAGCCGGTGTTGCCCTTGGTCGCCAGGTTGGTGAACCACCGGTCCATCGGGATCGAAAAACCGATTTTCCCCATTCGTTCGTGGAGAGGCTCCTTGAAATAATCGGAGGAATAGTGCGGGAGGTACCAGTCGATCTCCTCGGGGACGATCCGCCATTTTTCGATCACGCGCCGCAACGCGCGGTCGACCGCGGTCGTGATGATTTCCCGGTTCAGCAGGTTCACGTCCTGCTGGACGAGGAACGCGTTCGCGGAGACGGCTTCCTCCATCGAACGGAAGGAGCGCCAGCCGGAGAGGGTGCCGTCGTCGTTTTTCACCGCCCCGCAGAACATGCAGCTTTCCAGTTCGTTCGCATAGGAGACATGCTCGATCCAGTCGATCCGCAGGGAGGTCCGGTCCGGCGGCGGGGCGGCCTCGAGGAACGCGGCGCCTGCGCCGTCCGACAGCATCCAACGCAGGAAATCGGCGTTGAAGGGGACGACCGGCGGCTCGTTCGGCGCCTGCGGCGCCCGGGCGTCCGTCCGGGGGAACATCCCGGACTTCATGAACGTGGACGCCAGCTCCGAGCCGGTCGCCACGGCGTTCCGGACCAGCCTTAAGCCGACGTTCATGGCGGCGTATTTCAGCGCGGCGATCCCGGAGAGGCAGACGCCGGAGGCGGTCACCACCTCGCAGGGGGAGGCGGCGAGCTCGCCGTGCACCATCAGCCCGTGCCCCGGAAGGAGCTGGTCCGGCGACGAGGTGCCGCAGCAGAGGCATTCGATGTCGCCGGGAGAAAATCCCGCGTACGGCCTCAGGGCCCGGACCGCTTCGGCGGTCAGCCGGGCGTTGGTGTGCGTGGCGCGTCCGGTGGCCGGGTCGATGGCGTAGTACCGCTGGCGGATCCGGTTTTTCCGCAGGATGATGGCCCGGGTGCGCGACGGGGCGTGATCGACCATCCCGAGGACCTTCTCCAGGGCGTCGTTGCCGATCGGTTCGTTGGGAAGGAAAACGGCCAGGTCGGTGATGTAGGCGTTCATGCGGGGCTTGACCTCAAAGTTTCGCCTGGGAATGGAACGCCCGGATCAACCCGGCGTATCGTTCGTAGAACCTCTTTTCGTCGAGCCGGGTGGGAACGACCGCGTTCGTGAACGTGTAGTAATCGAGGTCGCGCAGGACGATCCGGTCGGACATGGCGGCGTAAAGCGGATGCCCGGGGATGGGCGTGAGCACCGAAAGGATGGGGAGGTCGATCTTCCGCCCGGCCACGTGGCGCTCGAGGGCGTCGAAGCGGTCCTCGTCGTAATCGGGCGATACGATGAAATCGCCCACGATGGTGATCCCCAGCTCCCGGAGGATCGACACGGCCTCGTCGTTGACGGCGACGCTCGACCCCTTGCCCCAGGAGGCGAGGACGTCGTCCGATATCTCTTCGAACCCGACCACCGCCGAGCGGAGCCCCGCCTCCTTCCAGAGGCGCAGCAGTTCCGGGTGGCGGACCACGGTGTCGGGGCGGACGTCCGCGACGAAATTCTTCCGGATGCCGGCGGCGACGATGCCCCGCGCCAGCCGTTCCGCGTGGCGTGGGTCGCCGAACGTGTTGGCGTCCACGAGGCGGATCACGGGGATGTCGCCCAGCGCCCGGATGTCGGCGATCACCGTTTCGGCGGAGCGCGGGAGGTAGCGGCCGCCGGTCAGCGAGGAGACGCAGCAGAACGAGCAGGAACAGGGGCATCCGAAAGCCGACGCCACCAGCCCCAGGCGGAAGCCGAGCGAGGAGAGAGTATAGCTGTCCCGGTACCCGGCGACGAGGTCGTAGCGCGGCGGTCCGGTTTCCGCGAGGTCGGATGCGCCGAATTCCCTGGGAACGAGGGAGAGTCCGCCGCCGGGGTTCGTCCGCGCCACGCCGGGGATGACGGCGGTGTCCGCGCCCTTGCCGATCGCCGCCGCCAGCTCGGCGAAGCTGGCCTTCCCCAGCCCCGTCACCACGTAATCGACGCCGGGCCGGTTGAAAAACTCCGGGTCGCAGCTGGCGTGGATGCCCCCGATCGCCACGACGGCGCCGCAGCTTTCCTTGACCTCTTCCGCCATCCTCGCCGCCGTGTTGGCCTCGCAGGTCATCGCGGTGATGCCGGCCAGCTCGGGACGGAACGCGCCCACGGCGCCTTGGAGCCCGCCGGGATCCGCCTTCAGGTCGAGGATCCGGACTTCGTGCCCCGCCAGGTTGCCCGCCAGCACCTCGAGGGCCAGCGGCTCCCCCCGGAAGATCTGCCGGATGGAATCGATCCCGTAGCGTTCTTCCGGGATGCTTCGGCCGCAGTTGGGCGGATTGACGAGGAGGATTTTCATCGGGAGGGTGGAGGCGGGATGGCCTTAACCTCTCGCGGGACGCGCGCCCTGCGGCTGCTGCGACCGCAATGCCCGTATCGCCAGGTAGGTGAGCAGCGCGCCGGCCGCGCCGAGGATCGGACCGACGGCCAGGGCCCCCAGCAGCCACTCCCAGAGCCGGAGGTGCATTTCGTCGATCAGGGCGTGCCGGTCGAACGCGGCGAGGAACGTCCCGTGCCGGAGGAAGTGCCCCGTCTCCATGCAGAGGAGGGGAACGAAGGGCGCGCAACAGACGTTGCTGGCGGCGACGCCGGCCAGCTTGTTCAGGTGGAGCCGGTGATTGACGTAGACGATGGTCGCGATCCCGAAGGGGATGATGGGGAGCGCCCCGATGAAGATGCCGACGAAGACGGCGGCCGCCAGTTCCCCCGCCCCGGAGTGCTCCGTGCTCAGCCGGCGGAAGAATTTCACCGGCTGCAGGATCCCCGGCGCTTCCGGGTCCGGGCTCTTCTTCCGCTCCAGCTTCCGGTGCGGCCAGGGCAGCAGGGAGCGGGTCACCAGCCACGTATGGAGGGCGGTCAGGCGGAGATTGTCGACGAACGGGCGGAAATGCGACACCCGCTCCCCGGGGGGCGGGTAATGGACCGGAACCGGGATGGAAACGATCCCCAGCCCCGCCCAGGCGGCCCGGACCAGCACCTCCACCTCGAAGGGAAAGCGCGTGGAGAGGAAGCTTCCGGCGACGAGGAAATCGACGGGATACAGCCGGTAGCCGCTCTGGCTGTCGGGAAGCGATTGCCCGCACTCCAGCCGCACCCAGAAGTCGGAAAAGCTCCGGCCGAAGCGGCTGGAGGGCGGGACGTCCGGGCCTTCCATCCGGCGGGCGCCGACGACGACGACCGGCCAGGAAGCCGCCGCGGCCTCGCACAGGCGGCCGGCCTCCTCCGGGTCGTGCTGCCCGTCCGCGTCGACCGTCAGGATCGCCTCGTAGCCTGTCCGCTTCGCCAGCGCCGCCCCCGCGAGGATGGCCGCCCCTTTCCCGCGGTTCGCCGGCAGGCGGTGGAGCCCGACCGGAAGGTCGGAGATCGTGTCGGGGCCGCCGTCCGTGCTGCCGTCGTCGACGACCAGGACGTCGAACCCGCTCCCGAGGGATCTCTCGGCGACGGAGCGAAGCGTCTTCCCGTGGTTGAAAACCGGGATGACCAGGAGCGTTCTGGGGGGATTCAAGGTCATGGTGTCGATTCTATATTAGAAAACGGGCAGGGCGCATCCGCAATCGCGACAAGGGTTCAGCATGCGGATTCAGTCCGCCCGTGCTTCCTGCGCGCGATCGCCTCCAGCAGCATTCCGCCGGAGATCCATGTTTTGAAGAGGTGGGCGGAGACGCGGATCTCCTCGAAACCCGAATCCGCCAGCATGCCTTCGATCTCCCTCCGGCTGTACGCCTTCAGCCACAATCCCTGGCGCATGGCGTTGCCGACCTGGGTGAACAGGCGGAGCAGGGAGCGGCGGGCGGTGATGAAGTACAGGAACCCTCCCGGCTCGATGCGGGGCGCCAGGCGGCGGAGGAACGCGGGGAGGTCGGACAGGTACGCCAGCGAGGAAAAGGCGCAGGCGCCGGAAAAGGTCCCCTCCGGGTCCGTCGTTTCCGCGTTTCCGACGACCGTGCGGATATTGGCCAGCCCCGCCTCCCGGGCCTTTCGCTTCAGTATTTCCAGCATGCCGGCGGAAACGTCGAGGGCCACGACTTCCCGGCAATGGCGCGCGATGACCAGCGTGAAGATGCCGGTCCCAGCGCCGATCTCCAGCACCCGGTCCGCCCCGGGGAACAGCTCGGGAACGCGGGCCTCGAAGATCCCGTATTCCCTGCGGCGGGAGAGCGACACCACCGACTGGAACTGCTCCCGGTCGTAGTCGGCGGCCAGGTCGTCGTAGAACCGCTCCGCCGGATGGGGGGCGCCCCCGGACCCGCTCCGCCGCATGACTTCCTTCCCGATCAGCCGGGCCATCGGGACGATCTCCAGCCCCTTTCCCTTCATGCCGAGGATCATGGAGTCGAACTCCTCGAGCAGCCGTTCCGCCTTCTCCCGCCGCGGGGCGACGTCGTGGAGCGCGACGATGTCCCCCGGGGAAACCTTCCGCAGGATCCTTTCGGAAAGCCGCGCGATCCGACGGTTCCCGAAGTCGACGGCGCGGCAGCTGAAGTTGACGCAGAACATCCCCTGCTCGAGGAGGACCCTCCACAGGTGGGGGTTGGTGATCCCCACCGGGGGGCGGAAGGCCAGCGGGACGACGCCGTGCCGCGCGAGCTCGGCCTGGGTCGATTCAATCTCGTTCCGCAGCGTTTGCCGCCCCTTCAGCATCAGGAACGGCATGTGGCGGAAGGAATGGTTCCCGATCGTATGGCCGCGCGACAGGATGTCCCGGACGATGTCGGGGTGCCGGGCCGCCTTTTCCCCCATGACGAAGAAGGTCGCCGGGGCGGAGTGCCGGTCGAGGAGCTCCAGGAGCCGCGGGGTGACCTCGGGGTCGGGCCCGTCGTCGAACGTCAGCGATACGCCCCGTTCCCCGCGCTTTCCCCGGGTGGTGATCGGCAGGAAGAAGGAGACCCCCGTGAGGAACGGCGCGATGCCCATGCAGAGGAGGAAGGCGGCCAGCGGCAGCGGCGCGAGGCCGGGAGCGAGGAAGAGCAGGACCGCCCAGGCGTGGAATGCGCCCAGCCCGACGAAATGGGCGGGCGACAGCGGGCAGATCATCCGGCGGGAGGCTCGCGCCGGCTGCGGATGAATTCGGCCAGCGTGCGCAGCGATTGCAGCACCCGGCGGCTGGTTTCCTGGCTGTCGATGCGGACGTTGTATTTCCGCTGGACGGCCACGACGATCTCCACCGCGTCGAGGGAATCGAGCCCGAAGGCCGAATCCGGGCCGATCAGCGGGGTTTCCGGCGCCAGGTCGGCCGGCGGCGGAGACTGGAACCTGCAGATCTCCATGATCATGACGGACAGTTCCTTCTCGAGCGTGTCCAGCAAAACGGTCTCCTAGCGGCTGCGCCCGGCGAACGGGCGTGCGTCGTCAATCCCCGGACCGGCTCTTCCCCAGCGCCAGCCAGGCGATCATTATGGTCAGAAGGAAGAAGATCGACAAGTACGTCAACTCGGGAGCGGCCGCCCGCAAGGTCCCTTCCCGGACGAAGACGTCCTGGAACGCGTTCAGCCCCCACGCGAGGGGGGAGACGACGGAGAGCTCCTGCATGAACCGGGGCATGACGTAGACCGGGATCATGACGCCCCCCAGCGCCGCGGCGATCACGATGGACACCGCCCCGACCATCGACGCCTGCTCGTAGCTTCTCGAAAGAGTGCCGATCATCATGCCGTAGCCGGTCGCCGCCAGCGCCGCGGCGAGGGCGACCACCGCGACGGCCGCTCCCGCCCGCCCGACGACCAGCCCCGACGTCCCCAACAGCGGCAGCAGGAACGCCCCGATCCCGAGCATCGCGACGAACTGGAGCATGCAGACCGCAACGTACGCGGCGACCTTCCCCGCCAGCAGGGTGACGGGCGACACGGGCATCGTCATCAGACGCCGGAACGTGCCGGTCTGGCGTTCCCGGATCAGCGCCCCGGAGATGGGCACGACGATGAAGAACATCCCGAAGAGCGTCCACGCCGGAACGTTCTGCTGCGCCGCGGTCGGACGTTTCCGGGACCCGCCCCCGGTCTCCGCCTCTTCGGTCAGCCCGAGGACGGGCCCGGTGTCCATCTCGAGGCGGAAGGGCGGCAGTTCCCCCAGGAGGGGCCGCATCTTCCGCTCGAACTCGCGCGACAGCGCGGCGCTCTTTTCCCGGACCTCGATCGCGAGGATCACCCGCCGGAGGGAATTGAGCACGGCGGTGCGGAAGGCGCCCTGGACCGCGGGATCGAAACGGACGATCAGCCCGGGGACGGGGGGCGCGTCGGCCGGCTTCCCCCGCCTCGCCGACGGCTCGAAGGATTCCGCGGCCCGTTGCCGGGCAGCTTTCCGGAGCGCTTCGCCCGTGCCGGGGGCGATGAGGATCAGGAACTGGAAATCGCCGTCGATCACGGCCTTCCGCGCCGTCTCCTCGGTGAATTCCGCCTCCCCCTCCTTCCGGACCGGCTCCAGCCCGCCGTCGCGAAGGCTCTCCTCGATGACCGGCCCAAGGAACCCGCGGTCGTTGTCGACGAACAGGACCCGGATCGGCGCCTCGCCGGTGGCCCGCATGACGTTGTCCTGCACGAGGGACACGATGAGCACCAGCACCGCCGGCATGACGAGCATCACCGCCAGCCCGGCACGGTCCCTCCCGATCTCGAGCAGCTCCTTCCGGATCGTGGCCAACAGCGGCGTCATCCGCGCTCCCCGGTCAATCGCGCAGCTGCCTTCCCGTGAGGCGCAGGAAGGCGTCTTCGAGGTTCGAGCAGCCGTCCATCCCGGCGGCAAGCTCCCGGGGCGGCCCCTCGGCGAGGATCTTCCCCCGGTCCATGACGGCGACCCGGGTGCAGAGCGTCTCCGCCTCCTCCATGTAATGCGTGGTGTAGACGATGGTCGTGCCGGCGTCCCGGAGGATTTTCAGGTTCTCCAGGATCAGGCCGCGCGACTGCGCGTCGATGCCGACCGTCGGCTCGTCGAGGAACAGGACGCGCGGGGAGTGCAGGATCGCCGCCGCGAGGTTGGCCCGCCGCTTCATTCCGCCGGAGAAGGAGTCGACCCGGTTTTTGCCGCTGTCGAGGAGCCCGACCATCGAGAGGCATTCGTCGACGCGCCGCCGGAGGTCGCGTTCCGCCAGCCCGTACAGGCTGCCGAAGAAGCGGAGGTTCTCCCGGGCGGTGAGGCTCGGGTACAGGGCGATGTCCTGGGGGGCCAGCCCGAAAAGAGCTCTCGCCCGGGCGGGAAACCGGGCCGTATCGACGGAGCAAAGGGTCACGCTGCCGCTCGTGGGCCGAAGCAGGGTGCAGACGATCGATATGGCGGTCGTCTTCCCCGCGCCGTTGGGGCCCAGCAGGCCGAAGATCTCACCCTCCCGCACCGAGAAGTCCAGGCCGTCCAGCGCGGGCGCGGAGGCCCCGCGGTACACCTTCACCAGCCCGCGCACCCGCAACACCTCCCCGGGAGGCGCCGTCATTTCCGCACCAGCGCTTCGAGTTCCCGGTAGAGCGCCTGCTCCCGGTCCGCGCATTCGCGAACGATCCGGGCGAGGGTTTCGAAGTCGTCGTCCCCCCCGGGGCGGTCCTTGCACTGCCGCGCGCCTTCCACCGCGAAGTCGCGCCAGCGGTCCCCGATGGCCGTCAACTTCACCGAAAGGTCGAGGAACCGGCCGTCTCCCAGGACCGTCGCGGCTTCCTGCAGGAACGCCGCGTAGATGAAGCGGAAGCCGGCCCCCCCGGTCCCGATCTCCTCCTGCATCCGGATCACGTTCCCGAGGTGCTGAAGCGCTTTTCGCGGCCCGAGCCGGGCAGGCCAGGACGCTATCCGGCCGGCAAGGTACCGGATCCCTCGGACGCCGATCAGGGGGATCGGCAACTTGTTCATCAGGAAGCACACTTCGCGGACGGCGCCCCGGATCGCCGGGGCCGGGTCGGCCTTCTTCGGGACGCTCCCGATGTAGTACATTTTCCCGCGGGGCGCCAGCGATCCCCTGGCGAAACGGGCCCTCGCGAGGTCGTCGGCGGGGCACGAGACCGGTTCCCCGAAGACCGGGTCGCTGATCCGGTAACTGTCCCCGTCCTTCCCGGTGACGATGAGGTTGTGGGCGTTGAAGTGGAACCGCAGGGCGGGGGGAAAGTAGGGGAGCCAGAAGACGCCGGTCTGCACCCCCACGGGGACGCCGGCTTCCAGCAGCCGGTCGAGCTCCGCCATTCCCCGCTCCCTGTTCCCGAAGGTGCGGAACCGGATGTCGATGCCGAGGCGCTTCGCGGCGCAGCGCAGGACGCGCCCCGGGGCGGCGCGGAACGTGGTCAGCGGGAGATGGTTGATCCGGACGAACGGGAAATAGCCGAAGAAGAGGCCGCCGCCGAGCCCGAACGCCATGGCCTCGGAAACGGGGACGCCGTGGAACGTGAACAGGCTGGAGGCGACCCCGCTCTCGCAGTGGGCCGATTGGCGGTGGGGGAACGCCGGGTTCAAGGGCGGTCACCGGGGACGGCCAGGAAATCCTCCGCGGTGACCCTGAAGACGGCCGCGTAACGGTCCACGAGCGCGCGGCCCATGCGCCGGAAAGGCCCCGGTTTCATGTGGCGCCGGACCTGCCAGCGGCACAGGCCGGCGTAATCGGCCAGCAGGCCCGGATCCATCTGGTTCCGGGCCATGTGCCAGGCGAGCGGGCTCAGCTTCCCCGCGCTGACCTTCGCTGCCACGGACTCGATTTCCGAAACGATCGACTTCCACGCCTCGTCGTTGGCGATGTTGGCGGGCTCCCAGCCGGCGCTTTGCACCAGCACGTACCTGCCGTGCTCGTCGACCGCGTAGCAGAGTTCCGTCTTCTCGCCGAACAGGCATTTGTCCTGGGGGACGTCGTTCCGCCGCATTTCAGGGCTCCCCCAGCGTGATCCGGCCGAAGGTCCCGTCGTCGCCCAGGGCGAGGCAGGAGACCCGTTCCGCGCCGGGCGGCTCCCCCCCGGCGGCCACCGTGGCGGGGAAGTCGAGCTCCGAGGCGCCCGGCGACGGGAAGACCCGCCCTCCCTTGACGATGAGTGCGGCCGCGGCGAGGTCGAAGGCCGGCCCGGCCGGCATGCTGCCGTACAGCGGCGTGTAGCAGGCGATGCGCGCGCCCATCGCGGCTTGCGCGAAGCGCAGGCCGGTTTCCCGCCTTCCGTCGGCCCCCAGGACCAGCAGCCCCGGACCGGGCGGGGGGAGGGCGGCGTCCGGAGAGCTCCCGGTGGTCGCCTCGTCGAGCGCGCAGTACCCTCCGCGGGCCGCATCCTCCCGGGACAGGAGCAGGAACGCGGCCCCCTCCGCGGCGACCGCCGTTTCCGCGGCGGACCGCAGCGGGGTCATGGGCGCGGGCTTGGCCGCTCCCCGCTGGCGGTACCATGCGTAGCCGATCAGCTCGGACAGCTCCTCGATCGCGCCGAACAGCAGCCGGTCGACCCTTCCCTCGGCAAGCCACTGCAGGGCGGTGCCGAGGGCGGAAGGGACCGAAAGGTGGAACTGGCTGACGGTCAGGCAGGGGCCCGTCACGCCCAGCACGATGGAGATGTTCGCCGCCGCGGAATTGTGCACCGAGTTGGCGAAATGGGTCGGCGATGCGCAGATGTCGCCGTCCTTGATGAACGACTCGAGAAAAGCGTACGTGATCCCCGTGGCGCCGTGGCCGCTGGCGACGATCAGCCCCATCCGGCCGCGCTCCTTGTCGGCCAGCCCGGCATCCGCCAGCGCGAGAAAGCTCCCGAGGAGCCCCAGCCGCGAAAAATGGTCGATCCGCCGCAGGGTGCGCGCGGGGACGAAGTCCTTCAGGGAGGAAGCGTCGGCGCGGAAGGCGGGGATCTCCACGGGGCCGCCCCCGGTGTTCACGGAAAGCGCCGCGGGGCGGGGCGCCTCGCCGGCCAGCGCCCGCGAAAGGGCGGCGACTCCGCAGCCGAAACCGCCGACCGCCCCGATCCCCTCGATGACGATCCGCCCGGCCGCGCTCATCCCTTGCCCAGGACGACGACCGAGTTGTTGCCGCCGAACGCGAGCGATTCCGAAAGGGCCACGGTCCCGCTCACCGCCGTCGCCTCCCGGACCGGGCCGCTCCCGATCTCCGGGTCCGCCGTCTCGAACCCGGCGCTGGCGGGGATCTTCCCCATCGCCAGGCAGGAGGCGGTGAAAACCGCTTCGATGGCGCCGGCGGCGCCCAGCGCATGGCCGGTGTATCCCTTGGTGGAATGATAGGGGACGCCGGGGAGCAGGTCGCCGAGGACCCGTCCCTCGACCCGGTCGTTGTCCGGCGTGCCGGTGCCGTGGGCGTTGACGAAAGCCACCTGGCCGGCGGAGCTGCCGCTGGAAGACAGCGCCTCCGCGATGGCGTTCCGGAGCCCGGCGCCGTCGGGGCGGGGGGCGGTCAGGTGGTACGCGTCCCCCGCCGACCCGTAGCCGAGCAGGAAGGAACGCGCCTTCCTGCCGCCCCGTTCGCGCGACCGTTCCGATTCGAGGACGAGCATGGCCGCGCCTTCCCCCAGGTTCAGCCCCTTCCGGTCCCTGTCGAACGGCCTGCAGGGGGAGTCGTCCGTGATCATCAGCGAGAGGAACCCGATGTACGTGATCCTTCCCAGCTCGTCGGCCCCTCCGGCGATGGCCGCGTCGCAGAGGCCGGACCGGATCCAGGAGCCCGCGATGCCCACCGCGTCGGTGCCGGAGGAACAGGCGTTCACCACGGTCTGGCGGGGGCCCGAGAGCCCCAGCCCGCGCGCGATGACCTCGGCGGTATTGTTGCGGAGGATCCGCAGGAAGGGGGCCATGTCCGGGTCCCGGCCCGCGTGGTGCTCCCGGCAGAAGGTCTCGTCGCTCATGACGCAGCCGACGGTCGTGCCGACGCAGACGCCGACCCGCATCCCGCGCAACGTTTCGCGGTCGAGCCCCGCGTCGGAAAGCGCCTCCCGGGCAGCGTGCAGCCCCAGGGCGCTGGTGCGCAGCAGGTCGGGGGACCCCTCGAAGCCGGGGACTTCGAACACGGGGTATCGGACCGGGTGGTTGCTGGCGAAAAGGACCGGCGGCGCGGGGGCGCGCGCGCCGCGGAACAGGCCGTCCATGCAGTCGGGCAGCGTCCTGCCGGCGGCGCAGATGCACCCCATGCCCGTTATGGCGACGCGGCCGCCGTTCATCGGGCCGAGAGTCGCCCGTCGATATAGGCGGCGAGGGAACGGATCGTCTGGAAGGCCGCCCGCCCCTCGTCCAGGTTCTTGATCTCGATGCCGAAGTGCTTCTGCACGATGACCACCAGCTCGACGGCGTCCAGCGAGTCGAGGCCGAGGCCTTCCCCGAACAGGACGG